>ENA-UOXB01001670-UOXB01001670.1-bioreactor-metagenome-genome-assembly--contig:-NODE-1670-length-10237-cov-8.991750_pt1 | contig 10237 bp, 7 predicted proteins | sample MGYA00238158_ERZ761615 | MGnify/ENA primary metagenome ERZ761615 (study PRJEB28904, sample SAMN06267902) | bioreactor metagenome | isolation source: Joint BioEnergy Institute, California, USA | place... | reverse complement strand
GTAGGATTAGGCAATTTTGGCTCATCGTTAGGAATAGCACTGACCCGTCAAGGTCATGAAGTGATCGCCATTGATAGTAGTATGCAAAAGGTTGAGGCCTATAAAGAAGTCATTTCTCATACCATTTGTATGGATGCAACAGATGAGTATACCGTGAAAGGTTTACCCATTAGCGATACCGATATTGTTATCGTGGCCATTGGCGAAGACCAAGGCGAGAATGTGATGGTGACGGCTTTATTTAAAACCTTAAAAGCCAAGCGTTTGATCAGTCGAAGTATCAATCCATTACACGAAAAAGTTCTGCAAGCCATCGGGGTGGATGATCTTATCCATCCCGAAAAAGAAGCGGCCAAGCGCTGGGCAAAAAGGCTGTCGCTGCGTTATTTTGTAGACTCGTTTGAGCTGAGTGATCACTTTAGCCTGGTAGAAATTAGCATTCCAAGAACGCTGATTGGTCAAAGTGTGGGTAAGCTAGAATTCGAGCAAAAGTTTAATATTCGATTGCTTAGTACCCTGCGCTATGAGTATTATGAAGACAGCTTTGGTCGTACGCAAAGCAAACCTAGCATTCGAGGATTGGCGATGCCTGAGCAAATATTGCAAGATAAGGACGTACTGGTCATCTACGGCGCAAACGATGACATCAACCAGTTTTTGCGTAGCGTTGGTGTCAAAATAAAATAGACGATTGCGATGACAGTGATGCAAAAAGGCAAAAGGGAAAACTTATGAATAAGTACAATATGTCCATCTTATTGATCGCGACCACGGCACTATTATCAGGCTGTGGTCAGTCTGCGCAAGATCCCAATGTTGTCTTATCAGAGAGCCATGAAGATCCGATTGAAGCATTGGAGATGATATCGGATGTGGATCACAGTCGGCTTAGCTACAAGCAAACCTTTTATGTGCCGATTTATTCAGACATTTATACCGACAGAGACAATCGCAAAGTCTTATTGTCAGCGACGCTAAGCGTCCGTAATACCACCCTAGATAAGTCTCTTTACGTCAATAAAATTGACTATTATGATACGGGTGGTACTTTAATTAAATCTTATTTGACCAAGCCCATAAAGCTTCCTGCGATGGCAACGCTGAATTACATTGTTGAAAAAGAAGAAGACAAAGGCGGTTCAGGCGCCAATTTTATCATCGAAGTTGAAGGCGTTGATGAGACAGTCAAACCCGTCATTGAAGCGGTTATGATTGGTAATTTTAGCAATAAAGGCTTTGCGTTTAGTACAGAGGGTACGCCCGTTGTACATTGATGAATCAGGATAGCAGTCTCTAATAAAAAAATCGCTAAGGGAAGAGCATGTCTGCAACTAAAGAAGAAATCACGGCCTTTATGGCAGTAGAGTTCCCACAAACCAAATGCGTCGTTGAATCAGTGGATGAGATGGGGGCAACCTTATCGCATGATATCGGCATCAACGAGCTGCGTCCTGGCGGTACGGTATCGGGACCTGTGCTCATGAGCATTGCCGATGTGGCTATCTATGTGGCGATACTTGGTAAGATTGGCATTGTACCATTGACAGTGACAACAAGCCTCACCATCAATTTTTTGCGTAAACCCTCAGCAGAGGCGCGTATCATTGCAGAGTGTACGTTAATGAAAGTCGGACGCACGCTCATAGTGGGGGAGGTGTCTCTTTATTCAGAAGGGACAAGCGACGTGGTGGCTCATGTTGTGGGTACGTATTCTGTACCGCCTAAGCTCGCTTAACGGCTCTCAGAGAAAATCCAATGCCACACGATGCTTGATGGGTATGTAACAGAGTATTGATATCAAATAGGACAAAAATGGCGCACATAAAAACCTCGATACCTTCAAATGATCGTTCACTATCACAAGATAGCGAAGCCAATATAAATAATATCAGTACAGAACAGGCTGCTTTTACAAGTTTGCCCACCAATATTCAAACTGCCTTAGCGCAAAACAATCGCCTTGTATTTATCGCCAATAATCCATCGATTGGTACGGATCAACTTGAGGCATTATTGCAGCCTGATGATGTGTTGGTGTTATTCAATCACTTTATACATGCAGAGTTTTTTGCCAACCATCCGCTCGCCAGTGCACTACCCAAGCTATTGTTTTTTCGTCAAATTGGCGACAGTAAATTGCATTTTGGCTTGCCGCCGCGCAGCAATAATGTGTCGGTCATCAAGCGCATGGCAAAGTCAGCACCTTTAGGCATCTTGCTGAGCAATCAGTCTTATCAATTTCCCTCGCTAGATGACGATCCAAGTCCGCATGATGATCCCATCACCGATGAGCGTATACTGACTGTCCCACCATCTGTGCAAGCGTTGCTACAAAACACGCAGCATCACGGTGTTTTATCAGAGCAGCATCCAGTCGTTGCTGATTATCCATGCTTTACCGATATTCACTCATCGGCACCTTCGTCAGGGTTTCTACTGTATCGATTGTTGCTTGCGGCTCGAACGCATTTGCAGCACATTCAAAACACAGAGTTGCCATTGAGACTGTTGATGCTTGGGTTTAATGATAACGATAAGACGGCTCATTTTTGGCAAGGGCATAATTGGGAGTTTGAACGCCAAGAGATGAGCGCACCGCCGCCAGAAGTAGAAATCATTCGCCAATACTAGCTATATAAGATCGGTTATTCAGAACGAATCAGTCAATGATAGGCATCTAACATCAAACGTATGCTGCATGAGGGCAATGAGCAGATTCTATTTCAGCATGACTGGGCTTACGTATCAGAGTAATTGGGGTTGACTGGTTGGCTTGCCAATTGATCAGTCCCATGTCTGCAAACGACAAAAGCCATCCATCCATCGGCCAGCATTGCCATTTATCATAGAAGCGATTGGCGTTAATGACAATACTGTCTAAATGATTGAGCGGCGGCCTATAGACACTGTGCTGCTGGTGATAAACCACATCAGCCGTGAGATAAAAATCAATATTCAGCTGGCGTGCGGTAAACGCCAAATCCGTATCTTCTGCCCCATAACCTGTATATTGGGTGTCAAATCCGCCAAGTTGCTCAAACTGCTGGCGAGTAATAGCAAAGCATAAGCTCCAAAATGCGCCATAATCGTCAGTTTTTTTCATTGCTGTTTTTTTAGTCGCAGTTTGATTCAGGGCTAAAGGAATAGACTCATTATCATCAAAATTATCACGATAAGGGTTGTATACAGAGAGCCTATTTAAGCAAGTCATAGAGAGCGTACCGCACTGTAATTTGCTGCTTTCTTCTTCTGATAACGGCCGCGTTAGATAGCGCGGTTGCCCCATCAATAGTCCATTCGGTTGCGCTTGCAGTTTGGCACTTAACTGCTCAATAAACGTCGGCGCGACGATACAATCCACGTCTAAAAATATTAGCAAATCATGAGTAGCGCGAGCAGCTCCCAGATTGCGATTGTGACCAATATCAAATCTTGTCTTGGTAGGTACGTCGGACATGTTGTCAGTTGACGCATTGATGGTTGTGGGAATTTGTACGATGTTTAAAGGGAACTTAGCCAAGCATTTAGGGTCAGCGTCATCATTGACGATAATCACTTCATCAGGCTGTATGCTGCCATGCGTGAGGCTGGCTAGTAAGTTGTAAAGGTGACGGTTTCGTCCATAACAAGTCGTGATAACAGTTACTGGTTTACGATTGAGACTCGTATCTGAATTGATCGTAGATATAGGAATGGTTATTTTTATTGTCATCGCTCATTACCGTTATTTTATAATAGGTCTAAGATTCAAAGGATTAAAATTCAAAGGGTTAGTTATTAGAGTGGCAGACTAAAATGACGTTAAGCCTCAGGGCGCAACCCAAGCTGCGGCAACAGCCATTCGTTGAACCAAGATTTAGCGGTCGAGTAGGTTATAGTACTATCCATCAATGCCTGAGCCTTGGACGAGTCTGCCTTGTGGGAAAATGACAATCTATCATCAGTCAAGTTATCTTGTGTTTGCGCAGCAGTGATTTTGGTAGGATAAGCGGAGGTAGATTCAGCACTCATCGAGTATACGAATTGCTCCCAGCTCAGCGCCCGTCCTTGGTCTATCAACGCCTGCGCCATGGTTGCTTGCTCTTGGTGCGGACGCTCATCAGGCAGGACCACAAGCGGCGTTGCACAATAATAGGCTTGCGCCACGGCATTGAGTCCACAGGCCATCAGCAAATAATCGCTGTGATACATAAATGGTGTCACATCATTCACGTGAGTAGCCACATCGACGTAGCCTCTCAAGTCATTATCTATCGGTCCAAGCGATATGATAAAAGCGTCAGGTAATAAACGGCGCAGCTCAGGCAGCTTTGCGTCAATGGCTTCATGTCCGCCGTAGCCTTTAATGACAGTGATGATGGGTTTGGTTGCAAACGAAGGACTAACGTTTGGATGGTCAGCAGTCAATGTCGTCAGCGTTTTAATAAAATCCTGATGGCTGGATGTGTCTTTTTTGGTGAGATTGATAAAATCAAGGTACACCGTTTTTTGACGTACCCAACTGGGCGTCATTGCGGCTTCGATCGCTTGAGGATAAGGGGCTAGTAACGCAAGCGCGCCAGCAAAAGCCTCAAGGTGAGGTGTATCGTCCCGAAGGCCCGGTAGCCTCACATAGAGATAGGGAATACTTGCCGTTCGGCATAGCATGGCCACTTCAACACTGACATCAATAATCATCAAGTCAATGTTGCGCTGCACAATCGTATTTAGTATTTGATGGCTACGCTTTTGAATATCAGCATTACCAATAGGAGAGTAATGTAGACTCGCTGGTTGCCAATACTCGCCTGCACGTCCTTTTAAGACATCGTCTGTACGCTCATCCTCTGGATAAAGGCGGACAATCTGCTGCTCATCAATAGCGGTAAAAGCATACGCTTCTGGAGCTAAACTGGTAAATACAGTTAATTGCTGCCTTTTTTGAATCGGTAGTAGAGCAGCAAGCTTGTCTATTTGTCGGCAGTGACCTGATCCATGATGATGTGCATAATACCCAATACGCATCATTATTCTCCATAGGCCATAGTGGCGATGTCATTAGTTGAACCCACCAATCGCTGTCTTTCATCCTTTAAATGATTAAAGGTATTTGGCGTCTGTCTAACATCGTCATTTTGAGCATTGCTTTGAGTACTCTCTTGCGCATCGGCGTGAGTGCTGGCTTGAACGCTTTTTTGCCTATTAGACTCAAATATCTGTTGCCTTTTGCTTACCGCTGTTTGATATACCGCTAGGTAGCCTTCAACCATCGCTGATACGGAACAAAATGCCATAGCGCGATTGCGACAAGCCTGACGTGATATGTGTTTAATTTCAGAAAATCCTCTTATAAAAGCGGCTTTGTCCTCTTTTGGCACGATGATACCTGTATCTGGTGTGACGATTTCTGCACTGGCACCCACGTTAAAGCCAATGACAGGCGTACCGCAAGCCAGACTCTCTGCCAGTATCAACCCATAAGGTTCATCCCAAGTGCTTGTAAATAGCATGGCTGTCGCTTGGCACAAATACCGATTTACTTCATCTTTTGTGACATGACCCACATAGTCAAACAGTGGTGACTCGTTGTATTTGCAATCTTCTGCCAATAAGGGTGCCACGTACTCGTTGAAGTACTCTTCGTTACTTTTCGGCCCAGCAATGATGAGTTTTTTACCTGCTTCCATACAGTATTGCATTGCCAAATGCGTGCCTTTTTCGGGACAAATGCGTCCGTACCAAAAGTAACTTTCATGCTCGCTATTGGCATCGCTAGCAGTATCAACGTCGATATTGGCTACAAAAGACGCCACATCGATTCCGTTATAAACCACCTGTGAGGGTACGAATTCAGAAAAGAGTCGCTGCTGATGTTGACTGATAGCCGTAAACTGAGTTTTGGTGCCATGACGTAACGTCAGAAGCGCCAAGCGCAGCTGGGGAAATATAGGCGTGTGGAAAGTCGTAAAAAAGCGCTCACCAAACGCTTGACCAGTCATCATTGGGATATGGTGCAGACTGTGATTGTGCACAATATCAATCTCACCGCGCTCATCACGATCGATCAAATCACGTAACGCGCTTTGATAGACCAAATACTGATACAGCTCCTCGCGGCTCATCCCTAAGGATTCATGCTCATTATCATAGACCGTCGCATCGAATTCATCTCGCGTTAAGAAGGGGACTAATGTCGCCTGTGTTTGACTGTCTTCATGCGCATAAAGCAATACCTCATGACCTTGCGCTTCCATCTCATCACATAGGAGCTGGGTAATCATTTCAAGGCCACCCGCATATGGCTGGGCGATTGGATATAGGCAATGAGCAATGATGGCTATACGCAGTGGTCGGTTTGGTAGAGCAGTAGGACGAATCTCAGCAAGATTAGCAGTCGTTAAAAAATCAGATGACATGTCACAAGACATAAGAACCTCAAAATAAAATAGCAATGAATGTACGCTAAAAATGAATCAAAATAAGTACTAAACAATTAGTACCACGTTTAAAAAACAGACATAAAGGTTTTTACGTTTAGTAATTGATGGTTTTTTTATCTTCAAAAACTGCTGTGATGTCAGCTGTTTTTATAGGTTTGATTTGCTTATGTAAAGTGGTGATAGCAGGTTTTGATTTGGTGCTGATACTGGGTGCTTTTTGCTCGGTAGCAATAAAATTATCCATCGCCACTCTTGCCGCTGCCAGCTTCAACAAACAGACAGTCACTGCACAGAAGAATAATATGGGTGAATAGAGCGGTGAAAAAGGCGCAACACATATCGCTGTTATGAGGTTTAGGGTCAGCAGCAGTTTTGGTAAGGCGGCGATATTCGCCAGTTGCACAGAACGACTGGTCTGAATAAATTCTTGCTTTGGGGTACATATAAAGGGCTTGGTACGTCCCCAAAGTACAGGTAACCACGATAGTGCGCCAAGCTCCCAAAAGTTGAGATGCATCAGCCATGCCCGCAATTTTGTATGCGTGCTGGTCTGGTGGTTTTTATCAATTTGCTTGTTAAGCGGTGATTCATCATGACAGTACGCCCACAAACGCCTGCCCAAAAAGATCGCGTAACTGGCATACACCAAATATAAAGGCGTGAGCACAGACATATCCAAGTTATGGTTAAAAAGTGCTGTGCCAATTACTAACAAGGCGCATATTTGCAAAAAGATAAAAAACCCTGTGAAATTAATCCAAGCACTGAGCTGTGAGAGGTGAGCACGCGTATAAGCTAGGCGCTCACTTACACGTAATGGGCTGTCAGATTCTTTGGCTGACAAAAAAAACGGCTTCGCTGCGTAATCTTGCAATACTTGCATGTTGCCATAGATCCAGCGTCGACGCTGAGACATCAAATCGTTCAACGTATTGGGCAATAAGCCAGTGGCAATAACTTGTGGTATAAATTTACTGTGAAAGCCTTTTTGGTGCATGAGGACACCCATCTGCGCATCTTCGGTAATTGAAGCCCCCGACCAACCGCCCAAATTTAAAAGCGCTGAGCGGCGGATAACTGCATAAGTCCCTGTCGATAACGCACGATCTTGATTGAAAGGGCGATATAAATGATGGTTGAAGTAATGATTCAGTTCGCTCTGCGTATCCACTTGCCCACCATTGCGGTAAAACTGCGGGAACTGAAGTAAGGAGTGTTCAGGATGGCGCTTGATGGCATCGGCAATGGATGATCTTGCCTGTGGTAACGCTTGATAGTCACTATCGACCACCACGAGATGGCTACAGTTTGGATTCATCAGTCCCAATGCCAAATTCAATGCACCTGCCTTAAAACCTGCGACAGCGTCAATATGATAAAAATGCACTTGCTGCGTGGGATCTAAGCTGGCACAAAACGCGGCCAATGGTCGATATAGTGAGGTTGCCGTATTATTATTATCGATAATAATGATTTCGTCTTGAGGTGCTTTAATAGCAAGTAGGGATTGAATGGTAGCAATAACCAGTGCTGGTGGTTCAGCGCGTGTCATGAGTTGAAAGCTTAAACTAGGCTCCTGGCTGGCTGGGGAATGCGTTTCTTGTAGCGATTGTTTTATAGAAGTGCTCGCTATATTTTTTAGTATTTTTTTACGAGGTACTCCATTGCTGACCAACATAATCTGTCCCTATATATCATCTAATATGTACTGCTTCATGAGCAATGATTACGAAATATAAATATGCAATTATCTGATTGATTATTATTGGCATATCCAATATGAAAAGTATCATAGCCTAGGGTTTGACAATACATTACTACTTAAGTGTTTAATAAACCTCAATAATGTAAGTCTGAGTAATTATTGTAAAATTAAAAATATTTACATAATCATTACTACTGCTCAAAATTTTTGGAAAATGAGAAAGAGATTAATATCGATATATTAAATTTAAGACAAAGCAATTAAGAAATAAGAATATTACAAAATATGAATATTTGAAAAATGAATGGATCTAATATATAGGTAAGTTGCAGTCCTACTTTTATTTGCATACTCATAGTTCGTTGTATATTTATTATGTGATGTGAATTTCAATCTTGTTGTCTTTTAAGTTGCGCTCACTTTTTCAACAAAAAGTATTTAGCATTGATACTCCTAAAACCCTCAACCCGCGCTAGGATTGCTGTCTTCTATCAATTTGTGTGTCTTTTGTCACTATATTGTCATAACCACATCGTATCCTTAAGCCCATTATAAATTGCTGCTTATCAACCTTTATCGCTCCTCCATTGCTGGATGCCGATCCTAGGAAGTACAGATGTAGCACATACAGATAGGGTGTTTTTATGAGGGGAGCTGGTCGGCTCGGTAGTATCACCACACGTATGCTGATTATCTTAGCATTGGCGTTTGCGCTCATTACTATGATGGTGTATTGGGTCATTGAAACCCAAGGAAAGCCACGCATATTGGCGATGACATCGGAAACTGTGGTTGAAACTGGTAATGAAGTGATCAACAGCATCATGACGAGTATCAATCACGTCGATGGCTTGGCAAAAGCGACCAGTGCCATAGCTGGCGGGTTGCCCAAACAGGACGCCTTGTATAAAGAGGCTTTTAATAACCTCATGAGCCAAACCGATCAGAGAATCGTGGGCGGCGGTGTGTGGTTTGATCCCAACACATATACTGAGGGACGAGATCGCAAGTCATTTGTGTGGATGCGTGATCAATCTGGTGTCATGCAGCAGACAGAGCGCTACAATCAGGTGCTGCAAACGCCCAATGCCTATTATCGAGACTGGTGGTACATCCCTGCAATGTATGCGCGTCATGATCATTGTGTGTGGAGCCGAGCGTACTTTGATCCGGTGAGCAATCAGCCAATGATGACCTGTGCCAAAGCCTTGTATGATAGTCGCAATCAAGCCTTTGACGGGGTAGTGACGTTCAATCTGCTGCTCGATAACCTCGATACAGCCATGAAAAAATGGCAAGAAAAGCTTGGTGGTTACGTATTTTTAGTAGATTTGGACAATCGGTTTTTGACATTTCCTGACCAATCTATTGTCACTCAAGTGACCGAAAACAACCCTCAAGGCGAGATGGTGACCGCGCATCAGTTGGCAGAAAAAACGCCTGGTTTTGCGCCCATTGCTGATAGTCTGGATAGTATCAATCAAACGCTTATTGATGAAGCCGTTGCCAAAGACGAGAACCGTTATACGTTAGCAGCACGTAGTATTTTGAGTACCACCAATGTGGGTAAAATCAGCGAGCAAGAGTCTAAGCTGCTCTCAGCGCTGCTTCTACTAAATATCGATCAGACCTTTAATCTGGTAGACAGTCATTTAGTGGACACCATCGATGTACCCAATGATTTTGTATTACAAGAGCCTGCCACCGCTTTCGTGTTTCGTATGCCATTCACTTATTGGAAAATGGTCATTGTCAAACCAAACAGTGACATGATGAGTGTTGCCAATGCGCTGTCCAATCAGCTGATACAGGCAATGCTATTGGGCTTTCTGCCTATTTTGCTTCTGACCGCATGGGTGTTCCGTCACTATTTTACGCGACCATTGAAACGTATGGCGTCGGCAGTAGCGGACATGGGCGCTTTGATTGAACAAAAACAATATCAAAAACTCAGCGATCACAAATTGCCCAATTCCAATGTGAGTGAGATTCAAATCATCAGCGATCAGACCAATCAGCTGATTGATCGTGTGGTCGAAAACGAAGGCGCGCTTGCCGAAATCAATGTCCATCTCGAAAAGCAAGTCGCCGCTCGTACTCAAGATTTGCAGCA
>ENA-UOXB01001668-UOXB01001668.1-bioreactor-metagenome-genome-assembly--contig:-NODE-1668-length-10241-cov-10.736894_pt1 | contig 10241 bp, 12 predicted proteins | sample MGYA00238158_ERZ761615 | MGnify/ENA primary metagenome ERZ761615 (study PRJEB28904, sample SAMN06267902) | bioreactor metagenome | isolation source: Joint BioEnergy Institute, California, USA... | reverse complement strand
GCCGTTTATCAATGGCGCGGTTTTTATTATGACGGTCTTCTTTCGCCAATGTCGTCACCATTTAGTCCCCCTCCGAAACTGTTAACCCTGTTGCAATTCCTCTATAAACGACAAATGAGGCACCGGCGCACCGGTACCTCACAAGATAGTTTTATTGTAGCATGAAAAATTTTGTTCAGCAATTAATTTTCGGCCATTTGCCAAAATGTCAGTTCATGCTGATACGAAGTCGCGTAAATGCCCGCATAGTCAATTGTGGCTGATTGGCTTTGCTGTAAGAGTTGCGCCACGGTTGCCCAGCTCCAAGTAACCGCACTTTGATAAGCATCCCCCACATAATACGCCACCCAGTCTGTGTATCCGCTGGGGGCTACACCCGCTTGGGCTAATTTTTGCGCAATCAGGCCGTACGATTCCGTACAGGGTAATAACGCTAACATACTAGCTAACGGATCACCTAGCTGCACCGTCTGATCAAGATGCGCCAAATACGCCAAATTATGGGGTGCCGGATCAATCTGATGATAACGCTCACTAGGTTGCAACCCTAAATGAGCATCTGCTTCGTCACCTGTCACAGTCGTTCGACGCCGTAACGTCGGTGGCAATTGTTGCATCGTTTGCGCAAGTAACGCCTCAAAGCGCCCAACATAATGGGCATCTTGGGCAACATAGTAATCCCGGCTGGCCTGGCTTAAGTCACCCGTGCGAATACCTTGCACAAACGGGGTCACCATAATCTCCGTCAACCATTTTGTTTGAATTTGTCCGAGCTCTGTTTGTTTCATTCCGTCATCCCCCATAAGCTGGTCATCTCCTGCACTACCGTTGTGGCATCAGGCGCCTGACTTAGCAAACTGACCACCGCGACACCATCTAGACCCGTCCGAGCAAGCGCTGGTAACGTTGCTAGACTGATACCACCAATCCCGACCGTTGGTAAATGGTGTTCATTATGGGCTAACACGGTCGTTAAACCGGCCAAACCCAACGGCTCGGCAGCATCTGCTTTCGTCGTCGTGGCAAAAATTGGGCCGACCCCCAGATAATCCAGCCCGACCACTGCTTGTGCGGCCTGCATTTCAGCCACATTACGCACCGACAGACCAACAATCATCTCGGCTGGCGTCTCCGCAATCACCGTCCAAATGTCACGGTCATCTTGGCCAACGTGAATGCCATCCGCCCCAATTGCCAGTGCAAGATCGACATCATCATCAATAAAAAATCGGACATTAGCAGCCTTGGCGGCAGCTTGTAATCGACGCGCTAACGCCAAACGGGTGGCCGAATCTGTCAGCCCAGCCCCTTTTTCCCGGAACTGATAGGCAGTAATCCCGGTTTGCATCATCGCGACAATTTTGGCTTCATATTCCGATAAGGTCAATGTTGGAAAGTCCTGTGAGCCAGCTACAAAATAGCGTTGTAAGTCATCTTTGTTCATCCCGTCACCCAATGATTCAATGGTCCGTGTCCATGACCGACAGCAATCGTTTCTGAAATTGCTACTGTCATAAACCGCTTGGCATCTGGCATCAACGCTGCTAGTGTTTCACCTTTAGCCAAATGCGCAGTGATATACGCCGACAATGTATCGCCGGTGCCGTGGGTCCGGTTAGTTGCCACCCGTGGCGCACGGAGCCAGAACCCCGTCCCGTCAGCTAACGCAACATAGTCCGCCACTTCATCCGAGCGACTGTCAGCCAAATGGCCACCCTTTAGGACGACGTTCGCTGGTCCGAGCGCCCGTAAATCATGTGCAGCCGCCACCATCGCGGTTTCCGACGTAATCGGCCGGTCAAGTAATACACTCGCTTCCGCTAAATTAGGTGTCATCACCGTCGCCAGTGGCAGTAATTCGGCAACCAATACTGCCACTGCGTCATCCGTCAGTAATGGCGCGCCACCTTTAGCGACCATGACTGGGTCAACCACCACAAATGGGATTTGAGCTTGTGCCAAATTATCCGCCACCGTTTGGACCCGTTCCGCATCAAACAAAGCACCTGTTTTCACCGCTTGAATCGATAAATCTGCTAACACACTATCAAACTGGGCAGTCACAAAATCAGCTGGGGTGGGCAAAACAGCTTGTACGCCCAACGTATTTTGCGCGGTTAAACCCGTGATAATCGACGCTGCATACACACCTTGGTTATGAAAGGTTTTCAAATCGGCATTTGCACCGGCACCGCCACTGGCATCAATGCCCGCAACTGTCATGACTTGTGGCACATCAATCATGCGATCACCTCCGCTTGGGCCATTTGGTACAGTGCATCAAACAAGGTCGCAACAAATGTGCCGGGTTGATTTGGCCCCTGCGCAGTCGCTTGCTCACCAGCCTGGCCCAGCACTTGTGCAGCAGTCTCACCAGCCAACAGGTAATCATCGGTCACGGCGACAAACGCGCCAACCATGCCACTTAACATATCGCCGGCACCGACATTCACCGCCAATAACGGTGAATTGGTTGTCACTTGGCGCGTTGATTGGCCATCGGTAATCACGTCAATAACACCTGTTTGCACAATCGTGGCACCCGTTTGTTGGGCTGCGTTCACGGCATTTGCCACATGGGCGTCAGTATCATGGGCATCAATTCCTTGGCCCGCCACAGTCACTCCAGCAAACCAACCAATTTCGGCCGCATTGCCTCGAATGACATCGACTTTAATCATCTCTAGTAAACGCGTCACAAACTGTGCGCGGTACGGCATCCCCACTGCTACCGGATCCAACACGACGGGTTTGTGTTGCCGGTTGGCTGCTTGCCCAACTGCAACAAATAGTGACCAGCGGGCTTCCGATAAGGTACCGGTATTCAACACGACAGCATCGGCGATGGCCACCAGTTCTTCGGCTTCGGCCACCTCATCGGTCATTAAGGGGGATGCCCCCAATACATTAATTGCATCGGCAACCCGTTGCATGGTTACCAAGTTCGCCACATTTAATACCAGTGGCTGTTGTTCACGGATATTGGTCAATAACGTTGTCATCATTCCTCCTAGAAACTAAAAAAATCGACCAACCCGCGTAACAAAAAACGGATCGATCGATTGGAAAGACATTCTAGTCGGTCTACCATCTTCCCTACGCAAGTCTTAACTCAACAGGTTCAAAGGGTCCGGTTTCCCGTCTCAGCCAAATGGCTCCCCTAGTGGTGAATATTCAATTCTCTTTTAGTCTAGCAGAAGTTGCGCAAAAAACAACCAACGCTTTGCTGTTGTACCAACTGATTATTTGCTAGACTGAGCATAAGGAGGCGGTATCATGACATTATTATTGGGGATTATCATGCTCGGACTCGGCTTATTAGAAATCGTGCTGTCAAAACGATCGGTCAAAACCTATGAAAAGGTGGCCCGCCCGACTGACTCACCATTTAAACTATCGGGGTTTGGTTACGGTTTTTACATTGGCATCGTCATTGCACTTTTGTCACTCGGTCCCATCATCACCGGGATTATGCAACTTATTTAACGATTAACAGGCTGACCTAGCGTCAGTCTTTTTTACTACATAAAAACCCGTCAGCCACCACAGCCAACGGGTATCCCGACGTATCACGGCGCACACTAATCCCAAATTAGTGTGACGCAGCCATTCCATTGTTTGCATCGTGCTTATGCGATGCCACCTTTGCTGACACCACGTCAGCAACATCTTCATCATTCTCTTCAATCTTAAAGATTGTCTTGTAACCAGCAAATGAAAACGCTGCGGCAATCAAGCTAAACAAACTAAATAGAAATATCATCATGATACGAACCCCCTTAATATCGATGCGTTCCTTTTTCCCTTGTCATTATAATAACCCCCTAGCCCCTGTATTAGCGGAAATGGTTGCAAATTGGCCTAGTTTGCGACAGTTTTAACAATCACCGGCCATTCTTACCAAAAACAAGCCAAATTCAGCTCAATTCCGGGACATTCCTTACTTTTTAGCACAAAAAGAAGCGACCTAACACAACCTTTGTGTCAGCTCGCTTCATAATGTGCCGGATTTTCCGGATTTACTTCAAATTCCAAGCGGCATACTGTGAATTGCCAAACAACTTTTTAATTTCAGCCTTAGTTTCGGCTGTTTGGTATATCTTCACAATTTGCTTATACACCTTCTTATTAGCTTCCGTCTTACGGGCTGCAATCAAGTTAATGTACGGATCAACATTTTTCTTCAAATTTTGCGTTAACAAAATGTCCTTATCCGCTAACTTGGCATCGTGGGCAAAGTTACCGTTAATCACCGCTGCATCCGTAGTCTTCAAGGCTGAGACAGCTTGACCAGCGTCAACTTCCTTGATGTTCAACTTCTTGGGATTCCAGGTAATATCCTTCGCCGTTGGATCGCTCACCTTGGTGTTGTACTTGATCAACTTGGCTTGCACCAGGACATTCAAGGCACGTTGCTCGTTCGTCGCATCGTTTGGCACCGCGATTGTGGCCCCGGACTTGATGTCACTCAGCTTATCGGCTTTCAACGAGTACAACCGCATTGGCACAATCACCGTCTTACCAATCGACGTCAACTTGCTACCCATTTTCTTATCCTGATCATCGAAGAAAATCTTAGTTTGAAAGGCATTCAAATCCAAACTCCCATCGACCAACGCCTGATTTGGCTTCACATAGTCATTGAATTCCTTCAACTTAATCGTGATGCCATACGCTTTCTTGGCGCGTTGCCCGATGTTTTCCCACAATTCGCGGGCCGTATCCCCGACCACACCCACTGTGACCGTCTTATTATCCGCTGCCAACACACCTTGTTCTTGGGCGGCGACGCCAACCCCGGCCGTGACCAACGCACCAGCCACTAACAAACCCAACTTCACTTTATGCATAAAATATCCCCTGTTAACTATTTACTTCAACGTAATATCCCAAGCTGGTAGCTCGGCTTGACCCCATTCAGACTTCAAGTAAGCCTTGGTAGCCTTGGTTTGGTAAGCCTTCACTACTTCCTTGTAAATCTTCTTATTTGCGTGCTTCTTTGATGCCGCAATCACATTAATCCATTCAGCCGACTTCTTGTTAACCGGCTCAACATAAATGGCCGAGCTCAACTTAATCTTGGCTTGTTGCGCGTAGTTGGTATTAATAACTGCACCAGCCTCAGACTTCAACGCCGTTGGTGTTTGGGCAGCATCGACTTCCTTAATCTGTAAGTTCAACTTGTTCGTCGCAATGTCCTTCACCGTTGGCAACGCCACATCCTTCAAGGTAATTAAGCCAGCTGATTGCAACAAAATCAACGCGCGAGCTTCATTCGTGGCATCATTTGGCACCGCAATACTGTCACCCTTTTGGAAATCCTTCGGTGACTTGTGCTTCTCAGAATACAAGCGAATTGGCGTGATAATCGTCTTACCAATTGCCTTCACAGAATTACCGTTAGAGTGGTTCCAGTTGTCAAGGAAGTAGTAGTGTTGGAACGCGTTCAGGTCCAATGAACCATCTGCCACCGCCTTGTTTGGTTGGTTATAATCCGAGAATACCTTCGTCTTTAGCGTAATGCCGTATTCCTTCTTAGCCGTCTTGGCGACCGTCTTCCACAAACCAGCATCTTGGGTACCCACAATTCCGACGGTGACAGTCTTTGAATCTGCACTGGCCGTCACGGCTGGCAAGGCCACTGATCCGGCCAAAACAGTTGCTGCAATTGCTACCCCAAACTTTAATCCATTTGTCGTCATAATAATTTTCTCCTATCTCCTAATAACCAATTAATCTGCTAATTCAGCGTAAACATCATCAAACCGTTGCTTAATGTAGGCTGCCGACTCCGTTAACTTTTGTTGTTCACTGGCCGTTAATTGCAGTGGGGCCTTATGTAATACCCCAGCACGTCCCACGACCACGGGGTACGACAAGTACGTTTCCAAATCCGTTTGATAGGTCGAAACCGGCAAGACTTCATGTGAGTCTGAGAGCACCGCTTCAACCAAATGGATCGTGGCACTTGCAATGCCGTAGCTGGTAAATTCCTTACCCGCATAAACGGTGTACCCACCACGGCGCGCTTCATCTTCCAAGGCATCCAAATCCAAATCGGCTTCATCACCGACTAATTCACCATGGACGCGGACCGTTGACCAAGCTGTGAACTGCGAATTACCGTGTTCACCCAAGTTATAACCGCTCACTGACTTGGGATTCACGCCCAACGCAACGCCAACTGCCCGTTGCATCCGCGCCGTATCTAGTAACGTCCCGCTACCGATAACTCGATTAGCTGGAAAACCAGTAAAGCGTTGGTACAAGGCCGTGATGACATCGACTGGGTTCGTCACCACCACTAAGACGCCATGGAACCCAGATGCCACAATCTTATCGGCAACCCCACGCACCTGTTGCTTGGTGAATTGCAGTTCAACAAAGCGATCACCAGTCGCTTGTCCAGTCTTTTGCAATGAAATTTGACCTAGCGTTGAAATGACAATATCCGCATCATTCAACGCTTGCCAGTCATTCACCACAATATGAACGTCATACTTCAAATTCGCTGCCGCATCTTGAAAGTCCAAGGCCTCTGCTTCCGCTTTAGCGCTGTTGGTATCGATGAAAATTAATTCATCTGCGCCATTCGTGGTTACCAACCCGTGCGCAATGGCGGCCCCAACGTGTCCTAACCCAATAATTGCAATCTTACGTGCCATATGAATATCCCCCTAAAAATAACCTAGTTTAATCTGTAATAAATGCGGCAATCCGCGCGACAGCCGTTTGCAAATCAGCTAACGAAGCCGCATAACTCAACCGAATGTAGCCGGCCCCACCAATCCCAAAGGCGGATCCCGGAATGACTGCGACCTTGCCTTCTTGAGCGAGCGCCAAACTAAAGGCCACGTCATCTTGCACCAAGCCATCTGGAATCTGCGCAAAGACATAAAAGGCCCCGGCTGGTTGCGGAATCGCAAAACCAAGTTCGCGTAACGCCTTTACCAAGTAATCGCGCCGGGCTGCATATTCAGCCTTCATCGCCAACGTATCTTGGCGCCCCGCTTCAGTACCCAGTGCTTCCGCCGCCCCGGCCATCGCTGGATTCGAGGCTGACGTCACCGCAAATTGGTGAATCAAGCCGACCGCACGAATTAATTTTGTTGGGCCCACCACAAACCCAATGCGGTAACCCGTCATCGCGTGTGACTTCGATACCCCGTTCAAGACCAACGTTTGGTCGGGCAAGTACTGGGCAATCGAGGTGTGTTGTCCGTCATAAACTAACTCTGAATAAATTTCATCCGCAATCACTGTGATGTCCGTCCCACGTAAGACATCCGCCAACGCCGATAATTGTTCCGACGTGTAGGTGGCCCCAGTTGGATTTGATGGATAGTTCAGCACAACCGCCACTAGTTGATCGCCATAGGTGTCAATCGCGCCCTGTAATTGGTCCGGCGTGAGCAAGAAGTCCGTCGCCGATGTATCCACATAGGTTGGTACGCCACCAGCTAAGACCACCGTTGGGTCATACAACGGGAAGTTCGGCGCCGGAATCAAGACGCGGTCGCCAGGATTAACAACGGCGGTAATCGTGTCGTAAATTCCTTCTGTGGCACCCAACGTCACAATGACTTGTGAGTCAGCATCATATTGCAGGTTGTACCGGTCAGCTAAGAAGTGCACCGCCGCTTCCCGCAGCGCTTGCGTCCCAGCGGCCGGTGCGTAATGTGAATCATCTGCTAAAATGCTGTCGATCGCTGCTTGTTTAATGTGGGTCGGTACATTGAAATCTGGTTCGCCCAGCGTCAATTTCAAAATATCAGCCACATCACTAATCTGTGCGTCGAATGCTCGAATCGCATTGGGTTGAATCTGTGTTAAGCGTTCATTTAAACTCATCGTCTACCTCCCTAAAACTTACGACCAGGATTTAAAATACCGGTCGGATCAAAAACGGCTTTAATTTGTTGTTGTAGTGTTTGCACCGCGGGTGACAATTGTTGTGGCACCCACTTCTTTTTAATCGTGCCAATCCCGTGTTCCGCACTGACCGTGCCACCGATGCTAATCACAAAGGGCAATAGCTCATCAATGTAGGCCTGCGTTTCCGCGGGTAAAGCCCCATCTTTACTTTCTAAAATGATATCCGGATGCAGGTTACCGTCGCCAGCGTGGCCGAGCAACAATAATCGTTGACCATGCTTAGCGGCAATCGCTTCCGCGCGATCGGCGACAATTGCTAACTGCCCTAATGGCACGGCAATGTCTTCCACAATCAAACGGCCATATTGCGCGCCGGCCGCAAAGATGTCTTGGCGAATTTTGATAATAGTTGCGGTACGGGCTGGGTCCGACGTGACGTCAATTGTCTGAGCGCCGGCCTTACGCAGCAGGTCATCAACCAAATCCAATGCCCCGGCTACAGCGACATCAAGTTGGAAAATCAACAAGGCTTGTTCGCCACGCCCGCCTAAATCAATGCCTTCATACTCATCAAGCGCTTCAATTGACACCCGATTTAGAACTTCTAACATTGATGGATTAACGCCACTGGCTTGCAGTACTTGCACGGCATGTGTTAATGCGTGCACATCCGCAAAGGTCGCTAAGCCCGTCACAGTATCGCCAAACGGAATTGGTCGGAGACGCACGGTGGCTTCAACGACCACCCCAAGCGTACCTTCCGAACCAATGAACAAGTCGGTTAAGTCATAACTGGCATTGTTCTTAAATGTGGCCCCGCCGAGTTCTAATAAACGACCGTCGGCGAGGACAACCTTGAGACCCAAGACATTTTCACGGGTTGTGCCGTACTTCAACGACGCCATCCCACCTGCGTTTGTCGCGATATTGCCGCCGATGGTACTAATTGGCTTCGAACCTGGGTCTGGCGCGTAAAAGTAACCGACTTCACGAGCAGCTTGATCCAGGTCGCCGTTCAACACCCCGGCCTCGACTACCGCCGTTTGATTTTCTGGTTGCAACGCCACAATGTGGTTGAGACGGGATAGATTCAGAAGAATGCTCCCGTCCAAACCGGCTGCTCCATTCGCAATTGACGTGCGGGCACCCTGCGTCACAACCGGGATATGATGCGTCGTCGCAAATTGCAACGTGGCTTGGACGTCCGCCACCGAAGCAGCAAACACCACCGCGATTGGTTGCCCCTCAGCTGCTGTTTCTTGGGTATAGGGATTCAGCCGGTATTCTGCAAGCACAGGCGGCTCGGTGATCACCTCACCATCTGGTAATGCTAATGTTGTTAAATCTGTGCTCATACTTTCCTCCAAATAAAAAACGTCCCGTCGCAGCACAATTGTCTGCAACGGGACGACTCATCATCGTGTTACCACCCGAATTCTGCCCAAAATCACCTTTGGACACTTATCAAGTACGCGCTAAAAAGCGGTGATACTCTAGCGCGATAACGGGCGCACCCGGAAACGACGTTCATCATCATCGTTTCAACCCACTCCAAGGCCATATTCACCAACTAAGTTGATTGCTTCACACCTTACGCAACTCTCTGAACAACTTAGGCTTGGTTACTCACCTCTTCTTCGTTGCACTTATTGTAGTCACGTTAAAATGAAAAGTCAATAAGTTTATTAGAATTATTCTCATTTAACTCCCGAGCACTACCCCGGCTACCCTTTTCAGGCCACTGATACCGGGCTTTATGCTAATATATGTCCGTTCCTATTTGGCAGCCACCGCGCTGCAACACGTGCAATCCCTGGTCCACGTTAATCCCGGCAGGAGGACAGACAATGGCAAGTGCTTTTAACAGTGCCGATATCGCGGCGAAGAAACAAGAATTGGGTTACCCCGCTGATACATCAAACTTGGCTTACATTCAAGCCAGCCACAAATTGGAGGACGTCATCGCGGCGTTTAACTCGTTCACAGGTAAGAACTACGTGGTCAGCTTTGAACCAACCGGTTTGTTGTTCATGGGGTTGACGCCACTAAACCAATTTAACGGCAATGATCAATTCGTGGCGTTAACTGAAATTGGTGCCATCGCCCACCGCGACGAAGCCGTTTTCAACGGTCACGAAATCAGCGACGCTGAAACGTTGGTTTTGGATTCGCTAGCTGGTGAACACACGGAGCACCAATTGTACACGTCATTGTCGATGGCCGACTGGGTCGCTGCGGACGTGGCGAACGTTAATGCGATTATTGATGGGTATAACCAGGTGGATTAATTGTTTGGGGTATAGTTAAGGGGATGCATCTTGCGGTGCATCCCCTTTTTGGTGTGTTTTTAATTAAAGTGGCAACGT
>ENA-UOXB01001666-UOXB01001666.1-bioreactor-metagenome-genome-assembly--contig:-NODE-1666-length-10243-cov-4.603848_pt1 | contig 10243 bp, 8 predicted proteins | sample MGYA00238158_ERZ761615 | MGnify/ENA primary metagenome ERZ761615 (study PRJEB28904, sample SAMN06267902) | bioreactor metagenome | isolation source: Joint BioEnergy Institute, California, USA | place... | reverse complement strand
TGCAATAAAATCAATAGAAGGTGAATTTCGTGCATCAGGCTTTAAGACGTCTCGATCTTAATTTGCTCCCCATTTTTGATGCCGTCTTTCGGCATCGTTCCGTCAGATTAGCGGCGGAGGACCTGGCAATGAGCACCTCCGCATTAAGTCATGCCTTAACGCGGCTACGCGAATTTTTGAAAGACCCTCTGTTCTACCGCGAAGGTCACAAGATGTGTCCCAGCGTCTATGCTTTTCAGCTCGCCCCTCATATTGCCGAAGCGTTACATGCGCTGAATCAGCACCTGAGTCCTGTTAAACCCTTTGAGCCTCTGACGAGCACAGAGTTTTTCCGCATTGCAGTAACGGATTACACCGCTTTTTGCGTGTTTCCCGTTCTCATGAAAGATATCCATAACACGGCACCGGGCATTAATTTTGAGCTCTGTCATTTGCCGCATAACCCGGCGTTGAACGAGTTGCTGGCAGGAGAGGTCGACCTGGCGCTGAGTTTTAGCGAACCTGATGAGGTGAAACATCCTGACCTGGATGAAATAGATTTATTCAGCGATCAATTCGTGGTGATAAGCAATGGCAACCGAGAAAGCCTGTCACTCGACGAGTATCTTGCCGCGGGGCATCTGGTCGTCACCCCCTGGAATGAGAAGAGAGGGTTACTCGACACCCATCTCGCGCGCCTTGGGCTGGAAAGGCGGATAACGCTGAAAACCCCTTCGATGCTGAGTTCACCGTATGTGATTGCGGAAAGCGAATTGCTGATGGCCGTTCCATCATTTGTCGCGGCACAGCTTGCGCCCTTAACCCGGGTGAAAACCTTCAAACTGCCTTTTAGCGCCCCGCCTTTTACCGTCAAAATATACTCACATAAACGCAGTGGTAAAAAGAAGTCCTCTGACTGGCTTAAAGCGTACATTCTAAAAAGCATCCGCAATACAGAACTCGGCAGGATGTGAGAAACGGGCCAATACCAGGGGCAGGGTCAGGCTCAGGGTTAAGGCTTGCACGAATTTATCTGTCCCCCTCAGGGCAAAGCGATCAGGATTATTGCCACGGTACCCTCTTCGATTACTGCCCTGGTCAGCGGCGGATGAGCCTGACCGCTGACCAGGGCCTGCTTTGCTCGCCCTACACCTCAAGCCCCGCTCTGAACTGCCCCCACTTCAGCACCGAGTTCACCCCAATCGACAGGAAAGGCTCCGGCGGGGTTTTGTTCGGCCCCGGCGAGGCCGCCAGGAAGTCAATCAGCTCATTACGCTCGCCGGCAATCATATCGGCCAGCAGCGTGCCGGTGGCGGTGCCGCGCGTAATCCCCAGTCCGTTGCAACACAGCGCGCCATAGACATTCGGCGCCAGCTGGCCGAAGAACCCTTCATGGTTTTCCGACAGGCAGATCGCCCCGCTCCAGGAGTACTCAAAATCTACCTTATCAAGGGTCGGGAACCGACGCTCGAACGACTTACGGTGGTTGGCGATAAAGTTATTCAGATGTTGTTCACGCGGACGGCCATCCGGATGGAAGCTAAAACTGTTCCGCACCAGGATGCGGTTATCTACCGTCCGGCGCACGGTACTGCCAAACGGATGCGCCGGGATCACGCCCCATACCGGTTTGCCGCCCAGCCCGGCCTGCTCCTCTGGCGTCAGCGGACGGGTCAGGCTGCCATAGAGAAACGTAGGCAGCAGGCGGCCACGCAGGAAGCCAAAGTGTGAGGCAAAAGCGTTGTTGGCCAGAATCAGCTTATCGGCGGTGATGCAGCCCTTATCATGTATCAGAGTCACCTTATCGCCATAGTTGATGGCGGTAATCGGGGTGTATTCATACAGTGTTACGTTCGCGGGCAGGCTATCTGCCAGCCCCTTCACCAGCGCTGATGGCTGCAGCAACATAGTGCCAGGAATAAACAGCGCCTGCTTATAATAGGAGGTACCAATGTGGTCCGGCAGATCCTTGCCGGCGATCATCTCGGTGTCACGGCCAATCTTCTCCAGCCCACGGCGATACGCCTCCAGAATGGCAACGCCCTGCTCCCCCACCGCAGCCTGATACTTACCCGAGTCGGACATCTGGCAGTCAATGCCCTGCTCTTTCACGATCGCGCGCAGGATGTTCTGCCCCAGGGTGTTAAGTTTCAGGATCAACTTAGCGGTTTTCACATCACCAATGTAATCCTTCGCCCCGATATCGTGCGGCACGTCGATGGCAAATCCGGCGTTGCGCCCGGACGGACCATAGCCCACCTCCTGGGCCTCAATCAGCACCACTTCATCGTCAGGAAAGTTGAGCGCCAGCTGTCGGGCAGCGGCCAGACCAGTAAGGCCTGCGCCGACAATCGCCCAGCGGGCATGTTTTTGTCCGACATGGGCAGGACGAGGGGTACGCGCCTGGCTGGTGTGATACCAGCCCGGCAGGGCGTCATCCGCCGGCAGCGAGGTGATCTTTTGCACGTTTATTACTCCGGTACGCTGGGTTCTTTTCAAATTCACCTGCCGCACGCCGCGGGGCGCACAGGTCAGGTGATGCTGAAATAATGTTAGCCATGTTGCTAAAATGAATACGTGATGTATATCTCATGTATACATAAAGTATAAAAATAGTAACCAGGTTAAAAAAATGTTGTGCAACGCCCAGGGGAAAACCGCAGCAATAAAGCCGTGAAATAGAGAGGATGCAGAGAGACAGGCCTGCCAGCGGAGGCCGGCAGGCGCAACGCGTGGGGTTAGCGCTTATCGCCTTCAGGTGGCGAAACTAGATCGGCCTTCAGCCCCTGGGGGGCGATAAAGATCTCCATGTTCTCCCGCGACAGCTCCCAGTGCTCGAACACCAGGTCAACCACCGCCTGCTCATCGCGCGCCTCGATGGCGGCAATAAAGGCGTCATGATGGTCTGCCGCCAGCTGCAACCGCCGCGCCATATCGTCGTTTTGCGGGCGGAAAAAGGTATGTCCGATACGACAGTGGTCAATCAGCAGCCTTCCGAGGCTCGGCTGCAGATAGGGGTTAGCCGCCATCTCGCCCATAATTTCATGAAAACGATTGTTCTCCAGCGCCAGCGCCTGAGCGTCATGGGTTTGTGCTGCCTTGCGAAACCGCTTTTGCGTCTCTTTCAGCGCTTTAAGCTGCGCCGGTTTAAAGTGTTGCACCGCCAGTCGCCCGGTCGCTGCATAGATCATCGGTGCGACAAGGAAAAAGTTACGCAGCGTCGAGTGGCTCATGGGGATGACGCGTACGCCCCGTTTTTCAACAATTTCGAGATAGCCTTCACCCGCCAGGCGCTGAAACACTTCGCGGACCGGCGTGCGGGACAAGCCGTATTGCGCCGTCAGGCTGGCTTCATCCAGCAGTTCATCCGGATCCAGCTCCATGGTTAAAATAAGACGCTTCAGATCCTCATACAGCGCTGCTTTTCCCGTCCTCATTGTCGCCTCCTGAAAAACCGGGTGAGTGGCCAGTGTCTGCGGTTAACCTACAGAAAAAGGCGGTATACAGCAAAAATAAATCACCTCTTCTCATTCCGCGAATAGCCCCAGTTTTTCAACGATTAACGATGATTTTTCAGCTCATTAGCGGTTTGCCAGATCAACTGCAACATCGGTTCAGGATCCCGATCCGGGGGATGGCGCAAGATCTCACTACGCAGCCAGGCAATTTCGCTAGTAGCGAACTGGCGAAAGCTCATCCCGTCGCTCGCATTTTTTAACCATTTCATCAGAAAAGCATTTTTCTGCCGGTTCGTCCGAATACGCCCATGCCGTCTGGAAAGACCCATCGCGACCAGAATACAGAAGTAGAAGTGGGCTCGCTTTTCCAGGCCGTCAGGCATGGCGGCAAACAGATGGTTTTTCATCTCCGTCAGCTCAGGCTGAACGCGCAGGCTGCCTGCCGATAACGGCGGCGGGCAGCCCTCTCCTGTGCGTGTCAGGCATCGTCTGTGGGAACATCAATCCAGATGGTCTTCAGTTCAGTGTACTGGTCGAGCGCAAAGACCGACTTATCACGTCCGCCAAAGCCCGACTGCTTATAGCCGCCAAACGGGGTGGTGGCATCCCCTTCACCGAAGCAGTTGACGGTGACCGTGCCTGCGCGGATGGCACGCGAAACGCGGATCGCCCGGTTGAGCTTGCCGGTATAGACCGATGCGGCCAGTCCATAGGGGGTGTCATTTGCCAGGGCGACGGCTTCAGCTTCGGTTTTAAAAGAGGTCACGCAGAGCACCGGGCCGAAAATTTCCTCGCGGAACAGCGCACTCGCCGGCGTTACGCCGTCGATAACCGTGGGCTGCACATAACCCCCCTGCTCCGTGTCCCCGCCGTGAATAATGCGCAGCCCCTCCTGGCGGGCCGTCTCCAGATAGCCGCTGACCTTACTGAAATGCTCCTCTGAAACCAGGCTGCCGAGGCGGTTCTGCGGATCGAGCGGATTGCCCATCGGCCAGTCGCTCATCTGTTTTGCCATCTCTGCCAGCAGCGCTTCCTTTATCTCGTCCTGAACCAGCAGGCGCGAGGTGGCAGAGCAGTTCTCGCCCATGTTCCAGAAAGCACCGTTGAGCACATGCCCGGCCACGCTCGCCAGATCTTCGGCATCGGCAAACACCAGCGCTGGATTTTTGCCACCACACTCCAGCACCACTTTCTTCAGATTTGACTCTGCGGCGTAGTGCAGGAAACGCCGTCCGGTGGCGGTAGAGCCGGTAAAGCTCACCATATCGATATCCGGATGCAGGCCAATCGGCTCGCCCACTGCTTTCCCGGTACCGGTCACGATATTCAGTACCCCCGCCGGAACGCCCGCCTGATGTGCCAGTTCGGCAACCCGCAGCGCGGTTAAAGAGGTCTGTTCCGCCGGTTTGACGATCACCGAGCAGCCCGCCGCCAGCGCCGGGCCAAGCTTCCAGGCCAGCATCAGCAGCGGAAAGTTCCACGGCAGAACGCAGCCCACCACGCCAATGGCTTCACGCACCACCAACGCCATCGCCCCTTCGCCCACCGGGGCGGTGTGGTCGTATAGCTTATCGATGGCTTCGGCGTGCCATCGGATGACGTGAATGGTTTCCGGCACGTCCACCGCCAGGCATTCACTCACGGGCTTGCCGCTGTCGAGGCTCTCCAGCACCGCTAACTGCGTAACCTCCTGCTCCATCAGCTCTGCCAGCTTCAGCAGCACCGCTTTGCGCTCGCCCGGTGCCCGCTTGCTCCAGCTTCCGGCCTCGAAGGCAGCGCGCGCGGCGCTCACCGCCGCGTTGACATCGTCAACGTCGCAGGCGGCAATATCAGTAATGTGCTCGCCGGTCGCCGGGTTGTGGGTGGGCAGTCTCTTCCCGGCGCTGGCCGCCACGAAGCGGCCGTTTATAAAGGCGTTATTGGCCAGGGGCAACGCCCGGGCAATGGCAGTAACGTCGTCCACTGTTTGCAACTGACTCATTCTGCCCCCTTATGCCGCTGTCGCCGCAGCCACGTTGCGTTTCACATCGGCAATGACGGCTTTCAACTGGGCTTTCTCTTCTTCGTCCAGCCCCTGCAGTGGCGCACGTACCGCCCCCGAGGTCAGGCCGTTCAGTTCGCAACCGTAGCGGATCGATTGCACAAACTTTCCGCCGTCGAGGAAGTTCATCAGCGGCATCATGGCAGCCATGATCTTGCGCCCCTTGTCGAAATCTTTCTCCACCACGCAGGCTTCATACAGCGCCACGTGTTCGCGGGGGATAAAGTTGGAACCTGCACAGACCCAGCTGCGCGCGCCCCAGGCGAAAAATTCCAGCGCCTGATCGTCCCAGCCGCAGGAGAGCGCAATGTTCGGGAATTTGCAGGCCAGCAGATGCAGGTTATTGAAATCGCCTGAGCTCTCTTTAATCGCCACCACGTTCGCCGAGCGGCTCACTTCGGTGAAATAGGTCTCGCCCATGGTGATACCCATGCGGCCCGGGTAGTTATAGAGCATGATGGGCAGCTGTGCGGCTTTGTCGACCGTCAGCGCATGATGGGCATTTTCCCGCTCGGTCGGCAGGGCATAGGGCGGAGAGGTGACGAGGATGGCATCGGCTTTCGCTTCGCGGGCATGTTTTGCGTAGTCCACCGCATCTTCAGTGCGGATGGCGCCGGTTCCCACGACCAGCGGCAGACGGGTACCTATCACGCTGCGCGCGTGCTCCACCAGCGCTTTACGCTCCTCCGGACTCTGGGCGTAATACTCGCCGGTAGATCCGCCAATGATAATGCCGTGGACGCGCGCCTCGATCAGCGACTCCAGCACCTCGGCAAAGCGCGCGAAATCAATGCTGCCATCGGCTGCGTAAGGAGTAATGGCCGGGGTGTAGATACCTTCAAATGTAAACACGATAACCTCCAGGGAAATTCATGACCGTAACAGTCAGCTACGCAACCGTGATGGCGTGCGTTTGTTAAAAATTTGCACAAGGGGGTAAAAAAGGTCAATGGATGAATATTTTTTGTATACACAGAAAATACAATATAAATACGAAATTACCGTATATTTCTACACAAGAAAAAATAATTCTCTTTTAATTTCATTAAGTTAAATTGTGATATCAAGCGTAGTAATTTTCTATATGATTTCCGATAACGATCACATTCCGGGATTATTGCGGATGAAGGCGTATTTACAGAGAGAGTTGAGAGGCATAATTTTAAGACTGAATTTAACCAGGATTTAACAGAAAGCGACTGCACAGCGCCTGGTTGTGACCAAATTGTAAACAGAGGTAGGGTATGCCCCAGAAGAAAGCGACACTCATCGGGTTGATAGCGATCCTGTTGTGGAGTGCGATTGTGGGTTTGATTAAAAGCGTGAGCGAGGGCTTTGGCCCGGTAGGAGGCGCGGCGCTGATCTACACCTGCAGCGCGATACTGCTGATCTTTACCGTTGGGTTGCCGAAAATTCGCCAGTTCCCACCGAGCTATCTGATCCTCGGCAGCATTCTGTTTGTCTGCTACGAGCTGTGCCTGTCGTTATCGCTGGGCTTTACCCATAACGGACGGCAGGCCATCGAAGTGGGGATGGTCAATTACCTCTGGCCGAGTCTGACCATTCTGTTAACGGTGATCGTTACCCGCCAGAAAACCAGCCCGTTAATTATACCCGGGGTGATCATCGCCATCATTGGCATTGGCCGGGTGCTGGGCGGGGACCAGGGATTCTCCGTAAACGAAATGACCCGCAACGTAATGGACAATCCTTTAAGTTATGGCCTGGCATTTAGCGGCGCGGTGATTTGGGCAATATATTGCGTGGTCACGAAATTAATCGCTAAAGGCAATAATGGTATTACCCTGTTCTTTATTTTGACGGCCCTGACGTTGTGGGTGAAATTTCTCACCTCGCCTCAGCCGGACTTTATTTTATCGTGGAAAGCGTGGATAAGTTTATTGCTCGCGGCCATCGCTATGGGCTTCGGTTATGCCGCCTGGAACGTCGGCATCCTGCATGGCAACGTGACGATACTGGCCGCCGCCTCCTATTTTATTCCGATTATCTCTGCCGTGCTGGCCGCGTTTATCCTCAGTTCACAGCTGACGATGGCCTTCTGGCAGGGTACCGCCATGGTAAGTCTCGGCTCGCTTATCTGCTGGTGGTCGACGCGCACCGTCCCGGTGGCAAAGTTATCTGACGAGCGTTCTTGATATCCGTCTGCGGGGGGTACACCTCCCGCAAGACGTAAAGCGAAGTAAGACCATAATAGATATAAATAACATCTTATCCGACCATCCTGCACCGGAGGAGTACCTGTCATGAATCAGCCTCAATAACCGATAAATTCATTCATTGTTTTATTAAGATCGCTATATCTGCTCTGGATAACACTTTATCGATCTTACCTGACCTACATTTATTCCGTATTCGTTTGATTAACGGTATGAGCTTCGCTCGGTCTAAATAAATAGTCATCGCCTCTGCTATTTATTTCGTCCTCTTATTACTGATTATTCAACGACGTCGGGAAAAGACAGGAGTTATCATGTCAAATATCCTTTCAGTTGAAGACGTACCGCTTAATCGTTTTCATCGGTTACTGACCGTTCGTTCCGGCGGCGGCTCCTTTGTCGATGGCTATGTGCTGAGTATTATCGGCATCGCCATGATGAAGGTCTCCCCTGCTCTCGGCCTGAGCGCCTTCTGGGAAGGGCTTATTGCCGCTTCGGCGCTGATAGGCATCTTTTTTGGCGGCTTTATTGGCGGCGCCCTGACCGACCGTCTGGGCAGACGCGTGCTCTATTTTGTGGGGCCGACCCTGTTTGTGGTCTGCTCGCTGGCACAGTATTGGGTGCAGAGCGGCGAGATGCTCTTCGCCCTGCGCTTTCTGAACGGCGTGGCGGTCGGCATTGAGTATCCGGTTGCCACCGCTTTCCTGGTCGAGTTTCTGCCGAAGAAAAACCGTGGTCCCTGCCTCGCCACCCTCACTATTCTCTGGTTTGCCGGTGCGGCGACCGCCTACCTGGCCGGGGAAGCGATCCTGCACCTGGGCGGCCCGGAGGCCTGGCGTCTGGCGCTGGCCAGCACCGCGCTGATTGGTGCCCTGCTGTTCATTGTGCGTCTGGGTACGCCGGAATCACCGCGCTGGCTGATGAGTAAAGGACGCCACGCGGAAGCCGAAGCGATCATTCGTCAGGTTTACGGGCCGGACTTTAGCCTCGATAACCTGCCAGTGCAGGCCGAAAGCAAAAACCTGTCGTTCGCCAGCCTGCTGCACTCGGGTTACGGCAAACGCATGGCGTTTGTGACCATCTTCTGGACCTGCTCGGTGATCCCGGTATTTGCCGTCTACGCCTTTGCGCCAAAAGTACTGGATGCCCTGCACCTGAGCGGCGCCTGGGCCTCCTGGGGATCGGTAGCCATTACCTTGCTGTTCGTGGTGGGCTGTATCGTTGCCACCCGCCTGGTGAATATTCTGGGCCGCCGTAAATTGCTGCTGCAAAGCTTCCTCTGGTCCGGCCTGGCGCTTCTGCTGTTAGGCCTGCTGCGTGATGGCCCCTCGCCTGTCATTCTGCTGATGTTTGGCCTGTACGCGCTCTTTATCGGGGGTGCGCAGGTACTGCAGCTGGTCTATCCAAACGAGATTTTCCCGACTGAAATTCGTGCAGGTGCGGTTGGGGTGGGAACCTCGCTGTCACGCGTTGGCGCGGCGGTGGGCACCTGGCTGGTGCCGGTTTCCCTGCAAACCCTGGGGATTGGCAACACCATGTACATTGCGGCGGCCATCACCTTCTTCGGGCTGATTGTCTCCTGGTTCCTGGCACCAGAGACCAACGCCCGGAGCCTGGAGGATGCCGCGTCGCTGGATGATGCCCCCCGGCAAAAGGTGACCCTCAACGCGCCGCTCACCCGACGCAATACACTCTAATAAAAAGGGCTGCATCGCAGCCCTTACTCTTTTACCAGCTTTTCCACTTCCCGCCGCCGTTTTCTGAACGAGCCCGGCGTTTCGCCATACTGCTTACGAAACCACGAGATGAGATGGGTCGCATCGGCAAAACCGGTCGCTATAGCAATAGCGCCGATGCTGTTGCTGGAGTCGGCCATCAGTTTACGCGCCCGCTCCAGACGCATGCGTCGCCAGTACACCGCCGCCGAGTGGCCGGTACACTTCGTAAAGATAAGATTAAGCTGGCGGAATGTGACGCCAGCAAAGTCTGCCACCTCTACCAGCGGCACCGGCGAGTCCAGATGATGCTGCATAAACTCAATGACTTTATTGACCAGCTCGTTATCGTAACCATCCGGTTCGCTGAGCGGGGCTTTGCGTTTCGCCTGGCGTGTCGGAGCCTCTTCCACCAGCAAATATTTCAGGACCTTTTGCGAACGTACCAGTCCGCAATGCTGACGAATCAGATCTGCCGCCAGGTCAATGGCCGTACCGCCCGGACACGTAATGATCCCGCCATCTTTGATGTAGGTTTTATCAATAACCGGGATGGCTTTCGGAAAACGCAGGCGGAACTCATCCCGGGCGGTGAAGTGGATGGCGCAGTGACGCCCGTCGAGCAGCCCGGCGTTACCCGCCACAAACGCGCCGCTACAGAGCGTGATAATAGGGATATTGCGCGCATGCAGATCCCGCAGAGCCGTTAACAACCAGCCGGGCGGCTGGCGCGTCTCCTCCAGCAGACCGCCCGCCACCACGAAGTAATCCCAGGGTTTGCTGAAATCTAACGCGGCGGTGGGTGAGACCGGCAACCCGCAACTGGCGGTAACGGGCTTATCATCGCAGGTCATCCACTCCCAGCGGCAAAAG
>ENA-UOXB01001665-UOXB01001665.1-bioreactor-metagenome-genome-assembly--contig:-NODE-1665-length-10248-cov-9.843128_pt1 | contig 10248 bp, 12 predicted proteins | sample MGYA00238158_ERZ761615 | MGnify/ENA primary metagenome ERZ761615 (study PRJEB28904, sample SAMN06267902) | bioreactor metagenome | isolation source: Joint BioEnergy Institute, California, USA... | reverse complement strand
AAGGTGATGACCCCGCCGACTGACCTCGGCGCCCGCATCGACCGATACCGTTGCTGCCTTCCGGCCCTGGCGGGATTTTCGATCTAGCGTCGCGAGGGGCCGACGGGGCCACCATAGGGACACGCACCGGGCCTTGCGCCCGACCCCGCCATGACGACGGGACGCGGAGTCTAGCAGGCTCGCGGCGACGCGCCTATCCGGACCGCGGTTTAGGGCGCGCCGACGCGCTCGACTTGCGGCGTGCCGGCGCTCTGGCTGAAGCGGAACGCGTACGAGAGCCGCACTGCGATCGGCGTTTCGACGACGTGCTCGGCGACGCAGGGATCGCTGCCCTCGAAATCCTCGGGCGCCACGCACAGCAGCGCAGGCGCGTAGGTCCAGGTGCGGACCGCCGCGAGCGCCGAAGCGACGAAAGCATCGGTATCGAGGCCGGCGGGCGGTGCGCATGCATCGTCGTGTCGCGGCACCGCCGCCGACACCGTGCCTTCGACGTCGATGACCGCGTCGACACAGACCACGACCGGGTCCAGACGCAGCGGCAACCGGTCTTCCGGGTAGGCCGGCAGCACGCTGCTGTCGAGATTCGGATGGATGAAGCGCTGATGGCGTACGGCGTCCATGCGCCGGGTATCGGCGGCCGGCGCGATCAAGGTGGCACCGACGGCGCCCTGTGCAGGCGGTTCGGACATGGCGACGGGTGGCGAGGACGCGCAGCCCGCGGCGCTGGCGACCAGCGCGAGCGCGACGGCCCGCCGCATCAGGGCGCGCTTCCGTCGTCAGGCACGAGCGCCAGCGCATCGGGCTCGCGACCCGTCGTCCAGTGATCGACCACACGCCACCGGTCGGTGTCGACGACGGCGATGCGATCCGCACCGCTGATCGCGACATACGCGCGTGGCCGCACGGAATCGACGACCACGCCGATCGGCAACGGTCCGCTGCCGAGCAGCGTGTCCTGCAAGGCCGCATCGGCGGGTGCGAGCGCGATCGTCGTGACCGGGCGTCGGGTCGCTGCGTCGAACACCGACAGCGTCGCCGCCTTCGCATTGGTCACCAGCGCGTGGCGCCCGTCGGGCGTGAACACGACCCGGATCGGAAAGCCCGCGCTCGGCAGCGTGCCCAGCACGTCGAGCGACCCGGGATCGTGCACGGTGACGGTGTCGTCGGCGCGATTGGTGACCCAGACCGCGCCGTCCGGTGCCACCGCGACGCCCTCGGCGCCGGCGCCCGCCGGTCGCTCTGCAGTCGCGCGCATCGTTGCCAGATCCACGCGCACCAGCGTGCCCGCGCGGATCTTGCTGACATAGGCGACCCCGCCATCGCGCGAGACCGCCACCATGTGGCCGACGCCCTCGCCCACGTCCGCGACGCCGACGACTTCACCACGCGCGACGTCCACGCGCAGCACGCTGCCGCTGGATTCGGTGGTGACCAGGGCAGTTCCATCCGCGAGCAATTGCAGGCCGTGCGGCCGGCCATGCGTGCCGAGATCGATCATGCGCGTCGATCCGTCACGCAGATCGATCGCCGTCAGGCTGTGCGCGGCCTCCTTGTGCCCATAGGTGGTCACGACGGCCGTGCGGCCATCGCGCGCCACCGCGATCTCGTGCGGCGCCGGTCCGGCCGCGTACGCCGCGCGACGCTCACCACTCCCGGCATCGAGCGACCAGACCGTGTCGGCCGATTTGTTGCCGACCAGCAGACGCGGCGCCGCGTGCACGGCGGTCACGACGCTCGACAGTGCGATGCAGAGCACCAGGCGCCTCATGCGTCGGTCCCCCGCGTCGTCTCCGGGTGCAGCCAGCCCGCGTCGCCATCGGCGTAGCGCTCGTGCTTCCAGATCGGCACGCGGTCCTTGATCTCGTCGATGATCCAGCGGCAGGCATCGAACGCGGCGCCGCGATGCGCGGCGGTCACGCCGACCCACACCGCCATGTCGCCGATCGCCAGGTCGCCGATGCGGTGCACGCACAGTGCGCCGCACAGATCGAACTTCGCGCGTGCCTCGGCGATGACCTTCGCACCTTCGTCCTCGGCCAGCGCGACATAGGATTCGTACCGCAGCCCGTGCACCGGGCGGCCCTCGTTGTGGTTGCGCACCCAGCCTTCGAAGCTGGCGAACGCGCCGGCGCGGTCGTGCTGCACGCGGCGGCGCAACGGCGCCAGATCGACGGGGGCATCGGCCAGCCAGAAATCGCGCGTGTGCATCTCAGCCTCCGCTGACCGGGGGAATGAAGGCGATCTCGCTGCCTGCGCGCACCGGGTCGGTCCAGCGCGCGAACGCACCATCGACCGCGACGCGCAGGCGCTCGACCGGGAGCACGAAGCCGTGCCGCGCCTGCAGCTCGACATACAGCGCGCGCAGATCGATCGCCTCCGTCGTCCACGCTTCTCCACCCGCGCCCGCCGCGTCGCGGAGGCTGGCGAAATACAGCAGATGCACCGTGCTCATGCGGCGCCTCCGTCGATCGTGCCGACATCGCGCTTGCCGCCGCGCTTGCCGACCAGTTTCGCCGGGCCCAGCACGATCGCGTGCGACAGGGCCTTGCACATGTCGTAGACCGTCAGCGCGGCGACCGTGGCGCCGGTCAGCGCTTCCATCTCGACACCGGTACGGTGCGTCGTCTTCACCGTGCACCCGATGCGCAGCTCGCGCTCGGCCTGCCAGTCGATGGTGAGCCGGATGCCGTCGATCGGCAGCGGATGGCAGAACGGGATCAACTCGTGCGTGCGCTTGACCGCCATCGTGCCGGCGATGATCGCGGTGTCGACGATGCCGCCCTTGGCGCTCTTCAGCCCGTTGGCGCGCAGCTGCGCGGCGACCTCGGCGGGAAAGCGGACACGGCACTCGGCGGCGGCGGTGCGCGCGGTCGTGGCCTTGCCGGACACGTCGACCATCGCCGGGCGACCGGCGGCATCGAGATGGGTGAGCGTGCGGGGCGGCTTGGAAGTCTTGCGGGGCATCGGGCGTACGTCGCGCATCGGAACGGGGATGGTAACGGGGTAAGACGGACTGTCGCGCAACCGCACCGGCGTCATGCCGGCGAATGCCGGGATCCAGTGCCTTGGCGACGGGGCGACGGCGATCGTCTCGATGCGGAAAGTCGCTCGATCCCGGCATTCGCCGGGATGACGAGGTGAAAAGGGCCGCGCAGCGAACGGACGCAGCGCACCTCAGCCGCCAACGAGAAACATCTCTACATGCTTGCGCGGCGCGCTCGCGCTGCCGCGCAGCTCGCTGTAGCGGTCACCGCGGCGCGACCAGACATCGGCCAGATGCGAGGAGAATGCGGCCTCACCCTCGCCCAGCCACTCGCGCATCGGCTGGCCACGACCGGAGAACAGGCACGTGTACAGGCTGCCGTCGGCCGAGACGCGGGCGCGCTGGCAGTCGCCGCAGAACGGCGCGGTGACCGAGCTGATGAAGCCGATCTCACCGGCGCCGTCGACGTAGGCGTGGCGCTCGGCGACTTCGCCGCGATAGTTCGCGTCCAGCGCGCGCAGCGGCCAGCGTCCGGCAATCCGGGCATGCAGTTCGCGCGAGGGCACGACGCGGGCGCGGTCCCAGCCGTTGCAGGTGCCCACGTCCATGTACTCGATGAAACGCAGCACGTGGCCGCTGCCGCGGAAGTGCGCAGCCATGCGTTCGACCTCGTGGTCGTTGATGCCGCGCTGGACGACGCAGTTGAACTTGATGCCGCGGAAACCCGCCGCCTCGGCGGCGACGATGCCGGCCAGCACGGTGTCGATGTCGCCGCGCCCACCCGACAGCATGCGGAACAGCACAGGGTCGAGTGCATCGAGGCTGACCGTCAGCCGTCGCAGCCCGGCGTCGCGCAGCGACTGCGCGTGGCGCGCCAGCAGCGAAGCATTGGTGGTCATCGCCAGATCGTCGATACCCGGAATCTTCGCCAGCCGTTCGACCAGCGCCGGCAGGCCCTTGCGCAACAGCGGCTCACCGCCGGTCAGCCGCAACTTGTGCATGCCCAGGCGGGCGAAGCCGCGCACCAGCGTCTCGATCTCGTCGAAGGACAGACGCCCGGCCTGGTCGAAGCCGTAGTCGTCGGGCACGCGATCGGCCGGCATGCAGTAACCGCAGCGGAAATTGCAGGCCTCGATCACCGACAGCCGCAGGTCGTGCAGCGGACGGCCGAGCCGATCCCGCGGGGTCTGCGGCAGTTGCGGCAAGGCGCTCATGGACCGCCATCCTGCGCCGGAGACACTGCACGCAGCGCGAATGTCCGGCCCGGCCGAGCGATCCGGTGCCCGCGCGCTTCGAGCGCGGCGCCGTCGGCCTCGGAGGCGTAGTGGTACAGCACGCAGCGCGCCAGCAACTCGGGCGCGTACTCGCGTTCCAGATCGTCGACGCCGCTGTGCGAAGGATTGCCATGCAGGCCGCAGTCGTGCGCGACCAGCTCGTCGCGATCGGCGAAACGCGCCAGCATTTCCGGAATCGGACGCGTATCGCCGCTCCACACCAGGCTGCCCGGCAGGCGCAGGCCGTAGGCGGTCTCGGGCCAGTGATGGCGCACGGGGAACACTTCAAAGCGCACGCCCTCGTGCCAGAACGCGTCGCCGACCGGAATCAGCCGGAACGCATCCCAGAAGTTGGCGCCGCCTTCGGCCAGCACGTTCGGATAATCGCCGACACGCCGGTGCAGCAACGGCACCACGGTCGCCGGCACGTAGACCGGCATGCGGCCGCGTCGCGCCGGGTCGAAGTAGCGATCGACGAAGAGCCGCTCGAAGCCGGCGACGTGATCGAGATGCACATGGGTCACGAACAGCGCGCGCGGCGCCTCGCCGTAGTGATCGAGATAGGCGGTCAGGCCTTCGCCGCCACAGTCGATGGTCAGCCACGGTGCGCCGTCGCGTTCGATCGTCGCCATCGGCGAGCCCAGCGACACCGCCGACGCGCTGCCCACGCCCTGGAAGCGCAAGGCCCAGTCCATCAGGTGCCCCGGCTCCACAGTGCATCGTAGGACCTGCGCAGGCGGGCGAAATCCTGCGCGACGTCGGCCTCGCTGCGGTTGCCGCGCAGCTTCTGCAGCGAGCGCTCGAGGCGGGCGAGGTTGCGCTCCCGCCAGCGGGTCTCGGGGATGCGCAGGCGGCCGCGATCGAGATCGATCAGCCAGCCCTTGCCCAGTCCGTCGAAGAGGATGTTGTGCGCATTGAGGTCGGCATGGTCCAGGCCTGCGCGGTGGAACCGGGCGATCAGCCGCCCGGTCTGCTCGAGCGGCGCATCGGCAGACGATTGCGCCATGCAGTCGGCGAGCGATCGCACGTCCGGCAGACGCTCCATCAGGATCCAGGCCCGGTATTGCAGGCCGCGCCGCAGATAGCTGGCCGCGATCGGCTGCGGCACCGGCAGGTCGCGGCGCAGCAGTTCGCGCAGCAGGCGGAACTCGACGAAGCTGCGCACGTGCCGGTTCCCGCGCCACAGATGCCGGTCGTGGTTGAAGCGGCCGACCAGGCCGCCGCGCAGGTATTGCCGCAACACGCAGGGGCCGTGCGTGGCCTCGATGAACCAGGCGCCGCCGCGACCGCTGCCGTCGACGCGACGCGCGCGTTCGCCCCATTGCGCCGGATCGAACCAGCGCGGATCGGCTTGCCGCAGTTGCGTGCCGTCGAACAGAATGGCCCCGTATTCCCCCGCGCGCCCGCCTGCGGAAGCGCCCGCCGGTATCGGCGTCAGGCTTTCGGTGGGATCGAATCTGCTCATCGCCGCGAGTCTATCAAGCCTTGACGCCTGCCCCGCCCGCCGCCCAGGTCCCGTCGCGCCACGCTGCGCCGCGTTCGCTGTGCCTGCTTCGCCTCTCCGCACTGGGCGACGTGACCCACGTGCTGCCTCTGGTGCGCACGCTGCGCGAGGCCTGGCCGCAGACGCAGCTGACCTGGGTGATCGGCAAGGCCGAGCATCGGCTGCTCGACGGTCTGCCGGGCGTCGACTTCGTCGTCTACGACAAGAAATCCGGCATCGCGGGCATGCGCGCCGTGCGTCGTGCGCTGAAGGCCAGGCTCGGTGCCGCGCGGCATTTCGATGCGCTGCTGCAGATGCAGGTCGCCGCGCGCGCCAACCTGCTGTCGGCCTTCATTCCCGCACGGATGCGCGTGGGCTACGACGCCGCGCGGTCCAAGGACCTGCATGGGCTTTTCATCAACACGCGCATACCCGACCGCCCGGGGATCCACGTGCTCGATGCGCTCGGCAGCTTCAGCGAGCCGCTCGGCCTGCGGCAGGAGACGGTCTCCTGGGCCGACATGCCGGTACCCCCCGATGCGTTCGACTGGGCCCGCGCGCAGTGGCCGGACGACGGCCGGCCGGTGCTGATGATCTCGCCGTGCTCCAGCCACGTGCGCCGCAACTGGTATTCCGATCGCTACGCCGCGCTCGCCGATCACGCCGCCGGTGCCGGCTGGCGCATCGTGCTGTGTGGTGGCCGCAGCGAGCTGGAACGGCAGACGACCGACGCGATCGTCGCCGCCATGCGCCACCAGGCCCTGGACCTCGTGGGCAAGGACACGCTCAAGCAGTTGCCCGCCCTGCTCGCGCGCGCGCAGCTGCTGGTCACCCCCGACTCGGGCCCGATGCACATCGCCAATGCGATGGGCACGAAGGTGCTGGGCCTGCACGCCGCCAGCAATCCCGAGCGCAGCGGCCCCTACTCCGACCGGCGCTTCTGCGTGGACCGCTACGACGATGCAGCGCGGCGCTTCCTCGGCAAGCCGGCGTCCGCCCTCAAGTGGGGCACCAGGATCGAATTCGACGATGTCATGTCGCTGGTGACCGTGGACGACGCGATCGCCGCCTTCGAACGTCGCCGCGCCGAGCTCGCACACCCCTGATGGAGCGCCTCTGATGGACCCGATCGTCGCCGGACTGCTCGCCACCTTAGTCGGCGCGATCGTCGGCGGCGCCGTCAGCTTCCTGCTCAACCGGCAGCTGCACGCGCAGCAGCTCGAGCGTCTGCGCACCGAGCACAAGACCGAGTTCGCCGCCGAGGACACCGCGCGGCACTTCCTCGGCCACCGCGGCTACACCGATCGCTCGTTCGACGTGCTGCGCAAGCACCTGGGCGGTTTCGAGGACGACGAACTGCGGCGGATCCTGGTCCGCGCCGGCGCGGTGCGCACGTTCCGCGACGACGGCAGCGAATGGTGGCGCCTGCTCAGCCGCATGGACGAGTACATCGAACAGAAGGCGCGTCGCGGGGCGCCCGTCGCGCAGTGATCCGCACGCGTGCGGCAGGCGCGCTCGCCGCAGTGCCATCGCGCTGACGGGCCGGCGCCCGCCTTCGCCGCCGGCCGCGCCGACCCGGACCGCAGCGTGCCGGCGTCAGGGCATCGGCCGTCCGCCGCGGTAGTCCGCGTACGACTTTTCCTCCACGAACGCCGAACCCAGCGCCAGGTTGATCGCCTTCTTGATGCGCGCACGCTCGTCGTTCTGGATGTACACGCTGCGCGCGAGTTCGATGAAATCCTCACCGAACTCGCCGGCGCGCTCCTTCGCCCGCACCGCATCCTCGATGTCCCACAGCCGCTCGTTGACCGCCTTGAGCTCGGCGCGCAGGCGCACGATGTCGTGGCCAGCCGCCGGATGCGCCATCCAGGCCTGCTCGAGCGCCGAAAGTTCAGTGCGCACGTTGGCCAGCTTGGCAGGGTCATCCATCCGCTCGGACTTGATCTGCAGGATCGACAGCTTGTCGAGCAGTTCGCCGAAGGAGACGGGCACGGAAATTTCGGTCATGGACGACGTCGACAACAGGACGGCCGGCCAGTGTAACGCCCCGCTTGTCGCACGCGCGGAGCGCCCGTATCATTGCGCCCCCGGACGCCGCGAGGCACCGGGACCATCTGGAGAGGTGGCAGAGCGGTTGAATGTACCTGACTCGAAATCAGGCAGGCGTTTATAGCGCCTCGGGGGTTCGAATCCCCCCCTCTCCGCCAGATTCGCAAACGCCCCGAAAGGGGCGTTTTGCGTTTCTGGCGGAGAGGGGATTCGGGTCTCCGGTTCGACGGATCGGCAGGACTGCCGATCCGGACAGCCGCCAGGCTGCCCGAAGGGCGAGGTCCATGGATGGACCGAGTCCCGGATTCGCCCGGATCGAATCCGGACAGCCGCATGGCTGGCCCCGCAAGCGCAGCGCTGGAGGGGTGAAGCCCACGGATGGACCGAACAATCCCTGCGGCGCCACGGCCACCTGGCGCCGAGGCGACGAGTGAAGGCCTGTTTTCGAAAGCTCAGGAACAGCAAAGCCGCCTGCTGACGGGCATCGGCCCGTCAGCCGGAAGCCGCTCTCGCCTCGGTCAAGGCCGCTGCGCGGTCCGGCCCGGCGCAGCGCGCCGGGCGTTCGTGAGGACGCGGTAGTGCCGCGCAAGCAGTCCTCCGTCACCTGCCTTGACTCGGGCGCACGCCATCCATGGCGCGCTCGGCGCGGTCACCGGCCGCCAGTCCGCTGCAGAGATTTCCAGACCAGTGCCTTCGTCGGGATCGAGCGCTACTTCTCAAAAGTCACAACCCGGGAGCCGCAGTGCGTCGTGCGGCCGGGGATTGCGGAGCGCGGGCCATGGATGGCCCGCGGCGGCGAGTCAGCCAGGGATGACTGACCGGGCCGAGGAGAACACACCAGCCGGCGCGACGACCTGCTTTCGAAGTCGAACGCTGTCAGAGGTCCGGGCAAGAGGACCTTGCCTGGTTCTGCAAGGAAGCGGTGTCGGCACAATGCACCACGCCCACCACGCATGCCCTATGCTCGTGGACGGGTTCGCCGTCACAGTATCGAATGCGCCTCACCACTTTGCCCCGGACGTCCCGCACCCTGCGTTGCAACCGCCCCGGATCCGCACTGGCCGCCGCCGCTGCAGTGCCACGTTATCCGCGACGACACCCCCAGTCCGGTTTTGCCAGGGGAACCGCATGATCGAGTTCGGCCATCTCACGCACGTCGGCCTGCGACGCGACCTCAACGAGGACACGTATTACGGCGACAGTGAACTGGGCCTGTGGCTGGTCGCCGACGGCATGGGCGGACACGAGTACGGCGAGGTCGCCAGCGCACTCGCGCGCGAGACCATCGTCCGCGAGATCCGCCAGGGCACCGCCCTGCCCCAGGCGATCCGCATCGCCGACGAGGAAATCATCCGCGCCTCGCGCAAGCGCAACGACAGCCTGCCGATGGGCACGACGGTCGTTGCGGCGCGGGTCACCGGCAACCGCTTCGAAGTCGCCTGGGTCGGCGACAGCCGCGTCTACCTGTGGCGCGACGACAAGCTGGCGCAGCTGTCGCAGGACCACAGCTACGTGCAGGAGCTCATCGCCCAGGGCGCGATCAGCGTCGACCAGGCACGCAGCCATCCGCATCGCAACGTGGTCACCCAGGCGTTGGGTGTCACCGACCCGCAGACGCTCAACGTCGAGACCCTCTCGGGCGAACTTTCGCCCGGCACGCAGCTGCTGCTGTGCAGCGACGGACTGACCGAAGAGGTCGACGATCGCGCGATTGCGCGCGTGCTCGCGCATACCGAGTGCAGCGCGCAGGAATGCGTGGATGGACTGGTCGCAGCCGCGCTCGACGGCGGCGGCTCGGACAATGTCACCGTGATTCTGATCCGCCGGCACTGAGCGCGTGTTCCAGGTCCTGCCGCGCCTGCCGGCGGGCGCGGCGTGCGGTGCTCCAAAGCGCTGACGAAAGCGGCGCCCGACCGCGTGCGTCCCGGTCCGAAAGGTGCACGCATGTGGCCACGCCTGCTCCCCTGGACGTCGCCTTCCGTGCGCCGCCCCGCGCCATCGGGCTGCGCGCGCGACGGACCTTGAACAGGTTGCAGCCTGCGGCGGGATTCAGGCCGGTTCCGCCTCGGGAGCCGGATCCCACAGGCACACGCCCGCCTTCTTGCGGATCGCCTCGACGCGGGCGAGGTGCGCCACCAGATCGTCGGTCGGCACGCGCAACGACGGCCGCGCGCCGGTCGGCGTCGCCAACACGACCCGACGCGTCGCGCGATCGGCGGTGTCCATCGCACCGAAGCCGATCTCGTGCTGGCCGGCGGTCAGGGCGAGATAGACCTCGGCCAGCAACTGGGCGTCGAGGAGCGCACCGTGCAGCTGGCGATGCGCGTTGTCGACGCCGAGCCGCCTGCACAGCGCGTCGAGCGAATTGCGCTGCCCGGGATACCGCTGGCGCGCGAGCAGCAGTGAATCCTCCACCGAGACCCGCTCGGCCAGCCGGCCGTAGCCCGGTCCGAGCAGGG
>ENA-UOXB01001660-UOXB01001660.1-bioreactor-metagenome-genome-assembly--contig:-NODE-1660-length-10274-cov-8.228007_pt1 | contig 10274 bp, 4 predicted proteins | sample MGYA00238158_ERZ761615 | MGnify/ENA primary metagenome ERZ761615 (study PRJEB28904, sample SAMN06267902) | bioreactor metagenome | isolation source: Joint BioEnergy Institute, California, USA | place... | reverse complement strand
GACGAAGCGCACGTTGGGCTTGTCGATGCCCATGCCGAAGGCGATGGTCGCCACCATGATCAGGCCTTCCTCGTTGAGAAAGCGCTTCTGATGGTAGGCCCTCAGCTCGTTGGGCAGGCCGGCGTGATAAGGCAACGCCGGAAAGCCCTGGCTGCTGAGAAAGTCGGCGACCTCCTCGACCTTCTTGCGCGACAGACAATAGACGATGCCCGCATCGCCCTTGCGCGCAGCGAGAAAGCCGAGCAGTTGCTTGCGTGGCTGATCCTTGGGCTGGATGCGGTAGAAGATGTTCGGCCGGTCGAAGCTCGACAGGAAGCGCTCGGCGTTATCCAGATGCAGGCGCTGGACGATCTCCTCGCGGGTGCGCTTGTCGGCCGTGGCGGTCAGGGCAACGCGTGGCACCTGCGGGAAAAGCTCGGCAAGCTGGCCGAGCTGCAGGTATTCCGGGCGGAAATCATGGCCCCACTGCGATACGCAGTGCGCCTCATCGATGGCGAACAGAGCGATGTCCAGGCCCTGCAGAAAATTCAGCATGCGCGGCTGCACCAGGCGCTCTGGCGCCAGGTAGAGCATCTTGATCTGCCCGCGGCGGATGCGGTCGGCAATCTCGCGTTGTTCATCGACGCTGAGCGTGGAGTTCAATGCCACCGCTGCCACGCCCAGTTCGTCGAGTGTCGCCACCTGATCGTCCATCAGCGCGATCAGCGGGGAAACCACCACCGCCAGGCCTTCGCGCATCAACGCCGGCACCTGATAGCACAGCGATTTGCCGCCACCGGTGGGCATCAGCACCAGCGCATCACCGCCTGCCGCCACACGCTCGATGATCGCGGCCTGGTTGCCGCGAAAGGCGTCGTAGCCGAAAACGTCTTTGAGAATGCGCAGGGCGTGGTCGAGCATGAAGGCCTCCAAATCGAGCCGCGCATTATGCCGCAGGAACGCACTGAACAGGGCGCCTACCCGTCCGAAGCCGCTCAATCGCCTCTTGCAGAGCGCCTATGCTGGTCGCAGAGGCGGCGGTGAACTAGAATCCAACCTCGTTTATCCCAAGCCCCAAGGTAACCCCACGATGTCCTTCGCTGAGCAACTGTCCCGCCTGCAAGCCTTTCTCGATGCCGATGAGCTGCACGAAGAGGCGTTGGACTATGTGGCCGCCCACGGCTATCTCACTGCCCTGGCGATCTGCCCGGATCAGGTGCCGGAGCGCGAGTGGATCGATGCGCTGTTCGCCGAGCCGCCGCACTATCGCAGCGACGCCGAGCGCGAAGAGATCGAGAACACCCTGATCCACCTGAAGGCGCACATCGCACGTCAGCTGGCTGGCGAAGAAGAACCCGAACTGCCCTGCGATCTCGATCTTGGTGACGAGCCGGACGATTCCGACCTGCGCGGTTGGTGCATTGGCTTCATGGAAGGTGTGTTCCTGCGTGAAGCGGTTTGGTTCGAGGATGCCGAAGACGAAGTCAGCGAGTTGCTGCTGCCGATCATGGTCGGCTCCGGGCTGTTCGACGAGCAGCAGGAGTTCGCCGAGATTGCCCGTGACCGCGATCTGGTGGACAGCATGATCGATCAGATTCCCGAGCTGCTAACCGCCCTGTTCCTGCTGTGCCAGGCTCCGGAAGAAAAACCAGCGCTGCTCAAGCCCCGCCACTGACCGCGAGCCGGGGCACTGCCCCGGCTGCCGCCAAGACTGCCCATGCCGCATGACATCCAGCCAAGCCGCCATCGCAGTGTCCGCTATCTGCTGCTGGGCATCGGCTGGCTGAGCGTCGCCCTTGGGGTCCTCGGCATCTTCCTGCCGGTGCTGCCGACCACACCATTCCTGCTCCTGGCTGCCGCGTGCTTCGTGCGCAGCTCGAGGCGCTTCTACATCTGGCTGGTCACCCATCCGCACCTGGGGCCTTGGATTCGCGATTACCTCGAAGGTCATGGCATCCCGCTCAAGGGCAAGGTCTACGCGCTGGTGCTGATGTGGGCGAGCATCGCCTTCTCCTGCTATCTGGTGCCCTTACCCTGGGCACGCGCCTTCATGCTCACCAGCGCGGTGCTGGTGAGCATCTACATACTCAAGCAGAAAACCCTGCCCAATCCGTAAGCGCTCTGCATGGCCCGGATGCAATCCGGGCTACGAAGCCGGCCAACACCTCGACAACCTTTTGACACCGCTTTCTTTTTCCAGCGAAGCGACCGGCAAGAACTCGACACCTCGCCTAGACTTCGACGATCAGGCACTGAGACTCGACCCATGCGACGGCTGCGCATTCAGCGATGGCGGTGGCGACTGCTGATCCTCTGGATCGGCAGTGGGTTGCTGGCCGCGCTATCCCAGGCGGATTGGGACTTCGCCCTGATCATCAAGAATGCCGAGAACCGCTACGGCAACCTCGGCCCAGCGCGAACCCGTCTGCTCGACTGGGAAGAGCTGATCAAGACCAGCGCGGCGTTGCCGGAGCCAGACAAGCTCAACGAGGTCAATCGTTTCTTCAACCGCAAGGTGCGCTTCGTCGACGACATTCAACTCTGGCGCGAAAACGACTACTGGGCCACCCCCGTGGAAATGCTGGTCAAGGGCGCCGGCGATTGCGAGGACTACTCCATCGCCAAGTACTTCACCCTGCGACGCCTCGGCATCCCCAGCGAGAAGCTGCGCATCACCTACGTCAAGGCGCTGAACTACAACCAGGCGCACATGGTGCTGACCTACTACGCCAGCCCGAGCGCCGAACCGCTGGTGCTGGACAACCTGATCAACGACATCCGCCCCGCCTCACAGCGCAAGGACCTGCTCCCGGTCTACGCCTTCAATGCCGAAGGCCTCTACCTGCCTGGTTCCAACACCCGCAAGAGCGACTCGAAGAAGCTCTCGCGCTGGCAGGACATTCTGAAAAAAATGCATGCCGAGGGCTTCGCCGTGGGCGAAGGCTAGGAGGAAGAATATGTCCCTACTGAAACAACTGTTCCTCGCCATCTGCCTGTTCCTGGTCGTGGCCTTTACCGGCAGCTTCGTCGCCAGTGTCGAGACTTCACGTGAACAACTACTCAGCCAGCTACGCTCCCATGCCCAGGACGCGGCCACGGCTCTGGGCCTGTCGATGACGCCCCATGTGGATGACCCGGCGATGCTCGAACTGATGGTCAGCTCGATCTTCGACAGCGGCTACTTCGCCAGCATCCGCGTGGTGAGCATCCCTGAGAACAAGGTGCTGGTCGAACGCAACACCGAGGTGCGCGCAGAGAATGTCCCGCAGTGGTTCGTCGATCTGGTGAACCTGGAACCCGAAGGTGGCGACGCCCTGATCATGCGCGGCTGGGAACAGGCCGCAAGGGTCGAAGTGCTCAGCCATCCGCAATTCGCCCTGGCCAAGTTGTGGGACGGCGCCATTGGCAGCCTGATCTGGCTGTTGCTCTGCGGCCTGGTCAGCGCCGTGCTCGGCGGCTGGCTGCTGCGCACCCAACTGCGCCCGCTGGACAACATGGTGCAACAAGCGCAAGCCATTACCCGCCGCGAGTTCCTCACCCTGCCCCGCGTACCACGTACCCCGGAGCTGAAACGCGTGGTCCTGGCCATGAACCAGATGGTCGACAAGCTCAAGACGCTGTTCGCCGAAGAGGCCACACGCAGCGAAAAGCTCCGCGAAGAGGCGTACCAGGACAGCCTGACCGGCTTGGCCAACCGTCGCCAGTTCGATATTCGTCTGGACAATCAACTGGTAGTCAACGAGCAGAATGCCGAGGGCTATCTGCTGCTGTTGCGTGTCAACGATCTCGGCGGGCTCAATCAACGTCTGGGCGGGCAACGTACCGATGCGCTGATCAGCGCCCTGGGCGATCTGCTCAGGCGCCTACTGGAAGCACCGGAATGCGGCGAATGGCTGGCCTCGCGCAGCCGCGGTGGCGAGTTCGCCCTTCTTGCACCGGGGTTGAACGGCGATGACGCAGATCGTCTCGCTGAAGAGATCAGCGAGCACCTGAGCAACCTGCGCCAGACCGGCGCCAGTGACTGCAACCCCGTGGCCCACCTGGGAATCGCCGCATTCCGCCCAGGCGAGGCCCCCGCCAGCGTGATTGGCCGAGCCGATCAGGCGCTGGCCCAGGCACAGAGCAATGCAGTGCGCTGCTGGGAACGCCTCGACGACTTCACCGCGCAGGGTGCTCAGGGACTGCACGACTGGCGCGGTTGGATCGACGATGCACTCAACCAGGGCAAGCTGCAGCTGTACTTCCAACCGGTGGTGGAATGCGTTTCAGGGCGTCTGTTGCACCGCAAGGTGCTGGCGCGCCTGCTCGATCCGCAGGGCGAAGCCATCGCCGCCGGGCGCTTCCTGCCATGGATCGAACGCCTAGGCTGGAGCGCCCGTTTCGACCTGGCGATGCTCGAACACGCCCTCACCCACCTGGGTCAACACGCCGAGCCCCTGGCGCTGAGCCTGTCCGCCGCGACCCTGCGCGAACCTGTGCAGCGGGAACGACTGCTCGCCTTGCTCAGGAGCCACCCCGAGCAGGCGAGCCTGCTGACCCTGGAAGTGGACGAGCGTCACCTGCCACCGCCAGCAGACCTGGAGAACTTGAGTCAGAACCTGCGTGAAATCGGTTACGGGCTGGGCTTGCAACACTTCGGTGGACGCTTCAGCCTGATCGGCAACCTGACCCATCTGGGCCTGGCCTATCTGAAGATCGACGGCACCTATATCCGCGCCATCGACCTGGAGAGCGACAAGCGGATGTTCATCGAAGCAGTGTTCCGTGCCGCCAACAGCATCGATCTACCGTTGATTGCGGAGATGGTGGAAACCCAGGGCGAACTCGAGGCGCTCACCGAACTGGGAATAAACGGCGCCATGGGCCGTTTGATCGGCGCGCCGACGCCCTGGCAATGAAGTGATTTACGGGGGCTTGCTCAACGTCTGCCAATGGACCTGCCGGGGCGATACATCGCGGCGCGCAAGGCGCCGGTCATACGAGGTGGTGCTCGTCGTCGCCAAGCAGGCCGCTCAAGCCTTCGATCTCGGCACGGGCGATGGCACGTTGATCGAGTTTCTGGCGCGCAGCCTCGGGCAGATCGGTGTAACGGATCACGCCACGCTCGACCAGCACACTGACCACGTCCTCGAGAACGCGCACCAGCTCCAGGTCGGATTGTTTCAGGCTGTCCAGACGCGCCTTGACCTCTTCCTTGGCAGCCAGCCAGTTATGCAACTCCTCGCTCTCGACCGCCAGGTTCTCCGTCATCCCCTCGAAGGGCTCGTGCTCAACCCGCAACAAACGCCCGGCCGCGTCGCGCTGTACGTAAACCATCGATGCCTCCAGCAAACGCCATAAAAAAGCCCGCTCCCGGAACGGGTAGCGGGCTTACTCTAGTTGAGTGCTCCAGCTAAGGAAACTCTGATAAACATTTCCGTTTGTCTGAGAAGCCGCTGACCTGAGGCCAACGGCTCCTTCGCACCTCAGGCGACCAACTGGTTGTGATCCAGCATGCCCTGGATGATATCTGCCGCATTGCCGCCAGACAGCACGGTATTTTCCAGGGTGATGGTCTGATCAACCGGAGTGCCGCTCCCCGCGCTGGCCACGTTGATCACTGTGCTGCCTGGCTCGCTGACGAAGTCGAAGCTCAGATACTGGGTCAGCACATCGGCCGTGGCGGGCCCTTCGATCCCCTGCAACAGCTGCGACAGGTCCAGCTTGTCGTCGCCATTGCCGAAGTCCTTGACGATGTCGTGATAGTTGCCGCCACGGTCGTCAGCAGTCCAGACGAAGGTATCGTTGCCGATACCGCCAACCAGGACATCGTTGCCCTTGCCGCCGATCAGGGTGTCGTTGCCATCACCGCCCTCCAGACGATCATTGCCGCCCAGCCCACGGAGTGTGTCGTTGCCGCCCAACCCCAGCAGCACATCACTTGCTTCGCTACCGAGCAAGGTGTCGTTGAGCCCCTCGTTCCCCATTAGCACGTTAGGCTGTACCGCCGCACCGGCGCCGATTCCGACCACCAGATGAGCCGTGCTGACGTCACCATCCGGCTGAGTCAGCTGGTAGGTGAACACGTCTTCCTTGCCCAGATTGCTGTAATCGGGGTCAGGGGTATAGGTGTAGGCGCCGTCACCGTGTATCAGCAAGGTTCCCCACTGGCCGACGAGAGCCTTCGAGGTGCCTACGGCGACAAAATTGCCGTTGTCCAACACGCTGAGTACGGCTCCTTCGCTTCCCTTACTGTCCACCGCACCCCACGGCTGATCGCTACCGAGGTAGTTATTGGGGTCGGTCAGTACGTTGCCCGCTACTGCCGTGGCGGTATCGACCAGTACCGCGGCGGCAAGGGTGACCAAAGTAATGTTGTCGATCGTCACGCGGTACTGGTTGCTGTTACGGGTCTGGTTGGTCGAGCTGCGGTCGTTGGCCTCGAAATACACCCTGTAGGTGCCGCCAGCCAGGTTCAGCAAGCTAATGGTCGCGCCCTGGGTCTGGCTTTGTACATCACTGACTTCATCCCAGACATTGGTTTCAGACAGGCTGTACAGCTTCCAGGTGAAGCTGTCACCGGAACCGGTAGCAGCTTGGCCGACCTGAAACGACAGAGTGCCCGTCGAACCCTCGGCGATCTGGAAGGACGGCGTGATGGCTTTGGTACTGACGCCATCAGCGCTACTCGTGTCCCGCAACTGCAGTTGGCCACCTTCAACACGTACGCCGTTGACCCCGCTGTTGCCACTGGTGTTGTTCACGGCGATGCTGCTGACGCCCCACTTGTCGGCCGCGACGTTGACCCAGTCGTTGGTTGTAACGACCGTGCGCTCGTCACCCGAGGGCAGGAAGTCATTGACCGTGTCGAACACCCAGGGATTGTAGTTGGGCCCTGAGGACGCAGGATTACTGGTGCTGGAAAAGTCCGCCAGTACCTTGGTCACTGGGTCGGGCGTAACCCATGTCTGCCCCACGATAGCCTGGCTGTAGTTGTCGTAGGCATGCACCTCGCTGCTATCGGTGATGGTCAACTTGAGTTCGGCGGTCGCAGCATCGCCGTCCCGGTCGACCAGCGTGTAGCGAATGGTGTCCGTCCGGTTTTCGGCCACATCTCCGTTGAAGCTGTAGGTGTAGGCCCCGGTGAGCAGGTTGACGCTGAACGAGCCGCCCCCCGCGGTGGTGAAGGTCAGCGTATGACTTGCCGCATCGTAGGCCGCCGAGGCACTGGTATAGGTCACATTGTTATGGGTGATCGCCGCGACCGGCAGTACACCCGGGCCGTCTGCACCGAAGCCATTGCTGCCTTCGCTGATCAGGTTGCCCGATATCACCGTACCGGTGACCGTCCCCTGCAGGGTGTCGTTGAGCTGATTGAGGTTGGAAACCAGGATGCCATCGGTATTGACGCCAGCCTTGCCGTCATAGGCGATCGGGTTGAGCAGCGTCTTGTCGAGGTCGCTGCCAAGCCCCATGCCCAGTGCGTAGGACTTGATGCCCTTGGCCGTTAGGAAGGCGATCCAGTCCGCCTCTTCGCCGGCACCGATGCCATCACCTAGTTCCGGGTTGTACTGGCTGCCGCTGTTGTTGCTGCCAGGGTTGGCGTTGGACAACGTCGGCTGCCCGTCGGAGAGGAAGTACGAGACGCTCTGCACGCCGGTACCAGTGAGCTTCCCGGTCGAATCGTAGGCATTCATCGCCTTGATCAGCGCATCGTCATAGTTGGTCGAACCGTTGCCGGCGTTATTGGCCAGCGCGGTCAACCAGGCCTTGGCGTCGCTGGCCGTCATCCAGACATTGCCCACGGCACTGGCTGTATTGGCGAAGGTGACGATACGTACCATCACGTCGCCTAGGTTGTCGTAGCTGTCGATCAGACGTTGCACGGCATCCTTGGCCAACGCCAGCTTGGTGCTGAAGCCACTGACGCCTGACGGCGCATCGTCCATGCTGCCGGACAGATCCAGCACCACCATGAGGTTGGTATGGATGCCTTGGGGCTCACTGGCGGATTTGGCGATGTCCTTCGGCTGGGCCGGCGAGTCGTCATCCACGGAGATATGCAGGGTTCCCTGGGCGGTGGAACCATTGCCATCGACCATCTGGTAAGCGAACTGGAAGTCTAGATTGTTTTCCACGCTACCCGAGGCTGGTGCCGGATGATCCAACGGCGCATGCAACTCGAACGTGAACGCACCGGTGGCCGGATTGGTCAACGTCACGGTAAACACTGGCTGGTGGCTGCCGACGGTCTGGGCGGTAAGCACCTGGCCGTTGCCACTGACCTGATACTCCACCGCCTGGCCGCCGGAGGTCACGCTCGGCAGCCCGGAAGGTTGCCAGGCGAAGCTGCCGAAGCCATCGTCGCCGTAGTCGTAACCCAAGGTGCCGGTAACGAGGGTTGTAGCCCCTTCGTCATCCTGAACGCCACCGGGGATCCCGCCTGGCAGGCCATCTTCATCGACACGGTCGAAGACGAAGCCGCCAGTTGGCTCATCGTTGACGAAGCAGACGTCAAGCTGGGTGCTGGCCACGTCATTGTCCCCATCCACCACATCGACCTGGAACGATAGATCCAGGCTTGGCGGCAGGAACTGCTGCTCCAGCGTGATGTACTGGATGCGGTAGTCACCGTCGTTGGAGGCGAAGATCAGCGTTGTGAAGCCGCCCGCCAGGGCAGCGGCCGAGCCAGTGGTGAATGCCGAGTCGGCCAGATCGAAACTGAACTGGGAGTTCTCGGAACCCTGACCATTGTAGGTACCAGCAGCGACCACCTGGCCATTGCCATCGAGCGCAGTCCACGAAAGCTGATCGCTGGACGATAGCTTCTGTACGCTCACCTCGGCCGAATAGACCGTTGCACTGAACGCCATGGTCAACGACTCAGCGCCGTTGATCAGGTTGTTGCCGCCCACTCCGACGCCCTGCTCCGAAGGGTTGACCAGACCGCTGCCGGTCAGTGTCACGGCGAGGCCTTCGCCGCTCTGCACCAGGAATGAGGCCTGCGGTTGTCCCGCGGCGATGGCCTGCAAGTCGAAGTCGGCGATGGTCACCGGACGCGCATTGACGATGGTGAGCTCGTAGTTGTTGCCACCACCGAGGACATTGGGGTCGTCGTAAACCTTGAGTACGAAGAACACGTCCCCCTGCGCATCACCTACCGTGGCGGTCAGAGTGGTAACACCGTTCTCCTTGACCACGGTGTAGAACAATCCATCGTCGGTCAGGCCAGCATTGGCGGACAGGTCGAAGCCGCCGCCATCACTGCCATAGTCGGCCTGGATCACACCTTGGGTGGTGAAACCATTGCTCTCCTCGACTTCGGCGCAATCGGGCTGGATCACACTGGGACCGTCGTCTTCGAACCCCACTACCTTGCCCAGATCCAGACTGGCACTGTCCGAGTCACCATCCTTGTCATAAACGGTCACACCCAGTTTCACCAGCCCTTCCCTGATCAAGGCGAGCTCGTCATGGCTGGCAGTGTTGCCATGGGCGATGGCCTTGTATTGCTCCAGGGTGATGCTGCCATCGACGGTATTGACGCTGATCTTGAAGATGGTATCCAGGCCTACCTTACCCAGCACATTCCCATTGCTGTCGGTATACAGCAGGATGTTGCCGCCAGCGGTGGCGTCCAGACCGGAGTCCACGCCCTCGCTCACCAGGCTGAGAGCAAATTGGGTACGAGACGCGTCCAGCCCATCCGAACCACCGTTGGTGGCCAGGTTGAACAGATCGCTACCCTGGATGCGCGCGTAGCCCAGCACATTGCCGTGGCCCTGCTCATCATTCGGGGCGACATAGCCGTTTTCGTCCCGGCTGGAGCCAGCCGTGCCGACGGATTCGTCGACGTAGACCCGACCGCCTCCCTGCAACTCGAACCCGGTGATTTTCGGGCCATCGTCCTTGAAGCTGATAGCCTTGCCCAGCTCGAGGCTGGCGCTGCTGGAGTCGCCATCCTTGTCGGTGATGGTGGCCACCAGTTTCACCAAATCGGCGGAGGAAAGCCCAGTGGCCTGGTCCGGGCCGGTGTCGGGCGAATGGATGATCGCGCGCACCTGGTCGAGGGTGACGTGGCCAGAGGCGTTCACCGTGACCTTGAAGGCGATGGCGCCGTTCTGGTCGCCGACGCGGCCTACCACTGCGCCCCCTTCAAGGTACAGCTTGATGTCGCTGCCACTGGCGGTGTCCTTCAGGCCGCTATCAGCACCCTGCGCCTTGACCTCCAGCGCGTAGCCGATGGTGCCGGCACCGTCGGCGCCGTAATTGCTGGTGAAGGCGCCACTGAAGTCAGTGGTGGTGTCGATCGCCAG
>ENA-UOXB01001658-UOXB01001658.1-bioreactor-metagenome-genome-assembly--contig:-NODE-1658-length-10287-cov-51.226251_pt1 | contig 10287 bp, 6 predicted proteins | sample MGYA00238158_ERZ761615 | MGnify/ENA primary metagenome ERZ761615 (study PRJEB28904, sample SAMN06267902) | bioreactor metagenome | isolation source: Joint BioEnergy Institute, California, USA... | reverse complement strand
TGTTGTGAAAGAGATTCTGTCATGTCGTCCTGACCTTATTGTTGTTTTAATTCAATGCTGCTCATCAATATAGCAGTCTTTTCAACATGATAATAAAAAAGGAACACCTTGTCGTGTTCCTTTGTCGTATTCAGATCATTTAAAAATTACAGAACCTGATCTTTAAACTGGCTGATTTCATCACGGATCTGGCGCCATTCATCTCCAAGATTCAGTTCAGTACTGATCTGAATCTCTGGAATTTTTCCGCGCATACGTTCCAGACGCTGCTGATTGGGCAGTGGCAGCTCCTGAATGCCCTCAAGCGCAATACATTGTGCTGCGCGATCATTGCAGACCAATCCCATATCACAACCTGCTTTCAATGCCGCCTGAATACGGGCATCGGCACCACCAGCCACACAGGCAGCCTGCATGCTTAAATCATCCGAGAACAGTACGCCGTCGAAGCCAAGTTCTTGACGTAACACTTTCTGAATCCAGAATTCTGAGAAACCGGCTGGATTTGGATCCACTTGGCTATAAATAACATGGGCAGGCATAAGTGCATCCAGTTGTGACTGTAACTGGATAAAGGTCTGCATATCTTTTTGCTGGATTTCTTCGTAGCTACGCATATCAATGGCTGCAGCTACATGCGAATCTGCTTTAACCGAACCATGTCCCGGGAAATGCTTACCGGTCGAAGCCATGCCAGCACGTTTCATACCTTTCAGAAAAGCGCTAGCTAATGGGATAATATCCTGAATATTTTTGGCAAAGCTGCGGTCGCCAATCACATCACTAATATCATTCAAATCCAGCACAGGCGCAAAACTGAAGTCAATTCCGACAGCCAGTACTTCAGTCGCCATCAACCAGCCACATTTCTCGGCCAGTTCCAGCGCTTTTTCACGATCCGTCTGGTAAAGCTCACCAAATTTGCCCATGGCAGGCAGCAGGGTAAAGCCCTGTTTCAGGCGCTGTACACGGCCACCTTCCTGATCCACCGCAATCAGAATATCTGGACGGACCTGACGCATATGATCAGTCAAAGCGCGGACTTGGGCAGGAGATTCAATATTGCGACCGAATAAAATTACACCACCGACTTGTGGTGCACCCAAGAGTTCAATATCTTCTTGAGTAAGGGTAGTGCCTGCGATGTCGAGCATCAATGCGCCAATCATATGCGGAATCCATTTTAGAATTTTCGGGGAAAACAATACCTGAATTCTGCAATGATTTGCTACACTTTGTCAGCACAGAATATGATAAAACTACACGACATAAACATATTAAGTTGTTTAAGATGCTGAATACTTTAAGTTCTGCTCGAAAAGCAACACGGTCAAATTGGTCTTGAGGCCAAGGAAGTACGAATTATTTATGAAATTTCAAACAATAGCTTGTGCAGTTGCGATTGCGACAGGCGGATTATTTTTTACCCATGTGGTGAATGATGCAATTGCAGCTGATGGTAAAGAAGTAGTCAGCAAAGCAGTGCTTCAACCTTCTCAAGAACAGGCATTGGTATCCCGACAACTGGCAACTCTCGTTGATCGCCAACATTATTTGAATATGCGTCTGGATGCTCAGACTTCACAGCGTATCTTTGATTTTTATATTGATAGTCTGGATGCAGATCACAGTCTTTTTCTGGCATCTGAAATAGAAGATTATAAAAAACGCTATGGCGCTACTTTCGGTGCCAATCTGAAAGCTGGTAATTTGTCTGGCCCTTATGAAATTCATGCGCAGTATCGTGAGCGTTTAGCCCAGTTCTATACCTTTATGCTGGAAGAACTGAAAAAACCGCAAAACCTGAATCAGAAGAATGTATATATCGAAACGGATCGCGAAAAAGCGCCGTTCTTTAAAACTCAGGCTGAACAACGTGCTCACTGGTCAAAAATGCTGGTTTCTCAGCTGATTAACCTGACGATCAGTAAGGAAGAAGAGCAGGCCAAGCAGAATGCACTCAAAGCCAATCCTGAACTGGCGAATGGTCAGGACCTAACTGGGCCGGAAGATTTAACGCCTGCTCAAACCCTGACTAAGCGTTATACCCGTCAGTTAGAACGTCTCAGCCGGATCAAGAGCGATGATGTGCTGGACAAAACCCTGAATGCGATGATGCTGACTTATGATCCGCACAGTAATTATTTCCCGCCTGTAGATGCGATGGAGCTGAACCGTCAGACTACATTGCAGCTGGAAGGGATTGGGGTGTCGATTCGTCCGGAACGTGGTAATGAAGATTACACCAAGATTGAAACCATTGTAGAAGGTGGGCCTGCCAGCAAATCAGGACAGGTAAAATCAGGTGACCGTATTGTTGGCGTTGCTCAAGACGGCGAACAGATGGTTGATGTAATCGGCTGGCCGAGCAATGAAATTGTTGGTCTGATTCGTGGTAAGCGCGGCACCAAAGTAACGCTGAAGTTATTAGGCCCGGGTGCGACCATGGGACAGGCGCGTAATGTCAGTCTGGTACGTGATGTGATTCAGGAAGAAGATGCCGGGGTTAGAACCCGTACCGTTGAAATCCAGCGTGATGGTAAAAAATATCAATATGGTGTGATTGAAATTCCATCTTTCTATCTGAACTATCGTGCCCGTCGTGCGGGTACCGACTACCGTTCCGTATCAGAAGATACCAATAAGGCCCTGAAAGAGCTGGCTGCGAAGAATGTTGCCGGTATTATTGTAGACTTGCGCAATAACCCGGGTGGTTCACTTGAAGAAGTGGCACGTATGCTGGGACAGGTGATCAAGTCAGGTCCTGTGGTTCAGATTCGTGATGGTAACGGTAATGTCAGCGTCTTTGAAGATGATGATGGTGGTGCACAAACCTATGCCGGTCCATTGGCAGTAATGGTGAACCTGGCTTCTGCATCTGCAAGTGAAATTTATTCAGCAGCAATTCAGGATTATGAACGCGGTATCGTGATTGGTAGTACCACGACCGGTAAAGGAACTGCACAGGTTCAGCTAGATAGCTTGGCACATGGTCAGGCAACGCTGACTCAGCGTAAGTTCTACCGTGTGACCGGTGGTAGTACCCAAAACAAGGGCGTGATTCCGGATATCAAGCTGGTCGATATCTATAACGAAGAGTTTGGTGAACGTAAGGCTAAAAATGCCCTAGAGTGGGATACGATTCCAACTGCGCCATTTAAACGTGAAGGTGTGGTCCAGAAATATGTACCGGAACTGGCCAAGTTATCTCAACAGCGTGTCGCTCAGAATCCTCAATTCAAGTATCTGGAACAGCGTACAGCGGCTATGAAAAAAGTCGAAGACCAAAAACGTGTAGTTCTGGATCTGGAACAGCGTAAAGCTGAGTTGCTGGATATCGAGCGTAAAGCTTTAGAAGCTGAAAATGCCCGCCGTGCTGCAACCGGCCTGAAACCTTATCCAAACTGGGAAAGTTATCAGGCATCTCTGGATGCCATGGTTGAAGCCCGGGCGAAAATGAAAGCCAAAGAGCGTCCGGCATTACCGGAAGAAGAAGCTTTTGTGCTGGAAGCCGCACATGTCTTGGCTGACTATGCTCAAGTACAGTCAAAACAGTAACTTTAACATAAAGTAATATAAGTTCTAAAAACAGCCTATTTCGATAGGCTGTTTTTTTGTGCAAATAAAATGCAATATCAATTAAATATAAAGTGCTATGTAACTAAATAAAAAAGAAAAATTTGTGATTTATGTCGAATAAAAAAGCTGGAATATTAAATTTAATCAATTGATAAAATCTCAAAGACTTCTAATATATAAGCTGAATTTTTATTTTATCGATTCAGGGCAATTTTAAACTCCACTCCAGCTACTGAAGAGATAAAAATATTGCAATAAATTTTGTATATAGCTTCAAGTTTGAAGCAGTCGGGATGAACTCTGAAAAGAGTATTTTATTTTTTATAGGGCGTAAATTTAGCGGGGAATCGTGCGAATACAGCTGCGCAATAAAATAAAAATGATCGCCCAGATGGAACATTTTATATGATTCATGCTCATCATGATGTCAGTCTGCTCATTGGATCGATGGCTGTGGCATTTATTGCCTGCTATTTGACGCTTACGCTTGAGCAGATGCTATTTCGTAATGTATCGCTAAGGTTGAAAACCCTTATTTTACTGTTCAGCGGTGGCTTGCTGGGGCTAGCAATCTGGGGAATGCATTATGTCGGCATGACGGCAGCTCATTTTCCTGATGCTTATGATATCGATACTGCACTCACCTTAAGTTCTTATGTGATTGGCTTTGTGGGAGCAACCTTTGCCATCTGGCTCACCACCCGTAAAACTTTGCCTTGTGCCCGTCTGATTCTAGGGGCTGTCCTGATGGGGCTGGGTATGTCAGGAATGCACTATGTGGGCATGCTGGGCCTGAATGTTAAAAATCATGTGACTGCCTATCACCCTTTATTAATGATCTGTTCGATTCTGATTGCGACAAGTGGGGCGGGACTCAGTTTCTGGGTGGCATTCAAATATCGACAGGCAGTGCAAAGTACGATCCGGATGAAGCTCGTGGTCGCAAGTATGCTCACGTTGACCATTGTCGGGATGCATTATACGGGAATGGCGGCACTCAGTTTTTATGAAAATGCCCATCCATTGAGCCAGATCAGTCATTCCCACTATGACTTGCTATTTTCAGTCATCCTGATTAGTTGTCTGGTACTGGTGACTGCATTTGGCGTAGCCATGCTGGAGTTACGCTTTGAATCACGTAACCGTCAGCTGATGCTGGCCAATAAAGAGCTGGCGAATCAGGCGATTCAGGATAATCTCACCAAACTGCCAAACCGTTTATATCTGGTCAAATATGCACAATTGCTGTTTTCTGGCCGGCAGCAAGATGCTCAGCATGAAATCGCTTTTTTATATATTGATTTGGATCGCTTTAAAGCCGTGAATGATGTGTTTGGCCATCACGTTGGGGATCAGCTACTGATTCAGCTGGCTTATCGTATTCATCAAATTCTGGGAGATGATTCCAAACTGCTGCGTATCGGTGGCGATGAATTTCTGCTGGTGCTGGAAAATACTACAGTAGAGCAGGCCTCGAAAATATCAGAAAAGATTCTGGAACTGATTCAGGAAAGTTTCCAGATCAGTGGCAAGACCATCAATATCTCGGGCAGTATCGGGATCGCCATGTATCCGAAGCATGGCCAGAATCTGCAGGATCTGCTGATCAATGCAGATGCCGCCATGTTGACTTCCAAGTATCAGGGACGGAATACCTATTCTGTTTTTAATTTCTCGACCGATCAGCATGAAAGCAAAAGCCAGAGTAAACTGATCAATGATCTGTATAAGGCAGTAGAAGAACAGCAATTTATCTTGGTTTATCAGCCAAAATTTACCCATGATGAGCAGATCTGTGGTGTAGAAGCGCTAATCCGCTGGAAGCACCCATTGCATGGTTTGCTGGGTCCGAATATGTTTATTCCCGGAGCAGAAAAAACCGGTCTGATTATTCCGATGGGCTACTGGGCTTTAGAGCAGGCCTGTAAACAGATTCAGCTCTGGGAAGCTGATCATGCTGATTTTTTCCCGATCGGTGTCAATTTATCTGCGGTTCAGTTTGAGCATAAGCATCTGATCAGTACACTGGAGCAGCTACTCAGTCAATATAAAATTGATCCTCAACATTTGATGATTGAGATTACCGAATCGACTGCCATGCATCATATTGATTCGAGTATCCGGACTTTGCAGCAGTTGCGTCAAATGGGCATCCAGTTGGCGATTGATGATTTTGGTACCGGGCATTCTAGCTTCCTGTATTTAAAAAACCTGCCTGTCGATGAGCTGAAAATTGACAAGGAATTTATTCAGGGTCTGAGTGCAGGTTCCAAGGAAGAAATGATTCTTGAAAGTATTATTCAGCTGGCCATTAAACTCGGTTTAAAAGTGACAGCTGAAGGAATTGAAACTGTGCAGCAGGCAGAAATTTTAACCCGTTTGGGCTGTCAGCAGATGCAGGGCTATCTGCTGGGTAAACCGATGGATGTCGAGCAACTTGAAGCTAGGGCCTTTGTTTCTTAAATTCGGTAAATCACTATTTAGAATTTTTTATTATTAAACTAATCAATTGTAAATTATAAAATTTATGTGGTTATCGATTTATAATTTCTAGATTGGGTAGTGAATTAAATCCGTTAAATCGACGAGCCAAAAAAATATCGGTTCAACCTGAAAAGAGAATGGGAAACTGCGATTTCTCCAGTTTATAGGGCTGCTTATTGGCTCTAGAAATCTGCTACAATATCGTCAATTTTTCATATTGATCGTATTTGATCTTGAGCACTGCGGTTCTGCAGTAGGTATTTTCCATGAGTTTTAAAGATGAGTTAGCGGCGCAGGTCGCTCAGCGACGTACATTCGCCATTATTTCCCACCCCGATGCCGGTAAAACCACCATGACAGAAAAACTGCTGTTATGGGGTCAGGCCATTCAGGTTGCAGGTATGGTGAAAAGCCGTAAATCGGATCGTGCAGCCACTTCTGACTGGATGGAAATGGAAAAAGAGCGTGGGATTTCGATCACCACGTCCGTCATGCAGTTCCCGTTCAAGGACAAGATGATTAACCTGCTGGATACCCCGGGGCATGAAGATTTCTCGGAAGATACTTACCGTACCCTCACTGCGGTAGACTCAGCGCTGATGGTGATTGACGGTGCAAAAGGTGTCGAGGAACGTACCATTAAATTGATGGAAGTGTGTCGTATGCGTGACACCCCCATCATTTCTTTCGTCAACAAAATGGACCGTGAAATCCGTGAGCCTTTAGAGCTGCTGGATGAGATCGAAAATGTCCTGAAAATTAAATGTGTCCCGATTACTTGGCCACTCGGTACAGGACGTGACTTTGCAGGTGTCTATAACCTGCTCGAAGAAAAGTTCTATGTCTATAAAGCCGGTTTTGGTTCAGTGATTACTGATATCGAAGTTCGTGATGGCTATGATCATGCAGACTTACGTGAAAAAGTCGGAGAGCTGGCTTGGGCGGCATTTGAAGAATCGTTGGAACTGGTACAAATGGCCAATGAGCCATTAGATCGTGAAGAATTCCTGGCAGGCCGTCAAACTCCAGTGCTGTTCGGTACTGCTTTGGGTAACTTCGGTGTCGACCATGTTCTGGATACATTTAGCGAATATGCACCGCCTCCAAAAGCGCATCCAACTCAAGACCGTAAAGTAGAGGCAGATGAAGAAGGTTTCACAGGCTTTATCTTCAAGATTCAGGCCAATATGGATCCGAAACACCGCGACCGTATTGCCTTCATGCGAATCTGTTCAGGTAAGTATGAAAAAGGCATGAAAATGAAGCATGTGCGTATCGATAAAGATATCCGCATTAGTGATGCCTTGACCTTCCTGGCCGGTGACCGTCAGCATCTGGAAGAAGCATGGCCGGGTGATATTATCGGTCTGCATAACCACGGTACCATCCAGATCGGTGATACCTTCACTTCAGGTGAAAAACTGCAATTTACCGGTATTCCGCACTTTGCACCGGAAATGTTCCGCCGTGTCCGTCTGAAAGATCCATTGAAGTCAAAACAGCTGCAAAAAGGTCTGAAAGAGCTGTCTGAAGAAGGTGCAACTCAGGTCTTCATGCCACAAAACAGCAATGACCTGATTGTTGGTGCTGTGGGTGTGCTGCAGTTCGAAGTGGTAGCGTATCGTCTGAAAGAAGAGTACAAGGTGGACTGTATTTATGAGCCAGTGAGCATCAATACAGTACGTTGGGTATCTTGTGAAGATGAGAAGAAATTTAACGAATTCAAGAAAAAAGCCCATGACCAGTTATCTGTAGATGGTGGTGGTCACTTGACTTATCTTGCACCAAGCCGGGTGAACTTACAGCTGATGCAAGAACGTTATCCAGATATCGTATTCCGTAATACACGCGAACACTAAGCCTTCAGGCTTGGAAAATGTTAAACAGCTTCTCCGGAAGCTGTTTTATTTTGTGCTACATTTAAACGACTCATTACTTATATCTCTAAAAAATCATGAAGTTTAGTAAGGAAATCCTGCTCGGTTCAGTCATTGGCTGTAGTTTGTTACTTGGAGCATGTGATAAAAATGAAAAAAAACAGCCAGCGACGGAACAGAAAAAATCTGCAGCAGTCACCCCTGAAGAAAAAGCCAAAGTTTTGCCTTACCTGAATATTCAGGAGAAATCGGCCGATATTGCCTTGCCATTTTGTGAAACTAAAAACTGTATTAATCTGGATATTCAGACCTTAAAGACAGCCGATGCCTGGCTAAACCAGTCTATTGAAAAGCAGCAGGCAAAAGTCATTCAGGATCAGATTGGCCTAAAGCAGGATATGAGTCTGCAGCAGGCGGTTAATGCCTATGTAAAAAAATCCGATGCCTGGCAAGCCCAGCTCAAACTGAATAAGGCCTATGAGTTATCGCTGTATACCCGTATTCCTTATCAGCGCAATCAATTTGTGTTAATGCAAATTGGGGTAGACAGCACTCAGGAAAATATCCGCGTCAATGAACGCTATTATTTCTTTGTGGCTGACCGTGTGCAGCAAAAAATACTCAGTCCTCTGGATATTATCAATCCTGAGCAGCAATTGCAGATGGACCAAATTGTGCAGCAGGCTTACCAAAAATGGTTAAAGGACAATAATGCAGAAGTCCAGCAGAAAGCTCCAAAAAAACTGTATTGGGGGCAGGCGGACTGGTTCTTTGATCAGGAAGGAATTGGTCTACATTATCGTAGTCAGGAAATTAGCAAAGATGCCAAACAACTGGACATCTATTTAACCAAAGAACAAACACAACAAGTCTTGAAAGTGGATATTTATCAGAATATGTTCTAACAGGTAGGTCCTGCAAGGATAAATGATGATGTTGAACAAAGGTTAATGCATGTCAAATTATAAGAATGTTTTATGTCTGTCAGTATTGGCATCAGCGGTTTTGCTGAGTGCCTGTCAGCCTAAAGAAAGAGAGCCAAAAGATACTGCTGCACCTGAAGTGGTACAGGCTCAGCCTGAAGTGCTGAAGCTGAGCGGTGATACTGAGAAGCTGAAACTGGCCTTGCCTGAATGTGAAGGAAAAAACTGTCCTGAGATTTCTATTGAGCGATTGAAAAGCAATCAGCCATTTATTGATGAATGGATAGATCAGCAGATTCTGCAGCAGCTACAGGGTATTTTGTCTATTGATGCGATCGAACCGGCGAAAGCATCGGCTGCCAGTGAAGCTGAAGCCGCTGCTTCCGAACCGCAAACTGCATTAGCCAATGTCAAAACTCCAAAACAGCAGCTTGAACAGCAGATTCAGCCGCATATGCAGACTTTCCTGAATCTGGATAAGGAGTTGAAAGCACTCAGTGCCAGCCATAGTATCAGCCTGATGATCAAACCGAGAATTCTGCAGTCTGGTGATCCACTCGCGACTGTGGTCTTAAACAGTACCCATTATCTCGGTGGTGCGCATGGCGCTTCTGCTCAAACCTACTACAATTTTGATCTTGAGCAGAAAAAGCTGATTAAGCTGGACGATATCATTCTGCCTAAACAAAAGGCTCAACTTGAAGCCAAAGCTTATGAGGCTTTTAAAGCCTGGGTGATGGAATCCAAACTGGCCAATGATGTAGCTGAATATGAACAGGCCTGGAAATTCAAACTGACTGATAATTTCTATCTGTCTAAACAGGGATTGGCACTGCAATATGCCGAATATGAGATTGGTCCTTATGTGGTGGGTTTGCCACGTCTGGTCATTCCTTATGAACAGCTGAATGGCATTCTGAAACCTGAATATCTGCCTCAAACAGAGAACGCTGCTTCAGAAGCCGAGCCTGCAACTCCTGCCAAAGCACGCTGATGGTTTCGTTATTTGATACCCATACCCATTTTGATGTTCCCGATTTTGATCATGATCGGGAACAGCTGGCTTATGCATCCAAAGCAGCAGGGGTGGAGCATCTGGTCTTAATTGGTTTTTTACAGAGCCGGTTTAAGGATTTATTGCAGACGCATCATTTTATTAATGAGTTGGCCAATGCACCACAAAGCCATCTGGCACCCGGCCTGCATCCATTCTATATTGAGCAGCATCAACTAGAGCATTTACAGGATCTGGAGCAGTTATTAAACACAGAGCCTTGTATTGCGATTGGTGAAATTGGCTTGGATACTTTTGATAAGCGGCATAAACAGCCGGAACTTTTTCAGAAACAGAAGGATTTTTTTGCTGCACAGCTGGAACTGGCGCAGCAGTTTGATAAACCTGTGTTACTGCATATCCGTAAATC
>ENA-UOXB01001657-UOXB01001657.1-bioreactor-metagenome-genome-assembly--contig:-NODE-1657-length-10288-cov-11.707319_pt1 | contig 10288 bp, 15 predicted proteins | sample MGYA00238158_ERZ761615 | MGnify/ENA primary metagenome ERZ761615 (study PRJEB28904, sample SAMN06267902) | bioreactor metagenome | isolation source: Joint BioEnergy Institute, California, USA... | reverse complement strand
TACCCGAAGCCATCCAACTATATGAACAAAATTAGCCAAACCTGTAAACGTTTTCAAATCCAAGTGTTCAAAACAAAAATCTTCATAATTGCCCGGTAATCTCTGAAGTATCAAAAGAAATTAGCGAGGTAAGTACTATGGTAGATCGTTTGACGGGGAAGGTTGCAATTGTGACTGGTGGAACCACTGGTTTGGGAAAGGCAATTGCCCAACGTTTTATTGAAGAGGGTGCTAAGGTTGTGATTACGGGACGTCGTGCCAATGTTGGTGAGGCGGCAGCCAAGGAACTCGGCGGGGAAGATGTGATTCGTTTCCAACAACACGATTCATCTGACGAGCAAGGTTGGCAGGACTTAATTGCCTACACAGAAGAGGCATTTGGTCCGTTGAATGTGTTGGTTAATAATGCTGGTATCGGAGCAACTAATGACATTGAGCACGATACCTTTGACGCTTATCGTAAGTTGATGAGCATTAATGCTGATGGTATGTACCTCGGTACGCAATACGGTTTCCGTGCGATGAAGGAACATGGTGGTGGGTCAATCATTAACATGTCATCAATCCTTGGTTTGGTTGGTGACACGATGACGGCCTCATACAACGCTTCGAAGGGGGCGGTTCGCATGTTCTCAAAGTCAGCTGCAGTCTACGCAGCCCAAAATGATTTGAACATTCGTGTGAACACGGTACACCCGGGCTACATTGCGACGCCAATGACGGATGGTTCTGGTGAAGGTGACTCAGTTGCACCTTACGTGACACAACGCTTGAAGACACCAATGGGACGGATGGGTGAACCAGATGATATCGCTTGGATCTGTGTCTACTTGGCTTCTGAAGAATCAAAGTTTGCAACTGGTGCCGAATTCGTGATCGATGGTGGCTACACAGCACAATAGATAAGCAAAGCTCTGACAGTGATGTTAGAGCTTTTTTTGCGGTCGTTTCATTTTGTGAAAACCATAACGTTTACAAAGTGGAAGTAAAGTTGTATTATTATTTGTGTAGTAATGAGCAAGAGATGTTTTATTTAGGAATTTGTTATTTGAGAGGTAACTAACATGAGTGATGTAGCATTTATTACTGGCGCAGGACAAGGTATCGGTGAAGCAATCGCTAAGCGTTTAGCAGATGACGGCTTCAAGGTCGCAGTTGTTGGTCGCACGTTGTCAAAGGTTGAACGCGTTGCAAACGAAATTAACGCAGTTCACCCTGACGCAGCGTTGGCCGTTGCAGCTGACGTTGCGAAGCGTGATGAAGTATTTGCCGGTGTTGAAAAGACTGTTGCACATTTTGGGGATTTGACAGTCATGATCAACAACGCGGGTGTTGCACCTACGACACCAATCATGGAAGTTGACGAAGAGACAATGCGCTGGACGTTTGATACAAATATCAACGGTACAGTGTGGGGAACGCAAGCGGCGGTCGAAGCCTTTAAGAAGGCTGGCCACGGGGGTAAGATTATCAACGCCACATCACAAGCGGGTGTTGAAGGAAATCCAGATTTGACGGTCTACGGGGCAACTAAGTTTGCAATCCGTGGTATCACACAAACGACGGCAAAGGAATTGGCACCATTGGGCATCACAGTGAATGCATTTGCACCTGGTATCGTTAAGACACCAATGATGTTTGATATCGCGCACGAAGTTGGTCAAAATGCTGGTAAGGATGATGAATGGGGCATGGCCCAATTCTCAGACGGCATTGCACTTGGTCGTTTGTCAGAGCCTGAAGAAGTCGCATCAGCAGTTGCCTTCTTGGCTGGCAAGGATTCAAATTACATCACGGGGCAAACATTGGTCGTTGATGGTGGAATGGTATTCCATTAATTTGGACTTGTTATCAAATTCACATTGATTTTATTCACAGAATAGTTTACAATTATTCTTGTTTGATGATGATTTCACAAATAGTTGTTTGACCATTTATAAACAATACTCAAGCTCTCATATAATCACACTAAGCGTGGTTGCCTGGAGAGGCAGCCTGGTCAAGCGAAAAGTAGATCCGAAAAGCACCGCCGTCGACTGAGATGGCGGTGCTTTTGCTAGCTATGGTATAGTAAATAAGGATTAAATGAGATGAGGATGACGACATGATCGAAGAACAATTTGAGCAGGCAGTTGCGCAGTTGAACGAGTCACTGAACTTGGCAAAGGTCGACAATATTCTGAAGCCGGTGTTGATGGCGGGGATGAAGCGTGGCTACATTGACGCACATTTGGCAGTGTTTGCGGAAGTTGAGAATATCAATCCCGAAGAACAAACGGCTGAATGGGTCGACCGCGCTGAAAAGTTTGCGACGGATAACTTTGTGACGTTAGAAAAGGTTGCCCAAAAGAATGCTTCTGATTTGTATGCGCAAATTAAGAGTATGTTGTCAGAAGAATATCACGAGATTACGCACCACAACCATGACAAGATTGGTCAGGCGAATGTGGTCATGCCATACTTTAACGGTTGGTTTTTAGGTGCGTACTACGCCTACATTGCGCTGTTCACGCAAATGCAGTCAGCACAAGGCACAGTTGGCCCAACGGAAACACAATCAATCGCCAAGGCTGCTTCAGACCGTGCCGAAAAGGAAGTGGAAGTCGAACGTCGTAAGTTCAACAACCGCCCAATTTATCGTCAGTCAATGTTGCAAGAAATGTTGGCAGCACTATAAACACATTTAAAAACGCCAAGCGATTCAGTTCGCTTGGCGTTTTGTTGTTTAGTAGGAATCCCCATTAACGATTGAGTTCTTAACGATGACATAGTCGACGTACTTAAGGTCCATTAATTGACGACCACCGGCGTATGAAATGGCTGATTGCAAATCTTGTTCCATTTCAAGCAAGGTATCATCGATGTAGCCACGGTAAGGGACTAACAACTTCTTACCTTCGACGTTCTTGTATTCACCCTTTTGGAATTGCGAAGCAGAACCAAAGTATGTCTTATACTTGGCGCCGTCCATTTCGATAACTTCACCAGGCGTTTCAGCGTGGCCTGCGAACAATGATCCAATCATGACCATCGTGGCACCGAAGCGAATTGACTTGGCGATATCACCGTTATAACGAATCCCACCATCTGCGATGATTGGCTTCTTAGCAGCCTTCGCGCAAAGACGGAGGGCAGCTAGTTGCCAACCACCAGTACCGAAGCCAGTCTTCAACTTTGTAATGCAGGCCTTACCAGGACCGACACCGAGCTTTGTCGCATCTGCACCCGCATTTTCCAAATCACGGACTGCTTCAGGCGTAGCCACGTTACCGGCAATTACAAAGGCATTTGGCAAGTGGGCCTTGATGTATTGAATCATCTTGATAACGGCGTCGGAGTGACCGTGCGCAATATCGATGGTGATGTATTCAGGCGTCAAGTTAGTGGCTTGCAAGGCGTCGATGAACTCGTATTCTTCTTGCTTAATTCCAACGGAAATTGAAGCAAACGTGCCAGCTTCATGGAAACGACGGACAAAGTCCAAGCGTGTTTCTGGTTCGAAACGGTGCATAACGTAGAAGTACCCCTCAGTGGCGAGTTTCATCGCCAACTCCTCGTTAATGACCGTTTGCATGTTAGCTGGCACAACGGGAATCTTGAACTTACGATTGCCGAGTGTGACAGACGTGTCCGCTTCAGAGCGAGACTCGATAATACACTTGTTTGGAATGAGTTGAATATCTTCGTAGTCGAATACAGTTGAAAAGTCCATTTAAATTCCCCTAAGTTTGATTAATGTTCGTGTTTTAATATTAATTCTGTTGCGTTCCACCCAACAAATCAATTATAACCGAACTAAAAACAAAAACAAGCACAACTTCTCTATTTATTTGTGAATGTTCTGAGAGCTTGTTATAATAATTAAGTACGAAAGCCGTACATTAACGGGGTCGTTACGGAATCGACTGGCATTGTTCGTGCTAGTACTGCGTTTAGGGGTTGTGGCCCTATAATCCACTCAGAAGAATTAACTGCAAACAATTCACAAAACACTTACGCAGTAGCTGCCTAAAAAACAGCCTGCGTTGCCTATGCATAGCTTTGATTGTGGGTTAAGCTAGGTTTTAAAATTAAGCAATCTGCGCATATTTGTCTCCGCCTGGGGCAAGTATGAAGAGGATAATCAGGCTGGTCTAACTGATCGCCGCGCGGAATGGCGTGCACTAGACGAGATTTAAATTATTCAGCTATGAACGTAGATGTGTTAGTTACGAGATGGTAGGACAGGGGTTCAACTCCCCTCGGCTCCATATATAAGGTTGAAAACGTTGGTATACCGGCGTTTTCCTTGATAAATCGGTAAACGGGTGGCAACGTACTTGTACTGTTTTGTACTCTTATGTAGTAAATGCCGCCCGTTTTTTAGGGTCAAAACAATAAAAAATACCGTTGCTCGGCCAATGAGTAACGGTATAAATAACATAATTAAATTTAATATTGTGGTTGCCTGCCTTATGTCGTCTTACATGATTGTAAGGCGTTTTTTATTTTATGCAGGTGCTCGTGATAATCGTTTACAGTGAGCCGTTAGTCGGGCATACTAGTCTATGCGGTGGATCGGCTTAATTACCCGTTGAAACCGTGGCAAGTTCTGCGATACATGGCGTCACTGTTCTCTCTACAATTTTTCTTGGAACAGGGAGGACATATAAAATGTTTCAAAGATTATCCGGGAGTTTAGAGTGGTTCACTTGGCATCAAGTGGCATCTTTGCGGTGTTCGTGGTGTTAATTCTGATGTTACCTAAAATCATTCGTGCGATTGTCAGCGGTTACGTTGATGTTAAACGAGTGAATAGCGAGACAAAAGAAAAGACATCCACGTCCGAACACGAAGATGCCTAACCACTAAGAACTCTTGGAACTTGTCAGCCCTGTTAGTGTCCTACCACTAACGGGGCTTTTTCTATACACCTATATTACTAGGAGAAATGGCTAAAAGCAACAAAACAGGAGTAAAAATACAACGACATACAATGCTATGCAATGATAACGCCAACTAGCCGGCAACGTACGTCAGCATGTCGTATGTGTCTTGAAATGCTAAGACAAATGTTACCAGCCATTTTGAGTGCACTTTTGTATTTGGTAGCCTCCGGTAGGCTTTAATACCAAGCTTCAGATGATTTATCTGGTAAAACACCGGTATCTATTTTCACTCGGAGTAAGGAGCGCATCGCATGTGTTAGGTAAATTTTGCGAGGGTCATTTTCGGCGCTCCAAGTTGTTGCGCCACCGGTTTTTTTAAAGACGATACGCCCGATATCTGCCGGGTTTGATTTGTGATTTTCGACGTAATAGTGGTATTCAATAGTCGTCGCAGTTTCCTTGATTTTTGTAGTGGTTACCATATGGTTCGCCTGCACAGTTTTTTATAAAACGCGTGTGTTCCTTCTCTTAGAATTTTATTGGTGCTTCTATAACAAGTGAGTAACATTCACGACAGCCGTTACCAACGCCAGAAATGCAACCAACCAGTAAATGCGAATGTTGCTACTGCGACCCATGACAGTGAAAGCTACTGCCAAGATAAGTTGAAAGGCGACCCCATACCAGGACGTGATGCCGTGAACCACTTCTAGAATTAAGAGCACAACCATTACAGGAACCAAGGCCCACTGGAATAGCCGTGCCAATTTAGTCATATCAGTCATTGTAATTCTCCCTCTAAATGAATGATGCTTTATCTAATTATCGCGCTACTTTTTGGGAGATTCAACGCTACTTAGCAAATATGTATGGCTTAGATAGTTGAAAACAAAGCGGGGGATAATCGTGAATGATAAAGATTCGAATAAGTTAATGACAACAAAAGTTTCTTAGGATGGCCGAATTGTGATACCTGGTTTTCTAAGAGAACGATTCAACATTCACGAGGGAATGTACCTGGTATGGATAGTTGATGAGTTAGGTCGAATATACGTTGAACCAATTCCAGCGCAATATGACTGGAACGACATTTTGGTAGATTGGCCTATTGAGAAAGTTACACCGGATGATAAAGGGCGATATGACGCAACAGAAAGTCCGGACTTTCATGATTGGGTGATTAATGGGTAGTAAGTAGTTGTTGAAAGTAAGCAACGTGTTACAACCAATCACGTTATCTGTATTGCTGTAACTTTCTGTGTTCTTACAGTGTGTCTAACATATCGGGATTCCAAATTTCAGATAACGTCTGATCTGGTACGAATTCATAGGATTCCAGGTCAGCCAGCGTTTGAAATTTTCTTTCAAAAAATGGTGAACTATCCAATGCGGTGTGATTTGCCCAGAGCCATAGTTCCAAATTGCCAGCTTTAGAGGTGATGATTTCTATTGTGTATAAGTTGCCGTTAACCCAGAAACGTGGTGTCATACCAATACGTAGCCATGTGATAATTGCTGAATATGAAAAGTCATTGTCATCAGGAATTACAATTGGATCATCTTTACTTAATTCGTAATCTGCCATAATTACTTCCTTGTTTTGGGGGTATGTGCGCGGTTAAGCATTCATACACCCATTTTAACAGGATTATTGTGTTGTTGATTTCATGCTAGAAATAAACAACACTTTTTTATTTGTCAAAACAAACCAGTGGGTCCAGAATAATCGTCGTTGTAATACAAGCCGAAAAAACGGAGGTATCAAACATGGCAGCACATCCAATCGACTATGAAGTGATTGGTGGCAATTTTTCGACGGACGAAGCGCGCCAAATTTGGTCTGAAGAGGCCAAGTTGGAGAAGCAATTTATTGTGGAACAAGCGCTAGCCAAGGTGGAAGGTGCGCAAGGGTGTAATTCCCGCAAGCGTAGCTGACACAATTGTGAACTTGGCGTTCGGCGATTTAGACATTGATCGAATTGCCCAGATTTCACACGAAAAACAACATTCCTTGTTGGGATTAATTCAAGAAATGCAGCGCATCGCTGGCCCAGAAGCTGGTGAGTATGTGCATTTCGGGGCAACCACCCAAGACATTGTTGATACAGGCCTTGTTTTGCAAGTTGCTGATCACTATGAACGGTATGAAGCCCTTCTGACAACGTTACGTAAGCAATTAGCAACGTTAACCAAGACGTATGCCCAAACGCCATACATGGCGCGGTCACATAATGTGCATGCGGTGCCAATTACATTTGGGTTCGTTTTAGCACGCTACCTGGATGAAATTCAGCGACACGTTGACCGGTTAACGCAGATGAAGGCCGACACATTAACAGGCGTCTTCGCTGGTGCGGTTGGATCGCATTCAGCACTTGGTATGGCCGGAATTGCGGTTGAAGAAGCCTTGATGGCTGAGTTGCATTTACAAACTGAGACCGTTGCGTGGCACAACGCGCCCGATCGTTTGGTGGCGTACACTGGCGAATTGGCAATGCTGGGGGCAACGTTAGCCAAAATTGGTCGGCAATTCTATAACGAAGCTAGTACGGAAAATCAGCAGCTGGCTGAGCCGTTTGTTGGGCAAGTTGGGTCGTCAACGATGCCACACAAGCGCAATCCAGAAAACTTTGAAGCGATTGCTGCACTGGCTGAGCCAATTTTTGCCGCACAAACGCAGCTGATGCACGCGTTGTTGAGCGTCAATGAGCGTGATGCAATTGCGTGGAAGCAATTGTGGCTAGCCTTGCCTGAAATTCACCAGTATGTTGATCGTCAGTTAACCTCGCTCATTGCGATGCTTGATGGTCTAGTGGTGAATGTCGACAAGATGCAGGAGAACGTGGCGCGCCTAGGTGATTTGGTCTATGCGGAGGACATTATGATGTTCTTGGCGGACCGTCTGGGGAAGCAAACCGCGCACGAAATTTTGTTTGAGGTGGCACAACGTAGCATTGATCAGCAAACGGACTTTTTGACCGATTTGATGGCGAATGCAACGGTTGCCAAGGTAACAAGTTTGTCAGAATTAAAGGCGGTGGCGTCATTTGAAAAGACAACCGTCGCAATCCCAACATTGATTGCACATGTTTTAGAGAAGGAAGTAGGTTAAACAACATGATGAAGAATACAAAGATGATGACGTTGGTTGCAGCAGGTGTCGCAGGACTAGCTTTGGCTAATATGCCAGTGCACGCTGCTGAGAAGACGATTACATTGGGATCAACTGGTGTGTCATATCCAACGTCTTATAAGGAAAATGATAAGTTGGTTGGCTTCGACGTTGAAGTTGCGAACAAGGCGTTTGCGGCAGAAGGCTACAAGGTGAAGTGGGTTAACGGTGACTTTGATAGCTTGTTGCAACAATTGAGCAGCAAGAAGATTCAAGGTGTATCAAACGCGGTTGCTTACAACAAGGACCGCGCTAAGCAATACCGTTTCTCAAAGTTGTACGCAACGTATAACCAACAAGTTGCCGTGCCAAAGGATAGCAAGGCCAAGAAGGTCAGTGATTTGGCTGGTAAGACGGTTGGCGCTGTGCAAGGGTCAACGAGCATCAAAAATTTGAATGCGTACAACAAGAAGGTTGACGTACGTGCCTTTGAGTCACGCGATGATGCAGTGACGGCTGCTAACGGTGGCAAGGTTGATGGTGTGACGAACTCAGGGCCAATTTTGAAGGCGGTGATCAAGGACAAGCAATTGGCTTTGAAGATGTTGCCTGACAAGATTGCAGCTGACCACGACGGTGCGGTCTTCACGAAGGATGCCAGTGGTAAGAAGGACGCGAAGACTTTTAACGCTGGCTTGAAGAAGTTGTACAAGGATGGCGAATTGCAAAAGTTGTCACACAAGTACTTCGGTGAAGATATTATCAATGGAAAGGCGCTTAAGTAATGTCATTTGATGTGCATTATATGATTGGTGTGATGCCAAAGCTCTTACCATATGTGCCATTGACCTTACTATTGACCATCGGAACTGTTTGTAATCGCAACGCTGGTCGGCGCCGTCGTGACCTGGTTGCGTCGTAGTCGATATCGCTGGTTACAAGCGATTGCTCGGTTCTATGTGTCAGTATTCCGTGCTGTACCCGGGGTCGTGCAAATTTTCTTGGCTTACTACGGTTTGCCTGAAATTATTCCTGCGTTGAAGACCTGGTCGCCAGAAGTGATGGTCATTTTAGCTTTGGGCTTCAAGTATGCGGCGTATATGGCCGAAACGTTCCGAGCAGCCGTTGATTCGGTTGATGCCGGGCAATGGGAAGCAGCCACCTCGTTACAGATTAATAAGTGGGCCTTCTTTAAACACGTGATGCTACCGCAAGCCGCCGTAAATGCAATTCCAGGGTTTGGCAATTACACGATTGGCATTTTGAAGGAAACTGCATTGGCCTTTGTCATTGGGGTGACGGAACTATTTGGTGAAGGTAAATTGATCGCTGGCGGTTCGTTTAAGTATATGGAAGTTTACGCAGCGGTCGCGATTATTTATTGGTTGTTGGTAGTGGCGTATTCGGCTTTGCAAAATAAGTTAGAACGCTATTATCGTCGGTACATGTAGGAGGGCAGCAGCATGACAATGGCAGTTAAGCAGTTGGTTGTGACGGTGCCAACGAATAAAAAGCATGTCACCAAGGAAGTGTTGCATGAGGTGTCGTTTGACATCCCCACCGCACAAGTCCTAACGATCCTCGGCCCATCTGGTGCAGGCAAGTCAACATTGATTCGCACGTTGAACGGCCTACAACCAGTTACGACTGGCAGTGTGCCAGATTTAGCTGGTCAAACAGCGATGGTGTTTCAACACTTTAACTTATTTGCGAATTTGACAGCGCTAGATAATGTTGCCTCGCCACTTTACCTGACTGGTCAGCAATCGAAATCGGTCGCCCGCGAACGTGCAATGACGTTACTGGAAAAGTTTAATTTGGCTGGGGTTGCGACACAATATCCCAGTTCACTATCTGGTGGTCAGAAACAACGCATTGGTATTTTACGAGCCTTGATTACCGAAGCTCCGGTGCTGTTGTTGGATGAGCCAACCTCAGCGTTGGATCCGGAATCGATTCGAGAAGTGACGGACATGATTACTGAGGTGGCCAAGTTGCCCAATCGGACAATTATCTTAGTGACGCACGATATTGCGTTTGCACGTGATATTTCGGATGATGTGCTATTACTGGCGGATGGACGGGTCCAAGCGTTTGAACGTGCCGATGACTTCTTCGCACCTGAACCACAAAATACAGCTATCACAGCATTCCTAACGCGTTAGGGTGCTGAAAAGTAAGGACGCAAACCGACTTGGGCTTGCGTCCTTTTTTAAATTTCTTATGAGGAATCCGCTGAAAGCTGGGCAGAGCCACTAAGCTCCCATATACTATTAATCAGTATGTTTAGGAGCTATTGTGATGAGAA
>ENA-UOXB01001655-UOXB01001655.1-bioreactor-metagenome-genome-assembly--contig:-NODE-1655-length-10291-cov-7.774424_pt1 | contig 10291 bp, 9 predicted proteins | sample MGYA00238158_ERZ761615 | MGnify/ENA primary metagenome ERZ761615 (study PRJEB28904, sample SAMN06267902) | bioreactor metagenome | isolation source: Joint BioEnergy Institute, California, USA | place... | reverse complement strand
CCTTCATCGGCGAGGAAGCGCGCAAGCATTCGCCGAAGTCGGCCACCTTCATCGACGGGGTGAAGGGCTTCTGGGACCGGATGACCTCCTGATCAAAAAACCCCTGCATCGCAGGGGTTTTTTCTGTCTGGCGCCGCGCCGCGCTGGCGTGCCCTGGTAGAGCCGACCCCATGGTCGGCTGCTCTTCGGTCAGATCGCGTGAACCCTCCGCGCTGCGCGCGTGAGCCGACCATGGGTCGGCTCTACCCGAACCCCGACCCCATGGTCGGCTGCTCTTCGGTCAGATCGCGTGAACCTTCCGCGCTGCGCGCGTGAGCCGACCATGGGTCGGCTCTACCGTGGGCGGTGCGGGCGTAAACTTGGCCCATGAACGAATCCCTTGAAAACCACCTGGTCCACGGCCGCCGCCAGCGCCCGCAGGGGCCGTCTCCGGTCGATGTCATCTCGGTGCAGTCGCAGCTGGTCTACGGGCACGCTGGCAACAGCGCGGCGGTGCCGCCGATGCGTGCGCTGGGCCTGCGCGTGGCGGAAGTGCCGACCACGCTGCTGAGCAATGCACCGTTCTACGAAACTACCCGCGGCCGCGTGCTGCCCAGCGACTGGTTCGCCGACCTGCTGCGTGGCGCGAGCGAGCGCGGCGTGCCGCAACGGGCGCAGATGCTGGTGTCCGGCTACTTCGGCAGTGTCGGCAATGGCCAGGCATTCGCGGACTGGCTGGACCAGACGCTGCCTGCCTGCCCGCAGCTGCGCTACTGCCTGGACCCGGTGATCGGCGATACGCACACCGGCCCCTATGTCGAGCCGGGTCTGGAAAAAGTCTTCGCCGAACGCCTGTTGCCCAAGGCCTGGCTGGTCACCCCGAACGCCTTCGAGCTCGGTCGCTTGACCGGACGGGCGGCACTGGCGCAGGACGACGCCATCGCGGCCGCCAGCGAGCTGCTGGCACGCGGCCCCCATTGGGTGCTGGCACACAGCGTCAGCGGCGATGCCGGCGAGCTGGTGACGCTGGCCGTCGGCCGCGAAGGCGTCTGGCGCTGGACCTCGCCGCTGCTGCCGGTGGACGTGGCCGGTACCGGTGATGTGCTGATGGCGCTGATCGTCAGCTTCGTGCTGCGCGGGCTGGACATGGAAGCGGCGATCACCCGCGCGCTGGCCGGCGTGCATGCAGCGCTGGAGGCCACGTTGGGCAATCAGCACGAGGAGTTCGACGTGCTGGCTGCGGCGCCTGCCGCCCTGGCCGACGGCGGCCGCTTCCGCGCCGAGCGCCTGGCATGAGCCCTGCGCCGCAGGTAATCGGCATCGTGGGCAGCGCCGGCGCCTACGGGCGCTGGCTGCAGCGCTTCTTCGAACAGCAGATGGGCATGCAGGTGATCGGCCACGACCCGGCCGATGCCGCGTCGCACACCCCGGAGCAGCTGCTGGAGCGTGCCGAGGTGCTGGTGTTCTCCGCGCCAATCCGGCAGACCCCGGCGTTGATCGCACAGTACGTGCAGCAATCGGCCGGGCGCGAAGCGGGGCGGTTGTGGCTGGACGTGACCTCGGTCAAGCAGGCACCGGTGCAGGCCATGCTCGCCTCGCAGGCCGAGGTGGTCGGCCTGCACCCGATGACCGCACCGCCCAAGTCGCCCACGCTCAAGGGCCGGGTGATGGTGGTGTGCCAGGCGCGGCTGCAGCACTGGCAGCCGTGGCTTGCGGGTCTGTGCAGTGCGTTGCAGGCCGAGTGTGTGCAGGCCAGCCCCGAGCACCACGACAAGGTCATGGCGCTGGTGCAGGCGATGGTGCACGCCACCCACCTGGCACAGGCCGGGGTGCTGCGTGACTACGCGCCGGAGCTGGGCAGCCTGGCGGCGCTGCTGCCCTACCGCTCGGCGTCGTTCGAGCTGGACACGGCGATCATCGCGCGCATCCTGTCGTTGAACCCGGCGATCTACGAAGACATCCAGTTCGGCAACCCGCATGTGCTGCCTATGCTGGAGCGGTTGATCACGCAGCTGCAGACGCTGCAGGCGCAGGTGGCGCGCGGTGACGACGACGCGCGGGCCGCGTTCCGCCAGCAGCTGCTGCTGGACAATCGTGACGCGCTGGGCGAGACCAGCGTGGCCGAAGGCAACTACACCTTCGAGCGGGTCGGCTACCTGCTGGCCGACCTGACCGAACGCCAGTCGCTCTCGGTGCATCTGCCCGAAGACCGTCCGGGTTCGCTGCGCGCGCTGCTGCACGTGTTCGAGCAGCACGGCATCAGCCTGGCTTCGATTCATTCCTCGCGAACGCCTGCCGGTGAGGTGCACTTCCGCATCGGCTTTGTGCCGGGCAGCGATGCGAACGCGATCACGTTGGCGGCGGCGGCAGTTGACGGCAGCGGCATCGGTCGGGTCCTGTTGCGCTGACGTTTTCATCCACAGGTGGTGTGGATGAGCGTTGCGCAAACATGTGGATAACCTCTCGCAGGCGTTCTGCGAAAAGGCTGTCAAGAGGGTTGGCGATTATTTGACCAGCCTGCGCGGGTGGCGCGCAGGCTGCGCAGATCGCCTAGATCGTCAGCCGCAGCTCGCCGCCGGCGGTGACGAATTCGCGCCCGCTGCGCAGCAGCCGGCGACCATCATCCAGTTCATACCGCGGCTCCTTGTCGCCGCGGTCGCCCGTTTCATCGTCTGCTTTGAATTCGAGAATGACATGGCTTTCGCCCAGGCTGTCGGTGGCCGGAAACTGACGGAAGGACATGGCAGGCTCCTCATCTGTGGCGTTGCGGCGAGCCTGCGCCCGGCAGTGTTAGCCGGGCGTGGTCAATCGATGAACTGCAGCCGCGCCAGCTCGGCGTACAGGCCGTCCTCGGCCAGCAGCTGGGCATGCGTGCCCTGCGCCACGATACGGCCGTGGTCCATCACCACGATGCGGTCGGCCTTGAGCACGGTGGCCAGGCGGTGGGCGATGACCAGCGTGGTGCGGCCGGCCATCAGGCGCTCCAGCGCCTGCTGCACGGCGCGTTCGCTCTGCGCGTCCAAGGCGCTGGTGGCTTCGTCCAGCAACAGGATCGGTGCGTCCTTGAGCAGTGCACGGGCAATGGCCACGCGCTGCTGCTGGCCACCGGACAGGCGCGCGCCGCGCTCGCCCAGTTCGCTGTCATAGCCCTCGGGCAGGGCCCGAAGGAACTCATCGGCCTCGGCCGCGCGCGCGGCGGCGTCCACCTCCTCATCGGTCGCCTCAAGCCGACCGTAGCGGATGTTGTCCCGCGCGCTGGCGGCAAACAGCGTGGGCTGCTGCGGCACCAGCGCAAGCTCGTTTCGCAGCGTGGCCGGGTCGAGCAGGCGGACATCCACGCCGTCGACGCAGACCGAGCCACTGCGCGGGTCGTGGAAGCGCAGCAGCATCTGCAGCACGGTGCTCTTGCCTGCCCCGGAAGGGCCGACCAGCGCTACGGTCTCGCCGGGCGCCACCTCCAGGCTGAAGTGGTCCAGCGCCGCCTGGTCGGGGCGCTGCGGGTAATGGAACACCACGTCGTCAAAGCGGATGGCACCGCGCAGCGGCCGAGGCAGCGCCTGCGGGTGTGCCGGTGCCTGTACCAGGCTGCGTTCGTGCAGCAGCTCGCTGATCCGCCCCATGCCGCCGCTGGCCCGCTGCAGCTCGTTCCACACTTCGGCCAGCGCGCCCACCGAGCCGCCGCCGATCATTGCGTACAGCACGAACTGGCCGAGCGTGCCGGCGCTCATGCGCCCTTCGTTGACATCATGGGCGCCGAGCCACAGCACGCCGACGATGGCGCCGAAGATCAGCACGATGGCGCTGGCGGTCACCACCGACTGCGAGCCGATGCGGCGCCTGGCGGCGGCGATGGCATCGGCCAGCGCATGATCGAAGCGGCCGCGTTCGTACGGTTCGCGGGCGTGCGCCTGCACCGTGCGCACCGCACCGAGGGTTTCCGCGGCCAGACTGTTGGCATCGGCGATACGGTCCTGGCTGGCGCGGGCGACCTTGCGCAGGCGCTGCGCGCCGATCACGATGGGCAGCACTGCCAGCGGAATGCCAAGCAGCGCCCACGCCGCCAGGCGGGGGCTGGTGACAAACAGCATCACCAGGCTGCCGACCACGGTGACCCCGCTGCGCAGCGCCACCGACATGGTCGAGCCGATCACGCTGCGCAGCAGTTCGCTGTCGGCGGTCAGCCGCGAAACCAGCTCGCCGCTGCGGTTGCGGTCGTGGAAGCTGGCATCCAGGCCGATCAGGTGGCCGTACAGCTCGCTGCGCAGGTCGGCCACCACGCGCTCGCCCAGCAGCGAAACGAAGAAGAAGCGCGCCGCAGTGGCCAGGCCCAGCACCACCGCCACCAGCATCAGCACCGAAAAGGCGAGGTTGATCCGTCCGCCATCACCGTTGAAGCCGTGGTCGATCATCAGCTTGACCGCTGGCGGCAGGCTCAGCGTAGCGGCCGAGGAGACCGCCAGCGCGACCAACCACGCGCCGAACAACCCCTTGTGGCGGCGTACGAACGGCCACAGCGTGCCCAGGCTGCCGAGGCGGCGCAGGGTGGGGGCAGGTGTGGCGGGCTGTTCGCTCATGCGTCGACTTCACTCAAACGGATACGGTCACGGGTGGCGTCGCGCAGGCGTGTTTTCAATGCTTCAACCTGGTCGGCGAGCAACTGCACGTCCATGGCCACGCCATCAGCATCGAAGTGTTCCTCGCCCTTGACCGCTGCGTGCGCGGCCAATGCGGCGTGCAGTGTGCCCAGGTCCTCGAAAGCAGCGCGGATGCGCAGCTGCGTCCATTGCAGCAAGGGGCTGCGCGGTGCGTTGCGCAGGCATTCGGCCGCGGTGCCACCGTAGGCGCGTACCAGCCCGCCTGCGCCGAGCTTGATGCCGCCATACCAGCGGATCACCACCACCACGACGCGGTCGAAACCCTGGCCGTCGATGGCCGCCAGAATCGGTCGCCCGGCGGTACCGGCCGGTTCGCCGTCGTCGCTGGAGCGGTACTCGTTGCCCAGCCGGTAGGCCCAGCAGTTGTGGGTGGCATCAGGCACCGCCACCTGCTGCAGAAAGGCCAACGCCTGGCCGGCTTCGTCGATCGGCGCAGCGTGCGCGATGAAGCGGCTGTGCTTGATGTCCTGGCTGTGGCTGACGGCGGTGGTGAGGGTGTCGAGCATCACCGTGATTCTAACCGTCCCGACCAAGCGAGGGCGCGCGCGCTAGTTCTCCAGCAGTGCGCGCAGGTCGTCTGGCACACGTGTCCGGGGATGCTGCGACAGATAACGCTCAAGGCTGGCTCGGGCCAGGTCTTCGTTGCCGGCCTGCTGGTGGGCGCGGATGGCATTCAGCCACTGCCGTCGGGGCAGTTGGGCATCGGCGTCGAGCTGCTGCTGCAGGGAGGCCGCATCGTCGGCGCGCGCCGCAAGCGGGGCACGCCGCGCGTTGGCGCCTGCCTCCACGGCGCTGCGCTCGGCCATCACGCTGGCCCGCCGTTGCGGACTGGCTGCGGAAGTGGACAACGGCGCGGCGGCGGTGTCGGTCGCTTCAGCGGGGATCGCATCGGCAGCGGGCGACACTGGCGCTGGCGATGAGGGCGGAGAAGGCGGGGCGACGCGGTAGGCCTGCGCAGCTGCCTGCGGCTGCGCCGCCGCGCGTGGCGCAGCCCGGCCCTGTTTCGGTGCAGTCGACGGCGCCGGTGCCGGTGCTGGTGCGTGGACGGCCGGCGCCGGCGCGCCAGGTGGTGCATCAGCCGCTTCAGCGGGCGCAGCCCTTACCGCTGCCGCCGCCGGCGCGGCGGGCGGCGGCGCTGTGTCCATCGATGGCAACGCCGGCGGCTCGGGTCGCAGCTGCCAGGCCAGGCCAAAGGCCACCACCAGCGAGGCGGCAACACCAAAAGCGGCCGGCCAGCGGGCGCGGCGGCGCGGCGCGCGAGATGGCGCTGCCTGCTCGGCCGCCGCGGGTGCAGGCCCTGCAGCCGCCCGCGCGGCGGCAAGGATGGCCTCGTCCACCGCAGGCGAGGGCTCGCGCCCGCTGCGCCCGAGCAGGCGGGCGAGGTCGCGCTCTTCCGGGGTCAGAGGGTCGTTACGGTTCATGGCAGCAGTCCCGTGCGCAGCTTGTCCATCGCGTACCGCAGGCGCGATTTGACCGTCTCCCGGCCCACACCGGTGATCTGCCCGATCTCCTCCAGGCTCAGCTCCAGCTCAAGCCGCAGCTGCAGTACTTCGCGCTGGTCAGCTGGCAGGGCGTCCATGGCCAGCTGCAGCCGTCGGCGCTGCTCGAACTGGCTCACTTCGCTCTCCGGTGTGTGGTTGTCACTCAAGGCCTGCAGCCGTTCGTCGGCGTCCAGCGGTGCGGGCGGGCGATGACGGGCCGCGCGCCAGTGGTCGTTCAGACGATTGTGGGCAATGCGGAACAACCACGTGGTGAAGGCCGCATCGGGCTTCCAGTCCATCCGCGCGGCGATCACCCGCTGCCAGACGTCCTGGAACAGCTCCTCGGCCAGACTGGTGTCGCGCACCTGCCGCAGCAGGAAGCCGAACAGACGTTTGCGGTGACGCTCGTACAGCGCCTGGAAAGACGGCAGGTCGCCAGCGGCCCAGGCCAGCATCAAGGCATCGTCGGTGGGCAGGGCTGCGGTATCCACGCCGCACAGGGTAAGCGCTGTGTCGGCTGGCGCATAGCGTGGCTGCGGCGGGCCGCAGTGGGACAGGGCGAGGGCGGACGGCGTGGTCATCATCAGGCAACAACGCGCCGGAAGGCAGTCTGGGGTTGCGCTGCGTCCCGTTGCCGCACGCGGCGCGTTATGCTCGCTTCAGGGGATGCGCCCGTACGGCCGGCGCCACGTGACATACACACAATCAGGATTGACCTCAGCGGTGCAGACGGCAAGCGAAACGGTGGTTTCCCAGACGTTGGCCCAGGCGCTGCATGCGTTGCTGCCTGACGGCGCGCGGCTGCACCTGGGCTGGGACGACCCGCAGCTGGGCGCCGGGCGCTGTACCAGCCCGCCCAGCGACGAGCAGGACGGTCAGTGGCTGTGGGGCGGCGGCAGCACGGACGCCGAGGCCAATGCGTGGCAGGTCTGGATCCACGACGGCGCGCGGCTGGCGGTGAAGGTCGAGCACGCCCAACCGTCCGAAGCGTGGTGGACACTGGCCCGTCAGGCCCTGGAGCTGGGGCTGCAGCGCAGCCGGCAGGAAGGGCAGATCGTGGCCCTGCAGGACGCCAAACGGCTGCAGCAGGCCCTCTACGAGATCGCCGATCTGGCCGGCGCCGATCTGGAAATGGGCGAGATGCTGCGCCACGTCCACGGTGTGCTGGAAACGCTGATGTATGCGCGCAACTGCTTCATCGTCGAGTACGACGACGTGCAGCGGACGCTGCGCTTTCTCTACTTCGCCGACGAGGTCGATACCTTTGTCGCCGACCCCGAGCGGATCTATCCCGAAGCCGAGCTGCAGGCCAGCCTCACTGTTGGTCTGCTGCACTACGGTCAGGCGCTGAGCGGCCCGTCCACCGAGCTGCGTGCGATCCTCGGCCAGCCCGATGGCGACCCGGGCCCGGAAAGCCTGGACTGGCTCGGCGTACCGCTGCTGCGCGAAGGCCGGGTCAGCGGGGCGATCGTGGTGCAGAGTTACGACCAGCCGCAGCGTTATGGACCGGCCGACCGCGCGCTGCTGGGCTTTGTGGCCCAGCATGTGTTGACCGCGATGGACCGGCGCCAGGCCCAGGTGCAGCTGGAACGGCAGGTGGAGCGGCGTACCCATGAGCTGCAGCTGGCCAACGAGAGCCTGCAGGAAGAAGTGTTCGAGCGGCGCCGCGCCGAGAAACTGCAGGCGGCGCTGTACGGCATTGCCGAGCTGGCGATGAAAGCCGAGAGCCTGACCGAGTTCTACGCGCAGGTCCATGGCATGGTCGGCACCCTGCTGGATGCGCGCAATTTCTATATCGCCCTGGTCAACGAGGCCGGCGACGGGCTGGACTTTGTCTACTCGGTGGACGAGTTCAACAACGCGCGGCCCTCGCGGCCGTTCAGCCGTGGCCTTACCGAATATGTGGTCCGTGAGCAACGTCCGCTGCTGGCCACCCGCGAGCGGATGGACGCGATGCGTGACCGCGGCGAGGTGGCCGAGTTCGGCGCGCGCTCGCACTGCTGGCTGGGCGTGCCGCTGGGAGTGGACGGCGATGTGGTGGGCGCGATCGTGGTGCAGAGCTACAGCCCTGACGTGTCATTCACCCGCAACGACCAGCGCCTGCTGACCTTTGTTGCCCAGAACATCGCCAGCGGGTTGGCGCGACAGCGCGGGCAGGAGCGTCTGCGGCTGGCCCATGCCAATCTGGAGCGACGGGTGGAGGAGCGCACGCGCGAACTGGCCGAGGTCAACGAGAAGCTGCTCGGCCAGATTGCCGAGCGCCTGCGGGCCGAGCAGCGGTTGACCCACCAGGCCATGCATGACGGTTTGACCGGCCTGCCCAACCGCCTGCACCTGCTGGACCGGCTGGAAGATGCGATCAAGCGCGCCCGGCATGATGCCGAGGCACTGTTTGCCGTGCTGTTCCTGGACCTGGACCGCTTCAAGCTGGTCAACGACAGCATCGGTCATGCCGCCGGCGACAGCCTGCTGGTCGAGGTCGCCCATCGGATCGTGGCGATGATGGGGCCCGAGGACGTGGTGGCACGGCTGGGCGGCGACGAGTTCGCCATCCTGCTGCAGTGTCCGCAGGGCCAGGCGCAGGGTCTGGCATTCGCGCAGGGCATGCTGCGCGCGCTGCAGGAACCGATGTGGGTGGAGGGGCGCGAGCTGTTTCCTTCCGGCAGCCTGGGCATTGCGTTCTGGCACCCGCGCTATCGCAGCGGTGAGGAACTGGTGCGTGATGCAGACGCGGCGATGTACCGCGCCAAGGCGCAGGGCCAGGAGCGCTGTGCGATCTTCGATGAGGAGATGCGCGAGCAGGCCATGCGCAGCCTCGACCTGGAGTCGGACCTGCGCCGGGCGATCATCAGCCGCGATTTCGTGGCCTGGTACCAGCCGATCATCCGTCTGGCCGACGGCGAGGTGATCGGCCACGAAGCGTTGCTGCGCTGGCAGCACGAAAAGCGCGGCATGCTGCTGCCCGGTGTGTTCCTCGACCTGGGCGAGGACAGTGGTCTGATCGAACAGGTGGACTGGCTGATCTACGAGCAGGTCATCGCCGGGCTGTGCCGGGGCGGGCGCGGCTATGTGTCGGTCAACGTCTCACCGCGGCACTTCCGCTCGGCCGATTTCACCAGCCGGCTGTTCGGGCTGATCGAAGCATTCGACGCCGACCCGCGCCGGCTGCGGCTGGAGATCACCGAGGTGGCCCTGCTCGACGACGGCCCGCGCACGCTGCGCATCCTGCAGACGCTGCGCGAGCGCGGCATCCTGGTGCAGCTGGACGATTTCGGTACCGGCTTCTCGGCGCTGTCCTACCTGCACCGCTTCCCGATCACGTCGCTGAAGATCGACCAGAGCTTCATTGCCGGCCTGCACGGGCCGGAAAACCAGAGCACCCGCGCGCTGGTGGAAGGCGTGGTCTCGCTGGCACGTACGCTGGGCATCGAGACCATCGCCGAAGGCATCGAGACCGAGGCGCAGCGCCAGACGCTGCTGGAGCTGGGCTGCGACCATGGCCAGGGATATCTGCTCGGCCGGCCGGCGCCGACCGAGGTGACCCAGGGGTAGGGATCAGCGCAGGGCGCTGCGGCGCTTCTCGTCGATCCACTTCGAGGCCTGGGCCGGCTGGTAGTTGCGCATCCATTCCAGCATCTGCTCGATGTCCGAGCCGTACCACAGGTCGGCGCGCTGGTCCGGGTGCAGGAAGCGCTCCTCGACCATGCGGTCGATCATGCTGATCAGCGGGGCGTAGAAGCCTTCGATGTCGAGGAAGGCGCAAGGCTTGTTGCCGATGCCCAGCTGGCGCCAGGTGAGCATCTCGAAGATCTCTTCCATGGTGCCGAAGCCGCCGGGCAGGGCGACGAAGCCGTCAGCGAGGTCGAACATGCGCGACTTGCGCTCATGCATGGACCCGACGATTTCCAGCGAGGTAAGGCCGCGATGGGCCACTTCCCAGTCGGCCAGCTGCTGCGGGATGACCCCGACCACGTCGCCGCCGGCGGCCAGCGCGGCATTGGCAACCGTGCCCATCAGGCCGACGTTGCCGCCGCCGTAGACCACGCGCAGGCCATCACGGGCCAGGCGGTCACCCAGCGCGATGGCGCGCTCGGTGTAGGCCGGCTTGCTGCCGGGGTTTGAACCACAGTAAACACAGATCGACTTCATGGGGGGTTCCGGGGGACGACAAGCAGG
>ENA-UOXB01001652-UOXB01001652.1-bioreactor-metagenome-genome-assembly--contig:-NODE-1652-length-10299-cov-6.693772_pt1 | contig 10299 bp, 8 predicted proteins | sample MGYA00238158_ERZ761615 | MGnify/ENA primary metagenome ERZ761615 (study PRJEB28904, sample SAMN06267902) | bioreactor metagenome | isolation source: Joint BioEnergy Institute, California, USA | place... | reverse complement strand
TTAATTATTGCTTGAGGAGTAATTTAGAAACAGCTTTGCAATAATAAAAAAGCAGATATCAATGATGTCTGCTTTTTTGTGTTTGCTTAAAAGTTAACTGCATGAATTTTCTATTCAAAAAGATTTGAATACTCGTTATTTTTGATGACTGTCCCAAAGTTTCATAAGCTCTATAATCGAGGCGTTGAACACCGGAATCTTGACTCCGTCTCTCGCTAATATGGACACACCCAGCAGAAAACTGTTAAACATCGTTCCCATCGCTTGAGCATCAGTTTCCTCAGAAAGCTCGCCTGTCGCAATCCCGCGCTCAACGCATCGTACAAAACCCGCATGAGTACGCAAACGCGAGATGGCTAATGGTTCTGCGATGTGGGCTTGTTCAGGCCTTGGCGCGCTCATGGTTCCTAAGGCAACCATACATCCTTTGGGATGTCCCGACTCACACTGCATTGTCGTTGAACGACGTAGCGCAAGCTCAACGGCTTCTCTAGGAGGAATTTCATCGTTCCATAGACACTCCGTTACGCTGGCATAGCTATCTAGGTAGCACTGAACAGCCTCCTTAAACAATGCTTCTTTGGACCCGAAAGCTGCGTAAAAACTTGGTGCAGAAATCCCGCCCCCAATCTGTGCTTTAAGCTGGCTCAGAGACGTTGTCTCGTACCCCTGCTCCCAAAAAAGGTGCATTGCTTGTTCAATGGCTTGCTGCCGATCAAACGCTCTAGGGCGTCCCATCTTTCCCATTTTCAACTCCATTACCTTTACTTTACTAGACATATATACTAACTGATACAAAAGACCTTGACAACAATATACCCATCACGATACATTTGTACCAATCGATACATATATCGTATGAGAGTCTATGGGTGCTAGCTACCCAGAGGTAACTTTTAACTTCAACAGAGTGTTTTTTATGGATGACCTCTCTATTCAGACGGCATCACCGACTACCGACAAGCTTCCCCTAGCAGCATTGCTGGCCTTGGCTATGACAGGTTTTATCTGCATCGTGACAGAAACTATGCCTGCAGGCTTATTGCCTCAAATCAGTGAAGATCTCGGAATAAGCCAAGCGCTAGCGGGACAGATGGTGACGGTTTATGCGTTAGGATCTTTGATAGCGGCGATCCCTTTGACGATTGCTACACGTGGTTGGCGGCGGCGTAACGTCTTACTACTAACCATCATCGGATTCTTTATTTTTAATTCAATCACGGCATTTTCAGATAGTTATGGTTTAACCTTGGTTTCCCGCTTCCTTGCTGGCGTTGCTGCCGGACTGGCTTGGAGTCTTCTCGCCAGCTATGCTCGGCGTATGGTCGCACCGCATCAACAAGGGCGTGCAATGGCAGTCGCGATGGTTGGCGTCCCGATTGCTTTATCTTTGGGCGTTCCTGTCGGTACTTATATGGGTTCGGTAATTGGTTGGCGTACCGCCTTTTGGGTCATGTCCGCTTTGGCACTTATTTTGATTGTATGGGTCATTGCCAAGGTTCCAGACTATCCTGGAGAGCCTGCTACCGAGCGTGCGTCATTGCGAAAAGTATTTGTAACGCCTGGCGTGCGGCCAGTGCTTGCCGTAGTCGTAACATGGATGCTGGCTCACAATATTCTTTATACCTATATAGCGCCATTTGTAGCGTCAGCAGGACTTGGCGAACGGATTGATCTAGTGCTATTTATCTTTGGCGTGGCATCGCTTGTTGGCATTTGGATTGCTGGCAAGCTTGTCGATAGTCATTTACGACTCACAGTGCTCGTAAGCCTTGCATTATTTGCGATGACTTCTTTTGTCTTTGGTTTTGGGGCACATAATCCTGTCGTCGTCTCTATCGGTGTTGCGGTGTGGGGAATGACCTTTGGCGGGGCTGCTACATTGCTGCAAACCGCGCTGGCCGACGCTGCTGGAAGTAATGCTGATGTGGCGCTTTCTATGAATGTGGTCGCTTGGAATACCGCGATTGCGGGCGGTGGCATCATCGGCGGCATACTGCTTGATTCGTGGGGCGTAGAAATCTTCCCTGCTTCGTTGGTAATATTACTTGTAGTCGCTCTCGTCGTTACATGGAAATCTCGTTCCTATGGTTTCAAAACGGGACGCCGATATGAAGAAGCTCAGATCTGAGATGGTCATATACTAGAAGAATCATTTAGAAATAAAAAAAGCAGATATCGATGATGTCTGCTTTTTTGTGCTTATCGTAGGATTTAATATACGCTCTTTGCTAACCATACTCTATGGGTTTTATTGCTAGCAATTAGCCCATTACTTACAAGTCCTTTTAAACAGCCAAACCTTGAATGGCCTTCGACCAAATGCAATTTACAATCTAACTCAAGAAATATAGGTGATCTTTTCCAAGTATGATTATATTTCCAGTGCCCTACAGTTTGATCTGTATGCCCAATTAGCTTCCAGTTTAAATCTGTCGAAACTCGACGAGACTTTGCATAACAGGTATCTACCCATTTTTGGAAATGAGGAAAAATTGAAGCGTATAACATTTCATCAAAGGTAAAATGAACTAGCTCCCACTGTAAATTATAAATATCTAGTTCGGCATATTGTTCTTGAAAATGATATTTTCGTCCATGATCGCGATAAAACTGCTCTAAAACATCCATCGGTGTATTAGGCAGATTTAGAATCAGTTCATCAATATTTATATTTTCTGCTTGATCAGCGGAGAGATTCATTAATTCTTTAAATTTCAAAACTACCTCACAATGCAAAGTTCAGAACGTTTTATGCTAAATTCTCCCTGTATCATATCCCAAACAATAAAATAATCTAAGTGACAGAGACCTTTTACATGCAACAGATCAAAAGATTGCCCGCCATAGATGGTCAACTTGGCTGGTTTGAGTCCGTGCCTTTTACGCGGCCCATGCCTGTACAGCAGGCCGAAAAAGATGAGTATTTTGATATTATTATCATTGGCGCAGGTTTTTCAGGTCTTGCTACGGCGACTCGATTGGCAGAACTGCGTCCAGAAGCACGCATCGCCATTATTGATGCGTTAGAAGTTGGCCAAGGGGCTTCAGGTCGCAATGCAGGCTTCATTATTGATTTGCCGCATAATTTAGATCCAACGGAACCAAATGCAGAAGCAAATACCAAAGTTCGAGACTTAAACGGTTTTGCCATTCAGCGTTTACAGCAGATTCAAAAGCAGCAAGGCTTGGATGTCTGCTGGCATAAGGCGGGCAAGTACTTAGCGGCTCATGAAGAAAAGCACTTCTCAGGTTTGACGGATTTTGTGAATACGCTAGAGGCCATTGGAGAACCGTACGAGATTCTAAATGAGGATGTGCTCGCCGAGAGATTGGGTACTCATTACTATAAGCGCGCGGTTTATACATCAGGCAACATATTGGTCAATCCAGCAGCCTTGGCAATTTGTGTCGCCAGCGCCCTACCAAGCAATGTGACTTTGCTAGAGAACACGCCAGTCCAAGCCATAGACTTAACCAACAAGATTATTCAAACGCCAAAAGCGCGACTTAATGCCGACACCATAGTCTTAGCCACCAACGCTTTTACAGAAAAATTTGGCGTATCTAACAGAATTACACCGATATTTACCTATGCCAGTTTGACTCGCCAGCTAAACGACAGTGAAATGGAGAGTTTTAAAAACATTGCGCCTTGGGGACTGACCTCTGCCCATCCTGCTGGCACTACAGTACGCTTTACATCAGATAATCGAATTTTTATTCGTAATACCTTGAACTATCAGCCGCATTTATCCAGCCCTGAGTCTGTACTCGATAAAGCAAAAGCCACACACCGTAAATCGTATCTGGCGCGTTTTCCGCAACTGGCAGATGTTCCTTTTGAATACACATGGGGTGGTATGATTTGCGTGACCATGAATCACGAGCCTGTCTTTAAAGAACATACTTCTGGCATATATGTGATGGCTGCCATGAATGGTGTTGGGGTGGCAAAAGGCACTTATTTGGGTCACTATATGGCAGAGTACATTTGCGGTAAAAAAAGTCCGGAGTTGGACTTCATCCTTAGTCATTCAGCGCCGAGCTGGATACCGCCCGACCCGCTGCGTAGCGTTGGCGCGCATATTAGGCTCTCTTTTGAAGAGCGTCAGGCAAAAGGTGAGGTTTAATGTTTAATGCTAGTCAAACATTAGTCATCGGTTTCGCGGTATACCGTAACCTGCGACTCCTCTCTAAAGTCCTCATAAGTGATGGCAGGCTCGGTATTTGAAGTGGTATCTAAAGTGGCAGTGGTTGCTGGTTCTGCTGCATTATTAGATGTCGCTCCTTGATTCTCTTTGATGGGGCTAGCTTGTTGCGATGTGCCGGCTGGTGGATTGCTAGAACTGGTATCAGCAGATGGTGCATTGCCTACCGCTGTTGGTGCTGGTGCGTTACTGACGTTGGCGGCTTTTTCAGTTGTTGGTTGCGCCTCTAATTCGCTACTCGTACTTGTGTCAGCCGAATTGGACACATTACTCTGCGATGAAGGTGACAATACTCCAGTAAAGATAAGTATCGCTACGACGACACCGATCAGTAGCGAGCCTAATAACATACCAAGTATCAATGGTTTTTTGCTACTTGCCAGCTTAGTCTGTGCCAGAGCTGGTGCTTGAACGACCAGTGGTGTTGATGAATCCTGACTGCTTAACTTACTATTGTCATCAGCATCTGTACCATCAAGCAAATGCACCGTCTCGTCAGTATTTGACGGTACAGTAGGTTCAGGCACTCGGCTAGCAGCGTTTATATCATCATTAGCGAAGTCAAAGTCGAGGCCGAATGTATCATCATTTAAATCACTATTTTCAAATGATTTATTTGTAAGTGGTCTCGCGCTTTTTATTGATGCTTCTTGATCTGAATCTGAAAAATCAAAAGTAGTCTCTGTGGACTTAAGGTCTACGTCCCTATCTGCCTTTTGATTATGAGACTTGTCTGACTGTGGTTCGTCTTCAATGTCGTCATAATCTTCGTCGCCATTTTCAACACGATTGATAAAGCGCTCATAGATATTGTTATTGGTACGGTTACGCGACTTTTTACCGACTATTTCAGCCAGTTTTTCTTCAAAATCGGTGTCAATATCGTTTTTATTATCGCTCATAGAATAATACCGAACCAGTTTATTCTACTGGCATCAAATGACTGCTAGAATGAAGGCGTTATGTTTATTGCTAAAATGTAACCATGTCGTTAGCAAACAATATAATTGCTCACATCATTATCTTCAAGCACAATTTATTTGATGACATCATTATTTTTAAAATATGATGTCAATGCCACTGACAAACATGCAAGTCATATACAAAAGATAGGTTTGAAGATATGGACTTAAAACAGCTTAAGGCGTTTATTGCCGTTGCAGATTTGCGCAGCTTTAGCGCTGCCGCCGCTCAAACAGGTCTGTCACAGCCCAGTTTAAGTCGTTTGCTAAAACAGCTTGAAGCCGATATGGGTGTGGAACTGGTCGATCGCTACCACAGACCGCTGAATCTAACCGAAGCAGGTACTTTCTTCTACGACAAAATCAGTACCATACTGACAGAGATCGAGACGGTCACCAGCATGACTCAGCGGTTATCCGCACCCAGTAGTGTCTTAAATATTGGTTTTGTGCCCTCTGTGCTTTATGGACTACTGCCAGAGATTATTGCCAGACTTAAGCAATCTAACCCCGACATTGACGTCACTCTCAAGGACATTAGCTCATATCAGCAAATGGAGGCGCTCAAATCAGGCGACATCGATATCGGCTTTGGTCGCTTCGCCCACCAAGACCCATGGATTCAGCAAATCCTACTACGTCATGAGCGTTATGTCGTCGCCTTGCCAAAATCTCATCCTTTCGCTCATATACGTGATCAGCGCCTGATTGACTTGGCAAATAACCGCTTAATCTTATATCACCAAACGCATTTACCAATAGCTACCGCAGTCACGACCGCCAAACCAACTGAGACTAAACTTACTACCAAAACCAGCCGTTCTATTAACGCGCAGGCATCTTTGAACACGCCTATTACTGAGCCTTTGCTGCACTTATTCGCCCAGTACGGTATCTCGCCATTTTTGACCACGACTGTGAGTGATTTACAAGTGGCATTAGGGTTGGTGGCCGCAGGTGAAGGGATCACGCTCGTACCTGCCAGCCTACAAACCGTACGTACTGAGCAGATCAGCTATCAGCGCTTGGTACACGAAAACGTCACCTCCCCTATCTACTTGCATACGCTCAAAGACTTCGTCCATCCTAAAATTCCTGACTTACTGACTGCTATTTATCATGTGTATGAGCAGCGAGGCATCACCTATCGGCGGCAAAAATTTATCTAACGTCTATAAATAATAAAATATTAGCCAAATAGTATGCTATAAATAAACGCCAAAAATAATCTGTCCTAATACTTGCTATTAGCAGCTGGTTATGCTAACCAAAAAGAATGGCAATGCAAACAAATAGTAATAATAACTAGAATAATCATTCTCCTGCACAGTATTGGTGTGCTAAAGTCGATACAAGACTAATCGTTTTATGAGCAAGCAGGTCATAGAAGGGTTGTCTTATGATCATTGGCAAGCTGACACAGGTAAGTGATAATTTGCCGTTTTAACCATTTCGAGGTATTTATGACTGCACAACGAACACAAGCTCTAGATAGCGCTACCAGCCAGGAAGGCTTTAGTTGGCGCATCTTTGGTCCAGGGATCCTAATGGCTACGGCCGCCATTGGTGGCTCTCATCTGATTTCATCCACACAGGCTGGCGCCATATATGGGTGGCAATTGGCTATCATGATTATTTTGGCCAACGTTTTTAAGTATCCATTTTTTCGATTTGCAACCGACTACGTCTATGACACAGGCGAGAGTTTGATTGCAGGCTATGCCAAACGCTCAAAGGTGTATCTTTGGGTCTATTTCATTCTCTCCATACTATCAGCCGTTATCAGTACCGGCGCGGTATCACTGCTTGCCGCTGTAATCTTGGGCTTTATGTTGCCAGAATCCTTTGGACTGTCGACAATGGCGTTGTCTATGATTATCGTGGTTGTATCATGGTTTTTTCTGATTGCCGGACATTATAAGCTGCTTGATGGCGTGACCAAATGGATTATGATTGCCCTCACGCTTGCTACAGTTGCCGCCGTTGTTATCGCAGCTGGCAAGCCGACAGTCATGGCTGTGGACTTCGTCGCCGCCTCGCCTTGGAACCTTGCAACCTTAGGATTTATTGTTGCCTTAATGGGCTGGATGCCAGCACCGCTTGAGTTCGCCGCGATTACCTCTATGTGGACCTCAGTCAAAGTCAAAACCGATCACACCACGCACCGTCAAGGCTTGCTTGATTTTAACGTGGGTTACTTGGTTTCTGCCATTTTGGCCTTGTTTTTCTTGGCGCTTGGTGTGTTTGTCCAGTATGGCTCAGGTCAAGAGATTGAGCTGGTGGGCGGCGCGTATATCAATCAGCTGATTAATATGTACACCGCGACCATTGGTGAATGGTCAAGACTGCTTGTCGCCTTCGTCGCCTTTATGTGTATGTTTGGCACCACGATCACTTGCGCGGACGGTTATGGCCGTGCCAACGCTGAGTGCTGGCGCCTGCTTAAAGGTGAGAGCGATATCAATAAAAAGCAAATCGCTTTTTGGACCACGTATGCCATCGGTGGCGGCCTAGTAATTATCACCTTTTTCACTGGTCAATTAGGCGCTATGTTACAGTTTGCTATGATATCAGCGTTCGTATCCGCCCCTATCTTTGGGTGGTTAAACTACTCTTTGGTCAAAAAACACAAAAAACTGTCGGCTGGTATGAACGCCTTATCTGTTGCAGGTTTGGTATTTTTGGCAGGTTTTGCGGTATTGTTCTTAGCCAACCTTGCGGGGCTATTTGGTTAAAGAACGCTTCGCTTTAATAAGATTTTATCGATATAACGTTAATGCCCTTATAGCTTTGCTATGAGGGTTTTTTCTTATCTGAAACTATAGTCACACATAAAGCACCACTTCTGTCTTTGTAAATAAATGTAAAAATAAAAGTTACGTTTGCTTTGTTATTTAATGAATACAAATAGTATAAGGAGCAAATGATTGATTTTTAGATAGTACTATTCAAATAACAAATACTTTTAATTTTACTAATATCTGATTAACCCATGCTAACTAAATCTGACTTTGCGATTTTTGATAATTGAGTATAATCGATAACAAGAAAGAGAATACTACCCTTCTATCTAAGGATGACAACATGACTGTAGCATCGGCTGGCGCGCGCTTTCGCAGTGCATTGAAACAAAAAAACGATAACAATCAACCGCTACAAATTGCGGGCGCAATTAACGCTTACACTGCGATGATGGCGACCCAAGTTGGTCATCAAGCCTTGTATCTGTCAGGGGCTGGTGTTGCCAATGCCTCATTTGGTCTACCGGATTTAGGTATGACCAGTCTTGATAATGTCTTAGAAGACGCGCGCCGTATCACTGATGCTGTCGATACGCCTTTGCTAGTTGATGTTGATACAGGGTTTGGCGGCGCATTTAATATCGCACAAACCATCAAAAAAATGGAAAAAGCGGGCGTTGCTGCCGTACATATCGAAGACCAAGTGGCACAAAAGCGCTGCGGTCATCGCCCGAATAAAGAAATCGTCAGTATCTCAGAGATGGTCGATCGCCTAAAAGCGGCACTAGACGCCAAAACAGATGACGACTTCGTTGTGATGGCCCGTACCGATGCCCTATCGGTAGAAGGGCTAGACGCTGCGGTTGAGCGCGCTGTTGCCTTTCAAGAAGCGGGCGCTGATATGATTTTTGCTGAAGCGCTCACGGACATTGAGATGTATCGCAAATTCACCGATGTACTCGACATTCCAGTCCTTGCCAATATGACAGAGTTTGGTCAAACAGACCTTTATACCACTGACCAATTATATGGCATGGGCGTCGATATGGTGCTATACCCGTTGTCTGCGTTCCGAGCGATGAATAAAGCGGCATTGAACGTCTACCAGCATCTATTGAACGATGGCACGCAAGACAAAGTCGTCGATACCATGCAGACCCGCATGGAGCTGTATGATTTCTTAAATTATCATGAATTTGAGCAAAAGCTGGATAAATTGTTTGCCGATAATAAGTAAGTATGAGTCACGTTTTACTATAACAACCGTTAAAAAAGCCACCAAAAAAAGGAATTCAACATGGCAGCACAAAAAGAGCTTTCAGGCGCAGGTCTTCGTGGACAAGTCGCAGGCAAAACCGCCCTCTCTACCGTTGGTAAATCAGGCTCTGGTCTGACCTATCGCGGTTATGACGTGTCGGAGCTGGCGGACAAATGTATTTTTGAAGAAGTGGCGTATTTGCTACTTTATGGCAACCTGCCAACGCAAAGTGAGCTTGACGCTTATCAAACCAAGCTCAAACAGATGCGCGGTCTACCACAAGACCTAAAGGACGTGCTTGAGCGTATTCCTGCCAGCGCCCATCCGATGGATGTGTTACGTACCGGTTGCTCGATGCTTGGTAATCTTGAGACCGAAACGGACTTTGCTCAGCAAAACGATCAGGCCGATCGTATGCTGGCGGTCTTCCCATCTATCATTAACTACTGGTATCGCTTTACTCATGACAACGTGCGTATCGAGACCGAAACGGACGATGACACCATTGGTGGTCACTTCTTGCATCTGCTAAAAGGTGAAAAGCCAAATGAGCTGCACACCAAGGTTATGAATGTGTCGCTTATCCTATACGCCGAGCATGAATTTAATGCCTCAACATTTACCGCTCGTGTGTGCGCATCTACCCTATCGGACATTCACTCTTGTATCACTGGCGCGATTGGTTCATTGCGTGGTCACTTGCATGGCGGCGCGAATGAGGCGGCAATGGATATGATTGAGGGCTTTACCTCAGCGGATGAAGCCGAAACCGAGATGATGGCGATGCTGGCACGTAAAGACAAGATCATGGGTTTTGGTCATGCCATCTATAGCGAATCTGATCCGCGTAACGTCGTCATCAAACAATGGTCTGAAAAACTGGCCGCTGATGTGGGCGATGAGGTGCTTTACCCTGTGTCCGTGCGTGTTGAAGAAGTCATGTGGCGCGAGAAAAAATTGTTCGCTAATGCTGACTTTTTTCATGCTTCTGGTTACCATTTTATGGGCATCCCAACCAAACTATTCACGCCAATTTTCGTGTGTTCTCGTCTGACGGGCTGGGCGGCTCACGTGTTTGAGCAGCGCGCCAATAACCGTATCATTCGCCCAAGTGCGGAATATATTGG
>ENA-UOXB01001650-UOXB01001650.1-bioreactor-metagenome-genome-assembly--contig:-NODE-1650-length-10321-cov-9.739334_pt1 | contig 10321 bp, 6 predicted proteins | sample MGYA00238158_ERZ761615 | MGnify/ENA primary metagenome ERZ761615 (study PRJEB28904, sample SAMN06267902) | bioreactor metagenome | isolation source: Joint BioEnergy Institute, California, USA | place... | reverse complement strand
TGTCCGGCGTGGCCGACCACATGGCCGACAACGACCTGCAGGCGCTGGCGCGGGTCCGCGCGATCATCGCCCAGCTCAACTGGCGCAAGCCTGAGCCGGCCATGGCCCTGCAGGAACCGCAGGAACCCCTGTTCCCGGCGCAGGAGCTGTACGGCGTGATCCCGGCCGATACACGCAAACCGTTCGACGTGCGCGAAGTCATCGCGCGGCTGGTGGACGGCTCGCGCTTCGACGAGTTCAAGCCACGCTACGGCAGCACGCTGGTCACCGGCTTCGCGCACCTGCACGGCTATCCGGTCGGCATCATCGCCAACAACGGCATCCTGTTCTCCGAGTCCGCGCTGAAGGGCGCGCACTTCATCGAGCTGTGCACCCAGCGCAACATCCCGCTGGTGTTCCTGCAGAACATCACCGGCTTCATGGTCGGCCGCAAGTACGAGCAGGGCGGTATCGCCAAGGACGGGGCCAAGCTGGTGATGGCCGTGGCCTGCGCAAAAGTGCCGAAGTTCACCGTGGTGATCGGCGGCTCCTTCGGCGCCGGCAATTACGGCATGTGCGGTCGTGCGTACTCCCCCAACTTCCTGTGGATGTGGCCCAACGCGCGTATCGGCGTGATGGGCGGCGAGCAGGCCGCCAGCGTACTGGCCACGGTCAAGCGCGATGGGATCGAAGCCAAGGGCGGTGCCTGGGCGGCCGAAGAGGAAGCGGCGTTCAAGGCGCCGATCCGCGAACAGTTCGAACACCAGGGCCACCCCTATTACGCCAGTGCACGGCTGTGGGATGACGGCATCATCGACCCCGCCGACACCCGTCGCGTACTGGCCCTGGCGCTGTCGGCCAGCCTCAACGCCCCGGCCCGTGGGACGCGCTTCGGCGTGTTCCGCATGTGACCTGCGCCATGACCGGACACTCCACCATGTTCACCAAGATCCTCATCGCCAACCGCGGCGAGATTGCCTGCCGCGTGATTGACACCTGCCGTCGGCTCGGCATCGCCACGGTAGCGGTCTACTCCGATGCGGACCGCAACGCGCGCCATGTGCGGTTGGCTGACGAAGCCATCGCGATCGGTCCCGCACCCGCTGCGGAGAGCTACCTGCGTGCCGAGGTGATCCTGGACGTCGCTCGACGCACGGGCGCCCAGGCGATCCATCCCGGCTACGGCTTCCTGTCCGAGAACGCGTCGTTCGCCGAGGCCTGCGCGGCCGCCGGCGTCGTGTTCATCGGCCCGCCGGCCAGTGCCATCCGCGCGATGGGCGACAAGAGCGCGGCCAAGGCACTGATGCAGCAGGCCGGCGTGCCCCTGACCCCCGGCTACCACGGCGACAACCAGGACCCGCAGTTCCTGCGCCAGCAGGCCGATGCCATCGGCTATCCGGTGCTGATCAAGGCCAGCGCCGGTGGCGGCGGCAAGGGCATGCGCCGCGTCGACGACAGCGCGGCGTTCGTGGATGCGCTGGCGAGCTGCCAGCGCGAAGCCCGCGCGGCATTCGGCAACGATCATGTGCTGGTGGAAAAGTACGTGCTGCGCCCGCGCCACATCGAGATCCAGGTGTTCGGCGACAGCCACGGCAACGTGGTGCACCTGTTCGAGCGCGACTGCTCGGTGCAGCGCCGCCACCAGAAGGTGCTGGAAGAAGCCCCCGCTCCCGGCATGACGCTTGAACGCCGCGCGGCGATGGGCAAGGCCGCAGTGGATGCCGCGCTCGCCGTCGGCTATGTCGGTGCGGGCACGGTGGAATTCATCGCCTCGCCCGAGGGCGATTTCTACTTCATGGAAATGAACACCCGCCTGCAGGTGGAGCATCCGGTGACGGAGTTCATCACCGGGACGGACCTGGTGGAATGGCAGCTGCGGGTGGCCGCCGGCCAACCGCTGCCGAAGCGGCAGGACGCGCTGGCCATCCACGGCCATGCGCTGGAAGCGCGGCTGTACGCCGAAGACGCCGACAAGGGCTTCCTGCCGTCGATCGGCACGCTGCGGCACCTCCGCCTGCCCGGGCAGAGCGCCCATGTGCGCGTGGATACCGGCGTCGAACAGGGCGACACCATCACTCCGTTCTACGATCCGATGATCGCCAAGCTGATCGTCTGGGACGTGGACCGCGAGGGCGCGCTGCGCCGCATGCAGCAGGCACTGGCCGACTGCCAGGTGGTCGGGGTGACCACCAACGCCGGGTTCCTGCGCCGGCTGGTCGGCACGGGTTCGTTCTGGCAGGCGGAGCTGGATACCGCGCTGATCGAGCGCGAGCAGGCGGCGTTGAACGCGCCGGCTGCCGACGACGACGCGCTGTGGATCCTGGCAGCCATCGCTGCGGTGGCCACTACGCCGGTGGCAACCGTCGACGTGCGCGATCCCCATTCACCGTGGCAGATGCAGGATGGTTGGCGTATCGGGGGCCCCGCCCTGCGCCTGTTGCCCCTGCAGCACGGCGAGCGTCAGCACACGCTGCACGTCCAGGCCCGGCCCGATGGCTGGCAGGTGCAGCGCGATGACGAGCCGGCCCGCGTCGTCACCGGGCGGTTCGCCCAGGGGCAGCTGGACGTGGCATTGGACGCAGGACGCTGGCGTGCAGGTGTGCAGCGCGAGGGCAACCAGGTGTACCTGTTCACCGCACAGGGTCAGCAGCGCTTCGTGGTCCATGACCCGGTGGGCGAATCCGAACAGTCCACCGCCGATGCCGGCAGCCTGCTTGCGCCGATGCCCGGCAAGATCGTCGCCACCCTCGTGGAAGCCGGCAGCACGGTCACACGCGGCACGCCGCTGGTGGTGCTGGAAGCCATGAAGATGGAACACACGCTTGCCGCGCCGGCCGACGGCATCGTGCACGGCTACCGCGCAAAAGCCGGCGAGCAGGTAGCCGATGGCGCCGTGCTGGTCGACTTCGAGGCAGGCTGAGCGAAAAAAAGGGGACGGAGGGAATTAAGTCCGCTTAATTCCCTCCGTCCCCTTTTTTTTGCCAGACAACGCAGGCGGGGTCGAGTTCTGGATTCTCCATCCGGGCGCTTCTCCAGCCCACGCCGCATATCGCCAACGCGCTTTCAGACACCCCGTCCAGGCCGAAGGCACTTTCCACGTCCAGTTCATTGATGGCCGACGTGACGAAAGCGCCCAGCCCGAGTGACGTCGCCTGCGTGTACAGGGCCTGCGAGAGATGCCCGATGTCGAGCAGGAGGGCGCGGTACGCCTTCGCGTGATTGCGATATTTCCAGAAGCCTCGTTCATAGCGTGGCGCCAGCACCAGCAGCACGGGCGCGTTGGCAAACCAATGCTGCCCCGCCACGAGGCGACCCGCCAGCGCCCCAAGGTCTGACGCATCGCATTGCAGCGGCGCCAGGCCGTGCTCCATCGGCCGATAGTGGTAGAGCCCGGGCGCTACCCCCTGCACCGCCTGCACCAGCAGATAGGCTTCGGTCGCATGCAGCCCACCTCCTGAGGGTACGGCCTTCTTCAGGAACTGCAGGTCATCGGCGGCGCGCGCCTGTCCATGCGCCATGAATGTGGCCGCCAACAGCCGGCTGAGCATGTCGGCCGACAGCGCACGCGCCGGATCGAAATTGCGGCACGTCGTCCGGGTCGCCGATGCGACGATGTCGGCCGCCGGTCGTTGCGACAGGGGAATGATCGCAGCAGGATCACCGCGGTCCACGACGGCTGGAGGAGGCGCGCCGAGCTTCCCGCGCAGGTCGATCGCGCTGAAAAGACCGTTGGCCTGCATGTCTGCGGCACTGTCCACGCCTCGCCAACGCCCGAGCCAATGCATCACCGCAGCGGGCGTCCACCAGTGACCGCGCCGCAGTCGAGCATCACGGTCACCGGGTGTACCGTCGGCAGCGTCCTGCTCGACGATCAGGCCCTTGCGCAGGAGTCGTCCCTGGACGTCATTGAGCGGGCCCGACTGCCAGCGGGTGGGACTGAACATCCCGAGCTGTGCGATCTCCTCCATCGCCAGCTCGACGGGCTCAACCAGGTGGGGAGCAAGCGCGAGCCACCGCTGCTGCACGACCACCCCGCCACCGCCCTGCAGCACGCTTGGCAGGTCGAACTGCACGGTCTCGCGCGGCTCCAGAAGGAGACTGCCGCATCGCCGGTACTTCATGCATCCCTCCTGCCTGCCATCATTGCCCTGCACGATGCGGTGCCGGCGATGATCGTGCAATGCCTAAATCATTGAATGCAGCGGCCGCTATCTTGGGCGGATAGATGTCCTCCCCATTCCAGCGAAAGTACCCATGACGTCCAATGATCCCGGCCCCAAGCCCCACCTGTCCGCTGCCGTTGCGCGCACGCTGCTGGACCTGCTCGGCACTGACGATGCATTCCGCGCGCGCTTCGCAGCCGCCCCCTCCGCCGCACTGATCGAGATCGGCGCGTCGGAAGCCGAAGCAGAAGGATGCATGGCCATACCAGGCCTGGCCACCAAGGAAGAATTCATCGCGGCACGCGACGCATTGCTGGCCCATTTGACCGAAGTCGCTGCCTTCCTCAACCCTCACTGCTTCGTCGACGCAGCCGGTTGATCGGAACCAGGGCCGCTGCGCAGCAGTGGTCCTGAATCCAGCACATTGCGCGCCTGCATCACATAGCTGCCGGCATTCTCCGCATACGCAAGCCCTCTGTTGCGGGCCAACCACGCGGTTTCGGTGGACTGTGCACCGGTATCGCCCAGCGTTGCGTAGGCATCGCGCAGGGCGACATGGAGCTGGTACTGCTCGCCGCCATCCACCCAACGTTTCAACAACGGAATGGCCTGCCGGGCCTGTCCGCGGCTGCGCATCGTGGTCGCTTCGATGATGTCGACGAGCTCGTTGCATCGGCGGTCCTGCAGCGTCGACGCCAGCGCGCGGATCGCAGGCAGGCGCTTGGCTGCCACGCCGACGTGCCCGCTGCGTTGAGCCAGGTAGACGGCCGCGGCGGCGATATACAGCTGCGACTCCCGATCCATGCCGCTCGATGCTGCACTGCTGCGGGCGGCCAGTGCGTCGAACGACGATGCAGGCGGCACCTTTCCTGCCGCACTCTGCACGTTGAGCGCGATGAGCTTGAACAGATCACAGATCATCGCGGTATCCCCGCAGCGGTCAACCGCATCGGCCGCCAACTTCGTCGCGCCCACCCAGTCCGCGCGTGAGGCCTTCAGGGTGATGCGCTCTATCCGCGTCGGCAGTTCATCCGGCAACGCGACCAGGATCCTCTCAGCCGCCTCGCGATCGCCGGTCGCCGCATACGCGGCCGCCATCTGCCGGCTCGCCTTCCATGTGCCTGTCTGCGTCGATGCCCTGAAATGGAACATCGCCTGCTCGTAATCACTCCGGGCCAGGTGGAGACGACCGACGAAATCCAGTGACATCGCATAAGCAGGGTTCTGCGCGGTCAACAATGGGGACGATGCGGCCAACGCCTGTCGATAGTTGCCCATGTGGAACAGCGTGTTGGCGTAGTTGACGCGTCCTGCGAAATAGTCCGGGTACATGTCTGCCAGCAGCTTCCAGCGGCGGGCGACCTCCGGCAGCGGACTGCCCTGGAATTCTTCGCCCCATGCATCCAGGTAGAGTGCGTCGCGTGTCGGCAGTTGATTGCGCAGGGAGCTGGCCTTGCGGAAGTCGGCAAGCGCCGAAGCGTAGTCGCCCCGGCTGTAATGTACGCGCAGGCTGCCCATGTAGGCGAAGGCAAACTCCGGGTCTATACGGGCGGCCTGATTGAAGAAGTCCAGCGCTTCGCCATGGCGATGGCCGGCATACGCCGAAACGCCAAGCGAGTAGGCCCGGAGTGCATCCAGGTTGGATGTGGTGACCTGTGGCAGGGGCGATGCGTCGCGCTGCAGCGCGCGGGGGGATTCACCCAGGCGCCCGCGCAGCGCAGCCACCACCCGGTCGGTCGACGCCAGCGCCGAGTCCAGGCCCCTGCCATCGGCGAACTCCGAGTAGATCGTCTGCGAGGTGGCTGGATCGACCACCTCGACTGCCACCCTGAGTCTGTCATGCACTTCCATGACACTGGGCAGCACGACCGCCTTGGCACCATCACGCAGGGCGACTTCAATGGCGGCCTTGCGATCCAACGGCGTCCCTTCCGCACGGCGCATCCGGGCAAGGGTGTCGCGCACCTTCAGATCACCCAGTACATTGACGAAACGGGACTGCTCCAGGCTGATGCGGAATGCCTGGTCCAGGCTGTCGTCCAGCAGTACGTTGCCGGTCAGGTTGCGGACATCGCCGACCACCACCCAGTCGCGCTCCACGAACGCGATCGCCGGTTGCGGCCGGGTCAGCAGCCACACGCCCACAACCAGGGCCAGCGCGAAGGTGAGCTCGGCTGCCACGGCCGCCGGCCGACGCCAGAAAGGCACATCGCGCCTCGCCTTGGACGTCGCGCGGGGCGCCCGTACCGCAGGAACCGCCGGCGATGCGACGCCGTAGACGTCCATCGGCTGCGGCACGCCCTTGAAGCGCCAACGACCGAACGACATCCAGTCCAGCCCGTCGCCGAGCGCGCCCAGCGTGCTTGCTGCCCGCCGCACCATCGACTCGGCCGTTGCGGAAAGCAGGATCTGACCGGGTCGTGCCAGCTGCATCAGCCGTGCGGCCATCGGCTTGGCCAGCCCTTCCACTTCCACCGGCTTGGAGCCCAGTGCGATGGCCTCCGCGCTGTTGTTCCACAGGATCACTTCGCCCACGTGCAGCCCGGCGCGGGCGGACAGCGCGATGGCGCTGCCCTGCCCCAGCTGGCGCAGCGCCTGCTGGTAATCCAGGGCGAAGCCGAGCGCGTCGACCGGTCGCTCGAACAGCAGGAACAGGCCATCGGAACGATCGATCTGCTGGCCGCGCCAACGCTGCTGCATCGCCAGCACCAGCCGGTCATGCTGCTGGAACAGGTCGGCCGCGGCGGTGTCACCGATGCGTTCCACCAGCGATGTGGAGTCACACAGATCGGTGAACAGCAGCGCGCGCAGCTGTGGGACGTGGGGAGACGGGTCCGTGTCGCCGTTCACGCAGGCATGGCCTATGCCGCGCCGCTGACATCGTGCGGCCAGCACAGCCGGTCGCCGCCATCGCGCTTGGCCTGGTAAAGCGCCCGGTCCGCGCTGGCATACCATTCGCTCCAGTCCGCCGTGGGCTGCACCAGGGTGGCGCCGATGCTCAGGTGGCACACCTGTGGCGTGCCGTGGCTGCGCTCCAGCAGCCCATGCACCGCACTGAGCACGAACTCGGCCGCATGCTGCACGATCTGCGCATTGGCCCTGCGCAGCAGCAGGCAGAACTCGTCGCCGCCAAGCCGACAGGCCAGGTCTTCAGCACCCGCCATCGAGCGCAGGATGTTGGCCACGCTCTGCAGCACCCGGTCACCGGCCTGGTGGCCGAACGCATCGTTGATCTGCTTGAAGCGGTCGCAGTCGATCAACAGCAGGCCCTGCGCCGGGCCGTCTTCATGCGTGCGGCATTCCTGCAGGTACAGCGCCAGGCCACGGCGGTTGTGCAGGCCGGTCAGTTCATCGGTCCCCACCAGTTCGCGCGTGTGGCTGAGCTGGTGGGCGGTGACGAACAGGTTGTCCAAGGCGTTTTCCAGCTCACGGTTGCGTCGGCGCAACTGGCTGATGAGCGCCTGCTCGTTGCCGACCACGCGCATGATGGTGCGGCGGAGGAAATACGCGATCAGCCCCGGCTCGGTCTCCACGAGCTGGTGGAAGTCCACGTGCCCGAGTTCAAGCACCACGGTCTCGCAGGTGGCCTGCGCATCTGCACTGCGCAGGTGGTCGCCGATCAGCAGGCCGAGCTCACCAAAGAACTCGTTCCCGCCCAAGCGTTTCAGTACCAGGTCTTCACCGAAATCCAGCTCGATCTCGCCGCTTGCGATGACGAACATGCTGTTTCCGCGATGGCCTCGGCGGAACAGGCAGTCCCCGGCGCGCAGGCTTCGGCGATGGGCGAAGCGCGAGAACAGTGCCACCTCTTCGGGAGTCAGCACGGCGTGCACGATCTCAGCCATCGCCGTGGTGGCAATGCCTGGTCGTTCTCCTGCGTCCGCGACCGCACCCCTGCCAGTCATTCCCCCGCCCTGCCGATCAGACGTCCTATCCTTGAGGAGCGGAGCATAGCACCGCTTTCAAGTGTGCGTTACGTCTCACTTTCCTGAACACATCCGAGGATTTTCAGGAACTTGGAGGAGGCCGCTGCGGGGGGCGGGCCATGGGACCTTCGCGCTGTCAGGCCGCCGCCCCTGCAGTGAACTGCGCTTCTTCAGTGGATCCGGTCAGCGCGGTGGTCGATGACTGGCCCTGCTGGATCGCCTGGGTGACTGCGTCGAAGTAGCCGGTGCCCACTTCACGCTGGTGCTTCACGGCGGTGAAGCCCCGGTCTGCGGCAGCGAACTCGGCTTCCTGCAGTTCCACGAAGGCGCTCATCTGGCGCCGCGCGTAGCCGTGGGCCAGGTTGAACATGGAGTAGTTCAAGGCATGGAAGCCGGCCAGGGTAATGAACTGGAACCTGTAGCCGTATCGTGCGATCTCGGTCTGGAACTTCGCGATCGTTTCATCGTCCAGGTTCTTCTTCCAGTTGAAGCTCGGCGAGCAGTTGTAGGCCAGCAGCTTGCCCGGGAACTTCGCGTGGATGGCCTCGGCGAACCGGCGCGCGAATTCCAGGTCCGGCTTGCCTGTCTCGCACCACACCAGGTCGGCATAGGGTGCATACGCCAGGCCACGGCTGATCGCCTGTTCCAATCCATTGCGGGTTTTGTAGAAGCCTTCGGTGGTGCGCTCGCCGGTGGCGAACGGCTGGTCATTGGGGTCGATGTCGCTGGTCAGCAGGTCGGCCGCCTCCGCATCGGTGCGTGCCACCAGCAGCGTCGGCACGCCCAGCACGTCGGCCGCCAGGCGCGCGGCGTTCAACTTCTCGATCGCCTCGCGGGTCGGCACCAGCACCTTGCCGCCCATGTGCCCGCACTTCTTCACCGAGGCCAGCTGGTCCTCGAAGTGCACGCCGGCGGCGCCCGCCTCGATCATCGCCTTCATCAGCTCGAAGGCATTGAGCACGCCGCCGAAACCGGCCTCCGCATCGGCCACGATCGGCTGCAGGAAATCGATCTCGTCCCTGCCTTCGGCATGGTGCAGCTGGTCGGCGCGCAACAGCGTGTTGTTGATGCGCTTGACCACGGCAGGGACCGAGTCAGCCGGGTACAACGACTGGTCCGGATACATCTGGCCCGCCAGGTTGGCGTCGGCGGCCACCTGCCAGCCGGACAGGTAGATGGCATTCAGACCGGCCTTGACCTGCTGCATGGCCTGGTTGCCGGTCAACGCCCCCAGGGCGTTGACGAAGTCCTTCTCCTGCAGGTAGCGCCACAGCTTTTCCGCACCGAGCCGTGCCAGCGAGTGCTCGACGTGCACCGTGCCGCGCAGGCGGACCACGTCAGCGGCGGTGTAGTTGCGTTCAATCCCCTGCCAGCGGGGATGGGTGTCCCAGTCGTGCTGGATCTGTTCGGCAGTGGGCAGCGTGCTCATGTCTGTCTCCAGTTCGTCGGTACTACAGCGGGAAGAAAATGCGGCGCGGTGCAGGCGTCAGTCGATGCGTGCGTAGGCCGGCAGGGTCAGGAAGTCGGTCAGTTCGTCGGCGCGGCTCAACTCGGCGAGCAGGGCGATCGCTTCATCCACACGGGCGCCACCGGGCAATGCCGCGCGGTCGCCCAGGCGGGCCGGCAGCTGCGCCAGCGTGCTTTCCAGCAGCGCGGTGTCGATGGCCGTGCCGTCGTCCAGGTGCTGGCCGGGCGTATGCAGCCACTGCCACAGCTGGCTGCGGCTGATCTCCGCCGTGGCGGCGTCCTCCATCAGGTTGTGGATGGGCACGCAGCCGTTGCCGTCCAGCCACGCCGCCAGGTAGCGCACGCAGACCTCCACGTTGCCCTCGAAGCCGACGCGGCTGATGCTGCCCGGCGGGCGCGCGATCAGCTGCTCGCGATCCACGTGCACGTCCTGGCGCAGCACGTGCAGCTGGTTCGCCCCGGGCATGTGGGCGTTGAAGACCGCCATCGCCACCGGGATCAGCGCCGGGTGTGCGACCCAGGTACCGTCATGCCCGGCGGTCACTTCACGCAGCTTGTCCGCGCGCACCCGCGCCATGGCCTGCTCGTTGGCCGCGGCATCGTGGCCGATGGGAATCTGCGCTGCCATGCCGCCCATCGCATGTGCGCCACGGCGGTGGCAGGTCTGGATCAGCAGCTCCGAATAAGCCTTCAGGAACGGCTGGGTCATGGTCACCTGGCCACGCTCGGGAAGCACCTTGTCGGCGTGCCGGCGGAAGGTCTTCAGGTACGAGAAGATGTAATCCC
>ENA-UOXB01001649-UOXB01001649.1-bioreactor-metagenome-genome-assembly--contig:-NODE-1649-length-10321-cov-10.191701_pt1 | contig 10321 bp, 11 predicted proteins | sample MGYA00238158_ERZ761615 | MGnify/ENA primary metagenome ERZ761615 (study PRJEB28904, sample SAMN06267902) | bioreactor metagenome | isolation source: Joint BioEnergy Institute, California, USA... | reverse complement strand
ATTGAGTATCGGTTGCCACAACTAGTGACTATTCCCAGTGGTGGTAGACGAGTACGTACGGTCATTGGAGAGCAATCTGGCAGTAGTAAGCTGTGGGTTCGAAGTACGCCTAGTACTGAGACAGCTGCCTATTGGTATGCGTCGGCACCATTCTTAACTCCAGATTGGGTAGATGGGTCATTGCAGCTGTACCGTGACGATAACTACGTTGGACAATCGCGTTACAATTATCAGATGCTAAAAGAGCAGGGGATTGGCTTTGGTCGTGATCCAAACATCATGGTGAAAGAGATAATAAATGAAGACAAGCAGGGTGAGAAAGGCGTGCTGAGTCGGCAGCAAATTTTAACAACAACTAAAGCTTATCAATTTGCCAACCAGCATAACCGATCTGTGCGTTTGCAAGTATTAGGCAGTGAGCCCATCAGTCGCGATGACAGTCTAAAAGTTTCGGTCACTCATACACCGCCCGTCACTAAGCGAAATTGGAATGACAATCAAGGTATGGTAGCGTGGGAGTTTGACTTACCAAGTAAGCAGTCACAAGTGATACGCTCGACGTCTCAAATCAGTTATCCTGCCAATAAGATATTGAATGGAAATTAATAAAAAATGATTTTTTAGTTAATTGGCTTTAAAAGATAGCTTTTATTTTTGCTAAAAATCACTCCCATAACAGACTGTTGTAAAAGGAATACTATGTGTATTGTCGCCATTGCTTGGCAATTATTTGATGAGCTGCCTTTGGTATTACTCTCTAATCGTGATGAGTTTTTAGAGCGTCCAACACGAGAGTTGCATCAGTGGTCTGATCAGCCCATCTATGCCGGACGTGACAACCAAAGCGGCGGTACGTGGTTAGGGATTCACCAAGAAGCGCATGATGGTGTATATCAACAAAATGGACGCTGGGCGGCGATCTTAAATTTTCGTGATGGTGTGCAAGCTGGTCGTGATGAGCGCTCACGTGGCGAGCTTGTGACTGAGTTTTTAACCAGTGCTTTAAGTCCGATGGATTTTGCGCGAAATATCAGATTACAAGATTATGCCGGTTTCAACCTGATTATTGGCGATGCAACGCAAGCGGTTATTGTCAATAATCGCGGCCATGCTCCTACACCGTTGTACGCAGGATTGCATGTGATATCCAACGGTCAACCAGAAGACAGTTGGTTTAAAACCGAACGATTACGTGGCAGGCTGCGGCAAGAAGTGCTGCCTCTCATTGCTGAAAATAACTCACCTGAATACTGGCAACAGGCTGCTTTTGACGTATTGTCCGATACTGTGCAAGCACCCAAAGAGCATTTGCCGCATACAGGTGTGGCTGTTGAAATTGAGCACGTCTTATCGTCTGTTTATATTAAGCCGGTTGCTTTTGGCAATGGAGCAAAAGATGTACCAACCTATGGCACACGCACGCAAAGTATTGTGACTTTGACCAAAAATAGTGAAACAAGTACAACTGTCATTGCAGAGATAACCAGTCGAGAATGTGCTTACTCTTCATAAACTGCGTTCATAAAAAATGTCCACGATAAACACTAAGATTTCTAGCGATTATCGTGGACATCTCTTAATACGTTTTTATCAAGCGGCTTATTCCACCAATAAATGGTTGTCTTGCTCAGGAATAATCAGCTCTTGTTTTAGGGGGAGTTCGCGCACCAACTCTTGCAAAGCGCGACGATAAACTCCACGTTTAAAGTGAATTACTTGTCCGAGTGGATACCAGTAACTGACCCATTGCCAATGGTCAAACTCTGGTTTCCCTTCATCAAAGCGGATATGTTGTGTATTTGGCTCATCTAAGCGCAGCAAAAACCATTTCTGTTTTTGCCCAATACATAAAGGGTGCTGTCCATGCCGTACATAACGTTTTGGCAGCCGATAACGCAACCAATCTTGCGTCACTGCCAATAAGTCTACGTGACGCGGATGTAAGCCGACCTCTTCCCAGAGCTCTCGATACATCGCATCCATCGGCGTCTCCCCGCGGTCGATACCACCTTGCGGAAACTGCCAAGCGTTGTGACCAATGCGTTTTGCCCACAGTACTTGCCCTTGTGTATTTGCCAAGATGATGCCGACATTGGCGCGAAAGCCGTCTGCATCTATCATGACTAAACCTTTTTAATTTGTTTAAAACATAGCCTATTCAGACAAGACATCGTGACAGCAATCATAATTATTATAGGGTGATTATTATCGACATCCAGTTAGAATAGGATTCATTACCATCATTAAACCAAGAAACAAGCAAAATGTGTAACAGTATTTTGCTATAAAATGTTTCACGAGTTTTACTGTTTAAAATCAGGTAGTTATAATTGGACTTTTGTAAACTTTTTTAGAAAATTTTACGTTAAGGACAGGTTGCTGTTAGAACGAAAAAATGCTGATAACCTCTAACAGACACTATTGATAAAAAATGAACGGCAAAAATAAAAAATTTGAGTTTGTGTTACTTTTACTTTGACGACAGTCTGAGACAAGGGTGCTATAAAACCTCATATTGGCTTGTGCTACACTAGGACAGGTTTCTGCTTGAATTATTATAGCTAGGATAATATTAATAGCTAAATGGCTGAGGAATGATCAGAAAATAATTCAATTGATTGATATTGCCTGTGAGCATCTTTTCAATTGACTCATATTTATTGCATGTGATTATGAAAATCAAAATTAAGGCACGTTTTAACAAGCTAGATCGTTTTTAAAAATAAAAAACAGATAATTTACCAATTACTATAAGGATTACTCGAAATGTCAGAGTTAAGAGCAAGTGTTGCATGGCAAGAAAACAAAGCATTCATGGGCGTGTCACCATCAGGGCACAATGTACAAATGGATGGCGGTAAAGAAAAGGGTGCCAGCCCAATGGAGCTGATATTGTTAGGACTTGGTGGCTGTGCCAGTTATGATGTGGTATCGATTTTACAAAAATCTCGTCAAGAAGTGCAAGATGTGCGTTGCGAGCTGACGGCGCAGCGTGCTGAGACCATACCAGCGGTGTATACGGATATCCATCTACATTTCATCGTGACTGGTAAAGACATCAAGGATAAGCAAGTTGAAAAGGCTGTGAATCTATCAGCAGAAAAGTACTGCTCAGCCAGTCGTATGTTGGCGCAAGGTGGCGTAAACATCACTCATGATTTTGAAATTGTTGCAGGGTAGGGGCAAAGACGCTAATGAATGCACTCTTTGGAATGGTCTCTGATACAGCCGCATCCGCCATTTGGGCGATGGTAGTGGCAAGCTTACTGCCAGTAACGATGGCAATGTTGTCAAAGGTATTTGGCGGCTTTCATCTGGCTGATAACGCGCATCCGCGTGATTTTTTGCAACAGACAACAGGTACGGCCGCCCGTGCAAATGCGGCACAGCAAAACAGTTATGAGACGTTGCCAGTATTTTTAGCTGCCGTATTGGTAGCGATGCTGTTCTTTGTACCGCAATTGATTATTAACACATTGGCGTGGCTGTATGTGTTGATTCGGATTGGTTATTGCGTAGCTTATATCACCAATTTGGCAACGTTTCGTTCCATACTTTGGGTGCTGTCTATTGCTTGTTGTTTGATGCTATTTTATTTAGCAATTCGCATCAGCACTTAATTTAACAGCTGTTCTCACCGTTATTTATCAAAAAAAGACAGTTGGTTATTATCGTACACTGGCTTGCAGTGCGTTAATAATCACTGTCCTATTTTTTTCTCGCTTGATTTCTTCCCATAGGGTTTGCGCTTCACTAAATCCTTTGGTGAGCATGCCTAGCCATTGCTTATAACGACCGACCAAGACCACATCGCTTTTCGCTGCACCTTCCAAAAACTTAATCTGATGCGCAATCAAATCTTGCCATAATAGCGTAGCCGTGTTGTCTAGGTTTTTAGCGTTATTATCAACCTGTGCAACCAAATCAGGACGAGTGACCGCGCCGCGACCTAACATAAGATGCTGGGTTGCTGCTTGCTCCATACAGTTTTGTGCTTGCTCTACATTCCAAATCTCGCCATTTGCAATGACGGGAATGCTCAGCGTATTAAAATTCTGAATCTTGTCCCAATAAGCAGGTGGTTTGTAGCCTTGGGTTTTGGTGCGTGCATGAATAGTCAGCCAATCAGCACCGCTCGATGCAATCGCACCGCGAATATCATCCATACGACTGGTATCGGTATAGCCCAAACGAATCTTAGCCGAGACAGGAAGGTGGTCAGGCACTGCACCGCGCACCGCGCTGATAATGTCATACATAACTTCAGGCTCATCGAGCAAGACGGAGCCGCCACGATGGCTGTTGACGGTTTTGGCAGGGCAACCAAAGTTAATATCGATAGCGGGCGCACCAAGCTCGGCAGCATAAGCGGCATTTTCTGCCATCAGCTGTGCGTCACTGCCCAGAATCTGCACATGAATAGGCGTACCAGAGGACGTTTTGGCATCGTGATGCAACTCTGGCACGTATTTATAAAAGACATGCGCCGGCAAGACATGTTGAGTGATACGAATAAACTCGCTCACTGACCAATCATAGGGACGACCCAAGTCTGATGCAATTTGCGTTAGGATTTGGCGCATTAAAGGATCGGTTAAGCCTTCCATCGGGGCGAGGAGACGAACGGGATTGGCAAACAGTTGGCTGACCGTGTTTTTACGTACTTGACATGGCTGATCGGTATTCATGCTTGTGTTTCACTGCTAAAGAGTCGTGATAAATAGAAATTGAAAGTCTGGATAGGTAACTAAAAAGAGTAATTAAGTATTGCCAAAGATTACTTTTTTGCCTGTCTGTAATCCTGATATTAAGTCTTTAATATGATGAATATCCAAGTTACTTTGGGCACGTGTGCAGGCGACATAAAGCAAGCGTAATTCTTCTGGGCTTATCTTAACGGCATTGGTTGTAACATCATAATAGAAGTCATCATCTAATTGTACTTTGCCCCATTCCAGCCCTTTGGCTTTATGCGCCGTTGAGATGACATAGTCGGCATTTTCGATACTGGTGAGACTATTGACCGCTTGGCTTAATACATTGGTGCCATGATCGTCGACCAGTTTTACCAGTGTTTTTAGATCACTGCCTTCATTGGTTTCAGAGTATTCTTGTACATCGCCCCAATTATAAAAATACGCCAGCTCAGGGACGCCGTATGCCGATTTACCGTTTTTTAAGTTTTCTGCCGCCTGACAGAATTTGAGCATACGATCGGTATCCGCTTGCAGCGCCACCCGATGCCCGAGTTTTAGTCCTGTCAATAATTGTGCCATAGCAGCAGCATTGGTACGGCATAGGATGGCATCTTTTTTGCTATGCACCATGCCTTTGTCAGTTGAGGATTGTTTATTGGGATTGCCTTTTAGTGGCACGTCTTCTTGCAAGGCTTTTAGTAAGGTATTGGCCACTTCTGCAATGGGTTCACCAAAACGAAACGACTGCGTCAATAAGGTCTGCGGTAGTGGCAATTTTTTCATGGCATTGACCGCGCCGCGCCATTCATAAATCTGCTGATGCGCGTCGCCCACATAGATAACCTGTCTCGACTGCTGGGTCAAGATACCCATCATCAAGGGGTCCGCATCTTGCGCCTCATCAAATAAAATAAAATCAGCAGGAATACTGGGTTTGGACAGCGCCCAGAGTTTGAGATAAATATCATGACCAATACCCGCAGGATGACGGGCATCAATCGACTGTAGCCAGCGCTGCTCAACAGCAGGGTATAGCATCTCGCGCAGCTGCTCTGAGTCCGATTCGTCGAGCCAGCTGGGAAACAATAAATGCCTTGGCGCAGGGTAGCTGGCATGTGTGCTACAAAAATTGCTGACGGCATCGCTAACAAAACGAGACAACCGCGCTGGCGTGAGCGTAATGTATTTATTGACGCCGTCCATTTGCCGACGGACTTGTACAGGCTGCAATCCCAAATCATCGCCCAAACGCTTGGGTGAAAAGCGTGGCAAAGATAATTTTGCCGTAATATCACGTGCGACGTGACGATAAGCAAGCGAATGAAACGTGCGACATTCTACATGGGGCGGAAACTTCTGCCGTGCGTCATTAGCAATCGCTTTGTTGAAGGCGAGATATAAACCGCGTCCACGCAAGCGCTCACCAATCAATTTGAGCGTCGTCGTTTTACCAGCACCTGCATAAGCAACCACTTTGAATGACTTATGATCCATGGCCATATTCAGCGCGCTCAGCTGCTCATCAGTGGGGTCGCTCATATAAGCTGGCATAGATGCGGACATAATAAAGCTACCTAAAGTACAGAGAGTGATTAAAAACAACGACGGTAAAAAAAGCCACTGCATAGACAATGGCTGATAGATTGTGATGATGCGCAATCATGATAATAAGCATTACGCTTATTGATGGGATAAGAAGAGTCAAACAGTCAAAACTGTATTTTATATATTGACTAGACTCACATCGAGCCAAATGAGGATGTCATTATTTTACTCTTTATTGGTCGTGGATAAAACAGGCGTACGCTCTTCTTTGATTAAAATTTTGGCCAACAATAAACCAAGCTCAAATAATAACCACATGGGAATCGCAAGCATCAGCATAGATACCCCATCAGGCGGCGTCACGACAGCAGCCACTGCAAAACAGCCCACGATAATATAACGACGTTTGTCTTCTAGGCTCTGAATGGAGACAATGCCAGTCAATATCAAGAGCAAAGTGACGACTGGAATCTCAAACGTTAACCCAAATACCATAAACAGCTTTAGGGCAAAGCTCAGATAGCTGTCTATATCTGTCATCGGTAGGACGTTTTGCGGAGCAAACATAATGAAGAATTTCAGCACGCCTTTTAGTACAATAAAATAAGAAAAAGCCACGCCAGCATAGAATAAAAATATAGAGGAGAGTAGTACTGGAATCGCAATTTTCTTCTCTTTTTTATACAAACCGGGTGCTACAAATGACCAAATTTGATACAAAATATACGGCATTGCCAAAAACGCTGCGACAAATACCGTCAGACGTATCGGTGCCATAAAGTTGGAGGTAATATCTGTCGCAATCATGGTGGAATTGGCAGGGAGCTGAGCCACTAGAGGGTCTGATAAAAAGTTATACAGCTCGCGCGAAAACCCTGCTAGTGCCAAAAATATCACCAATACTGCCACACATATTTTGATCAAGTGTCGACGCAGCTCAATCAAATGCTCAGTAATCGGCATATCGCCCAATGTACTTAACACATCGGTGGCCGACTCCTCATAGGTATTATCTGTCTTGACATTGATATCTAGATCTTCGCTTTCCGTCCCAGCAATCTCTGCATCCATGATTTTTTCTTGGCGGCTTTTTTTACGTTTAAACAATCCCATCAATTAGCCTCCTGTTTTTTGGTGAAGGCTGGCTGTTCTAATGAATGAGCGTTTAGTAAGGTGTCCGCTTTGTGGTTCGGTAGATAGGGCGGCATAGGTATACGACGAGCCTTATCATAGGCACCCAGACGGAACCACATGTTTTCCCACGGTCTGGTAACAATGGGCTGAGGAGGTTGAGTTGTCTGTACAGTAGCGGTGGTCGAAATATCGTCAGTGCTTTGTTCAGTATTTTGTACGGCTATATCATCGCGATCTGTCTTATTGCTTTGACTATCGTCAGTGCTATCCGTTTTAGTCTGGGAGGTTTTTAGGTGCTGATTGTGAGAGTGTGCAAACTCTTTCATATTGCCGCGCATCTCTGCCATTTCACGTCGCATATCCGCCTCAGTTTGACGAATTTTGGCAAGCTCTTTTTGCATTTGTTGCCGTGTTTCAGCCAAGTCTAGCTCTGCTTCTATTTCAGACTGTAAGGTAGAGACGGTTCGACGAATTTTGGCGTACCATTGACCAGCCGTCCGTGCTGCCTGAGGCAGTTTTTCTGGACCCAAGACAATCAGGGCGATAACACCAAAGAGGAGTAATTCAGAAAACCCAATATCAAACATAATGGTTGAATATCACTATTTTAATTGAGACAGGCTAAATGCGATAAACATTATACATTGTGCTTATCGTCAACAGGAGTAGAGTGAGTACTACTAGTATCAACCTTGTTGCTTGTTGTACGCTCGCCCTTATATGCGTTGCCCTCATGATCGAGCACTACCTGCTTTTTAGCGTGTTCTGTGTTCTCGTCTTTCACAGCTTCCTTAAAACCTTTGACTGCACCACCCAAATCTTTGCCTGCATTTTTGAGTTTTGCAGTGCCAAACACGACCACTACCACAACCAATAAAATCAGCCAGTGTGTAATAGAAAAACTGCCCATAATGGTATCCTTTTGACTTGGTTTTCAGTCTTTATCATAAGTGCTTTAAATAGATAGGAGATTGATCTCTTAAATAAAAAGCACCCAAATATAGTATGAAGTAAAAAGACTGTATTATAACCTGCGCTTATGACAAATAGGTGAAACCAAATACAATCCTCGCAGGTAGAAGATTATTTTGTCATGTTGCCTATTATCTATCGTGCTGCTTTCTCATCAATACCTGAGAGACCAAAGCGTCGACCCAGCTCATTTAATACTGCATCTGATTCTATATCGAACCACGCCAGCCCAACCAAGGTATGAAACCAGACATCTGCCACTTCATAAATAAGCTCATGACGGGCATCATCGTATTGCGCTTTGTCTCTATTTTTATCACAGTTGGCAAAATCTTTGGCAGCGATAATACTTTCTACGCTTTCTTCACCCACTTTTTCCAAAATTTTATTTAATCCTTTGGCATATAAACTTGCCACATAAGAACTATCGGCATCGGCTTGTTTTCGTTCTGCCAATACGTGATCCAGTTGTTGCAGGATAGAGCGCTCATCGACTGAAGTATGATTAGATTCAGTATCGGCATGAGTGCTCAAGTTGGTGTTTTGAACAGTCTCACCGTCTGATGTATTTAAATGATAAATATCAGAAGGGTCTTTTAGAACTTTGTCCACGGTTTGCCATTCTGGGCTCTGACCAGATAAATCCAAACGTCGATAGAAACAAGACTCTCGTCCTGTATGACAGGCAATACCGCCCGCTTGAGTGACACTCAGCACAATAACGTCGGCATCACAATCTAAGCGGATATCATGGACAGTCTGAGTATGCCCTGAGGACTCTCCTTTGTGCCATAACTTGGCACGTGAGCGCGAAAAATAAACAGCCGTTTGGGTCTGTGCGGTCAGTTGTAGCGCTTCTGCATTCATCCAAGCCATCATCAAAATACGCCCAGATTTGTGATCTTGGGCAATTGCAGGAATCAAGCCATCAGCATTAAATTTTATGGCAGCTAGCCAAGCAGGTAAAGTCATCATTCATCCGTTTATTAAAGGTGTCGTTATTTGGTCATTCTATTTATATTTTGAGAGAAAAAGCCATGTATAAAAAATATGGTTCATTTGATAAGTACTATTTGTTGGAATAAATAGCACTAATGCTTGCATAAACGTGGGTAAAGCGCTTTTTTAATCGTGCTATCAAGTGCCGTCACTTTATTGAGTCTAAAGTCGTAATTGACAAAATGCTTCCTTGCATGTGCCACCAACTCACCTGTGTGCATCCGAGTAACCTTTATTTCTACATGACCGCCATTGTCATAGGAAGGTTTAATGCCTACTTCAAACAAAAGCTCTTCACGCACTTTGACACGACTGCGAATATTTAGTTGTAACTCATCAATAATCAAACCTTGATAGTCTGCATTGACTTCTTTGATGCCTTGAGCGTACAAAAATCTCAGCCAAGACTCAGTCAGTAGAGCTGTCAATGATTCGAGTGTCAGATACTGATTTGCATCGGTTTCAGTGTAGCGTACGCGCATCACGGTTTCAAAAGCTAAGAATTCGTCGTCAACGTCTAATTTTTGTTCTGACATGTTGTTTCTCCTAGCGATTACAGGCGATGTGTTCTGCTTATCATGATATTAAAGGAGCAAGGTTGTATGGTTGAGCAGTAGGGTAGATGATTCAGCATCATTGGGACTTATATTTTTGGTACTTAGATTATACCAAATGTTAGTGTCTACTAAAGCACAGCTTAAGCTGACATTCAATCTATTTGGCGGTAATTCTTAACATTACTGGGGTTTTGAGAGGGTATGTGAGGAGTCCGCTCATAAGAATGGGTTATTCTCATTGTTTGCTAAAGACGCGTTAAAACTTTGCTTGGCAAAACAACGCACTATCTGCTAAAATAGCGCCTCCCACCTCGAGGCAAATAGAGGTTTAGTTGTTATTTAAGTGACAATTATTCAGTACGACTATTTGACGACCAGGTTCTAACACAGAAAAAGAGGCAAATCATCATGAAAGTT
>ENA-UOXB01001648-UOXB01001648.1-bioreactor-metagenome-genome-assembly--contig:-NODE-1648-length-10325-cov-9.013242_pt1 | contig 10325 bp, 11 predicted proteins | sample MGYA00238158_ERZ761615 | MGnify/ENA primary metagenome ERZ761615 (study PRJEB28904, sample SAMN06267902) | bioreactor metagenome | isolation source: Joint BioEnergy Institute, California, USA... | reverse complement strand
TTGGCGGCCAGCATGGCGGACAAAGTGCGTCGATAATAACAGGGTCGGCAGGCGTTTCGCCGGGCCTCGTTCGCCGTCGGGCGGCCGGCGGTGCTGTCGGTTGCTTCACAATTTTGCACTGAAGGCGGCATTTCGGTGCTTTATTTTGTCCGGCGGGAGCCGTCTGGCTTGCCGGCCTGCAAGGCGACACGGAAACTGCGTCGATGTACACACAATCGCTTGCCAAGAATAAACCCAACGCCGCCATCGACGACTTCTTCGTCCCGGAACTGTGTCAGCCGGAAGCCCTGCTGAGCATGGTGTTGCTGGCCGAGTTGCTGGTACTGGTGCTGGTGCTCGCCGAACCGATGACGCCTGGCTTCGATTGGGTACGCCTGGCCCTGACTTCGTTGTTCGTACAGTGGATCGTGTTGCTCTCGGCAGCCGTGCTATGCCGTCTGCGGCCGCTGCTGGCGCGCCTGCGCCCGGCGTTGGCGGGCTGCCTGTGCTGTGCTCTGGTGGTGGTGCTGACCCTGAGCTGCACCGCGGTGGCCGACTTTTACGAGCTGGGTGGGCCGCTGCCGCGTAGTGGTGAGGTAAATCTTTATCTGCGCCACGCGCTGATCAGCCTGATCATGTCTGCACTGCTGCTACGCTATTTCTATCTGCAGAGCCAATGGCGTCGACAGGAGCAGGCCGAGCTGCGTGCGCGCATCGAATCGTTGCAGGCGCGGATTCGCCCGCATTTCCTGTTCAACAGCCTCAACAGTATCGCCAGCCTGGTCACGCTAGATCCGTACAAGGCCGAGCAGGCGGTGCTGGATTTGTCTGATCTGTTTCGCGCCAGCCTGGCCAAGCCCGGCACATTGGTGCCGTGGAAAGAGGAACTGGAACTGGCGAAACGATATCTATCTATCGAACACTATCGGCTCGGTGAGCGACTACAGTTGCAGTGGGAGGTCGAAGGTGTGCCGGAGGATCTGCCGATTCCCCAGCTGACCCTGCAGCCTCTTTTGGAAAATGCGCTGATCTATGGCATCGCGCCACGTATCGAAGGTGGCCTGGTGCGGGTCGAAGCGGATTACCAGGATGGTGTGTTCAGCTTGTGTGTCAGCAATCCGTATGAAGAGCGGGGCGAGCAGCACCCGTCGCGGGGAACGCACCAAGCGCTGAGTAATATCAATGCGCGTCTAGCGGCACTTTTTGGGCCGCGCGCGAGTCTCAGCGTGGAGCGCCGTGACGGCCGTCATTACAGCTGTCTACGCTATCCTTGTGCGAGACTCACGCAGGAAGCCAGAGCAATATGAATGTCCTGATCGTCGATGACGAACCCCTTGCCCGCGAGCGCCTGAGCCGCATGGTCGGTGAGCTCGAGGGTTACCGGGTCCTGGAGCCCGCCGCCAGCAATGGCGAGGAGGCCCTGACCCTGATCGATAGCCTCAAGCCGGATGTGGTCCTGCTGGATATCCGCATGCCTGGCCTCGACGGCTTGCAGGTCGCTGCCAAGTTGTGTGAGCGCGAAGCACCGCCTGCGGTGATCTTCTGCACGGCGCATGACGAGTTCGCCCTGGAGGCCTTTCAGGTCAGTGCCGTTGGTTATCTGGTCAAACCCGTACGCCCCGAAAGCCTCAGCGAAGCCTTGAAAAAGGCCGAGCGGCCCAATCGCGTACAACTGGCCGCCCTGACTCGCCCAGCCGCCGAGACAGGAGGTGGTCCGCGAACCCATATCAGCGCCCGTACCCGCAAGGGCATCGAGCTGATTCCGCTGGATCACGTGGTTTATTTCATTGCCGATCACAAGTACGTCACCTTGCGTCACGAGGGCGGCGAAGTGCTGCTGGATGAGCCGCTCAAGGCGCTGGAAGACGAGTTTGGTGACCGCTTCGTGCGCATCCACCGCAATGCGCTGGTAGCGCGCGAGCGCATCGAACGTCTGCAGCGCACGCCGCTCGGGCATTTCCAGCTGTTCCTCAAAGGGCTGGAGGGTGATTCGCTGGTGGTCAGCCGGCGTCATGTCGCTGGCGTGCGCAAGTTGATGCAGTCACTCTGATGCCCTGTCCTGCTCGCCAGGGCGTCATCCTCTTCGCATTGACCGACAGACCTGCGGCCTATGGCCGCCTGGCAGAGCCCGTGATGGGCGAGCCTGTTATGATTCGCGGCAATCCGTTTTCTGGAATTGTCCCATGTCCCGCGAAATTCGCATCGCCACCCGTAAGAGCGCCCTGGCCCTGTGGCAGGCCGAATATGTCAAAGCCCGTCTGGAGCAGGCCCACCCTGGCCTGAAGGTCAGCCTGGTGCCCATGGTCAGCCGCGGCGACAAGTTGCTCGACGCGCCGCTGGCGAAAATCGGTGGCAAGGGGCTGTTCGTCAAGGAACTGGAAACCGCGCTGCTGGAAAACGAGGCCGACATTGCCGTGCACTCGATGAAGGACGTGCCGATGGACTTCCCCGAAGGGCTGGGCCTGTACTGCATCTGTGAGCGTGAAGATCCGCGTGACGCCTTCGTCTCCAATACCTACGACAGCCTCGATGCGCTGCCAGCCGGCAGCGTGGTCGGCACCTCCAGCTTGCGCCGCCAGGCCCAATTGCTGGCACGCCGGCCCGATCTGAAAATCCAGTTCCTGCGCGGCAACGTCAATACCCGCCTGGCCAAGCTCGATGCCGGCGAGTACGACGCCATCATCCTTGCCGCTGCCGGCCTGATCCGCCTGGGCTTCGCAGATCGCATCCGCAGCTCGATCAGCGCCGAAGACAGCCTGCCGGCCGGCGGCCAGGGCGCCGTTGGCATCGAATGCCGCAGCGCCGACAGCGACGTACACGCCTTGCTGGCGCCCCTGCATCACCGTGAGACCGCGTTGCGCGTCACCGCCGAACGGGCGCTGAACAAACACCTCAATGGCGGCTGCCAGGTGCCTATCGCCTGCTATGCGCTGCTCGAGGACGACCAGCTGTGGCTGCGCGGCCTTGTCGGCCAACCCGACGGGGGGCTGTTGCTGCGCGCCGAAGAGCGCGCTGCCAGTGGTGATGCTGAAGCCCTGGGGGTGCGTGTCGCCGAGGCACTGCTGGCGCAGGGCGCCGATGCCATTCTCAAGGCCGTCTACGGTGAGGCCGGTCACCCTTGAGCGCCTGGCGCCTGTTGCTGACGCGTCCTGCCGAGGACTGTGCGGTGCTGGCGCAGACCCTGGCCGCTCAGGGCGTCGCCAGTCACTGCATGCCGCTGCTGGCCATCGAGGCGTTGGCCGAAACCGCTGAGCAGCGCGGCACTTTCGCCGAGCTTCAGCGCTATTGTGCGGTGATCGTGGTCAGCAAGCCGGCCGCCAGGATTGCTCTGCAGCTATTGGCGCGCCATGCGGTACCGACACCTGATTTGCCCTGGTTCAGTGTCGGAGCCGCTACCGCCGCAGTGCTCGCCGAGCAGGGCTTGCGTGTGCATTTTCCCGACTCTGGCGATGACAGCGAAGCGCTGCTCGCGCTACCTGCTCTGCACCAGGCTATCGCCACGACAGCTGCGCCACGCGTCTTGATTCTGCGTGGCGAAGGTGGCCGAGAATTCCTCGCCGAACGCTTGCGCGGCCAAGGCGTGACGGTCGACTATCTGCCACTGTATCGCCGTGTGCTGCCGCAGTACGCGCCGGGTGAGCTCGGCCAGTGCGTGCGAGCGGAACGCCTGAACGGCCTGGTTGTCAGCAGTGGACAGGGTTTCGAACACCTGCTGCAACTGGCTGGCGATGACTGGCCAGCGTTGGCTCGGCTACCCTTGTTCGTACCCAGCCCGCGCGTTGCCGAGCAGGCGCGCAAAGCGGGTGCGGAAATCGTTGTGGACTGTCGCGGCGCCAGCGCCGCGGCCTTGCAGGCAGCGCTGGAGCAGTTTCCGGCTGCCGCCCTCTAAAAGGACGGATACGTGAGCGAAGCATCCACCCCGAAGACGCCAGAAGAAAAACCGGCCAGCGAAGCCGTGAAGACCACGCCAACCCCCCCGCCTACCCAGGCATCTCGCAGTGGTGGCGGCAGCGCTCTTGCCGCATTGGCCTTGCTGATCGGCCTGGCGGGCGCAGGTGCCGGCGGCTGGAGCCTCTGGCAACTGCATGAAATGCAGGGTAGGGATCAGCAGCAGGCCGATGCTCTACAGAGTACCCGCGACGATACTGCGAAGAATGTGAAGGATATGGCCCAGCGCCTGGATTCGCGTTTGTCCGCGTTGCCCAGCGCCGCCGAGCTGGACGAGCGCCGCCGTCTGCTGGCCAACCTGCAGAGCGATCAGCAGCGCCTGAGCCAGCGTCTGGAAAGCGTGCTCGACGGCAGCCGCCAGGATTGGCGCCTGGATGAGGCCGAGCACCTGCTGCGCCTGGCAACCTTGCGCTTGTCGGCATTGCAGGACGTGGCCAGTGCCGAGGCGCTGGTATCTGCGGCTGACGACATCCTTCGTGAGCAGGACGATCCAGCCGCCTTCGCTGCCCGTGAGCAGCTCAGTCGCAGCCTTGAAGCGCTGCGCACCACGGCGCGGCCGGATCGCGTCGGACTGTTCCTGCAACTGGGCGCCCTGCGTGAGCAGGCTGCCACGCTCAATCCCCTGGCGCCGACCTTCGAGGGGCAGGGCGATGTGCTCTCGGATCTGGCCGCCGAAGGCGATGGCAGCGCCTGGTGGAGCGAATGGGCGAAAAAGCTTTCCGACTACTTCCGTATCGAGTTCGACGCTGATCGCAACGTGCGACCACTGCTTTCCGGACAGAGCCTGTCGCAGGTTCGCCTGAGCCTTTCGCTGGCGCTGGAGCAGGCGCAGTGGGCTGCGTTGCACGGGCAGACCGGTGTTTACCGGCAGTCGCTGAAGCAGGCCGAGGAAATCCTCGACGCGCACTTCAACCTGGATAATCCGGATAGTCGCGCGCTGCGCCAGCGCTTCAGTGAGCTGGCCGACGCCAGTGTCGAGGTCAAGGTGCCGGATCTGAGCGAGTCGCTCGATGCACTGCAGGCCTACCTGCAACGCAAGCAGGCGCAACGTCGGCAGGGGGCCGCAGCGGCCGGGGAGGCGCAATGAAACGCCTCATCTGGCTTCTGCTATTGCTGGCCATCGCTGTCGGGCTTTACCTGCTCAGCCTGGCCATCGAGGCTGACCGCGGCTACGTGCTGTTCGCCTACAAGGGCTTCCGTTACCAGTCCGGCCTGTGGGCATTCCTTGGCCTGCTGGTGGTCGTGGTGATGCTCTACTACCTGATCAAGTGGACGTTGCGTCTGTTGCTCAGCTCGACGCGTCTGGCCAACCCCTGGTCGCGTCTGCACCGGACTCGCCGTGTACGACAGGCTTCCGAGCAAGGCATGCTGGATCTCGCCGAAGGCCGCTGGGCCCGTGCACAGCGCCAGCTGACCCGCGCCGCCGAAGCCGACAGCCAGCCGCTGATGTATTACCTCGGCGCTGCCCGGGCAGCCAACAAGCTTGGCGAATATGAGCAGAGCGATGCGTTGCTCGAACGCGCACTTAACAAGCAGCCGCAGGCCGAGCTGGCGATAGCTCTGACCCACGCCGAGTTGCAGCGCAGCCGTGGCGACAGTGATGCGGCGCTGGAAACCCTGCAGGCAATGCGTGAGCGCCACCCAGGCCATCACCTGGTACTGCGGCAATTGCAGCGTCTGTATTTGCAGCGCCAGGACTGGTCGGCACTGCTCGGCCTGCTCCCGGAGTTGCGCAAGGAAAAGGCGTTGCCGGCCGCAGAGCTTGACGAACTGGAACGCGAAACCTGGCGTGGTCGCCTGGCAGAAGTCGGCGAGTATGGATTGGCGCAGGGAGAAACCGCCCTGCAACCATTGAGCAAGGCCTGGAACCAGTTGTCGGTCAGCCTGCGCAACGAGCCAGAACTGATCGCCACCTATGTCGAACAACTGCGTCGCCTGGGCGCGCAGGAAGAGGCGGAAGAAGTGCTGCGCAGTGCGCTAAAGCGCAGTTACGACAGCCGTCTGGCGCGTTTCTATGGTGTGCTGCGCGGCGCCGATCCGGCGCGTCAGTTGCAGACGGCCGAGCTCTGGCTGAAGCAGCATCCTCAGGACCCGGCGCTACTGCTGACCCTCGGGCGCCTGTGCCTGCAGAACCAGCTTTGGGGCAAGGCGCGTGACTATTTCGAAACCAGCCTCAAGCTCGAACGTCATCCCGAGACCTGTGCCGAACTGGCGCGTTTGCTGGCGCAACTGGGGGAACTCGAACGCAGCAACCAGCTGCTGCTGGAGAGTTTGGGCCTGTTGCATCAAGGGCTGCCGCCGCTGCCGCAACCGCAGGGCGCCACAGCCTGAATGGATGCGGCCGATTGCCGCGGCAGGCCTGCCGTGCGGACGGAGGGGCGTTCCGGCATGATGAACAGCCTGTAATGAGCTGCGGGGCGCCTTGAAAGGCGCCCTCGCTTTCCTCTACCGTACGGCCCTCGATTTCCCTTCCGGAGCCACCATGCACTTGGCCAGCCCGCGTCCCCTGTTTTTCCTGGCATTCATCGGCTGCGTACTGCTCATGGCAGTGGCTCTGTATCTGGAACACGTGGTGGGGCTTGAACCCTGCCCGCTGTGCATCGTCCAGCGTATCTGCGTGATCGGCTTCGGTCTGACCTGTCTAGTGGCGGCCATTCATGGTCCGGCGCGCGGCGGTCAGCGTGTCTATTCGTTGCTGGCACTGCTGTTCGCTTTCGGCGGGGCGGCGACCGCTGGCCGGCAGATCTGGCTGCAAAGCGTGCCGCCTGAGCAACTGGAGGCTTGCCTGCCAGGCCTCGAATATATGATTGAGGCATTCCCGCTGCAGGAAATCGTCAGTAAGGTCTTCCGCGGCACTGCGGACTGTGCAGAAGTCAATTGGACGCTGTTCGGCATGAGCATTCCCGAATGGAGCCTGCTTGGCTTCATCGGCATGCTCGCCTTCTGCCTGCTCCAGTTGCTGCGTCGCAACTGAGAATGCGAATTGCATGAAGCCACGCTGCTCGTGGCTTCTCGATTAAACGCTCGTATGAAATTTTCTCGTGGCTATGCCTTGATGGTGTGTGCCCGCGGGCATAATCTGGCTCGCACGCACCGCCGGAAAAACGCCATTTTGCGGTTGCCTTCCCAAGACCAAGCATCGATTGACAAAAAATCGTCGGGAATGAATTTAAACGTCGCGCAGCGATAGCCCGAAGGCTGGCCGCCAAGGAGCAGCCATAAAGAACGTCTCGGGAGCGGACGTATAACAGGCATTATCGATAAGGGAAGCGAGGTTCATCATGCTCGAGAAATGTCGGAACGCACAGGAACGTTGGGGCGGGGTTCACCAATTGATTGATCGCTGGCTGGGTGAGCGCCGCGAACTGGTGTTGGCCTATACCGCCCTCACCAAGGCGCCGCAGGCTCCGGCCATCAATTGTGAGTCCCTGCAGGGCTTCTGCGAATTGCTGGTTGACTATGTCTCGGCCGGCCACTTCGAGGTCTACGAGCAGCTCACCAGCGAGGCCAAGGCTTTCAATGACCAGCGTGGTCTGGAGTTGGCCAAGCAGATCTATCCGCGCATCGAAGCCATCACCGAGGTCGCGCTGGCCTTCAATGATCGCTGTGACAACGGTGACAGCCGCGACAATGCCTCACTGGTAGCCGAGCTCAATCGTCTGGGCCAGCTGTTGCACGAACGTTTCGAGCTGGAAGATTGCCTGATCGAGGTGTTGCACAACGCCCATCAGGAACAGGCCGCCGAGGCGCTCTGACCGCTCGATGTCAAAAAAGCCTGGGTCTGGCGCCCGGGCTTTTGATTGTGGACCGCGGCGTCGCTCAGTCGGCCACGTCCAGCAGGCGTAGATCGAACACCAGCGGTGCATAGGGCGGTATCAGATCTCCTGCGCCGTCTTCCCCATACGCCTGATCCGACGGAATCACCAAGCGCCAGTGCGCGCCCTTTGGCATCTGCAGCAACGCACTGCGCCAGCCGGAGATCAGACTGTCCAGACGAAACCACTGTGGCGTGCTGCTCTCGTCGAACACGCTGCCGTCGGCCAGTGCTCCGCGATAACTCACCTGCACCCGGCTGCGAGCGGTAGGCTTGGGGCCACTGCCAGGGCTCAGTTCGGTTATCAGAACGCCATTGGCCAGCGCTCGCACGTTGGGGCGTCGACTTTCCCCAGCGAGAAAGCGTTGTTCCGCTTCGATGGCCTTGGTATGGCGCTGTGGCGACGCTTCGATACGCGCCTCGTGCTCATCGAGCAGTTGCTCGATACGGCCTGCCTCGAGGCGCAGTGGCTTGCCCTCGTAGGCCTGGCGCAAGCCTTCGAGTAGTTCGCTCAGTGGCAGGTCGGGCACTTCTTCGTGCAGGCGCTCGCCAAGGCGTACGCCGAGGCTGTAGGCCAGGTCCTGCTGGTGCTGGTCGGCCTGCACGCCCAAGCTGCAGCAGAGCGCGAAGGCGGCGAGTACGGCGCGGCTCATGACGATGTCTCCCGATGAATATGCCGGCGATTATGCCAGGCAAGCGGTACCCGCGCTGTGATCGCCAAAAGGCCTATGGCGAGGCGTCTCGCCTGGGTCTAGTATGGGCGCATCCACATCCGCCTGGAGGCGCGCCATGTCGGCCAAGAAGAAGTCCGTGACCACACCGTTGCACCTGTTGCACCAACTGTCTGCCAGCCTGCTCGAACATCTGGAAAATGCCTGCTCGCAAGCGCTGATCGACGCCGAGAAACTGCTCGCCAAACTGGAGAAGCAGCGCGGCAAGGCTCAGGAGAAACTGCACAAGGCCCGCAGCAAACTGCAGGACGCCGCTGTTGCCGGCAAGGCCAAGGCGCAAGCCAAGGCCAAGGATGCCGTCGCTGAGCTGGAAGAGTTGCTCGATGCGCTCAAGGCCAGTCAGAGCGAAACCCGTGGCTACATCGCCCAACTCAAGCGTGACGCTCAGGAAAGCCTGAAGTTGGCGCAGGGCGTTGGCAAAGTGAAGGAAGCCGCCAGCAAGGCGCTGGATGCACGTGAAGCCAAGGCCGCCGCACCGGCAGCCAAGCCTGCAAGCAAGCCCTCCGCGGCGAAGAAGCCCGCTGCCGCAAAGGCACCAGTTAAGAAGGCCCCGGCCAAGCCCACCGCAGCCAAACCGGCCAGTAAGCCAACCGCCAAGCCAGCCGCGACCAGCAAGCCAGCTGCAAAGCCGGCGGTAGCCAGCAAACCAGCGGCTAAAGCTGCCGCCAGCAAGCCAACAGCGTCCAAACCCGCCGCGCCCAAGCCAGCTGTCAAACCTGCTGCTGCCAAGCCGGCCGCGAAATCTGCCCCAACAAAGGCACCGGCGAAGCCCGCGACGGCCAGTAAACCAGCCGCCAAGCCAGCTGCTACAAAACCAGCAGCCGCTAAACCGGCAACTGCCAAGCCCGCTGCGAAACCCGCTGCCAAGGCTGCGCCTGCCAAACCTGCCAGCACGCCCGCTGTGGCGAAGAAGCCGGCTGCGGCGAAAGCACCTGCGAAGAAGGCTCCGGCCAAGCCCGCTGCAGCCAAGCCAGCCTCCGCACCGGCTGCACCGGCCACCCCGGCGGCGCCCGCCACGCCTGCCGCGAGCGGCGGCAGCGGTACCCCGAGCGCGTCCTAAGGCAGATTGACGGCGTCGCGCAGCACCTGCAGCGCGGCGCTGTCATAGCCGGCCAAGCGAATTAACCATTCCTCTCCCTCCGTCTCGCCAGGCCATGTTCCGGCCAGTTTCTGCAGCCGTTCGAGCAGTACCCGTTCGGCCTGCAACTCGAGTTTCTTGATCTGCTCGCGCAGGACGGCCAAGTCGGTGTCCTCGCCTGCTGCCGTGCGCCAGTCGCGTCGTGTCTGGCGCAAGGGCGAGATCACCTCACGCTGCCAGGGTGCTGTCACTTCCGTCAGGGCGCGCAGGCGCTCTTCCAGGCAGCGCACGCCGCGCTGCTGCAGCCAGGCGCCAGTCAGCAGCAGGCAGACGTCGCTGTCCGTTTCCTGCAATTGCAGGCAGGCCTGCTCCACGCCCGGTTTGGCGTAGAGTTCTAGGGCGAAATTCCACAGATCCTGCACGCGGCCTCCGGGCGATTTGATAGACTCCGCCGCCATTATGATCCGACTCCAGAACCTCACTCTACAGCGTGGTCCGCAACGCCTGCTCGAAGGCGCCGAGCTGACCCTGCACGCCGGTCACAAAGCCGGCCTGATCGGTGCCAATGGCGCCGGCAAATCCAGCCTGTTCGCCCTGCTGCGTGGCGAGCTGACGCCAGACGCCGGCGATTGCCTGTTGCCCGGCGACTGGCGTATCGCCCATATGCGCCAGGAGGTCGACAACCTCGAGCGGCTGGCTGTGGACTACGTGCTCGATGGTGACCACAACCTGCGCCGCGTGCAGCGTGAGCTGGCCGCGGCCGAGCAGGGCCACG
>ENA-UOXB01001647-UOXB01001647.1-bioreactor-metagenome-genome-assembly--contig:-NODE-1647-length-10328-cov-8.611214_pt1 | contig 10328 bp, 11 predicted proteins | sample MGYA00238158_ERZ761615 | MGnify/ENA primary metagenome ERZ761615 (study PRJEB28904, sample SAMN06267902) | bioreactor metagenome | isolation source: Joint BioEnergy Institute, California, USA... | reverse complement strand
GGGTCTTGCGGCCTTCGATATGCAGCTCGGTCTCGCTGTTCAGGCCCAGCAGCACGTTGAGCGGCAGCGAGCCGCCATGGGCCTCGACCACCTTGACTGCCGGCGGCAGCTCTTCACCGACTTCGGCGCGCACCGCGGCCAGCGCCTCGGCATCGAGCAGGTCGGCCTTGTTGAGGATCACCAGGTCGGCGCTGGCCAGCTGGTCGGCGAACAGCTCGTGCAGCGGCGACTCATGGTCGAGGTTGGGGTCGAGCTTGCGCTGCTCGTCCACCTGATCGGGGAAGGCGGCGAAGGTGCCGGCAGCCACCGCCGGGCTGTCGACCACGGTGATCACCGCGTCGACCGTGCAGGCGTTGCGGATTTCCGGCCAGTTGAAGGCCTGCACCAGCGGCTTGGGCAGGGCCAGACCGCTGGTTTCGATCAGGATATGGTCGAGGTCGCCACGGCGTGCCACCAGCTCGCGCATCACCGGGAAGAATTCTTCCTGCACGGTGCAGCACAGGCAGCCGTTGGCCAGCTCGAAGACGCGACCATTGGCCTCCTCCTCGCTGCAGCCGATGGAGCACTGCTTGAGGATCTCGCCGTCGATGCCCAACTCGCCGAACTCGTTGACGATCACCGCGATACGACGACCGCCGGCATTGGCCAGCAGATGGCGCAGCAGGGTGGTTTTGCCGGCACCGAGAAAACCGGTGACGATAGTGACTGGCAGTTTGGCGAGGGTTTTCATCAGGGGCCCCGTGGCGTCGATAAGTTCGGCGGACGGGTACGCGCAGGCGGGCACGCAAGGGCGTGCTGGCCGCGTCGGATCACCCCGTCCGAGCAAGTGGCTGGTCTATCGAGGCAGGTCTCCTGGCTCACGGTCTGCACGCTGTGCGTCCTTCACCTTCCCGCTTGAGGCAGTGGTGTATCGAAGGAGTTGCGACCGTTTACAGTTGCGGGGGCAGCCAGGGCATCGACCCTGTTCCCTCTTAGCTCCCCGGCGGCTTGCCGGGAAGAACCTCGAAAGCGAGAAGGCTACGCAGGCCGCGGCGGCCGGTCAATCGCGGTTGACCGCTGGCAGGTGCCATGATGAGCTACGCCACCCTCCCACACGAATACCGCTCATGACCGCCAGCCACCTAGATCCCCCCGCCGCCATGGTGGTTGCCGGCCTAGGCTGTCGGCGTGGATGTGCACAGGACGAATTGCTCGACCTGCTGATCCACAGCCTGGCTCGGCATGAGCTGACGGTGGACAACCTTGCCGGCCTGGCCAGCATCGCCCAAAAGCGCGACGAAACCGGCCTGCATGGCCTGGCCGAGCATTTGGGCCTGGAGTTGGTGTTCTTCGCCCCAGAGCAACTGAACACCTATCAAGCCATGGCAATCGGCAATTCATTGACCCTGGCAGCTGCAGGCAGCCCTGCCGTAGCCGAGCCTTGCGCACTGGCACTGGCAGCGCGCATGGGCGCATCGCCCTGCCTGCTCGGCGAGAAAAACCGCAGTGCCAGCGCCACTTGCGCGCTGGCCACCTTCGATAGAGAACTTGCATGACCGTCTACTTTATCGGTGCCGGCCCCGGCAACCCCGAACTGATCACCGTCAAGGGCCAGCGACTTATCCACAACTGCCCGGTGATTCTCTATGCAGGGTCACTGGTGCCCGAGGCCGTGCTGCAAGGCCACAGTGCTAAACAGGTGGTGAACACCGCCGAGCTGCACCTGGGCGAGATTATCGAGCTGCTGCGCCAGGCCCATGCACGCGGCCAGGACGTGGCCCGCGTGCATTCCGGCGACCCATCGCTGTACGGTGCCATCGGCGAACAGATTCGCGAGCTGCGTGCCCTAGGTATTCCCTTCGAGATCATTCCCGGCGTTACCGCCACCGCCGCCTGCGCGGCCTTGCTGGAAAGCGAGCTGACCCTGCCCGGTATCGCTCAGACAGTGATCCTCACGCGCTACGGCACCACCTCGCCGATGCCTGAGGGTGAGCAGTTACATGACCTTGCCCGGCATCGCGCGACTATGGCCATCCACCTCGGCGTGCGCCAATTAGCGGCCATCGTTGGCGAACTGCTGCCGCACTACGGTGCCGACTGCCCCATCGCGGTTATCCACAGAGCGAGTTGGCCGGATCAGGATTGGGTGCTGGGCACCCTGGCCGATATCGAAGAGAAAGTTGCCGTCAAGGGCTTTCGCCGCACGGCATTGATCCTCGTTGGGCGGGTGCTCGACCCCGCTGCGTTTGCAGAGTCGGCGCTATATGACGCCACTCATAGCCATCTCTACCGCCTTGGTAACGATTGAGCCTGGCGAGAAACCGTACAGTTTGCTGAGATCCCCGCCAAATAAGGCGTTCATATACTTATAAACAAGATAGGAAGCCTGTTATCCAAGCCCTCTGTGGATATCCGACATGTAAACGAACAATTTCTGTACAAGTCTCTGAGAGGCCCTATTTATAAGGCCTACAGACAGGTATCACGAGGATATCCACATGTTGGTCCACGGCAACTGTGAGCAACCGCCTAGAGCTGCACCTCGACCCGCTTGATACCCAGGCCTCGCAGCTCCGGTATCACTTCATCCAGGCTGGCAAAGGTTTCTACCTGCTCGGTTTCATCCACTAGAAAGAAGCTGCGGCCGGCATCTTTCTTGAAAAACACGATCCATTCGGCGATGTTGGCCGGATTGGCCATGATCTGAGTATCAAATAGAACGCCCTCGGCTGTTCTGCGTTTTACATCTGCGCGCTTCATCCGCTCTCCTGTTCCAGCATGACTCGGGCCCGCTTGCGGACTTCAGGCAGGCGGGCAACCCTAGTGTAAAGGATGAGAGAGTCCCATTTGTCCCTGCTACTGATGCTGGTGGGATCAAACCCGTTCGTGTTTATATATGCTTCATATATGAAACATATATAGGAGAGCACCGTGGGTATCGTCAATATCGATGATAAGTTGCATGACCAAATTCGCCGGGCAAGCAGCGTCTCGAACCGCTCGATCAACGCCCAGGCCGGCTTCTGGATACGCATCGGTATGCTCTGTGAGATGAACCCGGCGCTGAGTTTCAATGAAGTGATGGCCGCGGAAATGCGTGCAGCAGGCGTGGCCGTTCCCCCGCGCATGGCGGATGCGTCATGAGCAAGACACCTGAGGAGATCGCCCTTATGGCGGAATCCGGCAGGCTACTAGCCTCCGTATTCGGCTATCTGGATCGGCTGGACCTGCTCGGCATGTCGACCCTGCAGGTCAACGACCTTGTGGATAAGTACATCGTCGAGAAACTCGAGGCACGCCCGGCAAGCAAGGGTCAGTATGGTTTCGCCTATGTCATGAATACTTCACGTAACCAGGTGGTGTGCCATGGAGTCCCCAGCGCCAAGGAGTTTCTGCGCAGCGGCGATTTCGTGAATTTCGATATCACCCTAGAAAAGAACGGCTACCTAGCCGACTCGAGCAAGGTCTACCTGATCGGTGACGTATCGCCGCAGGCGCAGCGACTGATACGCGTGACCTACGAAGCTCTGTGGAAAGGCATCGCTGCCGTACGTCCTGGCGCTCGCCTGGGAGACATTGGCCATGCAATCGAAAGCCATGCGCGTGCGCACGGCTATTCGGTGGTTCGCGACTACTGCGGTCACGGCATCGGCCGGGAAATGCACGAAGCGCCTGAAGTCCTGCATTGGGGCAAACCCGGCACCGGCCTGACGCTACGCGAAGGCATGACCTTCACCATCGAGCCCATGCTCAATCAGGGAACAGCGGATGTTCGCACCCTACGCGACGGCTGGACGGTGGTGACCTGCGACGGCCAACTCTCCGCGCAATTCGAGCACACCGTGGCGGTAACTCGCGATGGCGTTCAGGTGCTGACGTTACGACCCGACGAAGCGCACTGATCACATTGGAGGCACGGAAACCCTCTGCGGATAAACGCCTCCGCCATCCGAGCTTCCTTGCCGTCAACCTGGGCAATTCAACTGTTCAGGATGAATCTCGACGGAAAACAGCACGCCATTTCGACCGAGGTAGGAATGTTCCTGATGGAGCCTATGCTTGCGCATCGCAGCCATCAGTTGCGGTTCCTTGCAAGCCAGGCGCTCAAGGCCGCTACGGGCCCGTACTTGCATACTGGCCAGGAGTTCCTCGGAGAACATCCGCGCGGGGCGGTCGATCCGATACCGGTAGAAGATCGTGTCACCACCCATCAGTCCGATGTACTCGAGTGTGGTCAGCGCATCGACCTTCCTGGGAAGCGCGGCGTTCAAACTCGCCAAACTCTGGGCCAGCTCCGCCTGCTGGGCAACCCGCTCCTGCTCGGCCCTGTGAGCGAAGTAACGACCCGTACCGGCAATGACGATCACAGCCGCGATACTCAGGTAAAAATTACGCAGATTGCGCCGTTTCTTCGGCGCCAGCTTCATCAACATCCCTGTCTACCTTTACGAACGAGAAACGCCCCCTGGCGGAACCAGGGGGGTGGCAGCGAATGAGCTAGCTCACTCCACCGTTACGCTTTTCGCGAGATTACGCGGCTGGTCGACGTCGGTGCCCTTGAGCACGGCAACGTAGTACGACAGCAGTTGCAGTGGCACGGTGTAGAGGATCGGCGCGAGCAGGTCATGGATATGCGGCATGGCCACCACATGAGTGCCCTCGCCGTTGCTCATGCCGGCCTGCTGGTCAGCGAAGACGATCAGCTCACCGCCACGGGCGCGGACTTCCTGCAGATTGGACTTGAGTTTTTCCAACAGCTCATTGTTCGGCGCCACGGTGACCACTGGCATGTCGGCGTCGACCAGGGCCAGCGGGCCGTGCTTGAGCTCGCCGGCCGGGTAGGCCTCGGCGTGGATGTAGGAGATTTCCTTGAGCTTGAGCGCGCCTTCCATGGCCACCGGATACTGCGCGCCACGGCCGAGGAACAGGCTGTGGTGCTTTTCGGCGAACAGTTCGGAGATCTTTTCCACGGTCTTTTCCATGGCCAGTGCTTCACCCAGGCGCGTCGGCAGGCGGCGCAGTTCTTCCACCAGTTCGGCGGCCAGCGACTTGTCCAGGTTGCCATGCACCTGGCCGAGAGCCAGGGTCAGGAGCATCAGGCCGACCAGTTGGGTGGTGAAGGCCTTGGTCGAGGCCACGCCGATTTCCGGGCCGGCCTGGGTCAGCAGGCAAAGGTCGGACTCGCGCACCAGCGAGCTGGTGCCGACATTGCAGATTACCAGGCTGGCCAGGTAGCCGCCCTGCCCTGGCGCCTTCTCCTTGGCATTGCGCAACGCAGCCAGGGTGTCGGCGGTTTCCCCGGACTGCGAGACGCTGACGAACAGGGTATCCGGCTGCACCACCACCTTGCGGTAGCGGAATTCGCTGGCCACCTCGACCTGGCAGGGAATACCGGCCAACTCTTCCAGCCAGTAACGGGCGACCATGCCGGCGTGGTAGCTGGTGCCGCAGGCGACGATCTGCACGTTCTTCACCTTGGCAAACAGCTCGGCGGCCTGCGGGCCGAAGGCCTGCACCAGCACATGGTCGCTGCCCAGACGGCCTTCCAGGGTACGTTGCACCACCTTGGGTTGCTCGTGGATCTCCTTGAGCATGAAGTGGCGGTATTCACCCTTGTCGGCAGCCTCGGCGCCTTCGTGGTATTGCACGGCTTCGCGCTGCACCGGCTGGCCGGCGGCATCCCAGATCTGCACACCGTCACGACGGATCTCGGCGATGTCTCCTTCTTCCAGGTACATGAAACGATCGGTGACCTGGCGCAGGGCCAACTGGTCGGAGGCGAGGAAGTTTTCCCCCAGACCCAGACCGATCACCAGCGGGCTGCCACTGCGCGCGGCAAGCAGGCGATCCGGCTGCTTCGCGCTGATCACCGCCAGACCGTATGCGCCGTGCAGTTCCGGGATGGCGGCCTTGAGAGCGGCAGAGAGGTCGCCGAACTGCTGCAGCTTGTGATCGAGCAAGTGGACGATGGTTTCGGTGTCGGTGTCGGAGTTGAACACGTAGCCCAAGCCCTTGAGGCGCTCGCGCAGCGCTTCGTGATTCTCGATGATGCCGTTGTGCACCACGGCCAGCTCATGGCCGGAGAAGTGTGGGTGAGCGTTACGCTCGCTCGGCGCGCCATGAGTAGCCCAGCGCGTGTGGGCGATGCCCAGGCGCCCGGCCAGTGGCTCGGCCTGCAGGGCGGCCTGCAGCTCGCTGACCTTGCCGACACGGCGGCGGCGATCCAGTGCACCCTGTTCGGTCAGCAGCGCCACGCCGGCGCTGTCATAACCGCGATACTCCAGGCGCTTGAGGCCTTCGACCAGGACAGGGGTGATATTGCGCTCGGCGATGGCGCCTACGATTCCACACATGGGGCTCTCCTTAGTTTTCCAGCGGCGCGAGGATCAGCTGGATGCCGCGCGCGCGTATCTGTTCGGCAGCCTGGGTATCCAGGCGCTCGTCGGTAATCAGGGTATGGACGCTGCCCCAGGGCAGTTCCAGATTGGGAATACGCCGGCCGATCTTGTCGCTCTCGACCATGACGATGACCTCGCGAGCCACCTCGGCCATCACCCGCGAAAGCCCGAGCAGCTCGTTGAAGGTGGTGGTGCCACGCTCGAGGTCGATGCCGTCGGCGCCGATGAACAACTGATCGAAGTCGTAGGAACGCAGCACCTGCTCGGCCACTTGGCCCTGGAAGGATTCCGAATGCGGATCCCAGGTACCGCCGGTCATCAGTAGCACCGGCTCGTGTTCGATATCGCGCAGGGCGTTGGCCACATTGAGTGAGTTGGTCATCACTACCAGCCCAGGCTTGTAGCCAAGCTGCGGAATCATCGCCGCCGTGGTGGTACCGCTGTCGATGATGATCCGCGCGTGCTCGCGAATGCGCGCCACACCGGCACGGGCAATCGCATGCTTGTATGGGGAGACGGACTGTGTCGGCTCGCTGAACAGCTCTTGCGGCACTGGCACGGCACCGCCGTAGCGACGCAATAGCAGGCCGTTCTTTTCCAGCGCAGCGAGATCCTTGCGGATGGTCACTTCACTGGTGGCGAAGTGCTGCGCCAAAGCGTCGACACTGACCTCGCCCTGCTCGGCGAGCAAGGCGAGGATGGTATGACGACGTTGCGGCGTGTTGCGCTTCGACATGATTAAGTTTCGATTCGAAAGATAATGGCGCAAATCAAAACATATGATCGAAAGGCCCGCAAGCGTCCACCGGTCAGTTCAGCGTCAGTTTGACCCCGAAACCGACCAGGCACAGCCCCGCCAACTTCTCAAGGCCACGCGCAATGCGCGGGTTGGCGCGCATGCGCTCGGCGAGAAAGTGCGTCAGCAGTACGACGAGCAAGCCGTAGAGAAAGGTCAGCAGCATGATGGTCACGGCCATGAAACCGAACGTAATCAAGCCCTGATGTCTTTGCGGGTCGATGAACAACGGGAAGAAGGCCATGTAGAAGATGATGGCCTTGGGATTGAAGACCGTGATCACCAGGGTTTGCCACAGATACTGGCGCGGCTTGATCTCCAGCGTCGGCGCTGCACCGGGTTTGGCCAGGATCATGCGCAGCCCCAGATAGACCAGATAGGCTGCACCGAGCCACTGCACCATATGAAAAGCCGCCGGATAGGCTTTCAGCAGCGCGGCAACACCGGCCACCGCCAGCCACAGCAGCACCTGGTCACCGAAGATGATGCCGAAGGTCGAGGCCAGTCCACCGCGAATGCCACCCTTGCCGGTGGACAGGATCAACGCCAGGTTGCCAGGCCCTGGAATGGCCAACAGGATGATGAAAGCTACAACGAAGGCAGCGTAATCCGTCACACCGAACATTCCAGAAACCCCCAGCAATGTTATCCACAGCCCTATCGCCTCAGGTCGCACTCGCAGCCTTAGGCAAGCCAGGCACTCACTTCTTGGTCGGCCGCTTCCAACCTTCGATATTACGCTGCTTGGCGCGGCCGACGGCCAGCGTATCTGCCGGCACATCGCTGGTCACCACCGAACCGGCGCCTGTCGTGGCCCGGTCGCCAAGGTTGACCGGCGCCACCAGCGCGCTATTGGAACCGATGAACACGTCCTCACCCATGACGGTGCGGAATTTGTTGGCGCCATCGTAGTTGCAGGTGATGGTGCCGGCACCGATATTGGTACGGGCGCCAATCTCGGCATCGCCCAGGTAACTCAGGTGACCAGCCTTGGCGCCTTCGCCCATTACTGCGTTCTTCAGCTCCACGAAGTTACCCACATGGGCCTTGGCGCCCAGCTTGGTGCCCGGGCGCAGGCGTGCGAACGGGCCGCAATCGGCGCCCTCGCCCATCTCCGCACCGTCCAGGTGGCTGTTGGCCTTGACGATGGCGCCCTTGCGCAGCACAGAGTCCTTGATCACGCAGTTGGGACCGATCTGCACATCATCTTCGATGACCACCTTGCCTTCGAGGATGACGTTGATGTCGATGGTCACGTCGCGGCCGACGCTCACCTGACCGCGCACGTCGAAGCGATGCGGGTCGCGCAGGGTGACGCCCTGGGCCATCAGGCGGCGAGCCATGCGCTGCTGGTAATGACATTCGAGCTGCGCGAGCTGGATGCGGTCGTTGGCGCCGAGCACTTCCATTTCGTCGCTGGCACGTTCGGTGGCCACGGTCAGGCCATCGGCGACGGCCATGGCGATCACGTCGGTCAGGTAGTACTCGCCCTGGGCGTTGCTGTTGGACAGACGGCCCAACCAGTCGGCCAGGCGCTTACCGGGCACGGCAAGGATGCCGGTATTGCCTTCGCGGATCTGCCGCTGCGCTTCGCTGGCATCCTTGTGCTCGACGATGGCCTGCACCACGCCTTGCTCGTTGCGCACAATACGACCGTAGCCCGTCGGGTCGGCCAAGTCGACAGTAAGCAGACCCAGTTGATCGTCGCTGACCAGGGCCAGCAAACGCTCGAGGGTTGCGGTCTCGATCAGCGGCACATCGCCGTAGAGGATTAGCACGCGCTCGGCACTGAGCTGCGGCAAAGCCTGAGCCACGGCGTGACCGGTACCGAGCTGCTCGGCCTGGATGACGAAATTGAGATCGTCGGCGGCCAGGCGCTCGCGAACCTTTTCAGCGCCGTGCCCGATCACCACCTGGATGCTGCCGGGCTGCAGGCTGCGCGCGGTGTCGATGACATGGCCGAGCATGGGCTTGTCTGCCACCGGGTGCAGCACCTTGGGCAGGGCGGAACGCATGCGGGTGCCTTGACCGGCAGCGAGGATGACGATATCGAGCGACATGAACGAAGATTCCTTGGCGACCACCGGCACGCAGGGTGCCAGCAGAATCAAACGGCAGAAAAAGAAAAAGGGTAGCCAAGGCTACCCTTTCTCGAACCACGGTTGAAGCAGGCTGCCTTAGCCGCCGAACTTCTTGCGCAGTTGCTGGACGGTACGCAGCTGGGCTGCGACTTCGGCCAGGTGAGCGGCGGCGGAACTGTAGTTGAACTCAGAACCCTGCTCGCTCAGCGCTTTCTCGGCGGCCTTGAGGGCCTCCTGAGCAGCGGCTTCGTCGATGTCGCTGGCACGTTGCACAGTGTCGGCGAGAACCTTGACCATGTTCGGCTGCACTTCGAGGAAACCACCGGAGATGTAGAACACCTCGTCTTCGCCACCCTGCTTGATCAGGCGGATCGGACCCGGTTTCAGGTCAGTGATCAGCGGTGCGTGGCCCGGAGCGATACCCAGATCACCCAGGTTGCCGTGCGCAATCACCATCTCTACCAGGCCGGAGAAGATCTCCGCTTCCGCGCTGACGATATCGCAATGGACTGTCATAGCCATACGCTTGCCTCAGGTTGCAGGCTGTGGACAACCGCAGTTATCCACAAACCTGATGCGCCCGTTGCCAGGCGCATGGGTGATTACAGTTTCTTCGCTTTCTCGATGGCTTCGTCGATGCCGCCAACCATGTAGAAAGCCTGCTCCGGCAGGTGGTCGTAGTCGCCCTTGAGGATGCCGCTGAAGCCAGCGATGGTGTCCTTCAGGGAAACGTACTTGCCTGGCGAGCCGGTGAAGACTTCGGCCACGAAGAACGGCTGGGACAGGAAGCGCTGGATCTTACGAGCGCGAGATACCAGCTGCTTGTCCGCTTCGGACAGCTCGTCCATACCCAGGATAGCGATGATGTCCTTCAGTTCCTTGTAACGCTGCAGCACGTACTGAACGCCACGAGCGGTCTCGTAGTGTTCGGTGCCGATGACGTTCGGATCCAGCTGACGGCTGGTGGAGTCCAGCGGGTCAACGGCCGGGTAGATACCCAGGGAAGCGATGTCACGGCTCAGTACGACGGTGGCGTCCAAGTGGGCGAAGGTGGTCGCCGGGCTCGGGTCGGTC
>ENA-UOXB01001644-UOXB01001644.1-bioreactor-metagenome-genome-assembly--contig:-NODE-1644-length-10350-cov-16.403691_pt1 | contig 10350 bp, 3 predicted proteins | sample MGYA00238158_ERZ761615 | MGnify/ENA primary metagenome ERZ761615 (study PRJEB28904, sample SAMN06267902) | bioreactor metagenome | isolation source: Joint BioEnergy Institute, California, USA... | reverse complement strand
ATTTGCAGGACTTGGTGGGCTTTGAGAATGGTGTCTCAATAGGTGCTTAAGAGCCTGGGTCTGAAGCTTCCAATTCCTTAATATTATGAGGTGTCTCAGGGACCCAGGATGCTGATTAATTGCTATGAGATATAGTAGGTGGTGTTGATGTCTTCATCTGAATATGAAGTTATAAAAGCACTTGATCAGACTGATATGGAACTAAGCCAGTAACTGCAAATCCACTGCAGATATTGGATATAGATAGGGCTTCTGTTTGTGCAGATTAATATACAATCAGAAAGTCTTGTTTATTAATATAATTGATGTCAAAATATATGTTTTTTTCAACCTTTTGCCTATATGCCTTTTTCAGAGGTGCAAAGCAGCCAACATCAAGTGGTTGAAGAAGATGTGAAGAATGGAATGGCATATATAATAGAATAATTATATTCTGGATGCAGAATTAATTAAATTCAGGTGTGATATAGCTTCTATGGCCATTAAAAATCAATAATCAATATTTTTTAATTGCATGGGCATAGGTATGCTTATAGAATATCTCTTTAACTTAAAATAAGTTAAGTTAATTATTTGTTCAGCCATTCTCACTGACCTCAATTATTCAGTCAGATGGTATATTTCTATACTATGAAGCTTGATGCATCTTTCCTACAAATATAATCATGGGAGGTAAGGCCCATCCAGATAAATTAATTAATTCAATAACAATCACCTATTTGTGATTTCCAGGCTGTATAGATCTGGCACAGCTAGATCAATCTGAGCTAGTGATAACTTTAGCAATTGATATCACACCCATTTGAAAGCCAGTTTTATCAAAGTTATAAATATCTTGATCAACCACACCATATTATTGAATAATATCTTGCATGTGTTGAAACCATTTATGGATGATTTTTGGATCTTCACATTGAGCCTGTTAATAATTATATTTGTGGTTATATCTTGATTGAAGTTTCTTATAGTATTTAATAAATTGTTGTACCCAGTTCCTGCCAATAGTGGTTGGTATAGATGCTGATTTTGAACGCTCAGCTAGTAGTAGATTGGCCATCTTCTGTACAGTGGCAGCATGAGGTGGCATACCACATTTATCCATGGATAATATCCATTCCACAAGGGTAGATTCTTCAATAGATGTGAGTTTTTGGCAATTTGGTGCTGAATCTGCACGCGAAGTGCGGCCGCGAAGACGCGCCGTCAAGGTAGATTTTGACACGTCATATGCTTTAGCAGCAGCTCTAATACTAGAAAATTGACCATTTTGATAGGCTCTAATTGCCAGAAGAAATCTGCCTTCTTTAGAGCTATCTTGATCACTCTGCAGTGCTGACATCTTGATTTGAATTTGTTGAGTATATTGCATCGTGTGTTGGGTAGCCTGTTCGGTGGTGTGGCCTGCTCAGTGGTTGACTATGTTAGCTGTGCTAAATCTATCAGCAAAGCAATCTCATAATCAACTAATTAAGAGCTCTATCAGATTACAATATATAATGCTGTTCTTCTTGTGCAGAAAATAGATAGCTAAAAACTGTCAATCAATATTAAAAAAAGAGAAGTACATTTAGATTCTATATAGCTACTGAAGACATTCTAATAACTGCAGAGAGATTATAATATGCTCAGCAAGCTAATCAAGTATATAAAGAGATGATTAAGCAGTCTAACATAATCCACCACTGAGCTGGTCAGCCACAACACCAACACCAAGTTTTTGACTATTACTACCACCACTACCCACTGTCTCTACCTAATAGCTGATATATCTAGGGAGGAATATCTTCAATTGGTTCTTCAGGCCTATAAAAAGAGCCAATTTCCATCAATCCAAAAGGTTGCAGATGCATTTAACATGCTTAAAAGCATCTTAATAATATGTGTTAGTGGGACTACTTCTCACAAAGATTTAATCACTAATTGTCAAAAATTGACAGAGACTGAAGAGAATACACTTTCAATATAGATTTTAAATATAGACTGATGTGGTTTACCTCCACAAATATCAACTGTATGCTATCTGATACAGTTATTGCTATCTATTTGATTATTATCCTCCCAAAGAGCCTTCATCAGTAAGAACTAGATAAACTGATATATCAAGCATTACAATGAACTTTGCTCTAAATACAGCTGAAAGTATGATTACCAGCAAGCTAAATATGAAGATCCAGAGCTGATTAAGAGGTGGTTTAAGCAGTTTTATAATACTATTTAAAATTATAGAATCCTTACACAAGATATCTACAATATGGATAAAACTGGCTTCCAAATAAATATAATTTCAACTGCTAAAGTTGTCTGTGGATCAGAAATATGAGAGAGTCATGCAAGAGCTATACAACCTGAGAATTATAAATAGATGACTGTAATTATTGTAATAAATACAGCTAAATGGGTTTTATCTCTCCAGATTATTTTTGCTGCAGAAAATCACCAATCTTGTTAGTATTAAGTTGTTCCAAATGACTACTGAATAGCATCAGCAAGAATAGTTGGACAAATAATAAAATAGATCTTAAATAGCTTCAGGAGACCTTTGAGACATATACAGCTTCATATATAGTTGAGAAATATTGTTTTTTGATTCTAGATAAATATAGTAGCCATGCCACTACAGAATTTAATAAGTTCTGTATAGAAAGGAAGATAATTTCTTTATATATATTATTATATTCTTCTTATCTGCTATAACTGCTGGGTATAAGCTGCTTTTCACCATTAAAGTGCTTATATAGCCAGAAGATTTAGAAGATGATGCAGAGAAGTATCTATTCTATTAATAAAAAAGATTTTCTATATGTTTATCCTGCAGTCCATCAATGAGCTTTATCAGCATTAAACATCTAAAGTAGATTTGCAGTAACTGACCTGATTTTATTATTCTCTAAAAGAGTTCTTTTAAAGCTTTATATTTAGCTTAAGACACCAACACCATCTTCTACAGCATATAGCAATCAATCTCTTGGCTCAGATAAGACATCAACTAATATATATCAACTGGACCAGTAAAAGAAGCAAATTCAACATCTTTAAAATCATCAATTATTATCTTCTTCCACTATAGAACAGGCAGTGAATAAGATGATTAAATATGCAGAGATTATTATATAGAATGCTATTCTATTATAGTAAGAGATTCATCAGTTTTGCACAAAAAACCAACACTAAAAAAGAAAGTGACAAGCATCTAGATATTTTATTCAAGCAGAGAGAAGCTTAACAGATGCTAAAAAGCAGCAAAAAGCTTAAGAGTATAAGCAACTGTAAGAATTATCTCAACAACTATAGAGACCATCAAGATACAGTAATTGCAATCAAGAAGGCTATAATTAGCTCAAATATTTTAATAAATAGTGCCTTTTCTTTTATATAGGAAAATATAATAGATTTTGTTGCTATTAATAATCTTTAAGATTTTTGGTTGTGTTGGGCTGCAACTCTTGGCTGAGGACTGACCAGCTCAGTGGTATAACCAGCTTAATAGTGGATTATGTTACAGTCAGAAAAGCAGACATTATTATCATGCAGTGTATGTAATTTATTAGAATATACTGCTAGAACATGTTTTAGTCACAAAAGAAATAATTTCTAGTATATATAGATGATTCAATTCATTTATTGTAATATAGCTTATAAAAAGATGTGTTGCATGGTGGAAGACTAACTTGTCTATCTGATTAACTTGCTTAACATAATTCACAAGCAAGTTATCTACTCAAGCAAGCCACCTACTTCCCAATACACAACATGTTCAATGAAATTAACTACTGAGATGTCTATAAAATCCATCAAAAATGCCCTCATCAAGAAGGCAGAATATCATTGATCATTGATAAAAAAGGCCAAATTTCAAATATCTGAGCAGCTGTATATATATAATATCTCTTACTTGTAACAACAAGCGTAGATAACTAGATCTAAAAGGGCCGTTGGTTTATCTTGAGGACAGAAAACAAGGGGGTGAGCAATATAAAAGTGAGAATAGACCTGTATTACTAACAATATCTATATAACAGATTGCTATGTGAGTTGACCACAAGGGTTGGAATCTGTCTGAAAGGAGTGTCTTTATATACATGCTGTTTTCCTGAGTCTCCAAGGCTTGTAGAAAGGCTCATAGTCTTGAATTATTGAATTAGTAGGATTCTGAACTGATCCTCTAATCCCCAGATCAGTTGAATCAGTATGCCAAGAGTTGATCGCACTGATCCAGTCACATAACTATTCTGGAAATAAGTAATTCTGTTCTCTGACTAGGATCTAGCAATGCCTTTGTAACAGTAGGCTATTCTCTAATAACAGTTAGTTTTCATCTATCTCTACATGTTTTGAGGTGATAACAAATCCTAGAAACTCTACTTTCTGAATGTGTTATTTATATTTCTCTAAAATTATAGAGAGCTTTTTATTCTATAGAGCTCTTAGAACCTTTTTTATATATTCTTTATGCTTTTCCAGAGTTTCTGAGTAGATGAGAATGTCATCAAGATAAGCTATATAAAAAATATTTAGATAGTCCTACAAAGTGTTGTTAACTAGGCTCTGAAATGTAGCAGGTATATTAATAAGTCTAAATGGTATAACTATATACTTGAAATGTTTTAATTAAATTCTGAAGACAGTCTTTTATTCCTTCTCTTCCTTTATTCAGACCAGATAATAGTCTTTGTGTAGATCCAGCTTGGTGAAATATCTGGCTTTTCTAAGCCTATTTTAAAGCTTAGAATGAGCAGCAGCAGATAGCAGTTCTTAACAGTGATATTATTGAGCTGGTAATAGTTTATACAGAGCTGTAACTTCTTATTCTTCTTGAGGACAAATAGTAGAGAGTATTCTATAGATAAAGCAGACAGCCTAGTATATTCTTATTCTAAATTTTTATTAATAGATTCTTATAGTGCTTCATGCTTCTTTTCTGAGAGAGAATAAATTAATTTAAATGCTAGCTATATCCCTAATTTCAATAATATTTTATAATTCTATAGTTAATGTTTTAGCAGTTATCTCTTGTCTTTTTTCTGAAAAATATTCTGAAAGCTTCAATACTCTTGCAGCATATTCTTCAATTTCTGAATAAAGAGTCTGATTGTTTTCTGCTTTTTTGTCAGAGCTTCCACTTCCCTGACTTTCTTAGAGCAAATATATAATATGCCAACTTGCTCTCTCTAATGTTATATATACTTTAGTGCTTTACTTAATATCTCTTAAATTTTATTATTTTTAGACTAGTTCTGTTTTTTTAGGCTGCCTCTTAGGTCTTACACTGCTTTTAAGTGTTTTTATAAACTGTATCTCTTTAGTTCTCTAGTTTATATAAAGATTATACATCTTTAGCCAGAGGATTTCTAAAATAATGTTATATCTTAAAATTTATGTGATGTCCAGATTGATCTGCTCTAAATATTGTTCAATCTTCAGAATTGAATTCCTTAGTTTCCATTTATATCCATTTATAGTTACTAGATGATTTATCTGTTATAGTCAACTTATAGAGTTTCTTCTTTGTCTAATAAGAAATATAGTTCTTGATGATAAAAATATTGCTGATAAAATTTTTAGTTATGTTATTGTTAATTATAATTCTTGCCTTTCTCTCATTGATCTTGCTACTAATAATAAGTTGCTAATATAAACCTTTTTCTGTGATGCTTATGTCAAGATATAGAGACTCTAGCTGCATTCTCTATAAGTGTTTTTTTGGCAGAGCTGACTAGTTCTTTGACTTGAACAGCTTTGAATACCATCCTGTGGTGTTCTTTTCTGACTAATGGATACTGCAGTTGTTATTGTAATAAGCAGTTTAGTGGTAAATAGCATGGTCTTCTTCCTTCTTTTGTGTAGCAGCAGCTTGCTTTTTCTCTTTCTTCTTGAGCTTGTTGGGGTATTTTCATCTCATGTGGTCACTCTTTTTACAATAAATATAGTGTCAAAATATAGAGGTATCAACTGACGTAGAGTTAATATAAGCTTCATAAGAATAATGTGAGCAAAGTAGGTAGAAGCTATGGAAAAACTAGTTGATTCTCTATAAATCCTAAGATCTGTTTTATTATTTAAGATGTGGTAGACTAGATACATGTTTGGGCAAAAGTCTCTATTTATGTCTATTTTTTCCTGTCTCTTGTCCTGCAATATTATGTCTCTAGACCTGCAATATCATGTCTCTAGTCTGTAATATCATGTCTTTAGACATGCTTGGCTTAGTATTACTTTTTCCTTATATTCTTGGACATAATTAGTTTGGATTATCTTTTCTCCACGTTGTCTTGTTTTGTTTCAACTCTTGTTCTAGGGTTCTGCTGACAATCCCCTGCTTTCAAGATTTTTGTTCTGAAAGTATTTATTCTTGTCAGTCTTCTATCTCCTCAATTCTTTTTATCTGTAAGTTCAGTCTAATTATTTTTTCTTCATTATTCCAAGATTAATTATGTCTTTAAGATTAAGGCTCAAGCAGAAAAAACTCCTTCAACATATTTAGAAAAAGAATTTTATAATGATTATTTCTTATATCTATTGTGTTTGTCTGAACAAGTTTATATTAAATCAGAAGATTCTTCTTAATGTGCTGAGTGTATAAAAGTAGATAGTCAAAAATATATAGAATTAGAACATTCTTTTTTTAAAATTGTAAGTAGTATTACTTAGTTTAGATATAATAAGAGCTTACTCTTTATAAGAATCAAATTCAAAAGAAAATAAAAGTCCTTGTAGCTCATTCTTATTATATTTACAAATGGCAAGAACTTCTTCATTGTTGAGCTAATAACTTTATATGTGATATTAAAGAGATTGAAGAATTAAAGAAATTAGAGGAGAATAAATAAAGACAAAAAAAATTGAGCTCTAAAGTGCAAGAATAATACAGTTTTAAATAATTATTCTTTATTGAAAGATCCTCTCCTTCCATTGCTATTAAACAGTCAAGTTAACAAAATCTTGAATTTTTTATTTGCTCTTTCTGGTGTTGAAATTCCTGGATCTTCTCTGTGCAATTCAAATTCTTGATTGATTTTTAAGTACTTTCTTTCAGTGAGTATCTTTTTATTTGATAAGCTAATAGATTCTTTCTTTTTTTAACTTTCTTGCTAGAATTTCTTTGACTTTCTATTCTTTGGTAGCTTCATCTTGGCTTGATTCTGTGTTGGCTGTTGGTTTAAGTAAAAAGATATAAAATATTGAATGAATCTTTATTCTTTCTGATAGCTTAAGTTTATAATTATTATTTGGCAGTTTTCTCTTGATTATAAATAATCTATATTTGATAGCATCTAATTTGTTACTTTATTGCTTATTTTTCAAATTGAAATTCTTCTGGCCTTTTATTTATTTTAAGAGATAAACTCTTTCTTTCTCTCTTAGACTTAATGTGTTCTTGCAGTACTGATTATAATATTATTTTATTTGATCTTTAGCCCACTGTATATCTTTAGCAATTTGTGAATATAGCTATTTCAGTTTAGCAGTTATAATTATATCTTTTTTGAATCTATGTTCTCTCCCAATTTGGTTTTATGTCATCCTTAGATGTCTCTTCAAGATTTGCAAAATATGGTGTTTTATAAATGATTGCATTTTTTAAATTATTAATAGTAAACTAGACTATTAGTAAGAGCTCAACCCAATTATCTTATTTGTAATTGAGATAATATTGCAGATATTGTTCCACTATCTAAATCATTCTTTCTGATTGTCTATTGGTCTGTGGGTGATTTGCTGTTTGATTAATTCCAGTGGCCTTTATAATTATTCTCCAGAACTTTAAAGAGAACAGTGTATCTCAGTCTAATATAAATTTTTCTAATAATTTAGTTCAAATAAAGACTTCTCTCAGCATTATAGTTGCTAGTCCTTCTGCAGTAATTGAAACTGATTAGAAGATTGAAGTCAGTGACAATAAATGGACTACTAATAATATTGGGCTACAGTAACTGAAAAACATCTTTATTCCTGCTACTGAGGCTTATACAACTAGAAAATATAACCTTTTAATTCTTGATGGCCATGGGAGTTATTTAACTCCTCAATTTGACCAGATATGCAGTGAGAACAATATTATATCAATCTGCATATCAGCATATTCATCACATCTTTTACAATCTTTTAATGTTGGCTGTTTTGGGCTTTCAAAGCATGCATACAGATGCTTGATTAAGAATAAGACGCAGCTTGATTTCAATCATATTGACAAATTTAACTTCCTTGAGGTATATCCACAAGCTCATACAGAGGTCTTTAGATCAGATAAAATTGTATAGTTGATTAGTCAGTTCACAATAACTAATATAGTTGTATAAACAATCCCTGTAATCAAATCCTTTAAAGATTATGTGAGTGGTTCTGGAATCTGCATTTTCTTATATAGCATATATTTTGTTGGTTTATTGTAGTTGCATTCTTTACATTGTTAAATGTATCTTTAGATCTTCTGATGCATCTACTTAAAAAAATAATAAGTTATTTGAATTTTTTTTATAATTCTTCTGATTCCTGAGTGATCGTCAGCAGGTGAATTATAAAATTTTTAAATTATCTTGTTTTTATAGTTGCTGATACAATAATAAGCTAATTTCAGAATATTAATTTATCTTGCTTTTTAAATCTTTCTGTATTTTTTTCCTCAATTTTTTGTCTCTTGCAGTCTTTTTAATTATTTTGTTATGTTTTATTCTTAATTACAGAGATGGTCGCAGCTAAAGTTGCTTTATAATTATATCAAAGTTCTTTTTTGGTTTCTTCTAGAATGTTGGTTTCTGGTGATCTGATTTCAATTCTATAGTTGGTCAGCAACTTAAAATATGAGCAATAATATTGACTTTTTTCGATATATTCAATCTGAAAGTTGAATCTTGACAATTCTTCAGCCTATTGAATTTGTCATCCAAGCAGTCTTTTTATTATAATAAAATATTTTAGATTGTGGTGATTGCTTTTCACAATAATCTTATATTTGTCTTCTAAAGATACTGTCTTTATTTGTTGAATGTAATCACAATCATCAATAATTCTTGATCATAAATATTGTAATTTTGTTCTGATTTAGTTAATTGTCAAGAGTAAAATATCACAGGTCTCAATTTTTCTTAATTATTAGATTATTTCAAGACAAGTCCAATAGCAAACTTGGATGTATCTATCTAAACCACTATCAGCTTTTCTGGGTCAAAAAACCTAAAAAGTGCTTTCTAGATTGCTTTTTTAATTTATTTAAATGTTTGCTGTTGTTTTCTCTACTTAAAAGATTCTTCTTTGTTTGTCAAAGATTTTGCAATTTTAGTGTTTTCTTTAATGAATTATTAACAGTATTTAGTTGCTCTCAGAAATCCTTGAACTTGCTTCAGATCAGTTAGAGTTGGCTATTCCAAAATCAAGTCTAATTTTTTTTAGGAATTTTCAATTCTTCTGATGAAAAGACCATCTCAAGATAGTTGACTTTAATTATATCAGATTTGTATTAATGTTTAATATGATTGCAGCTTCTATAAGTTTTCTTATTGTTTTTTAGATGTGTTTGTCATATTTTGATATCTTTCAAAAAAACAATGATGTTATCAAAGTAAACAGCAATAAAGTTGTTGATATATTTTTAAAGCACATGTGTTATATATCTTGCAAACTCTGCTGATGTTATTTTAATCTTATTGGAGCAACAATTTATTTGTATAGTTCTAAATTGTATTAGGAACACAGTCTTTTATATATCTTCTGGTTTTATTTGCAAATTGTAGTATCTCTATTTAATATCAAATATAGTTATAATTTTTATTCTCTGTAAAAGATCTCTTTTCTGTTTCTGATGTAATATCTTGTTTGCATCATCCTTGATTGCATTATTTAATTGTTGATAATTGATTATTATTTTTAGTGTTTTATTTTTCTTTGGCACAAATATTACTTATAATGATATTCAATTCTCTGATATATTTAGCTTTTAAGAACTTGTTGTAACGACAGGCCTAGGTGACTAGACCAAATAGGGTCGTTAGGTTTATCTTGAAGACAAGAAACAAGGGGGTGAGCAATATAATAGCAAGAATAAACCTGTGTTACTAGCAATGCCTATATGACAGGTTGCTATGTGAGTCGACCACAAGGGTCGAAACCTGTCTGAAAGAAGCGTTATTATATACATGCCTGTCTTCCTGGGTTCCTGGGGATCATAGAATGGGATCACAGCTTTGGATCATGGAGTTGGATTGTAGAATTGGATTGTAGACGATCTATCATGTGACCTCCTTCCTAATCTGTAACACTTGTTAATGAATTCTTTTATTGTCTTCAGTTTATTTTGTAATGTAATCCACCACCGAGCTGGTCACACCACCGAGCTGGTCAGTCCTCCGCCAAGAG
>ENA-UOXB01001642-UOXB01001642.1-bioreactor-metagenome-genome-assembly--contig:-NODE-1642-length-10355-cov-9.817087_pt1 | contig 10355 bp, 5 predicted proteins | sample MGYA00238158_ERZ761615 | MGnify/ENA primary metagenome ERZ761615 (study PRJEB28904, sample SAMN06267902) | bioreactor metagenome | isolation source: Joint BioEnergy Institute, California, USA | place... | reverse complement strand
GGGGTAGAGGCATACCCCCTCGACCCGGACGCCGCGACGGCGGGCGTGATGGGTCTGGGTCATGACATGATCGAACCACGCGGCGCGGCGCGCGCCTTCGGTCCCGGTCTCGGCCAGCATCACGGGGCGGTCATAGCGCGCCGCGACCTCGACGAGCAGATCTGACAGGGGGCGGTGCAGCGCATGGTCGACGTCGATGGGCGGGCCGCCATGGATCCATTGGTTGTTCCAGTAATAGTTGACGCCGACCACGTCCAGCGCGGCCTCGGATCCGCCGATCTGCGGCCAGATGCGGCCCGCGATCAGATCGAAGGCCTGGAACTGGGCGTCGTGCCAGCCATGCGCCTCGAACAGCGGGCGACCGGTCCAGTCGGCATGCTGGACCGCGATCAGCGGCTCGGCGGTGACGAAGCGCGCCCGCGGGTCGATGGCCACCAGCTCCGCGCGGGCGGCCAGATAGCAGCGGGCCAGCTGGACCTTCAGCTCGAACCCGCGGCCCCCGGCGAACGGGTTCAGATAGCCCGCATCCCCGCCGGCCCAGGACAGGAAGCTGATCTCGTTCACCGGGCACCAGAAGGGGACGGCATCCGTCACCTGGCGATGGTGCCGACCGGCGGCGCGGGCCAGCCGGGCAAAGCGGTCGACGAAGGCCGGGGACCAGACGTCCAGATCGTCCGGCCAGCCGTAATGCATCATGTCCCAGATCACCTGCGTGCCGGTGTCGCGCGCCGCCTGAAGCATCGGGGTCCAGGATCCCAGGTCCAGCGCGCCGCCCGCGTCGATCGACGGCCAGCGCAGGGCGTCGCGGCAGGTGCGGATGCCCAGGCCCTGCAGCTGCAGGTAATCCTGGGCGGCATGGGTGTCGTGACCGATGGCCGCGATGACATCCAGCCGCCGCCCGTCGCGCCGCCGATGGGTCGAGGATTCCCATCCCCCCTGGATCATGCTGGCGAACAGCGTGGGCGCCGGCGCCGGGGCCTGTTCGGCCAGGACGGTGTCGATCAGCGCCTGCCATTGCGGCACCACGACCGCGGCGGAATAGGTTGCGCGCACATGGCCCTGCAGCGCTGATCCCAGGCCGTGCCGCAGGGCCGGATCGTCGATCAGCCGACGCATGGCGGCGGCAACCGCCCCGGGATCCTCGTGCGGCACGAACAGGCCGCTGACGCCGTCGCGGATCTGCTGCAGGGCGCCGTTGTCGGGGGTGGCGATGACGGGCAGGCCCGCGGCCCCGGCCTCGGCGATGACATGGGGCATGCCCTCGCCCCGGCTGAGCCAGCAGAAGACATCCATCGCCGCCAGCAGGTCGGGCACGTCCGCCCGGTCGCCGGTAAAGATCACGCGGTCGCCAAGGGGTGCCGCCAGCGCCTGCAGCTGCAGCGCGTATTCCGGCATGAAGGCGTCCGGCCCGCCGATGACGACGAACCGCGCCTGCGGATGGCTGGCGGCGACGCGCATCGCGGCGGCCAGGAAATCCTCGACCCGCTTCTTGCGGTCCAGGCGGCCGACCCATCCGATCAGCACCTGGTCGTCGGCGATGCCAAGCGCCGCGCGGATGGGCGCCCGGCGTGCCGGATCGAACTCGGTCAGATCGACCATCGACGGGATCTCGACCGCATGGTCGGGCCGGTCGGGCATGCGTCCCGCCGCCGCCGCGCGGATGCTGTCGCAGACGCCCACATAGCGCGCGGTCAGGTGCTTGGGCCCGGCCAGCGCCTCGCTGACCAGCCCGCCATGTTCGATTAGGGGCGGGCGCAGGGCCAGACGCTCCATCGCGGGATAGATGTCGGCGACGTTCTGACAGCTGACCACCACGTCGGCCCCGCAGATCTTGCGGCGCAGATAGTCGATGGTGTCGTCGAACCCAAGCGCATAGGGCGTCGTGTCGACATGGATGCCAAGCGCGCGCAGCTGGTCGGTCGTCTGGTCGGGCATCCCCTCCTTGCGAAAGCAGGGGATGACGTCGATCCGGTACCGGTCGCGGGGCAGGGTGCGGGCCAGCAGGCGCAGTTCCGTCTCCTCTCCGCCGACGACCAGCCAGGCCAGGACGAACAGGATGCGGATCTTGCCGGCGTCAGGGTGCGGGACGGGCAGGTCCTGGGGCGGCTGAACGCCCCAGGGCTGGTTCAGATCGTCGTTCATCGGATCGCTCCTTGGCGGGATCAGGTCGCGAAGACGACCTGGAGGAAATCGAACCGCTCGGCCACCAGGCGTTCCAGGAACCGCGGCGCCTCGTCGAAGGGCACGACATGGGTGATCAGGTGCTGACGGATGGCGGGGCCCATGCGCTCCAGCAGCCGGACGGTTTCCGCGGCCAGCCGCCGCTGGTTCCAGTCGGCGGCCAGACGGCGCGGCATGCGGTTGATCTGGGCGCAGATCAGGCGCAGGCCGTTGTGGTGGAACTCCTCGCCCAGGCGCAGGTCCGGCAGGCCGCCCTGATAGAAGGCCAGGTCGATCACCGTGCCCTGCGGGCGCAGGGCGGCCAGCGCGCGGTGCAGGCTGTCGGAATGGGCCCGGGTCTGGAACACCACCTCGGCGCCGCGGCCGCCGTGACGGTCGTGCCACGCGGACTTGGCATGGGCCACGGCCGCGTCCTCGTCCATCGGGGTCATGCCCAGCTTGCGGATGATGTCCTGGCGGAAGGGCGACGGATCGACGACCACCACCTCGGATGCGCCGGCGGCCTGCGCGAACAGCGCGCAGAACAGGCCCACCGTGCCGCCACCCCAGATCAGCGCGGGACGCCCGTCCAGGCTGGCGCCCAGATGCGGGACGGCGGCGCCGAAGGCCTCGGCATCGGCATGCAGGATGCCGTTCGCGGCGATCGGTCCCATCTGGCCCACGAAGATGCCCAGCATCGGGTCCATCCCGTCGGGCAGCGCCGTCAGCAGGTCGTGGGACGGATCGGCGGTATGTCCGGTCTTGTGACCGAAGGCGGTGCCGACCACCTGACCGTTCCGCCAGCCCGGCGCGCGCGCGTCGATCACGCGGGCGCTTTCCATATAGCCCAGGAAGTTGACCGGGAACCGGGCCGACGGCTCGCCGGGCACGAAGCGGCCCGCGACATCGTCCCACCGGCTGTGCAGATAGGGGTTGGTCCCCTTCAGGAAGGTCAGCTCGGTCCCCGCCGACAGCCCGGTATAAAGCAGGTCCAGCCGAACCTGCCCGTCCCCCGCCGGCCCTTCGTCATAGCCGAAGAAGCCCGGACGGCCCTGGTCCAGGATGGCCAGCGACCGGATGTGGCGATGTTCATGCGGCATCGTCGGCGCCCGCCGCAGCGGCAGGACAAAAGGTGGGCTGCGGGTCGGCCCGCAGCCCCTCCATCCGCACAAGGGTTCCGGTTTCGGCCGACCGGCCCACGGCCAGCGCGACCTGATGGGTCAGCAGCGCCTCGGCATAGTCGCAGCGGATGCGGTTCTCGCGGCCCATGACGGCCTCGACGAAATCGCGGTCCTCGCGCCAGACCGGATCGCCGCTGGCCTGCCGGACGGGTCGGCCCTGGCCCACGTCGACCATCAGGTCGTGGTCGGTGATCTCGATCGCCATGGCGTCGCTGAAGACATGCAGGCCGACGCGGTGGTTCCACCGCATCAGGCAGGTCGACGACAGGTTGGCCACCGCCCCCGACGCAAAGCGCAGCGTGGCCGCGGTGGCGGTGGGCACGGTCAGGCCGGGAAAGTCGTCGCGGTCGCGCCGCGCGGACAGGCCGAACACCTCGGTCACGTCGCCGGCCAGGAACCGTGCCGCGTCGATGATGTGGGTGGCCTGTTCGACGACCTGGCCCCCCGATCCGTCGGCCCGCCACCACCATTCCGGCGGCGGCGTCTGGTCGATCCAGAATCCCTGCATCAGATGCGCGGGATTGGTCGCCAGATGGGCGCGCGCCTCGTCCATCGTGTCCAGATAGCGCCAGTGATAGCCGACGGCGGTGATCAGCCCGGCCTGCTCGACCTCTGCCGCGATCCGCTGGGCCAGATCGACGTCCAGGGTGATCGGCTTTTCGACGAAGAACGGCAGTCCCCGCGCGATGCAGGCCCGTTCGGGCGCCCCATGCGCAAAGGGCGGCACGCAGATGTAGACGGCGTCCAGATCATGCGCGGCCAGCATCGCGTCGTGATCGTGATGGGCCGTGGCCCCCATGCGGTCTGCGGCCTCCTGCGCGCGGGCGGGGTCGGTGTCGCAGATGGCCACGACCTGGACGTCGGGCATGGTCTGCAGCACGCCGAAATGGCGATGCGCGATGCCGCCCGCCCCGATGAAGCCCAGTCTGATACGGTCCATAGGCGGTTTTTCCTTCCTTGCGCGGGCGGCGCGATAGGCGGCCAGGGTGTCGCCGGCCATGCGGGCGGCGGTGAAATGCGCGGTGAAACGGTCCTGCTGCGCCTGGGCCACGCGTGCGCGCGCCTGCGGATCGCGCAGCGCCGCGGCCAGGTGGTCGGCAAGGGCGCGGCTGTTGCCCGGCGGGTGCAGCCAGGGGTGGTCGGGGCCAAGCGCCTCGACGGTGCCGCCGATCCGGCTGGCCGCGACGGGCAGGCCGGCGGCCATCGCCTCCAGCGCGACCAGCGGCAGCCCCTCGAACCGCGACGGCAGGGCCAGGATTCCGGCCTGCGCCATCAGCGCGGGCACGTCGTCGCGTCGCCCGGCCAAGGTCACGTGGTCCTGCAGGCCCAACCGGCGGATCGCGCGGTCCAGCAGCAGATGGCCCGGACCGTCGCCGACGATCACGACCCGTGCGTCGCCGCCGCCCCGCCGCAGCCGGGCCAGCGCCCCCAACAGGACGCGCTGCGCCTTTTGCGGGGTCAGGCGACCGACGCAGAGGATCATCCGGTCGTCGCGGTCCACCTGTGGCGCGGGGCGTGGGAGGATGCCGTTGGGCACCGCGCGGACGGATGTTCCCGGGCCAAGCGCCCTGCGCCACCCGTCCGCGGCCTGGCGCGACACGGCGATCACGCCATGCACCCCGGCCAGCGCGGCGCGGTATTCGGCGATCTGATCGGGGTCCGTCAGCAGCCAGGGCAGATGTTCGGTCCGCAGCACGGTCGCGCCGGCGGCATGGGCGGCGCGGGTCAGGGCGTGCCCCTCCCACCCGATGCCGGCGTGCACATGGACCGTTCCGCGGCCTTGCCCCGCCCAGTCCGCGACCGCCCGGGCCATCGCCCCGGTATCCGTCACCGCGGCCATGCCGCCCGCCGCTGTGACCTGCGCAGCCAGGGCGCGGCCCGCCGGATGGTCGGGCCACAGCGTTTCCGGGCGCAGCCCCCGCTCCGCCAGCGCGGCGGCCAGGGCGACCATATGCGCGCCCACGCCCGACGGTTCGGCGCTGTCGGTGACCAGCAGCAACCGGTCAGGCATGCACGGGGACCGCCATCATGCGCCGGTGCAGCGCCAGGGCCTGGGCCACCACCTGGTCCATGTTGTAATAGCGGTAGCTGCCAAGACGTCCGGCAAAGATCACGTTCGGTTCCGCATCGGCCAGCGCCTGATAGCGGCGGAACAGCGCCTGGTTCTCCGGGCAGGGGATGGGATAATAGGGATCGCCCCTGTCCGACGGATATTCGCGGGTGATCGCCGTCATCGGGTGGTCCTGCCCGGTCAGGTGCTTGTATTCGGTGATCCGCGTGAAGGGCACGTCCGGGTCGGGATAGTTCACGACGCCCACCGGCTGGAACTGGCGCTGGGGCAGGGTCTCGTGCGCGAAGGTCAGGCTGCGATAGGGCAGCGCGCCGAAGCGGTGGCCGAAATAGGCGTCGATCGGCCCGGTATAGACGGTCAGCGCGCCGCGATCGGCCGGGTCGATGTCATGGAAATCGGTGCCCGTGCGCACGTCGATCCCCGGATGGTCCAGCATGCGCGCGAACATCGCGGTATAGCCGTCGCGCGGCATCGCCTGGAACCGGTCGGTGAAATAGCGGTCGTCGGTATCGGTGCGCGTTGGCACCCGCGCCGTGACCGAGGGGTCCAGCTGGGACGGATCCAGCCCCCATTGCTTGCGGGTGTAACCCTCGAAGAACAGCCGGTACAGATCGTCCCCCACGGCCGAGACGACGACATCGCGCGCGGTGCGGATCGGGTCCACGGGCCGGGCGCGCGCCGCCAGGAAGGCGGCGGTGTCCGCGTCGCCGGTCAGCCCGGCATCATAGAGCATGTTCAGCGTCGTGCGGTTGATCGGCATCGGCACCCGGCGATCGCCCAGATCGGCCAGCACGCGGTGCGCATAGGGCCGCCATTCGGTGAAGCGCGACAGGAAATCGACGACCTCGGTGGCGTTGGTGTGAAAGATGTGCGGGCCATAGCGGTGGATCAGCAGGCCGTCGGCATTCTGTTCGTCAAAGGCGTTGCCGCCGATATGGTCGCGCCGGTCGACGACCAGCACCCGCTTGCCCGACTGTTCGGCCAGCTGGCGCGCCATGACCGCGCCGGCAAACCCCGCGCCGCAGATGGTCACGTCGGGACGGGGCCGCGCGCGGCGGGGGCGGGGGATGGCAGGCCGCCGGCGTCGGTCGACCGCCCGGTCCAGCAGCGCCGCCATGCGGGCCTGTGTCAGGTCCCAGCTTTGGCGGGCCAGCACCGCGTCGGCCTCGGTGCAGATGTCGGCCGGGGCATCCGCCAGCGCATCGGCGCAGGCCGCGACAAAGGCCGCCGGGCCGTCGGCGATGCGGACCGCGTGCAGATGGCCGTACTGGCGCACCACGTCGCGCACCGGGGTGGACACGACCGGGCATCCGGCGGCCAGATATTCCGGCGTCTTGGTCGGAGAGATGTAGCGCGTCGCCTCGTTCATCGCGAAGGGCATCAGCGCCACGTCCCACCCCGCCAGATAGGCGGGCAGCTGGTCATAGCTCTTCTGGCCCAGCCAATGCAGGTTGGGCGCCTGGGGAAGGCTGGCGGGGTCGATCTTGACCACCGGACCGATCATCACCACCGACCAGTCGGGCCGCGCCGCGGCCAGTCCCGCGATCAGGTCCAGATCGACGCGTTCGTCGATCACCCCGTACCAGCCAAGCCGCGGGCCGGGCAGGCCGGCCTGATCGTCGGGTTCGGCAAGTCCCGTCCGTGCGGTCGCGAAATGCCCCGTCTCGACCGAGGAGGGAAAGGCGTGGATGTTGGCGTGATCGTTGCGCCGCGCCTCCCACAGGGACCAGCCGCCGGTGGTCACCAGATCCGCCGATGCCATCAGCGCGGCCTCCAGCCCGGCCAGCGCGGGCGGCGCAAAGCGGAACGAGGCCAGCTCGTCCATGCAGTCATAGACCACGGCCGCGGCATCGACATGCTGCACGACGGGCCACATCATCGGCGTGTACAGCCACAGGACCGGGCGCACGATCCCGTTCAGGGCCAGCATCTGGTCGAACAGACCCACCAGGCCCGCGGCCTGATCCTGGGGCGACCAGCGGTCGGGAATGCGGGGGCGCACGGCCTGGACGGTCGTGCCGTGAAAGGCGTGGAACTCCAGATAGGGCAGGTGATGCGTGGTGGGGATCGCCTCCTCCCAGAACAGCACGCGGTAATCGCGGGCAAAGCGGTCCATCAGGTGCTGAGGCCGCTGGGTCACGAAATCCCACCGCAGATGCGACAGGCAGATCAGGGCGGGCTTGTCGGTCGTCGCGGGGTGCGACAGGTCGCGGGGCGTCATGACGGCTCCTTCCGGCGACCGCTGCGGATCGCGTCGATGTCTTGGCCAAGGCAGGCGATGCTGGCGCGCCAGCCCCATCGGGCGATCGCGTCGGGGCGGGGATCGGCGGGCGGCGATGCCAGCAGCCCGTCCAGCGCGGCGGCAAAGGGCGCGCCGGGGGATGCGATGGTCCCGGCCGATGCAGGCACGTGGTCCAGCCCGCAGACCAGGTCCGCATTGGCCAGCACCGGCAGGCCGGCCAGCTGATATTCGGTCAGGATCGCGGGGGCGCCGTCATGCTGACCGCAGACCACGCCGATGCGGGCGCGGTTGATCAGCCGGTTGACGGCATCATGATCCACCCCCGGTGGGCCCACGATCTCGACGTCCAGGCCGCGGCGGTCGGCGTCGGCGCGCAGGTCGTCGTCGCCGTATCCGACCACCAGCAGGGCCGTGGTGCCGGGGCGGCGCTCCATCGCGTCGAACAGGATGTCGTGGCGCTTGTAGGGCTGCGCGCAGGCGACATAGACCACGTCGCGATCCTTGGCCGCACCGGTCGGATGAAAGGTCACGTCGGACGCAAAGTTCGGGCCGATGGGCAGCACGCGCGTGCGGGCCCCGGGGATGCGCGCCCTTATTTCGGCCGATTGCCACGCGGCACCGGTCAGGAACAGGTCGAACCGCGCCGCCAGGTCGTCGGGGATCCGCAGTGCCGGGGCGTCGATGGAATTGTAGATGGTGACCGCACCGCGTGCCGCATCCATGATGTCGTGCCCGACCCCCAGGCCCCAGACGCACAGGATGTCCGGCGCGCCGGTCTGCTGCAGATGGCGCACCGCCTCGGCCGATCCGTACGGGGCGTCATGCGCGTCGGCGCGAAAGACGCGCCGCGTCAGGCCGGGGCGGTCCGGATCGGCCCGGCCCGCGGCAAGGCCCTGGCTGGCATCGGATTCGCCGCAGCGCCCGGCAAAGCTCCAGATCTCGGCGGTATCGACGATGCCCGCCGCGATCGCTGCCAAGGGCAGGCGTTCCAGATAGCCGCCGGTGACGGTGACCTGTCCCGTCGGGGGCGGCGGCAGGATGGTGTCGATCTGCGCCGGATGCGTCACCGGGACCGGCGGACCATGGCTGCAATGATCCGAGATGACGACAAGACGACGAGAATGCATGGGGCCGCCGCTGAAAAAGAACGCCGTAGGACATCGCGATGTTCACGACATGTTTCAGCTAAGGTCAGGGTTAACGACCACGCAACTTGATTAATGTCAGCGTTGCTGGGGCAGGTTTTGCATTCTGTGCCATCCGCCGTTCGGGCGAACCCTTTGCCTTTCATCGGCTTGGCGGATCGTGGCGTCCGGTGCCGACCGCCCGGCCGGAAGGGTGCCGATTAGCAAACGTTATAGGTCATCTGCTGGAACATCGGGCGCAGGCAGGAGCTTCGTTACGTCTTCTGAGGAGGAGACGCTGCATCATGGGAGACGAGACATGAAGTATTCGATGACCTGGATGGCCGGCTGCGCGATCTGCGCATTTGCCGGCATGGCGCAGGCGGATTGCGCCGCCGATCTGGCACGCTTTACCGATACCGCCGCGATGACCGGCGACAGCGCGGGTGCTGCGTCAGGCGGGACCGAGGGCATTGCCAAGGACGGATCGCTGGCGCCGCTGGAGCAGCCGGCGGGCGATGACGCCCAGGCGGATGCCCCCGAGGCGTCGGCCGATGCGTCGTCCGACATGCCTGCAGCCGATGGGGCCGACAGCGCCTCGGGCGAGGGCATCGCCAAGGACGGCTCGCTTGCGCCGCTGGAGGGAACGGAGGCAGAGCCCGGAACGGCCGTCGCCATGTCCGGCAGCGACGTGCAGGCGCAGCAGGAAGGCGAACCGACCGCCGCGGAAGAGGCCGAGGGAGACGAGGCCATGCCCGATCGCGACAGCCTGATCGCCGATGCGGAACGCGCCCTTGCCGAAGGGGACGAGGCTGCCTGTCAGGAAGCGGTCGACCAGCTGGAGGCGATGTGACGACACGCTGCGCCCGTCATCAGGGCGCAGCGGTGACTGCGGGACAGCAGGCGACGGCAATGGTCGTTGGCCGATTTCAGATTGCAACCTGTAAGGCTCTGTAAAATAGGGCCGACGTGGTCGATCTGTCGTGGACAGACTGAAACGCGAAATCGCCCTTGCCGGTAGACCCAATGACTGGGTGAATGGGCCGCGACCATCAGCCCTATGCTTCCAGCAACCTCTGTCCGGCGGGCACGAGCCAAAGGCCATGCCCGCCGTTTGCGCGAAGGTCAGCGATAGATATACATGATCTGACGATCCTGCGGGTTCACCAGCACCGTCTGGCCGTTGATCTGCGCATAGCGATAATCCGGCTGATCCGGGATCTCGTAGATCGTCACGTTTTCCGGAACGCCCGCGCCGATCACGACCTCGCCGTCCAGATAGACGGGATCCACCGTGTTCGACGTGACATAGGTGGTCACTTCGGTCGTGGGCTCCTCGGCTGCGGCAGCACCGGTCGCGCCGCCGATGGCAAGACCGGCCACCGCCCCGACCGGGCCGCCGATCAGCGCACCCATCGCCGCGCCGCCCAGACCGCCCACGGCGGCGTCCTGCCCGGTGGTCGGGTCCTCGACGGGGGCCTCGATGATGGTCACGCCGACCGTCTCGCGGTTGGGATAAAGCGACACGACCTCGTCGCCCGCCTTGACGTTCAGATAGTCGCCATAGGCCCAGCCCT
>ENA-UOXB01001638-UOXB01001638.1-bioreactor-metagenome-genome-assembly--contig:-NODE-1638-length-10367-cov-7.443270_pt1 | contig 10367 bp, 9 predicted proteins | sample MGYA00238158_ERZ761615 | MGnify/ENA primary metagenome ERZ761615 (study PRJEB28904, sample SAMN06267902) | bioreactor metagenome | isolation source: Joint BioEnergy Institute, California, USA | place... | reverse complement strand
TCCTACGACCAATAGGCGACTGACAGTCCCCGCCGCGAGGCCGAGAATCGAGCCATCGAACCTGGGAGGGTAGGTGATGGCCTCGACGGCAGCAGTACAGGATGGCTGGATGGCGCGCGCAGCGCTGCGCTCGGCCTCCTGGGCGGAAAAGTGGTTCCCTGATGCCTACGTGTTCGCGGTGCTGGGCGTGGTCATCGTCGCCCTGGCAGCCATCGGCTTCGGTTCCACGCCGCAGACCACGGCCAGTGCCTTTGGCGATGGCTTCTGGAGCCTGATTCCGTTCACCATGCAGATGGCCTTCGTGGTGATCGGCGGTTATGCCGTGGCCACCGCGCCTGTGGTGGCGCGCTTCATCGAACTGCTGGCGCGGGTGCCGCGCACGGGGCGCGGTGCGGTGGTCTATGTAGGCCTGGTCAGCATGCTGGCTTCGCTGCTCAGCTGGGGCTTCTCGCTGGTGTTCGGCGGTCTGCTGGTGCGTGCATTGGCGCGCCGGACCGATCTGCGCATGGACTACCGCGCAGCGGGTGCCTCCGCCTACCTCGGCCTGGGCGCGGTCTGGGCGATGGGCCTGAGTTCTTCGGCTGCGCAGCTGCAGGCGAACCCGGCCAGCATGCCGCCGGGGCTGGTGGAGATCACCGGCGTACTGCCCTTCACTGAAACCATCTTCCTGTGGCAGTCGATCGTGCTGACCGCGGCGTTGATCCTGGTGTCACTGCTGATTGCCTGGTTGACCGCACCGGCGGCTGGCAGTGCGCGCACCGCTGAATCGTTTCCCGGTGCGGCGCAGGCCGAGCCTGAGCCGCTGCAGCGCCGCACGCGCCCCGGCGAATGGCTCGAATACAGCCCACTGCTGACCGTGCTGCTCTCGTTGCTGGCCTTCGGATGGCTGTTCAACGAGTTCGCCAACAAGCCGGTGGTGACCGCAATCGCCAACCTCAATACCTACAACTTCCTGTTCATCTCGCTCGGCCTGCTGCTGCACTGGCGCCCGCGCAGCTTCCTCAACGCGGTGGCCAAGGCGGTGCCCAGCACGACCGGTGTGCTGATCCAGTTCCCGCTGTATGGCGGCATCGCGATGATCCTCACCCACGCGGCCGGCGCCGATGGGCAGACGCTGGCGCACCGGCTGTCCAGCCTGTTCGTGCACATCGCCAGCACCGATACGTTCGCTCTGGTGATGGGCGTGTACTCGGCGGTCCTGGGCTTCTTCGTTCCCTCCGGCGGCGGCAAGTGGATCATCGAAGCGCCGTACGTGATGCAGGCGGCCAACGAACTGAAGGCGCACCTGGGCTGGGCCGTGCAGGTGTACAACGCCGCCGAAGCACTGCCGAACCTGATCAATCCGTTCTGGATGCTGCCGCTGCTGGGCGTGCTGGGCCTGAAGGCCCGCGACATCGTCGGCTTCACCTTCATCCAGCTGCTGGTGCACATCCCGCTGGTGCTGGGCCTGCTGTGGTTGCTGGGCATGACGCTGGATTACGTGCCGCCTGTGATGCCATGAGGTGCTGCGCCCGCTGCGCGGCCGGGCCGGGCGGGCGCCGCTGAATGGGTCACAGCCTCTGCGGGCATGAGCACATGCCGAACCCGCATGAATCCTTCAGCCGCTTGCGGCACAAGGGGCCACGCCGGTTCATTCACGCGCATGCACATTTCTGTAGCTGCGTCACAACGCATGGTTAACCCACCGCTGCAGACGATGGCCGCAACCACCGCATTCCGCGAGTGGCACTGGAGACACCGCAATGGGCCAGCACAATCAGAACCAGCAGAACCAGCAGAACCAGAAGCAGCAGGATCAGCAGGATCAGCAGGGGCGCGGTCGCGATCAGCAGCAGCAACAGCAGCAGGAACAGCAGCAGCGCGGCCAGCGCAACCAGCAGCAGGGCGGGCAGGACGAGGAAGAGTGACCCTCGCGTCCCTGTCCAGCATCGCCTGAAGCCCCGCCTTGTGCGGGGCTTCTCATTCCAGTGTGCCGATCCGCTCCAGCACGGGCGCCGCCGACATGTCGTTGGGATTGGTACCCGGTACGCCCTGCGGTACGTCCATGCCCATCCTGCGGTAGAGGTCGATCCAATGCCGGGCGATCTTCCCGGTCTGCGGATTGCGGAAGTTCATCGGCTGCAGCGCGAATACATGGTGGGCACGGAAGGCACGTTCGATGAAGTCCGAGCAGTAGTAGCTGTCATCGTTCGGCACGTAGGAGGCGTTGTAGGGCCTTCCAAGCAGGGTACGCGCGGTGGCGACGGCGTCGCCGATGGCAGCGTTGTGCGGTGCGCGCAGGCGGTAGACCACGATCTGCCGCAGCCGGGCGCGCGCCTCCTGCTGGAACGTAGCCAACGTCTGCCGGCGCGAGCCCTTCTCGTCCGCATGCAGCACTTCCCAGCCCTGCGTCGTGGCGGCCACCAGACCCACATGATCGAAACCGGGATGAGCCTGCGTACCGGTCGCATCATCGATGGCAGCGCTCAGGCCACTTTGCCCTGCGGTGACGAACAGCAGGTCGCCCTCCTGGAGATCCACGGCCGTCGCCGCGGCAGCGGGCAACAACAGGGCGAACAACAGCAGGATGCGGCGCATGGAGGGTCCGGCAACGGGAGGAAGCGCCATTGTAGGTTCCTGCACGGCACACGGCCCGTTCAGCCCCGCCGATGCGGTACGGCGCGTACCTCCCAGCCCAATTCCGCATCCCGCAGCTCGCCCGCGGGTACATCTCCCATCAGCACCTGCAATCCCCGTGCGTTGGGCAGGTCCTTCTGCTCGGGGAACCAGCGCCGGTCGGCGGCAACGACGATCAGCAGGCCCTCGTCATCGCCCATCGGTGCGAACTGGGCCGAGGGCGCGCTGATGGGTTGCAGGCCGAAGCGCCCGGCGGCCTGCAGGCGCACCGAATCGACATCGTGGCTGGGCAGGCCGACTTCGCTCAGGCAGGTCATCTCACTGCCATGGAAGGCGCCCTCCTGCGGACTGCACGGAAGCCGGCGCCGGCCGATCAGCTCCAGGATCAGTCCATCCGGGCCGGTGAAGTACACCGACTGCGATTGCCAGCTGCTTTCCAGCGCGAAGTAGTCCAGTCCTGCCGGGTTGCGCTGCAGCGGCGTACGCTCGCGCAGCCAGGTCATGGCGGCCGCGAAACGGTTGTCCGGCACGTTGAAGGCCAGGTGCACGCCGCCGACCGCGACGTCCTCGGCCAGCCGCAGCTCGATCGTGCTCCAGCCGATGTGGATGCGGTTGCCGCTGACCGGCAGCTGCAACACATCGCGGAAATAGGCCGCCACCCCGGTGACGTCGGATACCGGCAGGGTGAGATGCAACAGACGCATGGTCTCTCCGCCTCGAAGCGTGCGCTGACAGTGTAGCGGCACGGGTCTTCGCGCGGCGTCTTCATCCGTGCAACCGGGCGTCGCGAAGCGCTATGGTCGCGGCTTCAGGGCGGCCTCGAAGAACCGCTGCGCCTCCGCCACGGTGCGTGCATGCGTCTGCGCTCTTGGCGTCTGGCTGCTGCACAGGGCGGGCAGTCGCTGCTGGCCCAGCGGCGTGCATTCGGACAGGAAGTCGTAGTGGCCGACACCGGGCAGGACATCCAGTCTCGCCTCCGTGATGGACGCCTTGGCGACCTCCGCGTTGGTGGCTGCAGGAGCGACCGTGTCCGCCGCGCCCTGGATGATCGACACCGGTTGCCGCAGCGCCTGCAACTGCTGGGGCGGGAACGCCTGCATGATCGCCGGTGCCATCAGGAACACGGCGCGCACACCCGGGACCGGGCGGGCATCATCGGCGTGGGCTATCCACGGCGCCAGATCCGCCGCCGCCGCCGCGGCCTTGCGAGCCTCCAGGGTGTGCGACGGCGCCTCGCTCTGTGGCTGGCACACACCGTCATCCGGATGGGCTTCGCAGAAGTCACGCAACCGCCGCAGGTCCGGTCGCGCCCCCGCCGCCAGCAGGGCCGTGTAGCCTCCGGCCGAGAAGCCCATTACACCGATCCGCTGCGCATCCACGTGCGGCCCCAGCTTGGGATCGGCCTGCACGGCGGCCAATGCGGCGCGCAGATCATCCGCACGCAGCCAGCTCAGCATGCTGCCCTGCAGGGTCAATTCATCCACGCCGTTGTTGCCGGGATGGTCGACGGCGATCACCAGATAACCAGCGCGCGCCAACGCGGTGCCCAGCCAGCCCATCATGCGGGCGCTGCCGCCGTTGCCATGCGAGAGCAGCAAGGTCGGCAGGCGGCCACCGGCGATGGCTGCCTCCGGCGCCGCCTGGCCCACCACGAACAACGGTGCATCGGGCGGACCGATACGCAGTGGCACTTCGTTGCTGCCCGCCATAGCCGGATACCAGACGGTGTAGCGAAGCGTATCGCGCTGCTGCGCGTCGCGTACCGCAGCGCTGGCCACGGTGGTCACCGCCTGGTGTTCGCCGGCCAGGCCAGTGCCGGGGACGCCGGCGAGCGACGCGGGGGCAATCAGGACCAGGCCCAGCAGCAGGTGCATCAAGCGCATCGCACGACTCCTTTCAGTGTGTTGCATTCATCAGGGGTGGGGGTCCACGGGCAGCCAGATCTCCACACCGCCGTTGCCGGTGTGCTCATCGAAGCGGGCGTCGTAGCGTTCCAGGTCCGGCGCCGCGGCAAGACTCAATCCGGAGGTGGGCAGATAGTGATCCAGCAACCAGAACCAGGTGGCGCGGATGGACGAGATGTGGCCGTCATGCCAGGCCACCAGATAGCGGCGCGCGGGAATCTGCAGGCGCTGCCAATGTGCTGGAATCGAGGTCAGCGTGGCGCTGGGCAATGCGGCCAGGTAGGTGAATCCGCCGTCGTCATCGCTGTCGTGGCATACACCAAAACTGACCGGTGCGGGTTTGGGCCACTCCCGGTTGAGCTGCGCCCATTGGCCAGGGATGGCGCCACTGCTGTGGCGGGTGTGGCGCATGCCGATTCCGGCCACCTGGAACGAAGGCGTGTCGAGCAGGCGCGGTGCCACGCTGCAGGCGGTGGGAATGTCGTCCACGCGCGCCGCCTGCACCAGGACCAGATCCGCAGTGCCGGACTCGCGCACCCGTTCGGGGGTCTGCCCGAACTGCTCGCAGAAGGCACGGGTGAACGCGGCATGCGTGGAATAACCGGCGTCCATCGCCACCGGCAGGATTTCGTCGGCACCGTCGGCCAGCCGCTGCGCCGCCATGCTCAAGCGGCGGCCGCGCAGGTAGCGCATCACCGACGTGCCGGTGCGCGCGTGGAACAGACGCGACAGATGGAAGGGCGACAGGCCAGCGGCTGCCGCGATATCGGCCAACGCCAGCGGACGGCCCGCATGGGTTTCGATGTACCACAACGCCTTGCCTGCCGCGCTCATCCCGCCATCCCCGCTGCACTGTCCGGCACAGTAGCGGATCGGCTGCCGCTGCGCTTAGCAGTTCTTGCGCAGTGGATGGCTGACATGGGGAGAGAACCGGGCCGCCGGTCGACTCCGGCAAAGTCCCCGGCCGGCCGGGAGAGCCGGCCCGCCGGGGATACCACACAACGCTTTACCGCCTTACTTGGTTTCTTCCCACTGCACGACGTCGGGCTCGGCGGCGCGGATGCCGGCGGTCGACAGCAGTCGTGTGGTCGCGTCCAGTGCGGCGTTCACCGATGGGTACTCGACGATCGCACGGCCGGAGGCCTTGGACACCTTCACCACGGTGCCGCCGGTGGCCGTTGCCGCGCGCTGTGCGGAGGCTGCATCGGTGAAGAAGACCTTTACCCGGGAGGTGGCCACCACCGGCGCGCCGTCGCTTGAAACGGCGGCGGCGAACTTGCCGGCACCAGCATCCAGACGTGCAGCGGCACCGGTGCTGCTGGCGTCGGTGGAGCGCTTGCTGCGGGTACCGGTGGCGGGCGCCGGTGCGTCGGTCGAGGGCGTGATGCGGAACTCACCGCCCTTGGCCTGCTGCACGGTAGCCGACGGCGCCAGCTGGAAGCGGGTCGCGCCCACGTTGAACGCGCGGCCCGTGGCCCTGGCCTTCAGTTCCTGTGCGTCCACGGCAGACAGGCTCCGGGCTGTGGGGGCCTGGGTCGAGCTCTGCGCCCAGGCGGTAGAGGAGATCGCCGCGACGGCGAGGGTGGTCAACAGAATGGTCGTCTTCATCATCAGTGCCCCAGAACGCGGATCTTGAAGAATTCGAGGCTGCCGCGCGACGCTGCGTTCGCGGACTGCCCCATGTCGGTCACTTCCAGGGTCCAGGTGCCGTTGCCGGTCTCATCCAGGAAGGCGTTGCTGGACAGCAGGTCCCAACTGGTGAAGTTGCGCTGGATCGCCACGGAACCCGACAGGCCGGAGCCGATCGAGGTGAACGCCGGTTGCACCACGCTGCGCGTACCGCTGGGCGAAACCAGCACGAACTGCAGCTGACGGGTGTTGCTGTGATTCACCCGGAAGCCCAGCTGCACCGATTCGACGTTGCGTGCGACATTGGCCAGCTGCACCGTCAGCCGCGCTGCCGCAGCGGAGGTGTTGCCGATGGCGACCCGGCGCGTGGTGTTGCGCCACCCGCTGTCCACCAGCGGGCCCAGCGACTGGAAGTTCTCTGCGACCTGCACCGCGCGCGCTGCGTTGACCACGCCGAAGCCGTACCAGTTGCTGTAGGCCCGGTTTGCAGCGTTGACGGTCCAGCCCGGCACCAGCGTGCGTCCATCGGCGAGTGTCACGGCAGGCTGGTTCGGGTGGTTGCGGGTGGCGGTGGTGGCCAGGATGTACTTCACGTCGCGGTACGTCAGGTTGGGATTGGTTTCCAGCACCAGCGCCGCCACGCCCGACACCATCGGCGCCGAGGCCGAGGTGCCATTCATCTTGGCGGTGTAATTGCAGGTGCTGTCGACAGCGGACTGATTGCCGTCCAGTGTGTTGCGCAGGCTCGTGTTCTTGTTGCTGCCCTGCGCGCAGCCGGTGACATCGGTGGTGACGATGGCCGGATCGTAGCGGACGGCAGGCTGGCCCGGGACGACCTGCCGCTGCCAGCCGTACTCGCCACCGAATGCGGACACCCACAGCGCGGCACCGGTGGACGAATAGGACGAACGCACGCCGTCGGCGCGCACCGCACCCACGGTGATCACATTGAACAGATTGTTGCGGGGGTCGCGGCCGGCAGGCACGCAGCCGGTGCCGCGGTTCTTGGTGTCGGTGGTGCAGACATCCTGCGTCTGGCTGATCGATGCGTTGTTGAAGTTGTTGCCGGCGGACTTCACGTAGATGCCGCCGCTGCCGCCGCGCGTGCCGGACAGGGCCTGCTCGTACGCGCGGATATCGTTCTCGCTGAACGCGAACGGCAGGTTCGGATTGCCCGGGCCTGCGCCCCAGCTGTTGTTGAACACCTGCACGTCGGCGGCCTCGGCGCCGTCCCACCACGAGTACTCGATGTTGGCCGTCTGGCTGCCGCTTGCATCGGAGGCCAGTACGTTGAAGCCCTTCAGCGTGGCCGCCGGGGCCACGCCGCGCACGCCCACGCCGTTGGCGCCCACCGCGCCGGCAATGCCGCCGACCATGGTGCCGTGATTGTCCACATCCGGAGCGGAGGGGGAGGGGTTGTTGGAGTTGTTGGCAAAGTTCTTGCCCGCCACGGCTGCCACATTGGCGGCCAGGTCCGGGTGGGCGATCTGCAGGCCGTCGTCGACGATGCCGATGATCACCCCTTCGCCGCGGATGCCATTGCGGAACAGCCCATCCACGTTCAGATCATTGCCGGCAACCGGGCGCGTGTCGCCCTGTACGGCCTGTCCGGTGTTGAGCAGATGCCACTGGATCCCGGCCAACGGATCGGCCTGCTGGGCCTGGGCGGTCACGGCCAGGCTGCCCAGTACCAGGGCAGTGGCCAGGGCCAGCCGCGCGGAACGCGGTGGCGCGGAGTGGTGCGTGTGTCGCTTCATACACGAATCCTTCTGTTGTGAATCGGCCTGGCAGGACGGCGGGACGGAATTGCCCCATCGCAACGAGCCAAACGCGACACAACTGAGAACCCCCTACCTCTTCACGGCAGCAATCTGCAGATGTGCCGATTGCGTCACAAACACTCATGCCCCGCGGTAATGACGACTGCGCATTCCTGTTGTAAGGCCGAGCCTGGCCTCGTCGCAGAACCGAAGGCTCATCGCGCGCCTTCACCACCGACTGTGCTACCAAGGCCCCTGCACTTCCCCGCAATGGAGCAGGACGATGGTCAATCCGCTGGCCCAGGCCCATCGTGGCCTTGGCACGACGCTGTTCAGCCTGTTGAACCCGATCCCGTTCGGCTTCTTCGTCGGCGCCCTCATCTTCGATGCCATCTACCTCAACTCTGCCGAGGTGATGTGGGGCAAATCCGCGGCGTGGCTGATCACGTTCGGCCTGCTCATCGCCATCGTGCCGCGACTGATCAACCTGTTCGCCGTCTGGCGCCGGGGCAACACTGCCACGCGCATCGACCGTCTCGATTTCCTGCTCAATCTGGTGGCGGTCGCCCTGGCCATCTGGAACGCCTTCGTGCACAGCCGTGATGCGTATGCGGTGGCCGTTCCCGGCACGATCCTGTCGGCGCTGACCGTTGCACTGATCGGTCTTGGCCATGTCCTGTTGTCACTGCAGCCGCCGGTGCTGCAAGGAGGCCGTCATGGTTGATCGCATCGTGCCTGCTGCAGGCGGGCTGGTCCTGGCCGCAATCCTGTCGGCGTGTGCCGGCAAAGCCGAATATCACCCCAGCGAACAATCCGGTGCGCATCCGCCGCTGCCGGCGCCGGAGAACTACCTGATGCCGCCCATGCAGGTACCGCGCGGGGTGGGCTGGGCCGATGGGCAGGCGCCGTCGGTGGCCGACGGACTGAAGATCGAGCGCATCGCTGCCAACCTGCAGCACCCGCGCCGCCTGCTGACCCTGCCCAATGGCGATGTGCTGGTGGTGGAAGGCAACGGTCCGGGCACCGAGCCGGTCACCACCCCCAAGCAATGGATTGCCGGCAAGGTGAAGGCGCGCTCGGGCAAGGCCGGCAAGGGAGGCAACCGGGTCACGCTGCTGCGGCGCGCGCCTGGCACTGCCACATGGAGCCAGCACGTCTACATCGAGGGCCTGCATTCGCCATTCGGCATCGCCCTGATCGGCGACACGCTGTACGTCGCCAACACCGACAACATCATGAAGTACCACTACGTGCCCGGCGAAACGCGCATGTCCGACAAGGGCAGCGAATTCACCGACCTCCCCAGCACCGTCAACCACCACTGGACCAAGGATCTGCTGGCCAGCCGCGATGGCAGCAAGCTGTACGTGGGTGTGGGCTCCAACAGCAACATCACCGAAAACGGCCTGGCCATCGAGTACCGGCGCGCGGTGGTGCTGGAGGTGGACGTGGCGACCAGCGGCAGCCGCATCTATGCCTCCGGCCTGCGCAACCCCACCGGCCTGGACTGGGAACCCAGCACCGGCAGGCTGTGGGCAGTGGTGAACGAGCGTGACGAGATCGGTGCCGACCTGGTGCCGGACTATCTCACCTCGGTACAGGAACATGGTTTCTACGGCTGGCCGTACAGCTACTACGGCCAGCATGTGGACGAGCGTGTGCAGCCGCAGCGGCCGGATCTGGTGGCCAAAGCGATCCGCCCGGACTACGCCATCGGTTCGCACGTGGCACCGTTGGGGCTGCTGTTCTATACCGGCCAGGCACTGCCGGCGAAGTACCACGGCGGCGCCTTCATCGGCGAACATGGCAGCTGGGACCGCTCTCCGCTGAGCGGCTATGAAGTGGTGTATGTGCCGTTCAAGGATGGCAGGCCGACGGGACGTCCGCAGACCGTGGTCAGTGGCTTTGCCTCGGAGGACGAGAAGACATTGAGGGGCGCACCGGTGGGCATGGCCATCGACAGCGAGGGCGCCCTGCTGGTGGCCGACGACGTCGGCGATGTGGTGTGGCGTGTGTCGGCCAGGTAGCTCTGCAGAGTCCAGCCATGCTCGACTGCTCTGGATCTGGCTTCTGTAGGGCCGAGCCCATGCTCGGCCTACGCGCGCAGCGCTGGGTTTCCGCGTACAGGTCGAAGAGCAGCCGAACGTGGGCTCGGCTCTACAGTTCCGTGGTACCGCTGCGGAACCCGCTGAACACCGATTCGGCCGCAAACCCGACGCCGCCCAGCAGCACGCCGAAGTACGCAACCGTGGCGACCAGGAAGGCATAGCCGGCTGCCACCGCCGCGCCATCACGCTGGATGAAGCCGATGGCGAAGGACATCAGGGCAAGTGCCGGCAGCGTGTTGCTGAAGGGAATCGGCCCGGCCGGCGCCATCAGCAGCAGCGTGGCCACGATCAGGGCCAGGTTGTTCAGGCGCATCATCTTCTTCGAGCGCACCATCACCGCCAGCCGCATC
>ENA-UOXB01001637-UOXB01001637.1-bioreactor-metagenome-genome-assembly--contig:-NODE-1637-length-10367-cov-22.346780_pt1 | contig 10367 bp, 10 predicted proteins | sample MGYA00238158_ERZ761615 | MGnify/ENA primary metagenome ERZ761615 (study PRJEB28904, sample SAMN06267902) | bioreactor metagenome | isolation source: Joint BioEnergy Institute, California, USA... | reverse complement strand
GCACCGCCTTCGAGCTGGCTGCGCGCCGCTTCCACGGCGCGGTTGACGTCCTCGGTGGTGCCGCGGGCGGAGCTGCCGTAAACCTGTTCGGTTACCGGATCGATCAGGTCGATACGACGACCGTCGGAGGCTTCGGCGGCAGTGCCGGCGATGAAGTGTTGCAGGTGCTGAGTCATGTGCGTATCCACGGAAGTTGGAGAGTCGATCAAGCCTTCAGCGACGCCAGGGCGTCGCCAAAGATGTCCAGTGCCTTGAAGAACAGCGCGCGGGAGATGGTCAGCGACGGCATCACGCGCATCACGTTGCTGTAGCGGCCGCAGGGGATCATCAGCACGCCGTGGCTCATCAGGTAGCCCATCAGCTGGCCGATCTTGTCGCGCGAGAGCGGCTCCTTGGTGGCCGGATCCTCGACCAGTTCGATACCGATCATCAGGCCACGGCCGCGTACCTCGCCCACCAGCGGGCTGTTGAAGCCGCGGATGCGTTCCTGGGCTTCCAGGCCCAGTGCATGGGCGCGGTTGAGCAGGTCGAGCTGCGGGTCCTGAATGATGGCGATGTTGGTCAGTGCCACGGCGGCGGACAGCGAGTTGGCGGCGAAGGTGTTGGGCATCGAGCCGTCAGGAATCTGCGCGGCCAGGTCCGAACGCATGATCAGCCCGGCCATCGGCAGGTCGCTGCCGATGCCCTTGCCGAAGGTCAGCATGTCCGGCTTGACGTCCGAGTGCTCGACGGCCCACATCTTGCCGGTACGCCCGGCACCGGCCTGCACTTCGTCGACGATCAAGAGCGCACCGCTGCGGTCGCAGGCCGCGCGCAGCAGCTGCAGGAATTCGGGCGACGGCGGCACGTAGCCGCCTTCACCCTGCACCGGCTCGACGATTACCGCGGCCACGTCATCGGCGCCGGTGTAGGGCGTGTTGAGCAGGTAGTCGACGTACTCGCCGGCGATCTGCTCGGCGCTCTTGTGGGTGGTGTCGAACGGGAAACGATACGCGTAGGGGTAGGGCGCGTGGATCACGCCGCCCATCTGCGCACCAAAGCCCTTGCGGTAGGCGGTGCCGGTGGTCAGCGCCCCCGAGGCGTGCCAGACGCCGTGGTAGCCACCGTGGAAGGCGATGATCTGGTGGCGGCCGGTGATGCGCTTGGCGAACTTGATCGCGGCTTCGAGGGCGTCGCTGCCGCTTTGCGTGAAAAACGTGATGCAGTCGCCGCGCAACCCGGGCGGCGCGATCTCGGAGAGCTTGGCGGCCAGCTCGGTGCGCCGGGTGCTGTTGATCTCCAGCGCGTGCATCAGCACTTCGGACTGCTCGCGAATGGCCGCCACCACCTGCGGGTGGCAGCGGCCGACGCTGCTTACGCCGACGCCAGCGGAGAGGTCGATGTAGGTGTTGCCGTCCGGATCCTTGAAGGTCGCGCCGAACGCACGGTCCATGGCGATGGGCATACGGCCGCCACCCCGGGCCATCGACTCGGTGCGCGCCGACAGGGCCAGGGCTTCGCTGGTTTTCGGGCCGGGCAGGGTGCTGGAAAGGATTTGCGGGGCATCGGCAAAATGCAGGGCTTCGAACTTGGCTTCGCTCATGACGGTCTCTACGGGATATCGGTTCAGGTACGCCGATCATCTCCGCTGCGCGCCTGCAGCCGGTATCCCAAATTGGCACTTGGATAGCCCATGGCAGGTGCATTGCCCGTTCACGGGCGAGCCGCTATGTGCGACCATCCGGTGCGTACGCAGCCGGAAAACAACAAGGCTGGCGAGGGCGCTGCAGGCCATGAAAACCCACCACATCAGCCATTTCCGCGACATCCACGTGCATGCCGCCACCGTTCAGCAGTGGAGCCAGGACTACAGCCAGCTGAGCGCCGGCTGCAGCGAAAGCTCGCTCATGCAGCTCACCACAGAGCATTGCCACATGTTTCTGGAGCAGATCAACCAGCGTGTGGTGCAGAACGGCGTGGCGCCGCGTGAGCGCATGTGTTTCGCCGTGCCGATCAACGTGCCGGGCTCGATACGCATGCAGGGCCGCGACGTGGACGACAGCAGCCTGTTCTTTCTCAACGGCGGCGAGGAGTTCATGTTCCACATGCCGACCGGCATGCAGCTGCTGTCCGTCACCTTCGAGCGCGAACTGTTCGAGCAGGCCCTGGCGCACACGGCCGAGGCGAAGGACATCGCTGCGCTGCTGCGCCAGCCGGTGATCCGCGTGCCGCCCAAGCGTTTCGCCGCTGCCCGCCGTCGCCTGCTGGCGATGTTTGCCCAGGCCTTGACCAGCGAGGCCCCCGACGGTGCCTGGGAGCGCCCCCTGGAGCAGGCGATGCTCGATGAGCTGCTGCAACTGATGAGCGACCCGGCATGCGACAAGCAGCAACGCTCGCAGAGCTCGACACGCAGCTTTATCGTCGAGAAATGCCACCGCCTGGTGGCCGCGCAGATGACCCGTGCGCCCAGCGTGATCGACCTGTGCGAGCGCCTGCAGGTCAGCCGGCGCACCTTGCAGAACAGCTTCCATGCGGTCGCCGACACCACGCCGCTCAACTACCTGCGCGCGGTGCGCCTCAACGGCGTGCGGCGAACCCTGATGAGTACCCAGGCCGCGCAGCTGCCGATCGGCGACGCGGCCGCGCAATGGGGCTTCTATCACCTCAGCCATTTCGCCGCCGAATACTTCGAGTTGTTCGCCGAGCTGCCGTCGCAGACCACGCGCGCCGCGAGTGCCAGTGATGCCCCGGCCTGAGCGGGTGCCGCCCATCATTCTCCCGCATCGATAGCCCCTCGAGCCGGTCATAACCCGGGACATGACCGTACCGGGAGCCGCCGATGAAGCGCCTGCGCATCGCCACCTTCAATATCAATGGCATCAACGCCCGACTGCCCAACCTGCTGAGCTGGCTGCAGCGCGAACAGCCGGATGTGGTGTGCCTGCAGGAGCTCAAGACGCCCGACAAGTCGTTCCCGGCCGGTGACATCGAAGCGGCCGGCTATGGCGTGGTGTATCAGGGGCAGACGGCGTGGAACGGCGTGGCGATTCTTGGCCGCGATACCCAGCCGCTGGAGATTCGCCGCGGCCTGCCCGGCGCCGAATGGGACAGCCAGGCGCGCTACATCGAGGCGGCGGTACAGGGCGTGGTGGTGGCCTGCCTGTACCTGCCCAATGGCAACCCGCAGCCCGGCCCGAAATTCGATTACAAGCTCAGGTGGTTCGAGCAGCTGATCGAGCATGCGCAGACGCTGCAGGCCAGCGAACACCCGGTGGTGCTGGCCGGCGACTTCAACGTGGTGCCGAGCGACTTCGATATCTACAACACCCGCTCCTGGCTCAAGGATGCCTTGCTGCAACCCGAGAGCCGCGCGTGCTTCCAGCGTCTGCTCGATCAGGGCTGGGTAGATGCGCTGCGCACGCTGCACCCGGACAAACAGCTGTTCACCTTCTGGGATTACTTCCGCCGCCACTGGCAGAGCAATTCCGGGCTGCGCATCGACCACCTGCTGCTCAACCCGGCGCTGGCGCCTTATCTGCAGGCGGCCGGTGTGGACACCTGGGTGCGCGGCGAGGAACACCCCAGCGATCATGCCCCGGCCTGGATCCAGCTGAGCAGCCGCAAGCTCAAGCGCAAATAGCCGCTGCCATTTGCGCGGCGATGCAGTGCATTCACCCGGCATGCTGTCTCAACCCTTTAACACCCTAGCGGCGGCCATGCGCCGCTTGCTGCCACGCGGGTTGTGGGGCGGTTTGCGCGGCGCAGCGGTAGGTCGGGTGTCTCGGCCGCTTTACAAAACGCCGCTGCCATACCCACCACAAGATTCTATCTACCTGTTTTAACTAGCAAAAACCTTAATGGCACAGTGCATGCTCTAGGTTCGATAACGCTCAAGCGGCTCGAACCAAGGGATGTCGGTCATGAAGCGCTTCGTTTTCTTCAATTGCTGTGCATGGGCCATGGTGTGCGGCCTGCAGGCTGGCGTACTGCAGGCCGCCGAAGGCGATGTGATCATCAGCCGCGAAGTGCAGCCACGTGTCGCCACCCGGGCGGCGCTGGTGCCGGACCCCAATCCGCGCTCGGTGAACCCCGGTCGCTCGGTGGTGGATGCGACTGCCGAGCTGGGCGATAGCGACTTCGCCAACGTTTCCAGTGGGTTGGCATTGCCTCAGCAATTGCTCGGCGGCCCGCTGGGCAACCAGCTGCAAGCACCGCTGCAGCAATCGCTACCGGGGCTCGGTGCGGGCCACGGCGCAGGCGGCGGCAACGGTGTTGCCGCACAGGTCAACCGCAGCGTGCAGCAGGGCCTGCGCCCGCTGCAGATGCTGGGGGAGCGCTGATATGCACGCCCGCACGCTGTTCATCACCCTGGCCCTCAGCGGCCTGGCTCAGGCCGACGACATCGCGCGTATCGCGGCCAGCGCATCAGGCTATCAGGGCAACCTCAGCGTCAACCAGGCGGCCGGCGACCTGCAGCAGCAGGCCAATGTGCGGGTCATCAGCGTGGGCGGGGCAGGGGTCTCGGCCAGCACCGTCCGTCAGAGCGTCGACCTCCTACCCGCAGGCAGTGCCGCCCGTAACACCCAGGCCAGTATCGACGGCAACGCCTTCAGCGGCGGCAACGGCGTGGTTGGCGTCACCCAGGCAGCAGGCGTCGGCAACCAGCAGGCCAACGTGCTCAGCGTGACGCTGCTGGCGGCGCCGCAGAGCCTGGACGACAACGTGCTGGCGCAGAGCGTGACCCGCCGCGACGAATCCTTTTCAGCGACACCCGTGGGCGAGCGCCGCGCGGCAATCAGCAACGAGGCCTTTTCAGGCAGCCGTGGCGTGGTGCAACTGAACCAGAGTTCCGGGATTGGCAACCGAACGGCCAATCACCTGGGCATCAGGGTTGTGGATTGACCCTATTCGAGCAAGGCCAACACTTCATCGTATGGAGAAACACGACATGAAATCTTCAGTACTGCTTAGCCCCCTGGCATTTGCACTGGCTGCCGTTCTGGCCACCTCCGCCCACGCTACCCAGCCAGGCAACAGCGCGTCCAGCGGTGCCAGCGGCGCCACGGCAAAGATCTCCGATACCCAGCTCAACTTCAACAACCGGGTCACCAACCACGAGACCAAGAACAACGCCAGCATCGACGGTTCGCTGCGCAATGCGTCGGGTAACGTGGGCGTCAACGTTGCGGCCGGCGACAACAACCAGCAGGCCAACGCAGCGGCCATCGCCACTGCCGACACCGCCTTCGTGTTCGGCGTCGCGGTCGCCGGCTCCGGCGCCAATGCCAGCACCGGCGTCGAGCAGAAGGCCTACTCCAACAACCTGAGCAACTACGGCAACCCCAACAACGCCTCGGTCAACAACAGTGCCAACGGCGCGACTGGCAACGTTGGCGTCAACGTGGCGGCGGGCAACTACAACCAGCAGAAGAACGACACCACCATCGCCTCGTCGGAAACCGCTTACCTGGCCAATGCCTCGGCCACCGTGCTGCAGTCGTCCAACGGTAACGTGACCGATAACAACCAGGGCACCGCGTTCGAAGACGAATCGGCACTCGCCCTGCAAACCAGCAGCTCCGGCGGCTCCTGGTGGCCACAGCCGGACAAGACTCCAAGCGTCAACAACGCCAGCCTGAGCAATTCCCTGGGCGGCGTGTCGGGTAACGTCGGGGTCAACATCGCTGCTGGCGGTGGCAACCAGCAGAGCAACAGCCTGACCATCGCAGCCGGCTGTAATGCCTGCCGTTAAGCGCTGAGGAAGTCGACGATGCCGGCCCCCCGGCATCGTTTTTATCGGGAAACCTCCATGGCCAAATCGCTTGCCGGGCAGCTGCTGGGATGGAGCTGCATGATGCTGTGCCTGGCCGCTACCGCTGCCGAGATGCGCATGGCGGTGTTGCCCAACGGGGCACTCGCCACCGTGCAGGTCGAGAGCATGCGCGAGCGGCGCTTCGCCAACCTGGTCGAACAGAAAACCGACTTCAGCTGCGGTGCTGCCGCCATGGCGACCATTCTCAACCAGGCCTATGGCATGCAACTGCAGGAAGACGACGTGATCCGCGGCATGCTCGCCAGCGCCGATGCCGAGCAGGTGCGCAGCCAAGGCTTTTCCATGCTCGACATGAAGAATTACGCCAGCACCCTGGGCCTGCGTGCGCGCGGCTACCGGGTGGATGCCGAACAACTGCAGAACCTGAAAATTCCCAGCATCGTGCTGCTCAACGTGCGCGGCTACAAACACTTCGTGGTGCTGCAGCGCATATACCGCGGCTACGCCTACGTGGGCGACCCGGTGCTGGGCCACAAGAAAATGCCCGTCAGCGAATTCGCCGGGGGCTGGAATGGCATCGTCTTCGCCCTGATCGGCCCAGGCTACAACCGCGCCAATGCGCTGCTGACCCCACCGGAACCGCTGACCGCGAAGACGCGCATCGATGGCTTCAGCCCGGTGAAGGACGCCGAGCTGATGGAGTTCGGTTTCATCCAGAGTGATTTTTTCTAACTGCCAGGGGAAGGGTCATGAACAGCAAGCTATGGCTGGCCGCGAGCATCCTTGCCGCAAGCCTGCCCGTGAGCGCCGCCAATCCGTTCCAGCCTGTCGAGGTCGCCGACCACGAACTCGCCCAGCTGCGCGGCCGCTACGTATTGCCCGACCGCATCATCAGTTTTGGCGTGGTGATGAGTTCTACCTGGCAGAACAGCGCCGGGCAGGTGATCGGCGCCGAGGTGGCGGTGAACGTCGCCAACGGCCAGGTGCACCCAGCCTTGCAGGTTCGCGAGATCAGCTCCCTGGGCAATGGCGGCAACGTCATCGCCGGAACCGGGGTGATCACCGGAGGCAGCGGCCTGGATTCGGTCAACGGCATCGTGCAGAGCGTGCGCACTGCGGGCGACCTGAACAGCGGCCTGAATGACCTGCGTGTGCAGGTCAGTACCGGCGGCAGCGCCACGGCGAGCACCGATGGCCAGCCCTGGACGGGCAGCCAGGCGTTCGCCAACCCCGCCGGCACGGTCAACGTCAGCAGCCGCGATGGCGGCATCAATATCGCGTTGCAGGCCGGGCAGGGGCAGGGCTTCAGCAGCCAGCAGATCGGCGGCGGGGTGGCCCAGCACGCCACTATCTCCGGTTCGATGAACGAGGTGCGCAACCTCGCGACCCTCAACGTGGCGCTGCGTGACAACCCGCGCAACCTCAGCCTGGACACCTGTATCGAGCAACTTCGGGCCCTGCGCCCCCATGGCTATTGAGCAGTGCCAAGGTGGCACAAAGGATTGCGACCATGCGCCAGATGATCAGCGTCGCCATGCTGTTTGGTGTCGGCTTCAACGCAGCATTCGCAGCTGATCCGGCCCAGGTCGAGGCGCTGCAGCAGGAGCTGCAGGCACTCAGGGCCCAATACCAAACGCAGCAGAATGCCCTCAAGGTGCTCGAACAGCGCCTGCGCCAGGTCGAAAGCCGCGCACCCCAGGCCAGCAGCGGCCCGGCGCCGCTCACCCGCAGCGGCAACCAGCAGGTAGCCAGCAACGGCGCCTCCGCCGGGTACGGCACCGCCTTGAAGGATGACGCCGCGCCGCCAGCCAGCGTCGAGCACCTCTACCAGGAGGCCAGCGGCTTTTTCGGCAGTGGCACCTTCAGCCTGGAGCCGGGCATCACCTACAGCCATTACGATTCGCGGCAGCTGTTTCTCAACGGCTTTCTGGCCCTGGATGCGATCTTTCTCGGCAATATCGGCGTCGACCAGATCAACGCCGACACCTTCACCTTCGACCTGACCGGGCGCTACAACTGGGCGCAGCGCTGGCAGCTGGACGTCAACGCACCGTGGATCTACCGCGAGAGCACCTACCAGTCCGCGGGTGCCGGCGGGGCGAGTACCTCAGTCAGCGAGGCCAGCGTGACCGGCGATGCGCGCCTCGGCGATGTCAGCGTGGGGCTCGCCTACAAGCTGTTCGACGAGAGCGAAGGATCGCCCGACGTGGTGCTGAACATGCGCGTCAAGGCGCCAACCGGCGTCGAGCCTTACGGCATCAAGCTCGATACCGTGGCCGGCAACGACAACCTGAGCATCCCCGAGGACCTGCCGACCGGTAACGGCGTGTGGTCGGTCACCACCGGCGTGGCCCTGGTCAAGACCCTCGACCCGGCGGTGGTGTTCGGCAACTTCTCCTACACCTACAACCTGCAAGACAGCTTCGCTGACATCAGCCCCCAGCGCGGCGTCAAAGTGCCGGGCGAGGTGGACCTGGGCAACTGGTTCCAGTTCGGCCTGGGCGTCGCCTTCGCCCTCAACGAGCGGGCCAGCATGTCGATGTCGTTCAGCGAGCTGATCAGCCAGAAGAGCCGTATCAAACCGCAAGGGCAGAGCTGGCAGAGCATCTCCGGCAGCGACGCCAACACCGCCTACTTCAATATCGGCATGACCTTCGCCGCCACCGACAAGCTCACCGTGGTGCCTAACCTGTCGATTGGCCTCACGCCGGATGCGCCGGACTTTACCTTCAGCATCAAGTTTCCGTACTACTTCTAGTCGCCTTCGGATTCTCGGCTGCTGCGCAGGTTGTGCTTGTGCAGCAGCCGGTAGAAGGTCGGCCGTGACACACCGAGCGAGCGCGCCGCATGGCTCATGTTGCGGGCGAAGTGCAGCAAGGCGTCCTCCAGCGCCTGGCGCTCGGCTTTTAGCAGGTACTCGTCGAGTGGGCGGCAGGGCGGGGCAGCCGGAGCCGCCAAGCCGATATCGTGCAGCTCGATTTGCCGGCCTTCGGCAAGCACCTGGCCGAGGCGAACGCGGTTGGCCAGCTCACGCACGTTGCCCGGCCAGTGATGAGCGAGCAGGGCGGCGATGGCCTCGCTACTGAAACGCCGCGGGCGACGGCCGATCTCCGCCGCGTACAGCTGCGAGAAGTGCTCGGCGAACAGGCTGATGTCTTCCTTGCGCTCGCGCAGCGGCGTGGTGCGCACCTGCAGCACGTTCAGGCGGTAGTAGAGATCTTCGCGGAAGCGGCCTTTCTCGATGGCCTCTTCCAGGTTGATATGGGTCGCGGCCAGCACCCGCACATTGGCGCTGATGGAAGTGCTCGAACCCACGCGCTCGAAAGTCATTTCCTGCATGAAACGCAGCAGGTTGGCCTGCATTTCCAGGGGCAGGTCGCCGATCTCGTCGAGAAACAGCGTTCCGCCCTCGGCGGATTCGATACGGCCGATCTTGCGTTGGTGGGCGCCGGTAAAGGCGCCTTTCTCGTGGCCGAACAGCTCCGATTGAATCAGTTGCTCGGAAATCGCCCCGCAGTTGATGGTCACGAAAGGGCCCTTGGCGCGCCGCGACTGGCGCTGCAGGCTGCGCGCCACGACTTCCTTGCCGGTGCCGCTTTCGCCGGTAATCAACACGGGCGAATCACTGGCCGCCAGCTTGCCGATCAGCTTGCACAGCGCCTGGGTAGACGGGCTTTGCCCGACCATCAGCACACCGTCGATGGCGCTCGGCTTGGTGTCCGGGTGGCGCAAACGGCCCATGCCGAAGGCACGGCCCAGGGCACAGTGCATCCGGCCAACGTCGATGGGCAGGGTGTGGAAGTCGAAAAACCATTCGTAGATGAAGTTGGCCAGCCCGGTGTTGTGGCGCAGGTCGCCACTCATCACCGCGATCCATTCGCAGCGGCTGTCATGAATCAACTGTTTTATACGATCAAGTTGGCCGAGGTGGTGGGGCTGCAGGCAAATAATGCAAACATCGTAACCGGGCGGTATTGGCTTGGTGAGGTCGCTGCGCTCGACGCGCCATCGGTCACGCTGCAGTTGCTGGGCAAGTGGCTCACAATCGTCGATGGGGTCGACGATCAGCAGGCGCCTGTGCGAATAGTCCAGCGAACCCAGCATACGAACTCCTTGCCAGTATGGGCCGTGTTGCAATGCTCACACTGGCAACCCCTGATCGCAGCGTCGCGCCGCCAGCGGCCACGGGCTTGGCGGGCGAAAGGCATCAAGGATCCTGGTGTGCGCTGGCGGTGCAGCGCAGGCCACACCGACAGCTGTTTTTATTGAACGTCCTTCATGGGCCGTTTCTTATGTTCTTGCAACTCATTTATACCCCTTTCAGATGAAGTTAGATTATCCGATGACTATGACGCGTGGAATATGAAAGTGCACGGCCTTGATCATTAAATTCGTCTTTTAAATCATCGGTTATCTTATCTGTTTATTATTTGGCGCCAATTTAAAATCAATAAGGTAAGTTGCTCGTTGCTAATAGTGGTTTTTCTCAATAACCATGTTTTTCACTGCAGCCTAGTTGGCGCGTTTGCCGGCGCAAATGCAGTCCGCACCTGGCAGCACGCGCTGAAGGCGTCCATTGGGGTATCGGACATATTGGAGGGAGAGGGGAGCAGCA
>ENA-UOXB01001633-UOXB01001633.1-bioreactor-metagenome-genome-assembly--contig:-NODE-1633-length-10376-cov-11.345315_pt1 | contig 10376 bp, 10 predicted proteins | sample MGYA00238158_ERZ761615 | MGnify/ENA primary metagenome ERZ761615 (study PRJEB28904, sample SAMN06267902) | bioreactor metagenome | isolation source: Joint BioEnergy Institute, California, USA... | reverse complement strand
AGATCAAAGCTGACATCGGTGCAGCCGATCCGCGCGCCATAGCGGCGTTCCAGGTTCCGGACGGACAGGATGGGGGCGCTCATGCGGCCTCCGCGGCCAGGCGGCCCCTGTGCCCGGCGGCGACCCGCGCGGTGCAGAAATCGGTGTCGGAACAGACGAACATCCGCCCGCCCGCGTCATCGGTCACCACCTCGTCCAGATAGCTGGCCTCAGCGCCGCACAGGTCGCAGGCGTGATCGGCCTTCGAGGGGCTGAACGGGTGGTCGTCGAAATCCAGGCTGACGACATGGGTATGCGGGGGCAGGGCATAGATGCGCTGTTCGCGCCCCGCCCCGAACAGCTGGATCGCCGGACTGTCCGACAGTTTCGGGTTGTCGAATTTCGGGATCGGCGACGGGTCCATGACATAGCGCCCCTCGACCTTGACCGGATAGGCATAGGAGGTCGCGATGCGGCCGTGCCGGGCGATGTCCTCGTACAGCTTGACGTGCATCAGGCCGTATTCCTCCAGCTCGTGCATCTTGCGGGTCTCGGTCTCGCGCGGCTCCAGAAAGCGCAGCGGTTCGGGGATGGGCACCTGATAGACCAGGATCTGGCCCTGGGTCAGGGGCGTCTCGGGGATGCGGTGGCGGGTCTGGATCAGCGTCGCGTCGGCGGTGGCGGTGGTGACGGCGACCCCCGCCGTGCGCTGAAAGAACGTGCGGATGCTGACCGCGTTGGTGGTGTCGTCGGCGCCCTGGTCGATGACCTTCAGGCGGTCGTCGGGGGTCAGGCAGGCGGCGGTCAGCTGCACCCCTCCGGTGCCCCAGCCATAGGGCATGGGCATCTCGCGGCTGGCGAAGGGCACCTGGTATCCGGGGATCGCCAGCGCCTTGAGGATGGCGCGGCGGATCATCCGCTTGGTCTGTTCGTCCAGATAGGCGAAGTTGTAACCGCTCATAGCAGCCCCCGTCGGATCAGGTCGTCCTCCAGCGCGGCGGGATCGGTGAAATGATGCGCGGCCATGCCTGCGTCGCGCGCGCCGGCGACGTTGCGGGGGCTGTCGTCGATGAACAGGCACTGGTCGGGCGCCACGCCCGCCCGGTCGCACAGCGTGGCAAAGATGCGCGGGTCGGGCTTCAGCACGCCCTCGATCCCCGACACGATGGTCACGCCGAAGGCTGTGGCCAGCCGCGGGTGGGTGGCCAGGCCGATGGGCCAGGTCTGCGCGGACCAGTTGGTGATCGCGTGGACCGCGTGGCCCCGCGCCCGCAGGCGGTCCAGAAGCGCCCATGTCCCCTCGATCGGCTCGCGGATCGAGGCCGCGTGTCCGGCCCGATAGGCCAGAAAGGCCGCACGGTCGCGGGGATCGGCGATCGCCTCGGCCAGATCGTCGAAGCACGCGCCCCCGTCCGCGCGCTGGTTCAGGGTGGCGAAATCCACGCGATCCAGGAAGGCCAAGACCGACGCACGGTCGCCCAGCAGGGGCAGGAAGGCGGCCACCGGGTCCCACCGGACCAGCACGTTGCCGATGTCGAAGACGATCGCCTTGATCATTGCGCATCCTTTGCGTTGTCGTCCCGCAGCCGGCGCACCAGCTCCAGTTCGGCCTGGAAATCGACGTAATGGGGCAGCTTGATGTGCTCCAGGAACCCCGTCGCCTGGATGTTGTCGCAATGCGACAGCACGAATTCCTGGTCCTGCGCGGGGGCGCCGGTGAAATCCTCGCCCAGCTCCTGCCAGCGCAGGGCGCGGTCGACCAGGCTGACGGCGATGGCCTTGCGTTCCGACTGTCCCATGACCAGGCCGTATCCGCGCGTGAACTGCGCGGGTTCGGTGCGCGAGCCCTTGAACTGGTTCACGGTCTCGCATTCGGTCAGCGCGATCTCTCCGATGTCGATGGTCAGGTCCAGCTCGGGGATGTGCATCTGCACGGGGACGCGGCCGATGCGCAGTTCGCCGACAAAGGCATGGGTGCGCCCGTAGCCACGCTGGGTGGAATAGGCCAGGCCCAGCACGAACCCCTCGTCCGCGCGGGCCAGCGCCTGCAGGCGCAGCGGGCGGTTCGCGGGCAGTTCCAGCGGCTCGCGGGTCAGGTCGGGGGCGGGGGTGTCGTCGCGCGGGCTGGGTTCGATCAGCCCGTCGCGGTCCAGGATCGCCATGACGTGGGGCATGGCGCCGGCGTCGGGCGCGGCCAGCGGCGCGGGGTCCACCGCCGCCTGATCGGCAAAGTCCAGCAGGCGGTGCGTGTAATCGAAGGTCGGCCCCAGCACCTGACCGCCCGGCACATCCTTGAACGTGGCCGAGACGCGCCGGTCCACCGCCATCGCGCCCGTGTCCACCGGCACGGACGCACCGAACCGCGGCAGCGTGGTGCGATAGGCGCGGATCAGGAACACCGCCTCGATCAGGTCGCCCCGTGCCTGGCGGATCGCCAGCGCGGCCAGGTCGGGGTCGTAGAGCGAGCCCTCGGCCATGACGCGGTTCACGGCCAGGGCCATCTGGGCCTTGATCTGGTCGACCGTCATCAGCGGCAGGTCGGGGTCGCCGCGGCGTTCCTCGGCCAGCCAGGCATGGGCGTTCTCGATGGCGCGTTCGCCACCCTTGACGGCGACATACATCAGGCGGCCTCCACGCGGGTGCTGCGCGGCAGGCAGGCCAGCCGGTCGCCGCAGGTCAGGATGAAGTCCAGGCCCATCGGGAACAGGGCGCGGTTGGCGCGGAACGGCGCGGTCGCGGGCAGGGACAGCGTCGCGCGGTCGCGGATGCCCGGCCCGCGCAGGACGGGACCGTCCGCGTCCAGCCGGTCCAGCTCGACGATCAGCGTGGCCGAACGGTCGGGATAATCGGGCAGGCCCACCGCAAAGCGGTCCAGCGGCAGCAGATCGGGCCAGCGCCCCACCGCCAACGCGGCCGACGGTGCATCCGCCATCGGGCAGCCCGCGTGAAACCGCAGCCACGGGGCCAGGTCGGGCAGCGCGCCCGCCAGATGCACCGGCGTCGTCGGATCGGCCAGCAACAGCAGCACCGTCGCGGCGGCGGGGCCGACCCCGGGGGCATGGGCCTGATCCAGGCGGTGGATCGTGCCGGGCCGGGCCATGGCCTCCATCAGCACGCGGAACCCCTGGGCCGATTGGCGGGCGGGATCGGTGAATCCGTGGCCAGTCATGCGTCCTCTCCGCGTTGCAGGGTGAAGAACTCGACCCGGGTGGCGGCGGCCTTGGCGGCGCGGGTGTCGCGGGCGGCCTGCGCGTCGTCGCGCAGCGCGGCGATCAGGGGGGCATGGGCGTCGGGGTCGGTCTGCATCAGCGCGTCCATCGCCGCGGCCCGCCGCGCATGGGCGTGCGACCGCCCCTGCACATGGCCGTGGCCCTGCGTTCCGCAGGGCAGGCGCAGGGCGCAGCGGGTCACGGTCATCTCTCCGACGTTGAAGGGCGCGCCGGTGGCGCCGATGCGGCCCTGGACCATCACGGTGCCGGTTTCGGGCGCGCGCAGCAGGGCGTGATCGGGCAGGTCGGGCAGCAGCTGCGCCAGCCGGTCAGGCGCGCTGCGGGCCAGGATCGACAGCCAGTCGCGGCGATGGGGAATGGGGGAAGCTGACATCTTGCCGGGGTGTCCCGTTATCTATACAACTAGACATGTGATAGCGCGCCCGCGCCATGTTCTCAACCGGAACCGTGTGAATTTTTGATGACGGACAAGACCCCCCTGTGGCAGGCCATCGCCGACACCCTGCGGGCCGAGATCACCTCGGGCCACTATCCCCCCGGCGACCGCCTGCCGTCCGAGGCGGCGCTGGCCACCCGTTTCGGGGTCAACCGCCACACGGTGCGCCACGCGCTGGCGCAGCTGGCCGACGCGGGGCTGGTCCATGCGCGGCGCGGGGCGGGGGTCTTCGTGACCGCGCGACCGACCGACTATGCCCTGGGCCGCCGGGTGCGGTTTTCGCAGAACCTGGCGGCGGCGGGGCGCACGGGGTCGCACCGCTTCACCCGGCTGGAAACCCGCCCCTGCGACGCGGTCGAGGCGCAGATGCTGGACCTGTCCCCCGGCGATCCGGTCCACGTGGTCGAGGGGCTGTCGCTGGCCGACGGCCAGCCGCTGGCGCTGTTCCGGTCGGTGCTGCCGGGATGGCTGGCGGGGTTCTGCGACCATGCCCGCGACCATCAGTCGATCACCGCGGCGCTGGCCGCCTGCGGGGTGGCCGACTATACGCGGGCCAGCACCCGCATCACGGCCAAGCTGGCCAATGCCACGCAGGCGGTGGCCCTGCGGATCCCGCAGGGCGCGCCGGTGCTCCGCTCGGTGGCGGTGAACCTGGATGACCGGGGCCGGCCCGTGGAATACGGGCGGACGTGGTTCGCGGGCGACCGGGTGTCGCTGGTGCTGGCGGATTAGGACCCGCGGATCAGGCGGCGCCGCAGCCAGCCCGACAGGCCGTCCATCGCGATGACCAGCACCACGATCAGCAGGATGTAATAGGCGACCTTTTCCCAATCCTGCGTGGTCTGGATCGCCTGCGTCAGCATCAGTCCGATGCCGCCCCCGGTGATCGCGCCGATGATCGTCGCGCTGCGGGTGTTGCTTTCCAGAAAGTACAGCATCTGCGACAGCAGGACCGGCATCACCTGGGGGATGACGCCGAAGCGGTAGCGCTGCAGCGCGCCCGCGCCGGTCGAGCGGATGCCCTCGATCGGCTTGGCGTCCACGTTCTCCAGCGCCTCGGAGAACAGCTTGCCGAAGCTGCCGGTGTCGGTCAGCAGGATCGCCAGCGCCCCGGTCAGCGGCCCCGGACCGAAGGCCCGCGACAGGATGATCGTGAAGATCAGCGCGTCCACGCCGCGCACGAAATCGAACACGCGCCGCACCGCAAAGCGCAGCATGCGCGACGGGGCAAAGTTCTGCGCCGCCAGGAAGGCCAGCGGCAGCGCCACGAAGGCCGCGCCGAAGGTGCCCAGGAACGCCATCAGGATCGTCTCGAACAGGGCCCAGGCCACGGCCCCGTGCTGCCAGATGTCGTTCGTCCAGAACTCCGACAGGGCCAGCGACAGGTTGGACCGCGCCGGATCGATCCGGTCGCCCCACAGGACCGCCGCCGCGACCTGTCCCGCGGACATGCCTGCCAGCGGGCTGGACAGGTCGAAGAAGAACATCTCCCACCCCCAGAAATAGCGCAGGGTTTCCGTGCGGGCGCGGGTGGCGGTGACGCGGCCCTGATCGGTGGTGATGGTTACGCGGGCGGGGCTGGCGTTGATGAACGCGGGCACCTGCCCGTCGGGCGTGTCCAGCGTCACGCCGTCGCCGACGGTCAGCGTGACGGGGCCGTAATCGGGAATGTCATAGGTGGTGCGCGGCCCGTCATAGGTGACGACATGGCCCGCGCCCAGGTCGATCACCGTCCGCGACCCCTGCGCCGCGACCCAGTCCGGCAGGCGGTCGGGGGCAAAGGTGGCGCGGGCGCTGCCCTCGACGCTGACGGACAGGGCGTCGCGGCGGTTGTCGCGGGTCACGTGGATCTTGTGGCTGACCGTGTCGGCCATCAGCACGGCCGCGTTGTCCAGCCGCGCCCGCTGCGCCAGCCCCGCCAGATCGAAGCTGATCGCGGCATAGACCAGATAGGCCAGGATCAGCGCCGGCACCGCCAGCGCCATGCGCCGCCTGCGGTCCATGATGCGGATGGTGCGGTCCTGCAGGGTCATCGTGGTCATGCGGGGGCCCCATGCGTCAGGCGGTTGCGGGCCAGGCCCGAGATCTGGTCGACGACCACGATGGTCATGAACAGCAGCAGGAAGATCGCCGCCGCCTGATCGAACTTGCCCTGACCGAAGGTCATCGCGTTGCGCAATTCGTATCCGATGCCGCCCGCGCCGACGAAGCCCAGGATGGCCGATGCGCGGATGTTCACCTCCAGCCGCAGCAGGCCATAGGACAGATAGTTCGGCGCGACCTGCGGGAACACGCCCAGCCAGATGCGCTGCGACCAGGTGGCGCCGACGGATGCCAGACCCTCGACCGGTTTCAGGTCGACGTTCTCGTTCACTTCGGAGAACAGCTTGCCCATCGCGCCCGCGGTGTGGATCGCGATGGCGATGACGGCGGGGACCGGGCCGCCGCCCAGGATGAAGATCAGCACCAGCGCGATGACGATTTCCGGGATGGCGCGGCAGACGTCCGACACCCGCCGCGCCACCGGCACCAGGCGCGGCCACCGGGCCAGGCCACGCGTGGCCGCCAGAGACAGGGCGGTGCCCGCGATGCAACCCAGAAGCGTGGCGACCAGCGCGATGTTCAGCGTCTCGACCAGGGCGGGCAGGGCGCGGATCATGTGGCCGGGCAGGTTGGCCGATTTCTGCACCGCCTCGGACACGAGGGCCGCGGGGAAATCGCCCACCTGGTGCAGCCCCTGCCAGAACCCGCCGGCATTGCGGGCGTCGGCCACGCGGAACCCCGACACCATCATCGCCACGAAGATGACGACCAGCAACCCGCCATAGAGGCGTCGCCGCCGCGTCAGCGCCAGATAGTCGTGCTGGATTTCGGCCAGTGCCATGCTGCCTCCTGGATATGCGAAGGCCGGGCCCTGTGCGGGGCCCGGCCCGGACGGGGTGGCGATCAGTTCATCTCGGCGCGGCGGATGGCGATGATCGTCTCGTATTCCGCGTGGGTGACGGGGCTGAAGCCCGCGGTCTCTCCGGCGGCGACGCCATAGGCGCATTCGGGGTCCGATGCGTGCAGGCCTGCGACCAGGTCGATCATCGTCTGGCGCACGTCCTGGGGCAGATCCTTGCGGACGACCACCGGGCCTTCCGGGATGGGCGAGGATTTCCAGATCTCGACGATGTCGTTCATGTCGACGATGCCCGCATCGGCCGCCTTGCGCAGCGCGCCGGAGTTGTAGCCGTCCTCCCACGCGCCCTGGCCGTCGGCCCAGGTCACGCCCGCGTCGAAATCGCCGTTGACGACGCCGATGATCGACTGTTCATGACCGCCCGAAAACGCGATGCGGCTGAAATACTCGCCCTCGGTCATCGAATAGCCCGCCTCGGGCAGTTCCACGTTCGGGATCAGGAACCCCGAGGTCGAGTTCGGGTCGGCAAAGGCAAAGCTCTTGCCCTCCATGTCGTCCAGCGAGGTGATGCCGCTGTCGGCGCGCGCGAAGCCGATCGAGTGATAGGTATAGCTGCCGTCCAGGTTGGTCTTGACCAGCACCGGCTCGACCGCCTCGGGGTCGGCGACGTACACGGCGGCATAGGCCGACGCGCCCAGCCACGCCATGTCCAGCGACCCGCCCAGCAGCCCCTGGATGACGCCGTTGTAATCGGCGGGGGTGAACAGGCGGACGGGGACGCCCAGGGCCTGTTCGGCATAGTCGCGCAGGCATTCGTTCGACGCCATGCGGTCCTGGGCGTTCTCTCCGCCCAAAAGGCCGATGCGGAATTCGGTGATCTCCTGCGCGTGCAGGGGGGTGGTCAGGGCGGCGGTGGCGGCCAGCAGGCTCAGCAGTCGGGTCATGGTGCTCTCCGGTTCGGGATCAGGCCAGCATGCGGGCGGCGTATTCGACATCCGCGCTGGTATCGGTGGGCATGGCGGTCGAGGTCGCGCTTTCGTTGAAATCCGCGTCGGCGCCATAGATGTCGCGGGCCACGCCCGTGGTCAGCTGCGACGGCAGCCCGTCGAACACCACGCGCCCGTCGCGCATGCCGATCACCCGGTCGCAATAGCGCCGCGCGGTGTCCAGCGTGTGCAGGTTGGCGATGACCATGCGGCCATCCTCGACGTTGATGCGGCGCAGGGTGTCCATCACGATCTGCGCGTTCATCGGGTCCAGGCTGGCGATGGGTTCGTCGGCCAGGATGATGCGGGGGTCCTGCATCAGCGCGCGGGCGATGGCCACGCGCTGCTGCTGGCCGCCGGACAGGGCCTCGGCGCGCTTGGGCGCCTGTTCGGCGATGCCGAGGCGGTCCAGGATCTCCAGCGCGCGGAGGATGTCGCCGCGCGGCCACAGGTTCAGCACCGTCTGCAACGTGCCGCGCCGGTTCAGGATGCCGTGCAGCACGTTCGACACCACGTCCATGCGCGGCACCAGGTTGAACTGCTGAAAGATCATCGCGCATTGGCTTTGCCACTGGCGGGCGGCGGCGCCGGTCAGGGCGGCGACGTCGCGCCCTTCGACCAGGATCCGGCCGCTGGTGGCGGGGGTCAGCCCGTTCATCATGCGCAGCAGCGTCGATTTTCCCGCGCCGGACCGGCCGATGATGCCGACGAAGGCCGGGCCGTCGATGCGGAAGGAAACATGGTCGACCGCAGCCTTGCGGCCGAAGATGCGGGTGGCGTCGCGAATGTCCAGCATGGGGCCTCTCGATGTCATGGGGGCCGTCTAGCGGCGGGGCGTGACACCCATCCGACGATGCGGTGACGATCGGGTGACAGGGGTGGCGGGCCCGCGCGCGATCCGGGCTTAACAGGCGGCGGCTTTGCCCCTATGAGGGTGGCGTTGCCAGCCCGGCCCCGCGCCATCGCCAGCCATTGACCCGATGGATGGAGAACCCGATGACGCGACACCCCTTGGCCGCCCTGATGCTGGGCACCGCGCTTGCCCCCTTGCCCGCCCTGTCCCAGCCGATCCTGCTGGACGAGATCACCCTGACGGCCGAAGGCGAGGCCCCGGCCCGCATCGCCCCCAGCGCGGAACAGATCGAGGATGCCCGCACCGGCACCATCGAGGACGTGTTCCGCGCCGAACCCAGCGTGACCGTCAGCAGCGGCATCGCCATCGCGGAACGCGTCTTTGTCAACGGCATCGACGAACAGCAGCTGTCGGTCAGCGTCGACGGGGCCGCGCAGAACAACCGCATGTTCCACCATACCGGCACCAACATGATCGATCCGGGCCTGTTGAAGGCCGCGCGCGTCGATCCGGGCGTGGCGCCGGCGGATGCGGGCTTTGCCGCGCTGGGCGGCAGCATCGCGTATGAGACGAAATCGGCCATCGACATGCTGGAGGACGGGCGCGACCGCGGCGGGCGCGTCACCATCGGCTATGGCGACAACGGCGGCACGGCGACGGGGGCGGTGACGCTGTACGGGCGCCAGGGGCCGGTCGACGCGCTGATCTATGCCAAGCGGGCGACGGGCGACGCCTATCAGGACGGGAACGGCCGCACCGTGGCCCGCACAGGGGCCGACCTGAACAGCGAGGCGCTGAAGCTGGGGGCCGAGTTCGGCGACTGGCGGGCGGAGCTGGGTGCCATCCGGTTCCGGGACGACGCGCTGCGCCCCTATCGCGCGAACTTCACCGGCACGATCGGGGGCCGCCCGGTCCCCGAGACGCGCCGCTATGCGCTGGAACAGTCGACCCAGACGTTGACCCTGCGCCGCACGGTCGCGGACGGCCTGCTGGACCCCGAGATCCGCATCGCGCGCAGCCGCAACCAGCTGGACACCGTCGACCTGCCCACGCCCGACGCCCCCGTTCCCGATTTCAACAATGGCGATGCGGATACCGTCAGCGTCGTCCTCCAGAACCGGATGACCGTGCACGGGGTCGAACTGACCGCGGGCCTGGACAACTATCGCACGCGCGCGACCTATGACGGGGTGTTCCGCGGCACGGCCGCCGCGTTCCGCGAGGACCGAACCACGACCGGACTGTTCCTGCAGGCGCGGGGCACGGCGGGGGACATCGACTACAGCGCGGGGCTGCGCCATGATTTCAGCCGGTTCACCGGCGCTGGGGGGCAGCGCCTGGACACCGACGGGACCAGCGCGAACGCCGCGGCCACCTGGCACGCCACCGATACGCTGCGTCTGAACGCGGGCTGGTCGACGGTGTTCGGCGGCACGCAGCTGGCCTCGGTCTATGAGCTGGACGCGCCCTATGTCGCGCCCAGGGCCTATGACGCGCTGGAGCCCACGCGGGCGCGCAACGTGGTGATGGGCGTCGAATGGCAGCCGGGTGCGACGACCCTGGGGGCCGAGCTGTTCCAGACCCGCATCGACGGGGTCCGCAAGGGGCTGGTGTCGCGCGATCTGGAAAGCCGGGGGTTCCGTCTGTCCGCCCGCCGCGACTGGCAGGGCGGCTTTGCCGCGCTGCGCTACAGCGACACATCGGTCGAGCTGGACGGCCAGCCGGCCTCCAGCTTTGACCTGCGCGAACTGGGCACCGTGCCGGGCGGCATGCTGTCGCTGGAGGCGCGCCATGCCGTCATGGCCGGGCTGACCCTGGGCGGCGTCATCCAGCACGCGATCGAGGAGGACGGGCAGGGCGTGGATGTCGACGGCGACTGGCCCGGCTATACCGTCGTGGACGTCTTTGCCGAATACGAACCGGCCGCGTTCCGCAACGTGACCCTGCGCGCCGAGGTCAACAACCTGTTCGACCGCGCCTATGCCGACCG
>ENA-UOXB01001632-UOXB01001632.1-bioreactor-metagenome-genome-assembly--contig:-NODE-1632-length-10376-cov-20.331460_pt1 | contig 10376 bp, 10 predicted proteins | sample MGYA00238158_ERZ761615 | MGnify/ENA primary metagenome ERZ761615 (study PRJEB28904, sample SAMN06267902) | bioreactor metagenome | isolation source: Joint BioEnergy Institute, California, USA... | reverse complement strand
GTCCTCCGGAAGGGTCGACAGACAGAAATGTCGACCAGACTTCCCGACGCGCCGCACACCAGCTTACGCGGGCCGGTCTGAGGGTCAGGCGAGCGCGGCGAACCGTTCCGTCTTCTCGACCGGACCGATGACGATGAGCAGATCGCCCTCGCCGACCACGGAAGACGCTCCCGCTGCGTGCCACTCGCCGTCCGAGCCCTTGATCTTGACGACCGTGACCCCGAATCGGCGGCGGACGGCCGACTGCTCGAGCGTGAGACCGGCCATCTCCGACGGAGCGACCGTCTTGGCGACGACGAGGTCGCGGTCGAACTCGACGTAGTCGAGCATCGCCCCGCGGACGAGGTGCGCGATGCGGCGCCCCATGTCGGCCTCGGGGAAGATGACGTGCTCGATGCCGAGCTGGTCGAGGATCAGTCCGTGCTGCTCGCTGATCGCCTTCGCCCAGATGGACCTGGCCCCCATCTTCTTGAGGAGGGAGGTGGTGAGGATGCTGGCTTGGATGTCCGACCCGATGCCGACCACGATGCGATCGAAGTCCAGCACGCCGAGCTGTTCGAGAGCGGCCTGCTTGGTCGAGTCCGCGCGGACGACGTGCGTGAGGACGCCGTTGAGGGACTGGACGATGTCCTCATCGGTGTCGATCCCGAGGACCTCGGTGCCCGAGCGTGTCAGCTCGGTGGCCAGGGCTCCGCCGAATCGACCGAGGCCGATGACCGCGACCGAAGCGGCGGACGTGTCGCGGGGGCGGCGACGCGAGAAGAAGTGGGTCGGGTTATCCAATGATCGGACGCTCCTTCGGGAGTTCGTACATGCGCTTCTGGGTGGTCAAGGCGAGGGCTGAGCCGAGGAGGACGGGTCCGAGGCGTCCGATGAACATCAACATGATGAGGATCAACTGGGCGGCGACGGGGAGGTCGGCGGTGATCCCCGTCGACAGGCCGACCGTCGCGAAGGCTGAGATGACCTCGAAGAGGACCCGGTCGAAGCTGAACGGGCTGAGGAGCATGATCGCCAGGGTCGATCCCACCACCAACGCGACGGCCAGGAGGGCGACGGTGAGCGCCTCCCGGTGGGTGGAGCGCGGCAGCCGCTTGCCGAACATGTTGACCGCGGTGTCGCCTCGCAGCTCGGCCACGATGATGAACAAGAGGACGGCGAACGTCGTGATCTTGAGGCCACCGGCCGTCCCGGCGGGCCCGCCGCCGATGAACATCAGGATGTCGGTGACGAACCAGCTCTCTGGGTGCATCTGAGAGACATCGATGGAGTTGAAGCCGGCGGTGCGCGGCATGACCGACATCGTGAAGCCGGCCAGGAGCCGCCCGGCGGGTGGCAGCGCTCCCAGCGTTGCGGGATTGGACCATTCGAGAGCGGTCAGCGCCACCGTGCCGAAGACGAGCAGCACGGCCGAGCCGACCACGACCGTCATCGTGTTCAGCGTCCATCGGCGGGGGAGCAGGATGCGGCGACGGAGCTCCATGATGACGGGGAACCCCAACCCGCCCAGGATGATGGCGATGCAGATCGGCAGACAGATCCAGGGGTCCGTGACGAAGGACATGAGGTTGTCGCTGAACAGCGCGAACCCCGCGTTGTTGAAACTCGAGATGGCATGGAAGACCCCCAGCCAGATCGCCCGCCCGCCCGTCTCGCCGTACCCCAGCCAGAAGCGGAGAGCGAGAGCTGTCGCGACGATCGACTGAGTGATCAGCGTGATGAGCGCGACGCCGGTGAGCACGCGCCGGACATCGCCCACGGCGACCGTGTGGGTTTCGCTCACCGCCGTCAACCGAGTGCGCAAGCCGAGGCGGCGCGCGACGAGGAGGCCGAGCAGGGTGGCGAGCGACATCACGCCGAACCCGCCGACCTGGATCAGGACGAGGATGACGACCTGCCCGAACGGGGACCAGAAGACCGGGGTGTCGACCACGATGTGGCCCGTGACGCACAGCGCGCTGGTCGCCGTGAACAGTGCCTCGATGAAGGTCGCGGATCGGCCCTGAACGGCGATCGGCAGGCTCAGGAGAGCGGTGCCGAGTGCCAGCGCTCCGCCGAAGGCGAGAGCGATCACACGGCCGGGCGTGAGGAGAGGTGTCCGAGGGGGTCTGACTCCGCTATCGGGCCCCGAAGCTCCTCGACGCGTGATCACGTCGCTACGATCTCACATCGCGGGTCGGTCTCTACGACAGGGCGGCTCGCACCGCGCGTCGTTCGGCGCGGCTGAGGTGCCTCGCCGCCCGACGCAGGGACTCCTCCGCCATGCGGTCGAACGCGACCGCCTCGTCCGGCGCTGTCAGCCGCAGGGCGCGCAGGCACTTCTGCAGTCGGATCTGCACCTCGACGAACCCGGCGCCGTCGCGCGCGAGGGGACGGAAGGCATCCGTCACCAACTCATCGACGCGGGGTCGCGCGATCCACACGTGGGGATGGTCGATCTGGCCGTCGGGCTCGCGGGAATCGAGGGCAGCGGTGAACACACGCTGCAGGGCGGCGATGACCTCGATGGCGGTGCCGGGGTCGTTGGTCGATGGAGACAGGGCGCGGCTGCCGATCTCGGCCAACGCGATCACCCCCAGACGCGGATCCTGGTCGTAGTCGCGGTGGCGTCCGAGAACGAAAGCACTGCGGATGCCGCTCTCGATCTCCTCGCTCACACGGCCGCGCACATGAGCGAGCGGATGCCGGTGGTCTGCGATCGTGCCCGGGATCGCGGTGACGAAGAGGTCGCACCCGTGTTTCTCCGCAAGTGCGTCGAGTCTTGCGACGTCGACGCTGAGGACGTACTCGCCTCCGGCCGCGGCGGTCACCGAGGAGGCGCCCGCGGGCACCCCTCGGAGCTCGCGGGCGCCGAGGGTGGGATGCTTCGCGTAGTCCACCAGGGTGCGGGTCGCGGCATCCTCGACCCGGTCGATGACGTCGGCCATCCTCCCGAAGCGGGCGAGGTGGCCGATCCAGCGCAGAAGTGTGGCGACGATGATGGCGATGACGACGAGGGTGCCGAAGAACAGGATCGTGCGACCCTGCTCGGTGTAATAGCCGGTCGAGAGGGCGATGATCCCCACGAGAGCGAAGACGAACCCGCCCAGGAAGATCGACAACGCGTTCTGCGACGTCGGGTCTGCGATGAGGAGCTTCGTCGAGCGCGGTGTCGCGATGGTGGTGGCCGAGGAGTAGGCCGTCACCATCGCCGTGATCGAGAAGGTCGTCGCGGTGAGCATCGCGGTCGCGATGATCTGGAGCAATGAATCGACGGAGTTCTGCCCCAGTTCGACGCGGAGCTCGAACGGGATCAGCGATCCGACGACGCCTGCCGCGAGGGCGAACATCACCGCGACCGCGGTGAAGGCGATCGCCCGTGCCCAGACGGTTCGCATGATCCGCCGGAGGAGTGCCAGTGAGGTCGTCATGGAGGTAGTCAACCTCGTTCAGTAGTCGGAGGTCGTGTCACTCGGCGCGCCACTGCCGAGTCGCCGCAGATGCACGTGCCGAGCGAGTCGGATCACAGGGCGGATGAGCAGCTGGATGCTGCCGAGAAGGAACAGCCACGTACCGGCCGTCGTGGTCGACTCCGAGAAGAAGAGGATGCTGCCGACGATGAACCACCCCGCGACCATCACGTCGTTGAGGATGCTGACCACCTCGTACTTCCGGCGGATCACGATCTCGTCGTGTCCGATCGAGAAGCGGACGGTCCGGTCGGTCGGGGGATCCGTCGAAGCCATGCGTCCATGACACCACGGACATCCGAACCCTGCACTTTTGTTCGGTGCGCCTGCAAAAAATGCCGGCGAGGCGGGGTGCAGCCGGCATGGCTCCTGCACACGTGTGCATTCCGCACCGGGTTCATAGGAATCTCCATAGATTGGCGGTCGCGCGACGGGAATGAGCCCGGCGTGGATATCGGGCCCGATGTGGGGTCCGCGTGTGAAGGAGCACCTTTCGATGAGGCATCGAACTTTCCGGCGCAACACCTTCTGGTTGGCCATCTCACTTGTGCTGATGCTGGTCTCCAGCGTCGGCGCGTCGCTCGTGCAAACCGTCGGCGGGAGCGTCGCCGTCGAGGACCTGCGGTGGGAGGCCGCCTCTGGTCGCCAGATGAGCGCCCTGCTGTTCAAGCCGGCTGCGGTCTCGGCGGAGGATCCGCGCCCGGCGATCGTGGTCAGCCACGGGTGGTGGAACAACCGCGAGATGCAGGACGCCAATTACGTGGAGCTCGCCCGGCGCGGCTATGTCGTGCTGTCGATCGACATGTACGGGCACGGCAACTCCGACCCGCTCCCCGCCGGCCAGGAAGCCGTCGGCGGCACCGGCATGTACGACGCCGTGAAGCTCATCGCCGACCTGCCCTACGTCGACCCGAGCCGGATCGGCGTGACCGGCCACTCGAACGGCGCGCGTGCGGCGAACTTCTCGGTCGCGCTCGACAACGAGGCCGAGACGCCGCTCATCGCCTCGGTCCTCCTCGTCGACAACGACCCGGTGTACGTCGACGACACCGGCGCGTTCACGAACATCTACGGAAGCCGTGACACCGGCGTCATCCAGGCGCAGTACGACGAGTTCTTCTTCCGCAGCTATGACGCCGAGGGCAACGCACTCACGCCGCCGCGCGAATACCTCACCACCCCCAACGCCCAGTCGTTCCTCCACTTCGGGCAGGACCCGTCCGAGGCGTCGGATGTGCGCGAGGCCGGGCAGGTCTACACCCAGGACGTCGACGGCGCCGAGGCGATGCGCGTCGTCTGGTCGCTGCCGCAGACGCACCCGTGGTCGACGATCTCGAGCACGGCCGTCGGGCACCTCGTCGACTTCTTCGACGAGTCCCTCGGCGCACCGAACCCGCTGCCGGCAGGAGATCAGAACTGGCAGCTCAAGGAGATCCTGACGACGTTCGGTCTGATCGGCTTCGGCATCTTCCTCGTCGCGTTCACACGGGCGCTGCTGTCGACCCGCGCCTTCGCGGGGCTGCGCGTCTCGGAGCCGATCGCGGCGGTGGCGAACACGCGCCGCGGTCTGGTGTGGTTCTGGGGCGGACTGGTCGTCACGGCCGTCTTCTCGATCCTCAGCTACGTGCTGCTCAGCCAGGCCGAGTGGGCCGGTGCGATCGCGTTCGGTTCGGTGAACCTCATCGCCCCCGGTGTGCCGTGGTTCATCGGCATCTGGGCCGCGATCAACGGTGTCGCCGGTCTCGTCATCATGATCGTGTCGTACCTGCTGTTCGGTCGCCGCAGCGGTCAGGACCTGCGGGCCGTCGGTGTCATCCCGGGCTGGCGGCGCTTCGGTCTCGGCGTGGCGCTTGCGCTGACGACGACCGTCGCCGCGTTCGGGATCGTGTTCGTGCTGGACTACTTCTTCAAAACCGACTTCCGGTTCTGGGTGATCGCCGTCAAGGCCTTCAACCCCGAAATGATCGGGTACTCCCTGATCGTCCTGCCGCTGTTCCTCGTCTACTTCATCGCGAACTCGGTGGCGATCAACTCGTTCAACCGCTTCACGCTGCGGGGACGCGAATGGGTGAACACCGCACTGCTCGCGCTGTTCAACTCGCTCGGACCGATCGTGCTGGTCGTCGCGCAGTACACGACGTTCTTCATCACAGGGGAGACGATCGATGGCTTCGGTGGCATCTTCAGCATCTGGCTGTTCCCGGTGGTCGTCATCCTCGCCGTCGCCGCGGTCATCAGCCGGAAGATCTACCGCGAGACGAACAACCCGTACATCGCCGGCTTCCTCAATGCAGCCGTCGTGACCGTTATCAGCGTCACGAACTCCCTCGTGATGAGCTGACGAACCGGTGCCCGGGACGGCGAGGCCGTTCCGGGCACCGAGTCAATGTCGAGCCGCTGACGATGCGGCGGGCGGCTAGCCCGCCGTCGCGAGGAGGCGCAGGCGACTTGCCATGCGGAACGCGTCGGGTCGACGCGAGGCTGCCGCGAGGAAGTCGTTCAGGTCGACGTCGGCGTAGAAGTCGACGGGCAGGTCCTCGGCGACGAGCACGTCGATGAGGTTGATGAATCGCTGCTGCGCCGGCGGGTCGACCGCGTCGAAGCGGGGCACACCCGTCACGGTCCACCGGTCGAAATCCTGCGCCCATCCCAGGTACTCGATCGTCGACGTCGGGGTGCGGCAGAGCTGATCGAATGTCAGCGTCAGCTCGCCGGCATCCGCTGACGTCACCGGGAAGACCCGGCCGTTCAGAGTGAGGTGTTGCGGCGGAGTCGTCGCGCGCGGCGGGGTACGCGTCGACCAGGTTCCCGACGCGAATCCTCGTGTGTGGTTGTCGGTGATCGTCCGGTAGTCCGTCGGTCCTTGGAGCGGCATCACGTCCATGTTCGTCTCGATGAGGGCGATGCCGGGGACGAAGATGTGGTGCCAGTCCGGGTCGGGGAGGAGGTCCTCGGGCGCGTAGTTGGAGGTCGCGAGCACCGTGACCTTGCGGGTGAAGGCGTGATCGAGCAGCCGGGTCAGAAGCCGCGCGTCTCCCGGATCGTGCACGTGCAGCTCGTCGAAGAAGAGCAGTCTGCTGTCGCCGACGGCATCGTCGATCGCCCGCTCCGCCGCGTCGGGCTCAGTGCGGTGCCGCTGGATACTGCGGTGCAGTTCGTGGAAGAAGCCGTGGAAGTGGACACGACGCTTCTCGCGCAGCGGGATGGCGGCGTACGCGGCATCCGCCAACCAGGACTTGCCGCGGCCGGCGTCGCCCCACAGATAGAGGCTGCGGGCTTCTCCAGTCGCCAGCTCGCCCCCGAGCACCGCCAGCCGATCCAGGACCGCCCGTTGCCGCGGGTCGAGCGTGAACCCCTGAGCGGATGCCGCGGCCTCCACCGCGTGGACGAGTTCGTCTCTGCTCAGCACGGTTCCAGCGTGTCACGCTGCGAGGTATCGGAGTCTCAGTGAGCGGGAAGTGCGAGCGGTCGGTGCACGATCATTCGATTACGCGTTGGGTCGACGTGGTCTGCATCTCGGCGACCGGCAGGAGGCCGTTCGACCAGGCGAACGCGATCAGCTCGCTGCGAGAAGACAGCCCGAGCTTCGCCAGGATGCTGCTGACGTGCGTCTTCACCGTGGTTTCGCCGATGTAGCTCGAGGCGGCGATCTCGGCGTTGGACCTGCCGGTGGCGACGAGCTCGAACATCTCCCGCTCGCGCGGCGAGAGGTCGGAGATGAGGTGTCCGCGATCCTCGGCCCGGTCGTGATCCGATACCGAAGGAGCGGGACGAGGACGTCCGATCCGCCAGCTGAGCACGGTGACGAGAAGAGCCACGGCGGTCCAGATCGCGGTCGCGTCGAGGCTGCCCGCGACGTCCTTTCCCGTGATCGTTCCCCACTCGCCCGAGACGGACAGGGCAGGCAGCGTCAGGAGCGAACCGACCGCAACGCTCGCGGCCAGCGTGATCGCGAGCATCAGCGGGCGCCGGGTGGTGCGGCCAGACCTGCTGATGAGCGCCGGCACGACAGCGAGAGCGAGGTATCCGGTCCAGGCGATCTGACTGAAGCGCGCGGGCCAGAAGAAGATCTGCAGCACGAGGAGAGTGGTCAGAAGCGCGAGCGCCCACGTCGGGCGGTGCGTCGATACGGCGATGACCAGAACGAATCCGACCATGATGGCCAACGCGTACGGACCGGTGATGAAGGTCTGGTCTCGCGACGGAACAAGATCCAACCGCTCGATTTCAGCTCGGGGGAGCCAGATGGCGAACAGCGCCAGGCCTATCAGCGGTGGCAGCCAGAAGGGCAGGGCGCGTCTCATACGCCGAGACTAGGGGCGTCGGTTGCTCGCCGAGAGTCGCGGAGGCGGAGATCATCCGTGAGACGACCCCGCTCCTCCTTCAGGAGGAGCGTCCCTTCTAAGGGCAGAGTCCCGATCGTTACCCACTCGGGTGGTGCCGCCGCCGCGGAGGCCGATAGCTTCGACGCACATGAGAGCTCCATGGGGTGTGGCGACGGTCCTGACCGCGGTCTGCGTGACTCTGCTCGCCGGATGCGCGCCCGTCGCGGAGAAGTCGCTCGGGATCACGGCGGACGACGTCGCCTCCGTCGAGTACTACGAGTACCCGTGGGGCGACGTACCCGACACGATCGACAGGTTGACTCTCGATGTTCCTGAGGTCCTGAGCGAGTTCGTGCGCGCGTACTCCGACATGCCGGTGACCGACGCCTCTCCGTCTGATCTGAACGACCTCGCCGATGGGCAGACGCAGTCGACTCGGTTCGTGTTGACGGACGGGCGGAAGATCGAGATCACTGCTGTCTGGCTCGGGCCGGCAGACGTCATCGTGCTGTGGCCGGATGGCACCGTGTCGAAGACCGAGTGGGGTTCTCCGGAACTATTCGACGCGTACGACAGTGTCGGGACCGTCGACGAGGTGGATGCCGCGGAGCGGCCGGCAGCTACCTTGGGGCGATGAGCCCCGCATCCGCTGATCCCGGGCCTCAGCGGGACCGCGAGCGGCTGGAAGAGATCCGCTCAGCACCGGGTCGACTCGGTGGGGCTGGACGGTGTTGACGCTCTCGGTCGTGGTCGTGGTGTTCACTCTCGCCGTCCTCGCGAACATCTAGGCGGCGGTCTCGTCACGACGCCATTCGACCCCTATGGTGACGCCATGGGAAGCATCCGCAGGCTTCGGCTCGTCCAGATCATCAGCCTGGTCGTGTGGATCGGATCGGTCGCCCTTTTCGCGAGTGGTGAGGGCCCGCTTCGTTCGCTCTGGATGGTGCTGTGGATCGTTGCGTTCGTCGTATTCCAGGTCGCCTTCTGGCGGTCGATGTGGCTGGTGAGCCAGCCGCGGATGCCGCGGGACGAGCCTGACGCCGACGCGGGCTGAACTCCGGTCTACGTCTGACAGCGCTTATCGGCGGGCCAGATGGCGACGCCCTTCCAGATGAGCCACGCACCGAACGCAGCGGCCCGGACGGTCAGAAGCCACACAGGACGCGGCACGAAAAGTGACAGTGGAGGGGCTGACGGGAATCGAACCCGCGCTATCTGCTTGGGAAGCAGATGTTCTGCCATTGAACTACAGCCCCAGTGCGCCCGGAGGCGCCCCGTAAGCCTAGCAAGGCTCGGGGACACTCGCCCGTCGCGGTGCTCAGGGGTTCGTCGGAGGCGCCGGCGGAGCCTGCGGAGGCGTCTGCGGCGGAACCGGCGGCTGAGCGGAGCGCGGCGGCTGACCCGCCTGCGGTGCCTGACCGGGGTAGGGCGGCTGAGCTCCCGGATGCCCGGCGCCAGGCTGTCCACCCCCGGGGTAGGGCGCGCCGGGGCGGGGAGCGAAGGTCATTCCGCTCTCCTGCATCGCGCGCAGCATCCCGTTCTTCACGGCGGTGCGCTGGATCAGGTAGCCCACCCAGATCGCCAGGGCGAACGTGCCCACGTAGAGGACGACCGCCATGATGATCAGGCCGGCGCCGAGCCCCGCGTAACTTCCGTAGTTGTCCATGCCCGGCACTGTAGCGAGGGCTGCGTCGTCAGTCCCGCACCTTGACGGAGGCCAGAGCGACCAGCACGCCGAGCACCGCGACGAGCCCGGCCAACGCCACCCATCCCGCCGCGGTCCACGCGGCGGCGCCGACGGTGCCGAGCACACTCGAGCCGATGTAATACGCGACGCTGTAGAGCGCGACGGCGTGCTGCCGACCAGAGCCGCCGGCCCGCGCCGTCGCGGCGTTGGCCGTCGCGTGGGCGAGGAACATCCCGGCCGTGATGAGGAGGACGCCGACCACGATGACGGCCACCGGCGACGCCAGCGTGACGGCGGCGCCGACGGTCATCGCGGCCCCGCCGGCGACCAGCGGCATCCGGGTTCCGAAGCGCTGGACCAGCGCGCCCGACAGCCGCGAGGTCACCGTGCCCGACAGGTACGTCAGGAACACGAGCGAGACGGCCGTCGCCGACAGGAAGTAGGGCGCCGCCTCGAGGCGGAAGCCCAGCGCGTTGAAGACGGCGACCATCGCCCCCACCACCATCGCGCCGATCGCGTACAGCGGCAGTGCGCGCACGTTGACGGCCTGCCGTCCGAGGATGCGCAGGCTGCGGCCGAACGGCACCGGCCGATGCTCCTCGGTCGGCGGCAGCAGCACCGCGAACAGCACGGTCAGCGCCGCCGCGAGGATGCCGAGCAGCTCCAGCGACAGCCGCCACCCGACGAGCTCGCCGACCGGGGCGGCGACGAGGCGTCCCGCGAGACCGCCCACGCTCGTCGCGGCGACGTACGCTCCTGCCGCGACCCCCGCGCGCTGCGGGCCGGCGGCCTCGTGAACGTAGGCGACCGCGAGAGCCGGGATGCCGCCGAGCGCGACGCCGAGCAGGAACCGTCCCGCGAGCAGCCCGGCGAACCCCGGCAGCAGAGGCGATGCGACGGCGATGACCGCCGCGG
>ENA-UOXB01001630-UOXB01001630.1-bioreactor-metagenome-genome-assembly--contig:-NODE-1630-length-10386-cov-7.630045_pt1 | contig 10386 bp, 9 predicted proteins | sample MGYA00238158_ERZ761615 | MGnify/ENA primary metagenome ERZ761615 (study PRJEB28904, sample SAMN06267902) | bioreactor metagenome | isolation source: Joint BioEnergy Institute, California, USA | place... | reverse complement strand
GCCAACCTGCAGCTGGATGCGGTCTGCTACAACGCCTTCATCCAGGAACAGAGCCTGGGCATCCACTACAACGCCAGCAACGATCTGCTGGACTACCTGGTGGACCGCGCGCCCTTCGAGTACAGGGAAGGCTTCGTCAGGATTCCCGACGGCCCGGGGCTGGGCATCGAGATCAACCAGGCTTACGTTGACGAGCGAACCGCCGAAGGCCACCGCTGGCGCAACCCCATCTGGCGCCATGCCGATGGCAGCGTGGCCGAGTGGTGAGCGCCATGACCGATCAGGCACGTTATCCCAGCCTTGAGAACCGCGCGGTGCTGATCACCGGTGGTGCCACCGGCATCGGCGCCGCCTTCGTCGAGCACTTCGCGCGGCAGGGTGCGAAGGTCGTCTTTCTCGACATCGACGACAGCGGCGCCCAAGCACTGCTGGAAAGCCTGGGCGACATTGCGACTGCCCCGCGCTATCTGCATTGCGACATCACCGATATCGAGGCACTCCGGTCCGCCATCGCCCACGCGCGCATCCTGGCTGGACCGTTCTCGGTGCTGGTCAACAATGCCGCCAACGATGCTCGTCATGCCCTGGCCGACACCGGCATCGCGGACTTTGAACGCAGCATGGCGGTGAACCTGCGCCACCAGTACTTCGCCATCCAGGCGCTGGTGCCGGACATGCGCGCCCTCGGCGGCGGTTCGATCATCTGCCTGGGTTCGACGGGCTGGATGATCAAGAACAGCGGGTATCCGCTGTACGCGGTGGCCAAATCCGCGGTCCACGGCCTGGTCAACGGCCTGGCCCGGGAACTGGGGCAGGACCGCATCCGCATCAATGCGCTGGTACCGGGCTGGGTGATCACCGAGAAGCAGCAGCGGCTGTGGCTGGACGCGGAGGGCGAAGCACAGCTGCGTCGTGCGCAATGCCTGCCGGGCTATCTGCGCGCGGATGACCTGGCGCGCGCCGCCCTGTTCCTGGCCGCCGATGACAGCCGCATGTGTAGCGGCCAGGACTTCATCATCGACGGAGGCTGGGTGTGAGCGGGTCCGCCACTGTCGCGGTGCCGGCCGCAAACACCCTGGGCGAAGGCGTGCTGTGGTGTGATCGCGAATCGGTGGTGTACTGGACCGACATCGCGCAGGCGCAGCTGTGGCGCTATCGCCCCGGTGACGGCGCGCTCACCCGCTGGCCGATGCCGGAGCGGCTGGCCGCACTGGCATTGTGCGAAGCCGAAGGCTGGCTGCTGCTGGCGTTGGCGTCGCGGCTGGCATTCTTCCATCCGGCGCGCGGCGAGCTGCGTGACGTGCTTGTGCTGCCCGACACAGGGGCGCGTCTGCGCGCCAATGATGGCGCCTGTGACCGCCAGGGCCGCTTCGTGTTCGGCATGCTGCATGAGCCCACGAACGGTCCGAAGCAGGCCGTCGCACCCTTCTACAGGCTCACCGCCGAGCTCGTGCTCGAGACGCTTCCGCTACCGACCGTGGCGATTGCCAACAGCGTAGCGTTCAGTCCGGACGGCCGCACGATGTACTTCTGCGACTCGCTGCAGAAGCAGATCCTGCGTTGCGATTACGGCGACAGCCCGGGAGCGGTAGCTGTGTTCGCCGATCTGCGGGCCGAGGATGGCGAGCCCGATGGCAGTGTGGTCGATGCCGAAGGCGGACTCTGGAATGCCCGCTGGGGCGGTTCGCGCGTGGTGCGCTACCGGCCCGATGGCCGGCAGGACCGCACGCTTTCCGTCCCGGTCGCGCAGCCCACCCGCCCGGTCTTTGGCGGCAGCATGCTGCGAACGATGTTCATCACCAGCGCACACGACGGCCTGGACGCGACGGCGCGCGCGCGCGACCCCTTCGCCGGCCATCTGTTCGCCACCGACGCCGGCATCGCCGGCGTTCCCGAGCCCCGGTTCGCCGGCAACCCCAACGACGTGCCGCCGTGCCCACAGCGCGGACCCATCGCGGAGCTTCCATGAGCCTTTCCCCCCTGGATATCAGCATCGTGCTGGCCTATCTGGCTGGCATCTTCATCCTCGCGCAGTGGGTTTCCCGCGAGAAGGCCGGCCGGCAGAAGTCGGCCCAGGACTACTTCCTGGCCAGCCGCAGCCTGCCGTGGTGGGCGATCGGTGCCTCGCTCATCGCGGCCAACATCTCGGCCGAACAGATCATCGGCATGTCCGGCTCGGGCTATGCCATCGGCCTGGCCATCGCATCCTATGAATGGATGGCGGCGATCACGCTGCTGATCGTCGGCAAATGGTTCCTGCCGATCTTCCTGCGCAACGGCATCACCACCATGCCGCAGTTCCTGCAGGAGCGCTACGGCAACCGCATCCGCACGCTGATGGCCGTGTTCTGGCTGGGCCTGTACGTATTCGTCAATCTCACCTCGATCCTGTGGCTGGGTTCGATCGCCATTGCCGGCGTGGCAGGCCTCAACCAGGACGTGGCGCTGGTGCTGCTGGGCGCCTTCGCACTGGCCTATCAGCTGTATGGCGGCCTGAAGGCGGTCGCGCTGACCGACATCGTGCAGGTCTCGCTGCTGGTTCTGGGTGGCCTGCTGGTCACCTTCATCACGCTGGGCCAGATCGGCAACGGCAGCGTCACCGACGGCTTCATGCAGCTGTGGCAGCAGCATCCCGAACGCTTTGAAATGATCCTCAGCAAGGACAACCCGTTCTACAAGGATCTGCCCGGGCTGTCGGTGCTGCTGGGCGGCATGTGGATCGCCAATCTCAGCTACTGGGGTTTCAACCAGTACATCATCCAGCGCGCACTGGCCGCCAAGGATCTGCGTGAGGCGCAGAAGGGCGTGGTATTCGCTGCGTTCCTGAAGCTGCTCATTCCGGCCATCGTGGTGCTGCCCGGCATCGCCGCGGTCATGCTCGCCCCCGGCCTGGAACGCCCGGACGCGGCCTACCCGACGATGCTGGCGCTGCTTCCCAGCGGCATCCTGGGCCTGGTGTTCGCCGCGCTGGTGGCCGCCATCGTTGCGTCGCTGGCATCGAAGATCAATTCCGTCGCCACCATCTTCACGCTCGACTTCTATGCCAAGCGCGCGCCCGATGCCTCGGAAGCCAGACTGGTGCGTGTTGGCCGGTTCGCGGCGTCCGTCTCGATCATCGTGGCGGTGCTGACCGCGCGCCCACTGCTGGGCGGGTTCGACCAGGGCTTCCAGTACATCCAGGAGTTCACCGGCTTCTTCACCCCCGGCATCGTGGTGATCTTCCTGCTGGGCCTGTTCTGGAAGCGTGCGAACGAAGCCGGTGCGCTGGCTGCGGCGGTCGGCTCCTTCGTACTGTCGCTGGCCCTGAAGCTGCTGTGGCCCTCGCTGCCCTTCATGGACCGCATGGGCGTGGTGTTCCTGGTCACGCTGTTGCTGGGCGTAGGCGTCGCGCTGGGCACCCGCGCCAGTGGCGATCGTGATCGTATCCGCACCGACGATGTGAGCTATGCCACCGCCCCATCGTTCAACGTCGCTTCGCTGGCGGTGCTGGCGATCCTGGTGGCCCTCTACGCAACCTACTGGTGACCTCGATGCGCCTGACTGTCCGACACGCATTCGCTCTGCGCAGTGGTATGCGCTGCCTGGCACTGCTGGCCCTGACCGGGTTCGCCTCTGTGCTGCACGCAGCGGAGATCACATGGACCGGCACCGCCACCGTGGCCGCCCGCAACGCGGGCTGGGGGCGATTGGCGCAGCTGCCGGATGGCCGCTGGCTGGCAGTGACCACGCGCTTCAATGAAGGGCAGCCGACCACCCTGCAGCTCTCGATCAGCAGTGACCGGGCCCGCAGCTGGGCGCCCTGGTCCGACGTGGCCGAGCCCGGCCGGATGATCGACAACGGCGAACTGCTGGTGCTGCCGGAGGGGCGTGTGCTGCTGGCGATGCGTTCGCTGGTCGAAGGCGTCTCCTACCGGCTGCATCTCTATGCCAGCGACGACCTTGGAGCACACTGGACCTTCCTGAGCACCCTCGCCGGCAACGAGGCACCGAACGGGCGCAAGGACCGCGGCGTGTGGGAGCCGGTGTTGACGCGCCTGGACGACGGCACGCTGTCGGTGGTGTATGCCGATGAAACCCGTGCCGACGAGCATCCGTCCTACAACCAGGTCGTTTCACAGCGCCTGTCCAACGATGGCGGGCGCACCTGGGGACCTGTGATGACGATTGCCGAACAGCCCGGCGGTGGGCAGCTCCGGCCCGGCATGCCCGTCATGGCACGCCGCCCCGCCGGTGGCTACCTGATGGTGTTCGAGACCTGCGGCGATGACCCGCAATGCCCGGTGTCGTACAAGGTCTCGACGGACGGGCGGACCTGGCCGGCCGGCCTCGGTACGCCGCTCGCCGACCAGCGCTGCGGCCCCCACGTCATGACCAGTACGCGCGGGGTGATGTTCGTGACCTCGTGCCTGAACGAAGTCAGCTGGAGCGAGGACAGCGGATCGAGCTGGCGCACGGTGACGCCTCCCGCATGGCCGCTGGGTTTCCGCCATTCCTGGCCCGCCGTGGTCGAGCTCGGCCCTGCGGAGATCGGCGTCGTGAACGTGGTGGAAGGCGCAGTGCAGATCCGTTTCGGGAGCTACTAGGGGGCGCCATCACTTCTGCTTGAACACACTCCTGCGCCCGATGACCACATCCTTGCCCGTCGTCGGCCTGGCCAGGCCCGGAATCAGGAAATCGGTCGCGCTGCGACCGTGCCGGGTCTTGTCCGCAAGCCAGCGCGGCATGCGCCCGCGACCGGTCCAGGTATTCCGCCGGTTCTCGGGGTCGCGATATTTGGGTGCGACCTTGCCTGTCTTCCGGCGCCTGCGGGAAGCGCCGCCCGCAGGCACGGACACCGCGCTGGCGCCGGCGAACAGTTCCTCGATTGAATAACCGCATTCTGCGGCGGCGGCGACCAGCTCACGCCTGACGACGGCCGCGGAACGTCGCTGTGCGAGAAGTTGCAGCCGCCGCTCGGCGGCCGCGATGAGTGCCTTCAGCTGCCGCTCGTCCAGCGCCTTGATATCGATATGCATGGCACGCAGCGTGGTGGGGGCGCCGTGACCTGTCAAGGGATGCTCCGCGGGTGCCGCACCCGGATCGCCGGCCGGGCTCAGAACGAGACCTGCGCCCGTACGCCGACAGTATTGCCGGAATCCGGCCCCTGGGCATTGCCCACCTTGTTGTCGGTCTTCCAGTGAACGTAGTTCAGCATCAGGCGTGACCAGTTGTTGAGGTACCAGTTGAGCCCGAGCGTCCATGCCGTGCCCTCGCCGCCGCGGGCAGCATCAAGGAAGTCGTAGCGGTCATAGCGGGCCGCCAGCTCGAAGGCGCCGATGCCGCCTTCCTGCACGGGGCGAAGTACGCGCGTGGTACCCCATACCCCGGAGCGGCTGCTGAATCCAGGGCGCTCACCGGTGATCAGCCAGCCTGCGTAGATCGATGTGGCCTGCTGGTCGACCGGGTCGACCGTGCGCGACTCGATGGTGCGCGTGGTGTGTTCGGCAAAGGCCCACACCGGGCCGTACACCCCGCCCAGTTCCAGGCCCCAGGCGCGGTTGTCGGTGACGTTGGCGATGGAACTGGCCGATACGCGCACGTTGCCGTTCCAGCCCAGTGCGATCGGCGAGGTCTTGTTGATGCTGCCGACGTCCTGGCCGAGATCCTCGTACCAGTACCAGCCGCCCAGGTGCAGGAAGCCGGCCTGGCCACGCAGCGGGTTCCAGTGCGCGCGCAGCAGATACGCAATCGTGTCGCTGGCCGTGCTGTCATTGCCAATATCGTCGCCGGTCACCGCGACGCTGGCATGCCAGCCATCGCCGATCACCTTGGTGGTGACGCCCAGTCCGTAGTACCCGCTCTGCTGGGCGCCCACCGAGGCCACGGCATTGCGCTGCATGAAAGGCGTGTTCACTCCACTGGTGCCACCGTCGAGGCCACGGTCCTTGAGCTTGTTGCCCACGTAGATCTCTGTCGGCAGCCCTCCCATCCGCGTGTCCCAGGACAGGTAGGTGTCCTTCAGTGATACCTCGTTGCCAGCAAAGTCCGCATCGATCTTGTAGCCCAGCGGTCCCATCTGTCCCTCTGCACCCAGGCGGCCGCTGGCCAGATCGGTGCCGGTGACGTTGCGCGCGTCGAATCCGGATCCGTGGGTGGTGCTGAAATCCACCAGCACGCGGCCACGGGGATGGAAAGTGAACTGGCCATCACTGCTGCGCAGCTCGGGCCCACCCTTGCGCCAGCGCACATTGCCATCGCCTCCCCCACCAGTCGCGGCAAACTGGGCCACCTGTGCCTGCAGAATGGCCAAGTCGTCCTGCCGGGTGTCGGCGATTGCGGCGGCTACCTGCGCGTCAACGTTGGCGTCGCTGCCGGGCACTGCGGCAGCGCCCTGCGTTCCCCCTTCCAGCGCAGCCAGGCGTGCGCTCAGCTGCTGCAGCAGGGTTGCCTGTTCGCGCAGCTGTCTGGCCTGCTCCTGCACCTGTGCACGCAACCCGGCTTCGGTATCGCTGGCCGCGGCCAGCACGGAGGGTGACGCCAGCAACAGGCCGCCGCCGGCAGCCGCGGCGAGCGCGGCACGCTTCAGTGAATTCATGGAGTTCTCCCGAATGAAGTACGGTGCGCGGCTCAGTCGCCCGCGCCATCGTCGTCCAGCGCAGGCTGGGGCTGAGGTGCAGCGGCCGGCATCGCCAGGCCACCGTTCGGGGGCAGCCGCGCAGGCGCTGGCCCGAGGTAGCCGTGGCTGCGTGCCCAGTTGGCGAAGAGCCGCGGCCACTGCGCCACCAATGTGCCGGGCCGGCCCAGCCCCCAGCTGTGGCCTCCGGCCTCGAACAGATGCAGCTCCACCGGAATACCCGCTGCATGCGCGGCCTGGTACATCGCCACGCTGTGGCCGACATCCACGATGCGGTCATCCACGGCCTGGGCCAGGAACACCGGCGGCATGTCCTTGCGGATGTGTTCTTCGACCGAATACGCCTGCTGGGCGTCGTCCTGGCTCGCCAGCTCCCGCTTCGACCGGGTCTGGTCCAGCGGCGCACGCATTGAAACGACCGGATAGATCATGCCGAGGAAATCCGGCCGCGCCGACAGCTGGTCGGCCGCATCCACCGGCGCATACAACGGGGCATCGAAGCGCGTGGCGACGATCCCGGCCAGGTTGCCTCCAGCGGAAAAGCCCAACGCGCCGATGCGCTCCGGATCGACCCCCAGGCTGGGCGCCTGTGCGCGCATCAGCCGCATGGCGCGCTGGCCATCCTGGAAGGGCGAGACAGGTGCCCATCCATCGGCAGGCAGCCGGTAGTAGACGACCGCAGCCGTGACCCCCAGCGACTGCAGCCACTGCGCCGTCGGCTTGGCGGCGCTGCCGATCTGGATCCGGAAGTAGCCGCCACCGCCGAAGATCACCACCGCGGAGCCGTTCGGCTTCAGCGGGCGATAGATTTCCATGCGCGCATCGCTGATGCCCGAGACCGCGCCCTTCGCGCTGCCTTCGATCCCGATCCGTTCCGGGCCACGCGCGCGTTGCTGCCAGTGGTCCTGCGGCCACAGCGGAACCACCTCGGGTGCAGGCACCGACGATGCCGCCGGCGCCGCACCCGCAAGCAAGGGATTCAGCAGCAACACAAGCACTGCCAGCCTGCGCAGTCTCCCCATGTACAGACTCATCTCACGCCCCTCCCGTAGGCCTTCACGGGACGAAGTGTGCATCGAGCGGCGCTGGGCTCCTATAGCCGGATGGGACTAGCTGTGCTGCGTATTTCTGTGTGCACTGCAACATCATCCTGCGCCCCGCCGATGCCCGTGGCGGGCGCAGCCAACGCAGGCATCGACTTCGCCAGGCGAATGATCTCCGCTGGAAACGTGGCGTAATCGTCGACCGGAAAGGCATGGCTTTCCCTGCGCTGGATCAGCCGGACCGCGACGATGCGCTGCTCCGGTACGACCACCAGGTGCTGGCCAAGATATCCATTGGCGGCGTAGGCGCTGACCGGACCACGCTGGGATTGGAAAAGATCGGCGATCTTCAGCCCGCGGCCGGTGATCTCGGTGGCGTACAACGGCTGCCAATCGTCGCCCAGCTGCTGGCTGAGATGCGCCATCAGCGCGGACTTGCTGGCAAAGGTGCTGCCTTCCGCCGCCAGCAGCGCATGCTGAAGCCGGTCAGATACGCCGCGCTCCCGGAGCGTGCGCTGCGCATCATTCCGCAGCGTGTATCGCTCCCATTCCGGCAGCCGCCACCACAGTAGTCCGACGTCCGCAGACTGCGCACTCTCGACGGTCATCAAGGAGATCGCGTGTTCGCTCATCAGGCGCGTTCCGTCCTTGGCCACGCCGCCATCGAGCATCAGCTGACCAATGGCGGCCAGGTCCCGGGCTGACAGGGAGAGCCCGGCCATGCCCAAGGGCGTGCCCGCTTCATCCTTCATCCAGTCGTAGCGCGTGATCCCCAGGGGCCTGAAAAGGCGCGCCTCCAGATAGGCATCCACGGGCTGGCCGGCCAGGCGGGCAATGATGCCCGGCAGAAGATTGGTGGCCTTGTTGTTGTAGGAGAACGCGCTGCCGGGCACGGACGTGATTTCCGCTGCGAGCGCGAGCTGCACGAGATCCGGCGCAGATTCCAGCTCGACCCCCGCGTTGGGAACGTTCTGCAGGCCGGAGGTATGCTCCAGCAACATCCTTACCGTGATGTCCCGCTTCTGGCCCTGGCGCCATTCCGGATAGATCGCACTGACCGGTTCGTCCAGCGACGCAAGCTTCCCGTCATCGAGCAGCAGGCCGATCGCCAGCGCCATGATCGACTTGGTGGCCGACATGAGGTGAATCGGCTCGCTGGTCGAGGCCACATCCAGCAGTGGAACACCGTCCTTCTGGATCAGCACAGCGTCGGAATGGGCAGCACGCCCGTTACGCTCGATATCCGCCAGCACCTCGGCAGGCGACTGCCTGGCCTCGGCGAAAGGACAGTACAGCGCGAACGCCAGCAATACGGACGCCACGTGTCGGATGGCAGACAAGGCAATGCTCCTTCCTGGGACATGCGGTCAGAGTGGCGATGGAGGCAGATCGCCTGCAGTGCCTGAAGTCATGGCTTCAGCACGACCTGCCTACCGCGCCGCGGTACTGCCGGGAACGCACGCCGGCGTCCAACCACTGGCGCTGAACAGCGCCTCTGCGGTTTCGGGCCTTACATCCAGCAGCTCGGCGATGGCCTTCTGCCTGTCGTCGGCGCGGTTGACGTACGCCCGCGCGATGCGCTGCCCGATCCAGTAACCCAGATCGCCGCGGCGGGTGTCGTCGCCAGGGCCGTTGTACAGCCACCGCGACAGGTCGGTGCTGTCGCGCTGCGCGACGAATTCCCGTTCCAGGGCGCATTCGCGCCCTGCGGTCCAGCGCTGCAGATGGCTGTTGGCGGGCTGCCCGGAGATCAGTTCACCCACATACTCTGCACCGCCCTCCAGCAGCGTCTGGTACAGCAGCGTAGGCGCCGGTACTTCAACAGCGGCGCCGTGCTGTTGCACGTGCACATACTCGTGCGCAATCAGGTGCACGAAGCGTTCCGTCACATCGGCCTGCATCCAGTCCGCGTTGCAGAGTGTCTCCAGGCCGATCACCACGCCGTCGGGCGTGGTAACGCCACCGGTGGTGCCCCGTCCGACGAGGAGGGTGACCGGAGGAAAACGGGCCGACGGCACGATATCGCCGAGATTCCGCAGCGCACGGGTCACTCCGCTGCGGATGCCCGGCAGTGCCGCAGCACACGTGCGCGCCTTCACATACAGCGCCGGCTTCTGCTGGATTGCATCGGCAAGCCGCTGCATCGAGCCGATACGCAGTTCGCTGAACTGATGCAGCGCATCGCTGCCCGGCTCCAGATAGCGGCGCTGCAGCAACAATGCATCCGGCCTGCCACCGCTGGCGTCCATCACCGCGAAGAAGCGTGTCACATCATCGGTTCGCACGATGGGTGCGCGCGCCCGAGTCTCCGCCTGTGCGGCCGTGGCCAACAAGGCTATTGCCAGCCCACCGGCGATCCATCTGCAGATGACCGATGCCATCGACCGCCGCGTCCGGCGTCTACTGCGCACCGGCTTCCGGGGCCAGCGTATGCACCACCCTGCCCTGTGCATCGAGGAACTCGATGGCACCATGGCCTTCGGCAGTGACGGTCAGGCGCAGGCGGGTCCGGTCCTGCTTGTCATTCAAGGCGATGGCCGGCGTGCCGTCGGCGCCCACCACCATCTGGATACGCGTCGGAACCTGCACCCCCGGTACCAGCTTGTTGCCCAGTGCGGCATCGCGGATCGGCGGCGGTGCCTGGTTGATCGAGAAGCGGACCTCGCCATCGGGCGATACCCGCCAGCCGATCGCATCCATGGCCGGATGATCCAGCGCCAGCACGGCCAT
>ENA-UOXB01001629-UOXB01001629.1-bioreactor-metagenome-genome-assembly--contig:-NODE-1629-length-10391-cov-7.202012_pt1 | contig 10391 bp, 7 predicted proteins | sample MGYA00238158_ERZ761615 | MGnify/ENA primary metagenome ERZ761615 (study PRJEB28904, sample SAMN06267902) | bioreactor metagenome | isolation source: Joint BioEnergy Institute, California, USA | place... | reverse complement strand
CTGCTGGACCATCCCATGCTTCCATGTGCTGCGAGTAAAACTCATAAAACGCGCGCAAGTCCATGTCCATGCTATCGACGTTTTGCCACGCTGGTGGCACTAAGATAGACATCGCATGGAATAAATTCATACCACCTGACATCAGTACTTCTAGCATGTTGTCTAAGCTTGATGAATCAGAACCAGTACTGTTCACAAGTGGCGTCAATTCATTTAAGTTGGGCAGTTTGTCTGATTTTAGCTTTGGCGTACGCGCTTCAGACCAATTACGGTTACCCGTGATAGTATTTAGCTCACCATTGTGGGCAAGGTAACGAAACGGCTGTGCAAGTGGCCAACGCGGTAGCGTATTGGTTGAAAAACGCTGATGGAAAACCACAATATGCGATTCCAAACGCTGATCTTGTAAGTCTAAAAAGAACGCAGGCAAGTCTGATGGCATCACCAAACCTTTATAAATAATCGTCTGACAGCTCAATGAGCAAACATAAAACAGCTCATCATCGCTCAAACGCTGCTCGGCTTTTTTGCGAGCAACGAACAGTTTACGATTAAAATCGTCCGCTGCCAGCTCATCAGATGTATTGACAAACACCTGCTTGAAGTCCGGTAATGTCTCACGACCAATCTCACCGACGATACTCAAATCAAGTGGCACATCACGCCAGCCTGCAACTTCTAATCCTTGTGCGACAAGCTCATCATTGAGCACTTGCTGACTGTGCTTGGCTTTGGCATCATCAGTATTGACAAATACCATGCCCACAGCGAAATTATCAGTAATAGCAAACTGCTCTTCTGCGGCAATTTTTTTAAAAAACTTGGTTGGCATCGCAAGTAACAAGCCACAACCGTCACCAGTTCTACCATCAGCAGCAACACCGCCGCGATGAGTCATACAACTTAAGCTATGAATAGCGGTTTTTACCAAATCATGGCTGGCTTCGCCCTCAATATGAGCAATCAAACCAAAACCGCAGTTATCAGAAAAATCATCTGGCGTGGCCAGGTGGGTTTGCGAGGAAATCATTGACATAGCTGGTCCTTTTAAGTAGACGGGTCGCGTACATATCCAATGCGGCACATAAGCTGGCACCCGTAGGCAGAACGGGCTGATAATTAATATTCGTATATCCGAATTAATAAATGGCGTGATGCTCATACGCATCATATTAGGAAAGCGAGGTAAAACCTTTGGCCTTTCCCGTCATCAGATGATGCTTTGACAGACAACTGGCATATTAACTGATAGTAAGTAATACCCTGAGCAATGGGAGGAAATACGATCTTGTATATCCGTTACTCGATCATCAATAACGTACTGTCGTATCTTGAGTATCGCTTGTCACTGCGTCATACCAAGCTTTTTAAACCCATTCGCAAGGTACTAAATAACAGTGCATTTGGTTGGTTTTGAATATCTGACGCTCTGTATTCAAGCGCTTTATTAACTCTAATAAGAGTGACAATAAGAGAGGTTGTGCCACTTATAACCGTTTTAATTTAGATAATAAGTGACCACGCTTGAGACAACAAATTTTTAGTAACGCAATTTATAAATGCTAAAAGCTCACTAAATAATTGTTAAATAAATAGTTTTTACCATAACTATACAGAACGTCGCCCACAGTTATATTAGTTAATGATGGACAAAAAATCTAGTCTTTTCTATCGATTCATACGCCATATTTTGTAAGAGTATCTATTACTATTGGTTATATGAAGACTTAAGACCTCAATAATAATTTGATATAAAGTAAAATCTATAAGTGTCGATGGATCATGATTTCTTGAGTTAACTGTATTTGAACCAGTCGTTGTAGTCGTATGAATACAACCGTATTTACGCCCATAAAAAACCCACCAATCATAAAGGTGGGTTTTTGCTAATTCTAACGAGCATTTAGAACACGCATCAAAGACTAATTGCTTTTGTCCTCTATCAGTGTTTTGAGACTATCGCTGTTGTTCTTGGGGGCCGCATTAGCATTTCTGCTGGTGGTGTTTGAGTTATTACTAGCACTAGGCGGTTTAGGCGTTGGTACAACTGGCGGTTTAGACTCAGGTGCGGCAGGCCTTTTGTTATCTTCACTTCTTGACGTTGTAGCAGAGGAGGTTCGATCTTCAACGATACGCTCTTCTGTTACTGATAAAGTGTCAGACGTGTCCGCTGATTGACGGATACTTTCTTCACTATAATTGGTTGCTGATTCTTGACTGCTACGATTGGTATTGCTGCTTGCTGCTTGATCGTTAGCACTGTTGTCAGTTTCCTGCGTTTGCTGGCGCACGGGCACTTCACGCTTGGTCGGTTTTAGATTCACAGAACGTGTGCGTTTGGTGCTCAAATCTTTGACAGGATCTGGGCGTTCATAATTATCAATGATACCAACGTAGCGGTTGATCTCTTCTGGCAACACGCGCACATTATTGGGTAATTTGAAGTCGACGAGTTTTGCCGCTCCAACCGCTTCTTGTGGACTGCTCATGATTCCATAAATCAGCATATATCGCACTTGTTTTTCATCATCAAGATAACGGAAGTAAGCAAATTTATCTCGGTCATCTCGACCTTCCAAGTAGCTGACAATCACTTCGTTTTCAGCGACGTTCATGACTTGTACCGTCCATTTGCCTTTATTGGCCAGCAAATAACGTTTGTCTTTGAACTCTTTAGGATAATTGCGCAAATCAAGTACCGTCGTATCAAAGCTGATCGGTTGCACATCGGTATCTAGCTCGTGTAACGACTCAATTTTTAAGGGTTGCTCAAGCTCAGTGCTCGATGTTTGCGGAGCTGATATCGGTGCATTTTCGATCTTGGCACCCATTGCTGGCGTCTGGCTGACCATCCAAATTAGCGCTGTGACCACACCCAGCAGCAGGGTCATTACCAGCCAAATCAAAGCTTGACGGCGATATGATTGGCTAGCGGTACGAGGCGTCGATCTTGAAGCAGCCATGAGAATATCCTTGGTAAAAATATATGTAACCGCATAAGATAGATGCGTGTTTAACGGACGTTTGGCCGACCAGTATACTTTGAATGCAGACAATCAGTGAGCATTTATGACAATTAAAACCTTGGTAGGTTATGCACTGTGCTGCGATAAAACCTCAGTCAGCAACTTGGTATCAAAGTCATTGGTCAATACAGCCTTACCCAATGATTTTAACAAAATAAGACGGATTTGTCCGTGTTTGACTTTTTTATCATGGCCCATCAAATTCAAAGCCGTTTGAACATCAATAGGCGGCGGCGTAGTGGGCAGGTTGGCCAAGGTCAAAATACGCTTAATACGAGTAACTTCATCAAGCGTTAGCCAGCCAATTTTTTGCGACAGCTCGGCCGCTTGCACCATACCTGCAGCGACTGCTTCACCGTGGAGCCAATTACCATAACCTTGATGCGTCTCAATCACATGACCAAAAGTATGACCAAAGTTCAATAAAGCGCGCACGCCTGATTCTCTTTCATCCTGCGCGACGACATCAGCTTTATACTGACAGCAGCGTTTTACCGCCTCGCCAAGGATGGCCAAATCAAGCGCCATCATGGCAGGCAAGTTTTCTTCAAGCCACGTCAAAAAACTCTCGTCCATGATTAATGCATATTTGATCACTTCAGCGAGTCCCGCTGATAACTCGCGTGCAGGCAGTGTCTTGAGTGTACTCATGTCAGCCAGTACCATCTGCGGCTGCCAAAAAGCGCCAATCATATTTTTGCCTTGCGCATGATTGATACCGGTTTTGCCGCCCACGCTTGAATCTACTTGCGACAGTAGCGTTGTTGGAATCTGAATAAAGTTCACGCCGCGCATGAAGCTTGCTGCAGCAAAGCCTGTCATATCGCCAATTACCCCGCCGCCGAGCGCAATAAGCGTGACATCACGATTGAAATGCTCGGCCATTAGCGCATCATAAATCTGGTTGATGCTGGTCTGATTTTTGTACTGCTCGCCATCTGGTAACACACATACCTTGACCGTAAATTGTCCTGCCAGCTCTTTTTCAAAAGCGCTTAAGTATAAAGGCGCCACGGTATCGTTTGTGACGATTAATACTTGGCGACCACTAATATAGGGAGCGATTTGCTTCGCCATACTAGTGTTTTCTGTCATCGTCTGTTCAGTGATGACAATGGGGTAATCATGACTGTGCGTATGAACGGTTAAGCCATCCTGAAACAATGCCATTAGACACTCCCTAAGCGTTTTTGATGAGATAAAAGCAACTGATTTAAATAACAATACCGTCTGTCATTTTGTATTATTCTTTTTTGAGGTCTACTTCTTTAGAATTAAACCCACTAAAGGCGCTGAGTTGTTGCAAAAGCTGGTTGACCATATGGCGTGGGTAAGTATGACCGGTGGGCATAATGATGTGAGCAACTTCGCGATACAATGGGTCGCGCGTGTTGTATAAGTCTTGCAAGATTTTTCTGGGATTCGGCTGCTGTAGTAGTGGTCGTGATTTGTCTTTAGCGGTCCGGGCCATCTGCACATCAACAGGTGCATTCAGATAAACCACAATACCGCGCTGACTTAAAAACGCTCGGTTTTCGGCACACATCACTGCGCCGCCGCCAGTCGCTAAGACAATGTGGTCTTTTTGGGTCAACTCATCAATCGCTCGCGTTTCTCGCTCCCGAAAACCCACCTCGCCTTCTTTAGCAAATATCCAAGCAATATCGGCACCTGTTTGGGATTCAATATACCAATCGCTGTCTACAAAGGGGCGTCCTAATTGCTTGGCAAGCAATTTACCGATTGTCGTCTTCCCTGCTCCCATCGGGCCTACTAAAAACACCGACGGTAATTCCTCTACCATAGTACTCACTCAGCTAAATTAGATATGATACAACGTCATTGATATTCTGGCTAGTAACGAGCTGTGATTATTGTGCGCAGTGCTCAATATCGGCGCACAAAAAAGCAAGCATCGATGCTTGCTTTTTTTGAACTAAAACCAATCAAGCGCTGGTTAATCTAGACGGCTGATGCCATCATTGATCAGTTTTGGTGTCACAAATATCAACAGCTCTTCTTTATTATTGCCGCGCACATCCTTACGGAAAGCGCGACCAACATAAGGCAAATCCCCTAAGAAGGGCACTTTACTCACTTCATTGTTAGTACGGTTTCTAAAGACACCGCCTAACACCACCGTTTGCCCATCTTCAATGATGACATTGGTAGATATAGAGTCCTCATTAATAGCAACCTGATTATTGATAATAGTGGGCGTGCCGTTTGTGATGAGTAACTGTAGACCAATCTTACCATCAGGCGTGATGTTTGGTGTGGCCTCTAGGCTCAACGCCGCTTCTCTAAAGCTGGTCGTGGTGGCACCGCTCGCTGAGGCTTCTTGATAAGGAATCTGCGTACCAGAAGAGACTTTCGCTGTTTGCTTGTCAGCCGTCAAAATTTTCGGGGTAGAGATCACTTCACCGCGATTGTCCGCTTGTAATGCTGACAGTTCAAGATCAAGCATCACATCTGACATACTGAGTAGACCAAAAGCGATCCTACCCGCTGGATTGGCAACCCCTAGATCAACGTTCAAGTTATCAGGACGACTGATGTCGTACGAAGGATAAGAAACCGTCTGACCGTTAACCGTTGTCGTCTCTACGTCGAAGTTTTTCAAATCCCATAGAGTTTGGTTGCTGCCGCCAACCAAAAGATTGCGATTATTTGCCGCACCATTCGATAAAATACCCCAACGAACGCCAATCTCTTTACTAAAGCTGTCAGTGGCACTGACGATCCGCGCCTCAATCATGACTTGACGGACTGGGATGTCAATCTTGCCAATCAACGTACGAATGTTTTCAATACTGTTGGCTACATCTTTAACGATCAAGGTGTTGGTACGCTCATCGACCGTTACCGTCCCGCGATCCGACAGCAACGTATTATTGTCGTTTGCCCGATTCACAATCCCACTCGTGCCGCCTATACCACTACTACCAGATGAACCACTTCCTTGACCTTGAGAGATCAGAGTCAATACGTCTTGCGCTTTTGCGTAACTCAAACGAATATATTCTGTGCGTAGAGGCGCAAAAGATTGAACGGCTTGCTGTGCTTCAAGCTCGCGCGCTTCTTGCTCAGCAAGCTCAGTTGCAGGTGCGACCAAGATCACATTACCGTTTTCACGTTTGCCGAGGTTTTTACTTTTTAGGATAATATCAAGCGCCTGGTCCCATGGCACATTGATCAGTCGCAAGGTAATATTGCCCGCCACTGAGTCGTTCGCTACGATGTTCATCTCTGTAAACTGAGCTAAGATATCTAGAACGCTACGAATTTCAACGTCTTGGAATTCCATAGATAAAGGCTCGCCGCTATATACTCTCTCTTCGAGCGTCGGTTCACGTAGTAGCGCAGGCTTATTGATGCTGATATTTAGCTGGTTGCCTGACTGATACGCTTGGTACTCGTAATCGTCAGACATATTGATGGTGATGACACCATTTTGACCTTGGTTTTTGGTATCAATACTACTGACCAGACCACTGTTGATGTTCAAGCGGCGCAATAGATTTCTAGGAACGGTGCTTCCTGTTAAACGCACCACCAACTGGTTGCCTTGACGTTGTACATCAACCGGAATGGCTTCATTGACAAGCGCGATACTAACATTACCACCGCCCTCACTCCCTGCCGCAAAGTTCACTGCGCTCAGACCATCATAGCTGTATTGTTTGCTCACTTGTGACGCAGCAAGTTGCGGGTTCAATAATGGATTGACCCGCACGACCATGGTATCAGCCGGTACTTGATTTTTAACCACGGTCTTACTCGCTGTAGTGACCGCCGCAACAGGGACGGTTTTGGTTTCTACAATAGGAGTAACAACCGCTGTGGTCGTAATGGCATTATTGTTATTGAGTACATCTCGAACAGGATCATTGGTAATGACAGGTCGATTGGGATCTGTGATGGTCAGCAGTAACTCGTTGCCTTCAATCGAGGTCGTATAGTTGCCCGATTGCTTAAGCCCAACAATAAGACGTGTGGTACTGTCGCTGCTTAACGTAGTGACGTCGTTGACCATACCAATGTTGTATTCATTAAAGCGACTTACCAGCCCATTTTGCACTTGTTCAAAATCTAATACCAGACGACTTGGATCATCTAGTTGATAAGCTGCTGGTAATACAGGCGCACCTGCGAAGCCCAAACGTATTTGCGTTACGGCAGGCGCCGTTTGTACGACGGAGACATTGTTAATACGCTGTGCAGCATGGGCACTATTACTTACTGCTACCATACTGATTGCCAATGCTGAAACGGCAAAAGCAGAAGACACGCGGTTGCTCATCATCATTACCTTGTTGTTGCGTACTGTCATTATTTATTCCTCAAAAAATCTGCCGACCTAGCTTATAGGAGAAACCAGCGACTGGGGTTTTTCAACAAACCCGGCGCGGCTGTCTGGCACGATTTCAATCAAGTTAATCTGAGTCGGCGTGATTTCAACAATACGGCCGTCATTTAATCCAAGATAATCACCTACTTTAACGCTAGCGACTGAGCCATCAGGGCGTTGTACCAACGCATACTGCTGACCCTCAGGTGAAATCACCACACCGCGGAAGATCAGCTGTGATAGCTCATATTGCTCAAGCGGTTGTTTCACCCTTGTAATATCAGGACGCACCCCATCGATAGAGGTAGTAGGACCTTCTACATTGACCAAGCTTGGCGGCAAAAACGGGCTACGCTGCGCACTGGCACTATAGACAAAGTCCTCTACCAGCTCAGCTTTAGGTGGTGGCTCAATAGGCTGGGCTGGCTGATTACGTATATCAGCCATTGCTTGTTCTGCCAAGCCAATACGATCCGTACAGCCTGTTATTGATAAAACAGTAACGCTTAAAGCCAGTAGCAGAGGCAGTTTTTGAATACGCATTAATTGCCTCCTGCAGTATCAGTAGTGGCGGCGGCATCAGCAGCAGGAGCACCGTCAGCAGGCGCTTCTTCGCCCTCAGGAGTGGGTTCTTTTGAGCGATACGTTTTGGTTTGTAGTACCAAAGTAAGCTCCGGTAACACATCCAAGGACGGCTGAGGATTATTGACTTCAAAATCGTGCATCGTGATGATCCGCGGTAAAGCCGCCAGGCCACTAATAAAGTTACCAAACTGATGATACTCGCCCAAAGCTGCAATACGAATAGGCTGTTCAATAAAGAATTCGTTCTCAATTTCAGGTTCTACTGAAATGTCTTGGAAACGTATGTTACTACCAACGCCCGTCATATTTATCCCTTCTACCAGCTCTGACACACGCGTATCCTTTGGTAGTTGGTCAAGCAAGGTATTGAACTCCGTTTCCATCTGGACAACTTGTGCTTGATACGCTTTTAGGTGACGTGCACGTGATTCTTTTTCACGGTAGCTGTCACGTAGGGTTTGCTGTTGACTCTCAGCGGCTCTGATCTCATCAATTTTGCTGCTAATCGGAAACGCCCATGCCATGGCCGCTATAAACGTGATGATCAGTCCAATGACAGTAACCTTTACTGGTAAGGGCCAGCTACCATAATTTTCAGAATCTAGTGACTCAAAACTGCGACGAAACTCTTTTAAGTCAAACTGTTTTTTTGGCTTTAAGTCCGTCTTTTTAGTTTTAATCAGGCTCTTTTTGCGGATAAGCTTCATAACTCACCTCCAGGCCCAGCTTCGCCATCAACGGGCGCGCCCGACTCTGACTGAACTCTCGTCGTTACCACAAATTGTACATAACTGTCTTCAGGATAAACGGGACGTGGTTGCGTTTGCTCACCAGTCGTTGTCGTATTGTTATCAAGCACAGGTGCTGCCTGATAAGCGCTGATGTCTTGTTGGATATTACTAACCGCTGAATTGCCCATCCATTTACTGTCATCAAGGTTGCGAATTAGACTTGACACAACGTTTGGATTATCAGCCAAACCCGTCAAAGTGAGGACATCACCTTCACGTTTTAAGTTGGTCAAATAAAGCGCAGGCGGAGTGGCTTTGGCAAGATCATCCCACAAACGTACAGGGACAGGACGGCGACCTTGCAAGTCTTGAATGACCTGCATACGTGAGATAATATCTTCACGGCGCTGCTCCAAACTATCAATTTCAGCCAACGCGGTATCCAAGCGTGTATTTTCTTGTTCAATCAAGGTATTGGCGTCAAGTTGTTCGTCAAGCTCATTGTTAAAATAGCTCCACGAAGCAAAGGCGGCCAATAAGGTCAGTAAAGTGATCGCAACCACTAAAGTGATGAATTCTTTATTGCGGCGTTCGCGCTCTTCTTGTCGCCACGGTAAAAGGTTAATACGAGCCATTAGTCAAAGCTCCTTAACGCAAGACCGCAGGCGGCCAGTAGACTTGGGGCATCGATTGCCAGTTGCTCATTATCAATGTTCGGTGCAATGGTCATATTAGTAAACGGATTGGCAACACTCACAGGTACACCCAGTCTTTGCTGAGCCATACCGGCAAGACCGGTGATGGAGCTGCTGCCGCCAGCCAGTACAATATGATCAATACTACTGTATTGACTCGAAGAGAAGTAAAACTGCAAGGAGCGAGTAATTTGTTGAATGGTATTTTCAATGAAAGGTGTCAACACGTCAATATAATAATCATCAGGCAAGGTACGCTCACGCTTACTGATGGCAGCCTCTTCAGCCGATAGGCCATAACGGTTCTGTATGGCTTCCGTCAACTGCACACCGCCAAATAGCTGTTCGCGGCTGTATATAAATTCACCGTTTTTGGCAATGTATAGAGTCGTCTGATTGTGACCGATGTCCACCAGCGCAACCAATTCTGGAAGATTGGGTAAGCTGTCGACCATTAGCCCAAAAGCACGCTCAATCGCATGTGATTCAATATCCATGACTTTGGTTTGTAGACCACCAAACGTTAAAGCATCGACTCGTTGATCGACGTTTTCTGAGCGAGAGGCGGCAAGCAGTACTTGCACCATATCATCGCTTACTAAAGACGGGCCTAATACCTCAAAATCCAAGTTAACGTCTTCTAGCGGATAAGGTACATATTGATCGGCATCCAAACGTATTTGAGCTTCGCGCTCAACGTCATTTAACGCGACATCCATATCAATAATTTTGGTAATCACGGCTGATCCTGACACAGCGGTTGCAGCGTTGCTACCAGCCGCTTGACAGCGCCTAGCGAGGCTCGCAATAATATTGCCGACCGCTTCTGTGTCTACTAAGAGTTTATCAACCACTACCCCTTCCGGTAATCTTTCGATACCATAAGATTTTAAGTAAAAGGTACCCTGTTGGCGCTGTATGTCAACCAGCTTTACTGATGTGGCACAGATATCCACGCCAATCAAATGTCGACTTTTGGAAGTAAATAGCCTCACAAACTCTA
>ENA-UOXB01001622-UOXB01001622.1-bioreactor-metagenome-genome-assembly--contig:-NODE-1622-length-10422-cov-7.428571_pt1 | contig 10422 bp, 8 predicted proteins | sample MGYA00238158_ERZ761615 | MGnify/ENA primary metagenome ERZ761615 (study PRJEB28904, sample SAMN06267902) | bioreactor metagenome | isolation source: Joint BioEnergy Institute, California, USA | place... | reverse complement strand
GATGTGGGCGCATCCAGGCAGCAAGTTGCTGTTCATGGGCGGTGAGTTCGGCCAGCAGGGCGAGTGGCGGCATGATGTCGGCCTGGACTGGTGCGAGGCGTCGCAGCCGTTGAACGCCGGCCTGATGCAACTGGTCGCCGACCTCAACGGCGTGCTGCGCGACCAGCCGGCTTGCTTCCGCGCCGAGCAGGATCCCGGCAGTTTCCAGTGGGTCATCGGCGATGACCGCCAGAACAGTGTTTTTTCCTTCCTCCGCCGCGACCCTGCGGGCGCTGCACCGCCCGTGCTGGTGGTGTGCAACCTCACGCCCGTAGTGCGGTCGGATTACCGCGTGGGTGTGCCTGTTGCCGGCTTCTGGCGCGAGGTGATCAACACCGACGGTGCAGGATATGGCGGCAGCAATGTGGGCAACGACGGTGGCCGGCAGAGCGATGCGTTGCCATGCCATGGCCAGCCCCATTCGCTGGCGCTGCAGTTGCCACCGCTCGCCACGCTCTACCTGCAGGTCGCCGCATGAAGGAACAGGGCACACCGCGCTGGGGCGCGTGGTACCAGCGTGACGGCCGCGTGCGGTTCCGGCTGTGGGCGCCGGCGGCACGCCTGGTTGAGCTGCTGCTGGGCGAGCAGTGCCTGCTCATGCGGGCCGATGCAGCAGGTTTCCACGAGGTGACAGCCGCAGCGCCGGCTGGAAGCCGCTATCGATACCGCATCGACGGCGATGCGGTTGTGCCTGATCCTGCGTCCCGCTGGCAGCCGGACGGAGTGGGAGGCGCCAGCGCGGTGCTGGACGACACGAGCTACACGTGGCGACACGCACCCTCTGTGCGCCCCTGGCACGAGCTGGTCATCTACGAGGTTCACCTGGGCTGCAGCGGCGGATATACGGGGCTGCAGGCGCAGCTGCCGACCCTGGCCGCCAGTGGAATCACCGCGATCGAGCTGATGCCGCTGGCGCAGTTTCCAGGCCGCCGTAACTGGGGCTACGACGGCGTCCTGCCGTTCGCGCCTGCGGCGGCGTATGGCAGTCCGGACCAGCTGAAGTCATTGGTCGACCATGCACACGGCCTGGGCATGACCGTGCTGCTGGATGTGGTCTACAACCACCTGGGTCCCTACGACAATCACATGGCGCGCTACGCACCGGGCTTTACCCGGTGCGATCGGGCCACGCCCTGGGGCGAAGCGATCGACCTGCGTCAGCGGCCCGTGCAGGAGTTCGTCATCGACAACGCACTGATGTGGTTGCGTGAGTATCGATTCGACGGGCTGCGTCTGGACGCCGCGCAGGAGATCCGGCCCAGCAGGTTTCTTGGCCAGCTCGCCGACACGCTGCGCGCCGAGCTGGGCGAGCGGCGGCAGATCCATCTGGTGCTGGAGAACGAACACCGCCAGCCACACTGGCTGCAGGACCGTTACCAGGGGCAGTGGAACAACGATTTCCACCACGCCCTGCACGTCATTGTGACGGAGGAAAAGGAAGGCTACTACCGACCTTATGCCGTGCCGGGGCAAGCCGAGGCCGCGCTGGCGCGCTGCCTGCAGGCCGGCTTCAGCGAAGCGACCGATCGAGGCGATGCATCCCGGGCCGCACGGGCCGATGACGGGCGGTTGCCGCCGGACCGGTTCGTGGTGTTCGCCCAGAACCATGACCAGATCGGTAATCGCGCCTTCGGCGAGCGTCTGACCACGCTTGTCGATCCACTACGCGCGCGTCTGGCCACCGCCATGGCGCTGCTCACCCCGATGACGCCGATGGTGTTCATGGGCGAGCCGTGGCAGTCCAAAGTGCCGTTTCTGTACTTCATCGATATCGATCCTGCGCTGGCGGCGCGCGTGCGCGAGGGCCGGCGCCGCGAGTTCCGCGCGTTCCTGGCCTACGGCGATGCGCAGGCGTATATCGGCCTGCCCGATCCAAATGCACCGATCACGCTGGCGTGCAGCGCGGTGGCGCTGCCCACGGCGGGCAACGGGCCAGAGGCACAGGCACTGGCGGCGTTCGCGCAATGGACGGCATTGCGCCGCCGTTACCTGTGGCCCGCCCGAGGCGCCGCCGGGTCACTGGGCGCGCAGGTGATTGGTCCCCGCGCTGTAAGCGCGGGCTGGCAGCTGCCCGCGGGGCAGTGGTGGCTGGCCTTCAACGCCAGTGACGCGCCGGTGGCGCACGGGCTGCCAGCAGGGGACTGCATTCTGGAATTGAGCGCATGCCGCGACGACCAGCGCGATGGGCAATTGGCCGGGCCCGGTTTACGTGTGCATTGGAGAGCCGCATGACCTCCAGCGTGACGGCATTGCATGCGCGGGCGGCAGCGCTCGGCGTGGAGGTTCAATGGTGCGACATCCAGGGTCGCCGTCACCACGTTGCTGACAAGGCGCTCGCAGACGTGCTGCTGCGCCTTGAAGGTGCTGGTGGTGATGCAGCAGGGGCACTGCTGACCTGCGTGGTTGGGGCCGTCCTGCCGATCACTGCCACCTCGGCGGGCGCGGCCTGCTGGGAGAGTGAATCCGGGCAGGTTGAGCCGGCACGCATTGTAGGCGATGGCCTTTGGCGGGCGCCTGCGCGTCCCGGTTACTGGCGATGGCTGCAGGGTGGGTGCGTGCAACCGGTCGCCGTCGCGCCGGCGCATGCCTGGTACCCGCCACGCACAGGAAACTGCAGACACTGGGGATTGGCCGCGCAGGTCTACAGTCTGCGCGGGAGCGGCGACGGTGGAATCGGTGACAGCCAGAGCGCGCTCGCTTGGCTTGGGCAGATACACCGCCATGGCGGCCACGCGCTGGGTCTGAGTCCGATCCATCGCGGCATGGCGGGTGGCTATCGACCCTATTCGCCGAGCGATCGGACGGCGTTCGAGGTCGTTCATGGCTCGCCGATGCAGTTGTTTCCGCGCGCAGCGGCCGCTGTACGCAGCGCCGACCCAGCCTTGGATGCGCGCCTTTCTGTGCATGAGGCGGCGACGACCATCGACTGGGCAGCCGCGGTGGCCGACAAGAACACGTGGCTGCAACGAACGGGCAGCTGGCTGCGCGAACACGACGCGATCCAATGGCGTGAGTGCATGTCCGGGTGCGGCGGCGCCGCTTCGTCACCGGACACCTTCGCCCAATGGGTCGTGCGTGAGGGATGGGCGCGCGTCCAGCAGCAGGCCCGCACGCTTGGCATGGGGATCGGGCTGATCGCCGACCTGGCGGTGGGCTTCGATCCAGCCGGTGAGGAGGCGCAGCGCAACGCCGGCAAGGTGCTGGAAGGACTGCAGCTGGGCGCGCCGCCGGATGCGTTCAATCCGGAGGGGCAGGCCTGGGGGATCACCGGCTTTGCGCCACAGGCACTGCGCAGGTCCGGATACGCGCCTTTCATTGCGCTGCTGCGCGCGACCATGGCGGATCGGGGCGGTCTGCGCGTGGACCACATTCTGGGATTGTGGCGACTGTGGCTGGTGCCCTGCGGTGCGGATCCGGCGCAGGGCGTGTATGTGCGCTATCCCTTCCAGGACCTGCTGAACCTGCTGGTCCTTGAGTCGTGGCGACACCGCTGCCTGCTCATCGGCGAAGACCTGGGCGTGGTCCCTGACGGCGTCCGGCGGTGTCTGGCCAGTCGAGGTGTGCTGGGTACCGAGGTACTGCAGTTCAACGGCGATGAAAGCGGATACAGACCGTTGCGCAGGTGGCGCCCGTGCGCGGTGGCGATGCCCTCCACGCATGACCTGCCGCCGATGGCTGCCTGGCTGCAGGGTGATGATCTGCGCTGGCGTCTGCGGCTGGGCTGGGCCAGCGCTTCAGAGACCGCGACTGCACTGCAGCAGCGCGGTCGGCAGGCCGCGCTGTTGGCCGAGCGCGTCTGCCGCGAAGGCATGACGCCTGCCGAGCCGCTTGCCGATGCCTTGCGACTGGTTGCCCGCTCGCCTGCGGTTCTGGCGTTGATGCCGCTGGAAGACGTCATTGGCGTGCGCCAGCAGCCGAACATGCCCGGCACTGTCGAGCAGCACCCCAACTGGTGCCATCGGCTGCCGGCGCCCGCCGAGGCTCCGGCCGAGGTGGAGCAGCGCCTTGCAGCTGTGGCTGCAGCCCGCGTGGGCGGTGCCTGTGCCGCAGCACGTGACGACCCACCCGAACCAGACTGTACCAGGGAGGTAGACGATGAAAACTGACCAACGGCAGCAATGGCTGCAGCAGCTGGCCTACCAGGTATGGGAGGCCAGAGGGCGCCCGCACGACGGGCACCAGCAGGACTGGAGGGTTGCCGAACGCCTGCTGGACGCCGAGCTGGCGCTTGGCGATCTCGATGCGGTAGAGGAAAGCGCCGATGCCGGGCCGTAGCAGAACGTTGATCCGGTCGCGGGTCCAGTCCGGACGTCCCTATCCGTTGGGTGCGCACTGGGATGGCCTTGGCGTCAACTTCGCTTTGTATTCGCGCCATGCCACCGCCGTTGAACTCTGCCTGTTTGATGCCCGTGGCCGTGAATCCGAGCGTGTGGCCCTGCCCGAATACACCGACGAGGTCTGGCATGGCTACCTGCCCGATGCGCGCCCCGGGCAGCGCTACGGCTATCGGGTCCACGGCGCATACTCGCCGGAGGACGGCCACCGTTTCAATCCGAACAAGCTGCTGCTGGACCCGTACGCGCGGCAGATAAGCGGCTCGCTCAGGTGGGCGCCGCATCTGTTCGGGTACATACAGGGACATCGTGACGCCGACCGCAGCTTTGATCGACGGGACAGCGCTGCCTACATGCCCCGATGCGTGGTGATCGACCCGGCCTACACCTGGGGCGCCGATGCGCGCCCGCGTGTGGCCTGGGAACACACAGTGATCTACGAGGCGCATGTGCGTGGGCTGACGATGCAGCACCCGTTGGTGCCCGGCAGCGAGCGCGGCACGTTCGCCGGGCTCGGCAACGACGCGGTCCTGGAGCATCTGTGTCGGCTCGGTGTCACCACCGTGGAGCTGTTGCCCGTGCAGGCGTTCGTCGACGACCAGCATCTGCTCCAGAAAGGCCTGCGCAATTACTGGGGCTACAACAGTATCGGCTACTTCGCCCCCGACCCGCGCTACCTTGAAGACGGTTCGGTGGATGAGTTCAAGCAGATGGTGGCGCGCCTGCACCATGCGGGGCTGGAGGTGGTGCTGGACGTGGTATACAACCACACCGCCGAGGGCAATGAGCTGGGTCCTACGCTTTCGTTCAAGGGCATCGACAATGCAAGCTACTATCGTCTTGCAGAAAACAAACGCTACTACGTCAACGACACTGGTACCGGTAACACGCTGGATCTGACTCATGCAGGCGTGCTCCGGCTGGTAATGGACTCGCTGCGTTACTGGGTCAGCGACATGCATGTGGACGGCTTCCGCTTCGACCTGGCCAGCATCCTGGCGCGCGAGCGGCTGGGGTTCGACCCGTCGGGCAGTTTTCTCGATGCGGTGCGACAGGACCCGGTGCTGGGCCAGGTCAAGCTGATTGCCGAGCCATGGGATATTGGACCTGGTGGCTACCAGCTGGGCAACTTCGCGCCGGGCTGGAGTGAATGGAATGACCGGTTCCGTGACACCGTGCGCGCACTCTGGCGCGGCGATGCAGACCAGTTGGCCGACTTCGCCACACGGTTCACCGGCTCGGCCGATCTGTTCGAGCACAACGGGCGGCGGCCTTCTTCAAGCATCAACTTCATCACCGCGCATGACGGCTTTACCTTGCGCGACCTGGTCAGCTATGCCGGCAAACACAACGAAGCCAACGGCGAGGACAACCGCGACGGAAGCTCGCACAACCTGTCGAGCAATCACGGAGTCGAGGGGCACACGGATGATCCGGTGATCGTCGCTGCCCGCCTCCAGCACATGCGCAATCTGCTGGCGACGCTGCTGCTGTCGCAGGGCACGCCGATGCTGTTGGCCGGCGACGAGTTCGGCAACAGCCAGCAGGGCAACAACAACGCGTACTGCCAGGACAACCCGCTCAGTTGGCTCGACTGGGCGCTGGCAGCAGGCGGCGAGGCGCAGTCACTTGCCCGCTTCGTGGAGACGCTGCTGGAGTTGCGCCGCCGCCATCCGCTACTGCGCCGTAACCGCTTCCTGCGCGGGAAACCTGATGCGCAGAGCCAGGTGATCGACGTGAGGTGGTACCGACCTGATGGCGCTCTGATGGAGCAGGGTGACTGGCATGACGGCCAGCGCCGCAGCCTGGCGATCGTACTGGACGGTCGCGGGCCGGACAACGGGCTGCGCGAACCGGGCAACCATGTCAGCCTCGCGCTGCTGCTCAATGCGGGTGGCGTGGAAGAGACGTTTGTCCTTGCCGAGGCTTCTGTACGCTTCGACACCCTGCTGCTGCAGACGGCCTCCGAGCCGGTGCAGCGGTTGCCGGGCGGGCAGTGGCAGGTGCCGGCACAAAGCCTTTGTCTGCTCGCTTCCACGTGAGCGGGCGGTCCACAGCGGCCTGGACGCGGCGCGCGCATGCCCCGGTTTGCGTGCACCCGGCCGCAACCGAGCGTGGTTGCCAGACGTGCCAGTTGCCGCAGATCGGAACAAGGCCGACTCACCGGACCAGGTGCAGCGTCCTGTGCGCCGCACGAGCGCCCCGCCGGCGGCGGCGGTCCAGAAGCAGCATCCGTCGGCTGACCAGCACATGCAGCTCGAGCAGGGCAGCATGATCCGGTGGCCGGTGCCGTGCGGCCTCGAGCAGCGCGGTGACAGCCTGCTCACCAGCCTCATCCGGGCAGACGAGCCGACGCTCATAGAGGCTCAGAAAGTGGCTCCAGCAACGATCCAGGCCGCCGCCAGGCAACGGCCGTACCAGCTGTTCATAGCATGCCCAGAACTCACGTTCACCGCGCACATCCACACCGTGCACAGGTGAGAAGGGCAGCGCTGAAGGGAGCAACGTCGGGCGTTGCGCGCAGGGTGGGGCTTGAACGTGATCCATCCTGCCATCGTGCAGGCGCGACCTTGCCGCAACATTGCCACACCAGATTCGGATGCCGAACGCAGCGACGCTGCCTGGTCGGGGTGACGATGACGACTGCGCTGGCCCTGCCCGCGGCAGTGCCGTTGTGCAGCAGGTGCACGTCCAGGCTTGCCCGCGTTGGCGATGATGACAACGCCCGTCATGAGGAAGGGAATGCCTGGGCTGGGGACTGTGAGGCTGGCGCGGTCGGTGCAGGGGGGAGGCGAGTGAAGGCGTACGCGGGATGGGCTCCGGCGGCCAGCAACGGCGGGGGTCAGCTCGGGTTTGGAGGAATGACAGACGGATGAAACGGCGCTCACCTGCATTGCACGCCGACCTCTTCAATCTGGCTGTGCAGGCGGCGGATACCACTGCCGCCCTCACCAAGAACTCACGTAAGGAGTATCGCCATGAGCACCCAGTCCACCATCGAACATCGCCTCAATGATCTGATCGAAATCGCTCGTGACGGTCAGTCGTTCTACGAAGAAGCGGCCGGCAAGGTCAAGGACGCTGAACTCTCCGCTCTGTTCACCCGCATCGCCTCGGTCAAGACCCGCATCGTCGCAGCGCTGAGTGGCTCGGTTGCCGCCAGCGGTGGCAAGCCGGCAGAACACGGCACCATGGTTGGTTCCATGCAGCAGTTCTACGGCAAGGTGCGCGCCGCCTTCGGCGACACCAACTACGGCTACGTCGCCGAGCTTGAAGAGTCCGAAGACCGCCTGCTGGCTGCGTTCAAGGACGTGCTGACCGACAACGATCTGCCGCCGACCGTCCGCCAGGAAGTGCAGCAGCTCCTGCCGGAAGTCCAGGAGTGCCACAACGTCATGCGCACGCGCAAGCACGCCATGAAGGCCGCCTGATTCCGGAACAGGGCGGGGCATTGCTCCGCCCTGCCGCGATGAGTCTGAGTACGCCCCGCCATGCGCGGGGCGTCCTGCGTTGTGCAGAGAAGGGCTTGACGGCTGGGCACGGGAGCCGCGTCATCAATGTTGTCAGGCCGTGGCCGGCCCCATGGCACGGCGGACCGCCTGGTCCAGATCGCGACGGGTGAACGGCTTGGCGAGCATGGGCGCGGTACGACCCTGCTCGTCGGCCCCCTGATGATCCTTGGGGTACCCGGATGCGAACAGCACGGGAAGCTGCGGCAGCTTCGCCCGCACCTGACGCGCGAGTTCCCATCCGGACATTCCGGGCATCACGATATCCGAGAACAGCAGGTCGATCCGCGTGTCCGGCCGCTCCAGCAGGCGCAGCGCGCTGGGCCCATCGTGCGCTTCCAGCACGCGATAGCCGAACTGCCGCAGCGCGTCCACCGCGTAGGCGCGCACGTCGTCATTGTCCTCGGCGAGCAGAATGGTCCGGCCGTCACCGTCTTCGAAATCGCCCAGCTCGACAACGGGTTCCACAGCAGCTGGCAACGGCAGCGAAGAGCGTGGGAACATCAGGGTAATGGTGGTGCCCACGCCCTGGATCGACTTGACGAACACATGGCCGCCTGACTGCAGCACAAAGCCGTGCACCATCGACAGGCCCAGGCCGGTGCCTCGGCCGACTTCCTTGGTGGTGAAGAAAGGTTCGAAGACCTTGGCAACCACGTCTGCCGGCATACCGTGCCCGGAGTCGGACACGCGCAGCATCACATACTCACCGGGGGTCGCACCTGGATACTGGTCGACGTAATCGGTTTCCAGATGACTGTTGTCGACCTCGATGCGCAGATTGCCACCGTCGGGCATCGCGTCACGCGCATTGACCGCCAGATTGAGTACCGAGGCTTCAAGCTGGCCGGGGTCGAGCTCCACGCACCAGAGGTCGTCAGCAGTGCGGATCTCCAGCTGTACCAGCTCGCCGAGGGTACGCTGGAGCATCTCGTGCATGCCGCCCACGTGGTCACCCAGATGTACCGCCTCGCTGCGCAGCGGCTGCCGCCGTGCGAAAGCGAGCAGCCGCTGGGTCAGGCCGGCAGCACGCCCCACGGCCTTGAGCGCGCTGTCCAATGCACGGGACATTCTCGGGTCCGTCGCATCGGCCCGCTCGTTGAGCATGCCGACGTGCTCGATGTTGCCGGCAATGACGGTCAGAATATTGTTGAAGTCGTGCGCAATGCCACCGGTGAGCTGGCCCACCGCTTCGATCTTCTGGGACTGGCGCAGTGCGTGCTCGGCATGGCGACGCGCCGTGGTTTCCACCGCTTCGGAGACCACCGCCGCCACACCGCCATCACTGTCCAGCAGCGGACGCAACGAGAACTCGAAGCTGCGACGGCCGGAAGGCAGTTCAAGCTCGATTTCATGGCGGCTCGCACGTCCGCCGATGGCATCGGCGATGGCAGCAGTGACGGTCGCGCCCGCTTCGGGCGTGCTGGAAAACCATGCCGACTGCGCGAACAACTGGCCCAGTACGCTCTGCCGCGTAGTGAGTACCGCATCGAGCGAGGCGACATTGGCATCAACGACCCTGCCGCGCAGGTCCAGCAGGACCTGGTGCTGGAAGCTGGACTGAAACACCGCCTGCAGACGCTGCTGACTGCGCTGAAGCTCACGGGTGCGCGCCTGCACCTGGTGCTCGAGAGACTCATTGGCCTCACGCAACGCCCGTTGCACCTGCTTGAGCGCGGTGATGTCGTGGCTCAACACGATGTAGCCGGCGACGCTGCCATCGGTAGTGCGTTCAGGAACGCAGTCGACCTGAAGGACGTGCAAGGTGCCATCGCGGTGCCGGCGCTCGACCTCAAAGCTCTGCCGCTCTCCTGTGAGGACCTGCTCCAGATGGATGCGTGACTCCTCGAACGACGCTGCTCCCGCGACGTCGGTGGCGTGCCGCCCAACCAGCTGCTGCAGTTCCAGACCATGCCAGTTGAGATAGGACTGGTTGGCAAAGCGGAAGCGATGCTGGTTGTCCAGATTGGCGATCATCGCCGGCAGTGCGTCGGTGATCAGCTGCATGCGTCCACGGCTTTCATCCAGCGCCGCTTCCGCCGCCGCCAGCCGGTCGCGCTTGCTGGCCTCGGCAACGGCACGCAGGATGGCATCGGGCAAGCGCTGCAGACGCTGCTTGACCACGTAGTCGCGTGCGCCACGGGTCAGCGCCTGCACCGCCAGCTCTTCCGTCAGGGTGCCCGAGACGAAGATGAAGGGCACGCGTGGCGCCATTTCTCTGGCCAGCGCAAGCGCTGAATCGCCGTCGAAGTTTGGCATCACGTGGTCGGCAAGGATCACCTGGTAGTCAGCCGACCGGAGCGCCTCGATGAACGGCTCGCGCTCCCATACGCGGTCGATGTGCGCATGCACGTCGGCACGGCGCAACTGGGCACCGATCAGCTCGGCGTCCAGTGCGCTGTCTTCCAGCATCAGAATGCGCAAGGCGGTGCTGGCGGGCGCAGGCTCAGCCATTGGTCGTGCCGGCCGTGCGCTGGGGCGGTGGCTGGTTGGTGATGCCCCAGAACATGCCCAGGCCCTGGATGGCCTCGAAGAATTCC
>ENA-UOXB01001617-UOXB01001617.1-bioreactor-metagenome-genome-assembly--contig:-NODE-1617-length-10436-cov-9.361622_pt1 | contig 10436 bp, 7 predicted proteins | sample MGYA00238158_ERZ761615 | MGnify/ENA primary metagenome ERZ761615 (study PRJEB28904, sample SAMN06267902) | bioreactor metagenome | isolation source: Joint BioEnergy Institute, California, USA | place... | reverse complement strand
GCCCCGGCCCCTGCGCCTGGAGGTCGCGGCCCCGCTGCGCGGTGAGGCGGCACCGCAGGTCCAGGTCCTGACCGCCGCCGCGCCGACCACGACCTTGCGCCCCGTCACCGAGGCGCTGCCCACCCCGCCCGCGGGCGAGATTCTCGACGCCGCACCCGCCACCAGCGCCGCCATGCCCGAGCCGCTGATCCTGGGCCCGGTCGCGGTCCCGCTGGCCGCCCCCGAGCCGCCTGGTCCCTCGCAAACCAACGACGGCCCCGCAGCCCCTGCCTCCTCAGGCCCTGCCCCGGACCCGCGCATCACCGCGCTGTTCGAGGAGATCCGGCAGCGCCTGACCGAACCCTGCCTCTATGCGCGGCCCGCGCTTCTGGGCGACGACCAGATCCAGCTGTCGGTCTTTGCCGCCGACGACCGGCAGATCGCGGCGCTGATGGGGGCGCTGACCGACGCGACCGACACGCCCGTGACCCGGCAGGAGGTGCTGCTGGACCCGCGCCAATGCCCGACGCTGGCCTTCGCGCGGCGCGATCCGGCCTATCCGGCACCCAGCCTGTCGCTGCAGTTGGACGCCCAGGACCTGCAGGGCGGGCAGGACCTGTCGGGGCGCGTGGATGGCGGCGCGGGGCTGTATACCACGCTGCTGCTGATCGACGATGCGGGGGTCGTGCACGACCTGCGGCGGTTCCTGGTCGGTTCGGCCTCGGGCAGCCGGTTCCGGATTCCCGTCGCGCGGTTCGGCGATCCGCGCGACACGCATCAGCTGCTGATCGCCATCGCCTCGCCGCGCCGCCCCGATGCGGTCACCCGCCACGCGGGCGAGCTGGCGCAGCCCTTCTTCGACGCGCTCGGCGCCGAACTGGGGCAGGAGCTGCGCGCCGGTCTGGCCAGCGTCTATATCCGCTGAGGCCTAGTCGAAGGCATAGTCGAAGGCCCCGTCCCGGACGCGGATGGTCACGTCGCCCATCGGCTGCCCGGCCACCATCCGGCCCAGAACCTGCCGCGACAGGCTGGGCAGGATCGAGTTGGTGATGACATTGTCTATCATCCGCCCGCCGCTGTCGGGGTCGCGGCACTGGTCGGTGATCTGCCCGATCACCGCCGCGTCCCAGACCAGCCGCGCGCCATGCGCGTCCCGCATCCGCCGCGCCAGGGCCTCCAGCTTCAGAGCCGCGATCCCGCCCAGGACCTCGGTCGATAGGGGCAGATAGGGGATCGTCACGATCCGCCCCAGAAGCGCGGGCGGGAAGGTGCCCAGCAGCTCCTCCTTCAGCGCCGCCTCCAGCGTCTCGGCGTCCTCGATCCGGCCCTCGGGGGCCAGCGCCATGATCGAGCCGGTCCCCAGGTTCGAGGTCATCAGGATCAGCGTGTTGCGGAAGTTGATCGGGCGGCCGTTGCCGTCCTCCATCCAGCCCTTGTCGAAGACCTGGAAGAACAGCTCGTGCACGTCGGGATGGGCCTTCTCCATCTCGTCCAGCAGGACGACGGAATAGGGCTTGCGGCGCACCGCCTCGGTCAGGCGACCGCCCTCGCCATAGCCGACATAGCCCGGCGGCGCGCCCTTCAGCAGGCTGACGGAATGGGCCTCCTGGAACTCGGACATGTTGATGGTGATGACGTTCTGCTCGCCGCCGTAAAGCGTCTCGGCCAGGGCCAGGGCGGTCTCGGTCTTGCCGACGCCCGAGGGGCCGCAGAGCATGAAGACGCCGATGGGCTTTTCCGGGTTGCCCAGGCCGGCCCGCGCCGTCTCGACCCGACGCGCGATCATCGCGAGGCCGTCGTCCTGGCCGATCACCCGGCGGCGCAGCTGATCGCCAAGCGTCAGCACCGCCTGCAATTCGTCGGCGACCATCCGGCCCGCGGGAATGCCCGTCCAGTCGCTGATGACGCCCGCGACGGCCTGCTCGTCCACATGCGGCCAGACCATGCGGTCATCGGCATGGATCGCCGACAGACGCGCCATCCCCGCCTCCAGCTCATGGCGGATCGCCTCGGCATCGGCCTCCTCGGACAGGCGCAGGCGCAGGGCCAGGATGTCCTCGACGATGGCGCGCTCATCGGCATGGGCGCGTTCCACCTCGGCCAGACGCGCCTCGGCCTCGGCCTTCTCGGTGGCCGCCTCGGCCAGGCGGGCGGCGTCGGTGCCGCCCAGATCGGCCTCCGCGGTCTTGGCCGCGATCTCGGCCGACAGCGCCGCGATGCGGGCGCGCAGGTCGGCGATGCGCGCGGGCGTCGCCGACTGGCTGACCGCCACCCGCGCGCAGGCCGTGTCCAAGAGCGAGACCGCCTTGTCGGGCAGCTGCCGCGCGGGAAGATAGCGCGCCGACAGCTTGACCGCGGCCTCGACCGCGGCATCGGCGATGCGGACCTTGTGATACTGCTCCATCGGGCCCAGCAGGCCGCGCATCATGAAGCAGGCGCGCTCGATCGAGGGTTCGTCGATGGTGACCGGCTGAAAGCGCCGGGTCAGCGCCGGGTCCTTCTCGAAATGGGTGCGGTATTCGGCCCAGGTCGTCGCGCCGATGGTGCGCAGCAACCCGCGCGCCAGGGCAGGCTTCAGCAGGTTGGCGGCATCGCCGGTGCCGGCAGGGCCACCCGCGCCGACCAGGGTATGCGCCTCGTCGATGAACAGGATGATCGGCACGGCCGAGGACTGCACCTCGTCGATGACCGAGCGCAGGCGCTGCTCGAACTCGCCCTTCATGCTGGCCCCGGCCTGCATCGCCCCGATGTCCAGCATGTGCAGCCGCATCCCCCGCAGGGCGGGCGGCACGTCGCCCTGGGCCAGGCGCTGCGCGAAGCCCTCGACCACGGCGGTCTTGCCCACGCCCGCCTCTCCGGTCAGGATCGGGTTGTTCTGGCGGCGGCGCATCAGCACGTCGATGATCTGGCGGATCTCGTCGTCGCGGCCGACGACCGGGTCCATCTCTCCGGCCTCGGCCTGGGCCGTCATGTCCACCGCATAGCGGCCAAGCGCGGTCTGCCCGGCCCCGCCCCCCGCAGCCGTTCCCGGCGCGCGCAGGCCGGTCCCGTCCATGGGCCGCAGGTCCTCCTCCTCCGAGCCCGCCCAGATGGTGCGGGCCTCGGCGCCAAGCCGCTCGGCCGACAGGCCCTCGAAGACCGGCGACAGCTGGATCAGCGCGCGCCGCAGCGCCGCGTCGTTCAGCAGCGCGACCAGCAGATGGCCGGTGCGGATCTGCGCCTCGCCGAAGAACAGCGAGGCATAGGTCCAGGCATGGTTCAGCGCATCGGCCAGCCGCTCGGAGATGCCCGGCGTCTCGGTCACGTTCTTCTGCAGCGCCGCCGCCGCCCGGTCCAGGTCCTTCAGCGCCTGCCCCCGGTCCAGCCCCGCCTCGCGCAGCGTCAGGGCGATGTCGCCCTCCTGATGGCTCAGCGCGTGGAACAGCCAGTGGCACAGCTCGACATGGCGGTTGCCGTCGCCGCGTGCCTGGCGCATGGCCGACAGGAAGGCGTCATAGCCGACGCGGTTCATGCGGCCCGCGAATTTCTCGATGGTGATGGCGGTCATGCGGCCTCGTGCTGCGGTTCCTGCCCGGTGCTCAGCGCGAAACGGGCGATCTGGACCCGGGGCGCGGCGGCACCGGGATCGGGGCGAAGCGGGGCAAGCCAGCCAAGCGCCATGGCGGCGCCCAGCTGACCCGCGGGGATCTCGGCGGGCGGCAGGGTCAGGGCCAGATCGACATCCTGGCTGCGGCCCAGATACCAGAAGACCAGGTCCCCAAGCCGCCGATAGCCCGCCGAACCCGGCAGATAGTCGCGATAGCGCCCGGCATCGGGCAGGTGCAGATGCACGCAGATCCGGTCGTTCACCGACTGCACCCGGTCGCCCAGATAGAGGTCGCGCCCCAAGGCACCCCCCTGCCCCAGGCCGCGCCGGTCGCCCGGCTCGAACTCCAGCCAGCTGAGGACATGCTCCTCGACATCGACGGGCAGGCGCAGATGGGTCTCCAGCATCTGGCGCAGGCGCACCGCGCTGCGCACCCGTCCGCCGAAGACCGGGACCAGGGGCAGCCGCGCCAGGTCGGGCATCGCGTCATGGCGCTGGAACGCCTCGGTGCCCGTGCCCGCGACCGAGGCGATATAGGCCGCGAAGCGGTCCTCCTCGGGGCGGTCATGCTGGGTGATGGCGCGGGCGTCGGACCAGGCGCGGAAGAACAGCTGATAGAAGCGGGCGGCGAAGATGTCGGCAAAGCGGACGAAGGCCTCCTCGCCCTGCTGCTGCCAGCGCATCGCCTCCTCGGTCAGGTTCAGCGGCAGCGCCCCCTGCGGCCCGAAATAGCCCATGAAGCGCGCGCGGATGCGGGGCCGCGGACCGCGGGCCTCGGGCCGCTCCAGCTCGGTTGCGGGAAAGGCCAGCTCGGGGTCCTGGCCGATATCGACCAGGTCGTCGGCCAGCCGGACCGAGCGGCCGATGCGCGGCTTGTGCGGGGCCTCGCGCTCCATCCGGCGCAGGATCGCCAGGAACCCCTCGCCGCCGCTCATATCAGCGGGCCCTGCCCGGTCCGGGGCGCGAACCGCTTGATGACGCCGCGCTGCTTGCTGATGGCGACGGTCTGGCTGAAGCTGTTGATGCTGACATATTCGGCAAAGAACCGGTCCAGCACCGTGGCCAGCAGGATGATGCCGCTGCCCTCGAAGGCGGCCTCGTCGAAGGTCACCGACACCTCGAGGCCGCGGGCGGGAAAGAACCCCTCGGCCCGGCGGATCGAGCGGGTGACGGGCCGCACCGACAGGGCGGTCAACCCCGCGATCTGCGTCTCGGTCACGCTGTCCGAGAGGTCCGCGAACAGCGTCAGGATCTCGCGCAGGCTGGCCGCGCCGTCCCGGCCATAGCGGTCGTCCAGCCCGAAATGGTTCAGCGCCAGATAGGAGATCAGCCGCCAATGCACGTCGCCCTGCACCATGCGGTGCGGGCCCGCGCGCTCGGTCTCGGTCATCGGCTCGCGCGGCGCGCTCGGGCCGTTGACGCAGGCCAGCGACAGGCTCTGATCGGCGACGACGGTGAAATCCTCGGACCCGGCCAGCGGCAGGGCGGCGGGCAGGTGCCGGTTCGAGCACAGCGTCCGGACATGCAGGCGCTGCGCGCGGCGGCCGACCACCTCCTCCGGCGGTTCATGGATGGCGATGAAGGTCTCGGTCCCCAGATAGTCGGGCCGCGCGCCGCTGCGCCGTTCATGCTCGGTCAGGCGGCGGGGCTTGCGGCGGGTCGTGTAGTAATAGCCCGCCCGCTGCGACCCCGGCTCCTGCGGCAGCGCATAGAGGGGCGACACCTGGACCCGGTCCGCGGCCGTGCCATAGCTCGCGTCCACGCGCAGGATCTTCTGGACCTCGTAATGGGTCAGCGGGCTGGAATCGGGGGTGACGACGTAATCGTGGCGCCGGTCGTCCAGCCGGATCTGGTTCGAGCTTTCCTCGAAGAGGTTGATCGCGGTCGCGCAGTTCAGCCGGATGTCGCGCGGCCCCAGCTGGCGCGCCAGATCGTCGCTGACCCGGTCGAACTCGGCGATCAGCTGCATCTCGGTCACGGGCAGCGCGGCCAGGGCGTCGCGCAGGCCCTCGATCCGCAGGCCCAGGAACTTGCGCGGAAAGGCAAAGACCTCCTGCAGATGCACGAAGCCGTCGAACAGCGCGGTGCTGCGGTCCAGAAGCATCTCGTCGCGGTCGAAGCCGATCGGGACCAGCTGATCGGGCGACAGGCGCAGGAAGGCCGGATCGCCGTTCGGCTGCAGCCAGCGCAGCGACAGGCGGGTGACGTTGCAGTGGAACTGCTCGTAGAGCATCAGCGCGCGCGCCATGTCGCCGGTCAGGCGCAGCTCGATCTCGGCCGCGCCCATCGCCTGGACGGGCCGGCCGTCGGTGGTGGCCAGGTCCAGGACGATCCCGGCGCGTGTCCGCGGATCGGGGTCCTGGCCCAGCCCGCCCAGGGTGGTCGTGCGGTCGTGATAGGCCAGCCGCGCGATGCGCAGCGGCAGCAGCGTCAGCGCCGAGGTCAGCCGGAAGCGGCACGACACGCGCTTGTCCGCATCGCGAAAGCGCGCGTCCAGATAGGCGCCGCGCGCATGGCTGCGCGGACGGTCGCCCGGGGCGGGCACCATGGGCGGTGGCGCCTCGACCACGATGCAGCTGGGAAAGGGGGCCAGCGCCTCGGGGAAGATCTGCTCCAGAAGCTCGCGGGTGAAGCCGCGGAACTCCTCGTCCAGCTTCAGCTGCACGCGGGCCGCCAGGAAGGCCGCGCCCTCCAGCAGCCCGGCGACGGTCGGGTCGATGTTCTCGCGCAGCACGCCGCCAAGCCGGTCGGCCAGGCCCGGAAACTCCTGCGCGAATTCGGCCGACCGCTCGTAGAGGATGTCCAGCTCGCGCTCATAGGCGTCGCGGAAGGCCTTCTTCATGTGACCCCCTGCATCCGGCTCATGGTGATCTTGCCGGCGGCCGGATCGATCTCGGCCACGAAATGCATCGCGATGTCGGTGGGGTCCGAGATCATCTCGGCGCTGACCTCCAGGGACAGGCGCTGGTCGATGCTGGGCTCGGCATCGGCCACGCGCACCTCCAGCGTCTCGGCGCGCAGGCGCGGCTCGGCGCGGATCAGCGACAGCCGGATCGCCTCGGCCAGGGCGGTGGGCGTGCGATTGCCGCGCCACAGGCTGTCCATGTCCTGCAGGCCGAAATTCACGATCGAGGCCGCGACCCGCGGATGGTCGTCCAGCGGCACGGCGACGTCCAGCCGGATCGTGTTCAGCAGGCTCTCCAGATCGCGGGCCAGGTTGCGGCGCAGCGCGTCCTCGCCCGCGCCCTCGCGCCGCTTCTGGCTCACACGGGTCAGGTCGCGCTCTCCCTCGACATAGTCGCGGCCGCCCTGACGCGCATCGCGGCGGGCCACGCTGTCACGGAAGATGTGCAGAAGCGACATGTCCCGAAGCTCGCCCCGAGGCGTGCCGCGCGGCGCTTGGGAGGCAGCAGGAGGTCGAGAGGGCATGATGTCCCGGACTTGTGGGAATGGGGGATGCGCGTCCGGTCGGGTGCCGGACATGCGGGTCCGGACCGGCGATCTCGCGCCGATCCGGATGTCCTGTCGCGGCGGCCGCGCGTGGCCGCCGCCGCGTCAGGTCACGAGTTCCACTCGCGGTTCTCGGCGATGTCCCAGCCCGACATGGTCTCGGCCCCGGCGGCGCCGGAATCCTCCTGCAGGGTGTAGAGGACCTCGAACTTGCGGAAGTTCAGGGTCAGGGTCTCCTGGATCCGGTCCAGGCCGTCCTTGGACCCGCCGGTGGAATAGCTGGAGATCATGATGTTCTGCATCTTGATGCGCAGATACTCGACCGGCGCGGTGCCGCCCGACTTGCGCACGATCAGCTCGCCCGTCTCGATATGCTCACCCGAGGTGCAGCGCTTGATCAGGTCGTTGGTGGCCAGATCGACATATTTGGTCAGGGTGATGTCCTGGACGTTCACCTTGCCGCCGCCGCCGCCCTTGCCCAGATGCGTGGTGCCCGACTGCGTCAGGCCCCAGTTCCAGGCCAGCACGTCGATCTCGTCGCGGTGCCGGTCGTCCTGCGACTCACCCTTGATGTTGTTCGAAAGCTTCAGAAAAATGTCGACAGCCATGGCGAACCTCCGTTTTTGGCAGTCAGTTCAAATCGAAATCAGTTGCCTTTCGGCAGCTTGGAGACGAGAGACATCCCGACATCCATTCCTTCCAGCTGGAAATGCGGCTTGAGGAAGAACTTGCCCATGTAATAGCCGGGGTTCTCCTCGTCCTCCACCACTTCCACCCGCGCCCCGGCCAGAGGCTTCTTGGCCTTCTCGCGCTCGCTCGCGCTTTCGGGGTTGCCCGAGACGTACTTGTTCACCCAGGTCTGAAGCTGCGTCTGCAGCTGCAGCCGGTCCGGGCTCTGGCCGATCTTGTCGCGCACCATGCACTTCAGATAGTGGCTGAAGCGCGAGACGGCGAAGATATAGGGCAGGCGCGAGGACATGTTGTCCGAGGCCGTCGCCTGCTCATCCACGTATTTCTTGGGCCGGTACAGGGTCTGCGCGCCGATGAAGGCGGCCTTGTCGGTATGCTTGCGATGGATCAGGCCGATCAGGCCCGCCTTGGACAGCTCACCCTCGCGCCGGTCGGTGATCGACACCTCGGTCGGGCATTTCAGCTCGCGGCTGCCCTCGCCCGTGTCGAAGTTGTGCGTCGGCAGGTTCAGCACCTCGCCGCCGGACTGCACGCCGCGGATCTGGACGGTCCAGCCATGCTCCTTGTGCGCGCGGTTGATGTTGACCGCCAGCGCGTGGGCCGCGTTCATCCAGGCGTATTTGCGCCCCTCATGGCCGTCGGTCTCCTCCTCGAAGTTGAACTCCTCGACGACGGAGTTGGAGTTCTGCCCGTAGGGCTCGCGCGACAGGGCCCGCGGCAGGGTCAGCGCGATGTAGCGCGAATTCTCGCTGTCGCGCAGCCCGTTCCAGGCGGCATAGTCGGGCGTGTCGAAGATCTCGGACAGGTCCGGCGGCGTGCCCAGCTCGGTCCAGCTGTCCAGACCCAGCAGCTCGGGCGCCGCGGCCGAGATGAAGGGCGCATGGGCCGCGGCCGCCACCTTGCCGATGTCGCGCAGCAGCGCCACGTCGGCCGTGCCATGGTCGAAGTAGTAGTCGCCCACCAGCGCGCCGAAGGGCTTGCCGCCCAGGGTGCCGAACTCGGCCTCGTAGACGATCTTGTTCAGCGGGGACTTGTCCCATTTCGCGCCGGGATAGCGGCGCATCATCTGCTGAAGCTCCTTCTTCGAGACGTTCATCACCTTCACGCGCAGCGAGGCGTCGGTCTCGGAGTTGTTGACCGTGTAGGCCAGACCCCGCCAGGACGATTCCAGCTTCTGGAACTCGTCATGGTGGATGATCTCGTTCAGCTGGTCGGTCAGCTTCGCGTCCAGCCGCGACAGCATGGCGTCGATCGTGTCGATCACGTCCTCGGCCACCAGCGTCTGGTCGTCCATCGCCTCGCGCACCAGCGCGACCACGGCATTGTCGACCTCGCGGGCGGCGACCTCGGTGCGCGGCTTGATCGTCTGGCGCAGGATGTCGGAGAACTCGTCCAGCTCGGTCAGGCCGGCGCGCGGGCCGGTCTGCTGGGATTGCTGCTCGTCGGCCATGCTCACTCGTCCTCCTGCGCGGCACGCGCCGCGGTCTCGCGTTCGGCCAGGGCCGCCATCAGCTCGGGGTCGTTCAGCAGCCTGCGGATCTGCTCCTGCGCCTTGGGCTTGGAGTTCATGTAGCGCTGCAGGTTGGCCAGCTGTTCGCGCGCCTCCAGGAGCTTGCGCAGGGCGGGCACCTGACGGGCCACCGCCGCCGGATTGAAGTCGTCCATGCTGTCGAAATGCAGCGTCACGCCAAGCCGTTCGGCCCCGCCGCCGCCCATCCGGTTCGCCACGTTGAAGGTGACCGCGGGGCCCACGCTCTTCATGTAGTCGTCCAGCGTCGATGCGGTGACGTCGGAGAAGTCGCGCTCCTCGATGTCGGGCTTCTCGATGTCGGAGGCGTTGCCCGACAGGTCGGACATCACGCCCATGACGAAGGGCAGCTCGACCATCTTCTCGGAATCGTAGGGGTCTTCATAGGAGATGTTGACGCGCGGTGGACGGTTGCGCTTGAGGAAATCGGTCGATTTGTCGGATGCCATCAGATCAATCCCATGCTTTGGACAAAAAGGAACGCGCAATTTCCGCGCGAGTCAATGCAGTCGACGCGGTCGCGGTCATGCCTTACCCCCCTCCGGCGCCAAAAGCTCGCGCATGATGGCGCCGAAATCCTGGTCCAGAAGGTCCCGCGCCTTGGACAGGATCAGCGGAACCGGGCTGGAGGGTTCGTGCCGCAGGAAGAAGGCCTCGACCGCCTGCACCAGCCCGACCATCTCGGCCCGCGACGCGATCGGTGGCGCGGGTGGCGGCGCCGCGCCGTCGGATGCAGGACCGGAATCGGGCAGCGCCAGCGCGGTCAGGTCGCGCAGCCGCGCCATCGGCAGCACGAAGCCGCTACCCTGCCCCAGATGCAGCGCAACCGAGGCGGCACGCTCGGGCATCAGCGCCTCGATCGCCCGGACCAGCGGCAGGCCGACCAGCTGGCGCGCCTGCACGACCAGCAGCAGCACCGCCGAGGACGGCTCGTGCCGCGACAGCCAGTCCTGCACCCGGCCAAGCGCGGCCTCTGCGGCTTTGCGATCGCCGATGGCGGTGGCGGGGGCCGCAGGCGCAGCGGCCACGGCATCGGATGACGGTGCCGCCGGCGGGGCGGCCACCGGATCGACCGCCGCGGCGCGCTCGGTCCACGGCCGCAGCTCGGGGCGCACCTGTCCAATCATGCCGTGGATGTCGGCCAGCACCTGCCGCACCGCCGACAGATCGGGCGTGACGCCACCCGAGGCCGCCGCCGACTGG
>ENA-UOXB01001616-UOXB01001616.1-bioreactor-metagenome-genome-assembly--contig:-NODE-1616-length-10441-cov-7.625554_pt1 | contig 10441 bp, 10 predicted proteins | sample MGYA00238158_ERZ761615 | MGnify/ENA primary metagenome ERZ761615 (study PRJEB28904, sample SAMN06267902) | bioreactor metagenome | isolation source: Joint BioEnergy Institute, California, USA... | reverse complement strand
TATGCAGCGGCCTGCAAAGCCGCGTACGCCGGTTCAATTCCGACCCAGGCCTCCAGATCAGAAGCCCTGACCCTGTCAGGGCTTTTTTTTGTCTGGCGTTTGGCGGACATGTTCGTCGGCTCTGACGGGGCGCAAATCACTGCCATGCCACGCGGTTGTGCGCACCAGACTCGCGTTCGCACGTGGCGAGTGCGTGTGCCAGGGTTGCGGAGGCGGAAGGCAACCGAGTCTTACGTCCAGCTCACCCACCATGTGACAAGCCGCCATTGGCGACCGCCTGCTCGCGGCCGCAGTTCGCGCATCTGATGACGAGCCCACCGGCAAGGTGGTGAATCGCGCCGTCCGTTATCGTCGTAACGTGGTTGCAGCGCAGGCATTGCGCGCTGACGCAGTCGACCACCTTGTGCGGGGAGTCCGCTACGTCGATCATCTCGAAAGAGAGGATTTTGAAGGCGCCTGTAACTGTCATATGAAGTCCCGCAACAATTGACAGGGGGACACGCTACGCCGCGTTGCATGAAAGGGGCTCCAGCATTGCCGGCCCTCGGGATCACCCGTCGTGCAGTATGCGTGCGCGCCGCTTTCACACCTGTCGCGGCCGCAATCCCGCAGCTCTCCGGCCCGTCAGCCGCATCCCCGGCCTGAATCAACCTGCGGGCCGTCAGGCCCGGAGCGACGGCGAGGCTCACCCCTTGAACGCCGCACTGCATCAGCAGCCCTGACCGTGTCAGAGCTTTGGCCCGTTGCCCAGGGTCAAAGACGCCATCTGGGCGCGCCGCCTGCATGCTCTTCCATCGCCTGCAGCGCATGCTCGGTCCGTTTCATCCGATCAACGATGCCTTCCGGGGTGCTCCTGCTGTTTGCCGAGCCGAGGTTGACCAGGCGGCTTACGGCGAGCACATCATTACGATCGGCGGTTTCATTTGCACCGATCAGCTGCCACCACGCGGCCGCCGCCAATGCGCCGATCTCGGGCGTTTCCAACAGGTCCGGCTGCTGCTCCAGCGGGTGCTCGATCAAGGTGCCGATGCGTCGATAGTTTGCGCGGCCAGTGAGGGAGATAGGCCCACGTCCCCGATAACGATAGCCATCGCCACTGGCCTCATCACCATTGCCATTACGACCGGCATAGACGCGGTTGGCCAGCCTCTCCGGGCGTCGCACATACAACGGCTGCTCCGGCTCGGACAGCCGATGGCCGAACACATCGCCGATGCGTTTGCGGCTGTAGGACAGGTTTTCCTGCAGCCGCTGCAGGCTCTGGCTTTCGTGGCCCAACTGCGCGAGAAAGTGCGCGATGCGTCGGGCACGGACAATGTCGAATCGACACATTGCGATGTCCAGAGGGCTTGCCCAACGCTGGGCAAGGGTCAGTGGGCAGGTCATGATCCGGGAAAGCAGGGCTGCGCTGATCATCAGTCACTCCATGAGCCTGCGCGCGCGAGGTCGCATGCGCAAAAGGGCAGGGGCGCTGGTGCGTAGTGGGATCGTGACCGGCGGACATGCACGGCAGCGCCTCACGACCAAGATCGCGCGGGGCCGGTGCGGTGACCACCAACGTCAAGCGGAAGTCACGGTGCGCCGAGCTTTCGGTCAGGGCGACGACGCGATCCACGTGGCGTGCAGCGGCAACCTGCGCTGGCACGCCCGTCGGGCCGGATCAGAGCTGGGTACTATCCACGTGGCGACGACCTTCCTGGGTCAGGTCGATGTCGCCGTCCTCACCCTGCGCGGCAAGGCCCGCGCTGACAGCCCATGTGGCGTCGTCATGCGAGACCGGCCTCGTGGCCTGGATGTCATTCAGAATGCGTTGCTGCTGGGCTGTCAGTTCCATAGGGGGTTCGTCGAAAAAGCGGGACCTGCAGCCTACTCACCCCTGGTGAGGAGCGTGTCGGCGCCGGGAACGTTAACGGTTCAGCACTGTGGTCGCGAAGTGGGCGCCGCGTCATTGACCCGTCAACGAATTAATGGCTAATTCGATAGGGACGATGAAATCGCCGGGTGCCCCCGCATCCGTGCTGGTACGTCTTCATGGGAGGTCGTATGGAACACGGCGCAATGACCTTGGCTGAGCAGGTGCGCGATGAGCTGCAGGACAGCTACCAGCGTCACGGATGCGGGCCGGAGTTCTGGAACAGCTATCAACGGCTGCTCGCGCGGCTCGTCCCGGAGGGCGGCCAACGCACCGAGGTGACCAATGACATGGCGCGCTTGATCGAGCAGCTCGGCATCGTGCGCCGGGCACAGCTGGTTCCACCGACAGAGCCTGCGTCGCGTCCGTCCGGCTCGAACTGAGGGCGGCGGGCCTCTCGCCGACGGGCTCCCAGTCGCAGCGCCCGCTCACGCAGACATGCGCGTTTGATCCGACGGCGCACAGGCGCCGGCGGCCTCGCCAGGAGGATGCCCGTCACGACATGGGGCATGCTTGATCCTGGTCAAGCGCTTGTTTGGTCGCCGGGTGCGATGATGAGTACCCCGAACCCCACACGTTCCATGGAAAGCTTCCCGCCCCCGCTACCCACTGCCTCGCCTGACCTCTGTACGGAAAAAGAGGTGGCGCGCCTGGTGCACGACTTCTATGCCCGCGTCCGCGAGGAGCCGCGGCTGGGCCCGGTGTTCACCGCGCACGTGCAGGATTGGCCGGCACATCTCGCCCAGCTGGTGGACTTCTGGTCGGCCCTGCTGCGCGGCACGCGTCGTTTCCAGGGGTCGCCTATGTCCAAGCACATGGCCATCGATGCCATGGACCGCGATCTTTTCGATCGCTGGCTGCAGCTGTTCCGGCAGACCTCGGCGGAGTGCGGCAACCCGGACATGCAGCGGCTGGCCGATGACATCGCCGCACGCATTGCCGACACGTTCTGGAAGCGTTACCGCATGCTCCGCCAGCCCTCGCTCGGGCTGCCGATCATCGGGCGACCCGGCTGAATTGATCTCGGTCAAGGCGGCGGCAGCGGCGCTGGCGCACGCTGCAGGCATGGACACGTTCTCCCCTGCCGAAGGCGGCCTGGCCTGGTGTTTCGACGCGGCGACCCTGCGCCGGCATGACCGGCCCGGCCCACGCTATACCTCGTATCCGACCGCGCCGCATTTCCACGACGGCTTCGGTGTGGCCGGGCTGGCCGATGCGCTGGCCGCGAGCAACATGGTCGGTCGCTCCCTGTCCTTGTACGTGCATGTGCCGTTCTGCAGCAGCCCGTGTTTCTACTGTGGCTGCAACCGGATCATCACCCGCGACGCGACGCGCGGCGATGCCTACGTCACCCGCGTGCTGGCCGAAGCCGATGCCCTGGCGGCGCACCTCGATCCGCAGCGCGAGGTGATCCAGCTCCATCTCGGCGGTGGCACGCCGAACTTCCTGGGGCGCGAGGCCATGGCGGCGCTGGTGGACGGCCTTCGGCGACGCTTCCGCTTCAGTGAGTCGCCCGCGCGTGACTTTTCCATCGAGCTCGATCCGCGCTTCGTCGACCGCGCCGACATCGCGCATCTGGCGCGGCTCGGCTTCAACCGCGCCAGCCTCGGCGTGCAGGATTTCGATCCGCTGGTGCAGGCTTCGATCAACCGTATCCAGGGCGTGGAGCAGACGCTCGACATCCTGCAGGCCTGCCGTGACCAGGGCCTGCGTTCGGTCAACGTGGACCTGATCTACGGTCTGCCGGGGCAGACCCCGCGCGGGTTCGGCCGCACCCTGGAGCAGGTGCTGGCGCTGCGTCCAGACAGGCTGGCCGTGTACGGATACGCGCACCTGCCGCATCTGTTCAAGGCGCAGCGCCAGATCGATGCGTCGCGGTTGCCGGCGCCTGAGGACAAGCTGGCGTTATTGGGTCTGGCGGTGCAGCGTCTGCAGCAGGCCGGTTACCAGTACATCGGCGTGGATCATTTCGCCCTGCCGGAAGAGGACCTGTCGCGCGCGCAGCGCGCCGGTCAGCTGCATCGCAATTTCATGGGTTACACCACCCATGCCGACACCGACCTGGTGGGTCTGGGGGTGAGTGCGATCAGCAACGTGGCGGGCAGCTACAGCCAGAATCCCCGTGACCTGCCGGCCTGGGAGGCGGCGGTCGATGCGGGCAGGCTGCCGGTGTGGCGTGGCGTGGCGCTGGACGCCGACGACAGGCTGCGTGCCGAGGTCATCCAGCAGCTGATGTGCCACGGTGAAGTGGATCTGGCGGCGTTGTGTGCGCCGCGCGGACTGCAGTGGCCTGTCTATTTCGCCGAGGCGATGGCAGCGCTTTCGACGCTGCAGGCGGACGGCCTGGCCGAATGCGATGCCGGCACGGTCCGGGCCACGTCGACGGGGCGGCCCCTGCTGCGGCTGCTGGCAATGTGCTTCGACCGGTATCTGGTGCAGACGGTGCCGGCGGCGCAGTACTCGCGTGCCATCTGAAGGAGGCAGGGGGTGCAGCGACGCATCGCGGTGGTGCCCGGAGCCGGGATCGAACCGGCAAGACCTTGCGGTCGGCAGATTTTAAGTCTGCTGCGTCTACCAGTTTCGCCATCCGGGCCGCGCCGCATAGGGTGCACCACGTCGGCGGAATTTGGAATGGCGGCGCGGTCGACAGCAGCGATGGGGCGCCTATCCATAGGGCGGGCTTCATGCGATATTCCAATGGGTTACAGGGGAGGGGAGAGCACATGCCATTGCGCGCGTTCGTCTATGTCAGCCGGGCCCGGGCGGGACTCGCGCCGGTCGAGCTGGACCATCTGCTCGCCGACGCCACTGCGTTCAATCGCATGGCCGGTGTGACCGGGGTACTGATGTTCGATGGCGAGCGGTTCCTGCAGTATCTGGAAGGCCCCAGCGACGGCCTTGCCTCGGTGAAGGCACGCGTGGCCAACGCCACCCGCCACGAGGTACTCCACACGCTCGCCGAAGGACGGGTGCCGGCGCGCTGGTTTCCGCGCTGGACCATGGCCAACCGCGAGATCGAGCCGTCCGCGCTGTCGCGCATCATTGACGCGCCGTGGGACGGCTTGGAGGCCGACGACGCGGCCCCTGCGCTGGGCTTTCCGTTGCTGCTGAGAACCTGGACCGGCGACGAGGGCGAGCTGGAGCCTGCCGCGGTGAGCCTCGGCTCCTGACCTCCGGCCGTGGTCAGCGCCGGGCCAGGCGGTTACCCTTGTGCCTCTTTTGATCGTCAGGCGGGTGCGCAATGCAGAATTCAAGCCGCACCGGCGCGGGGACCGGCATCGCATGAGTGTGGACATCGCCGCCGCCACGTCGCCGCGCCCGGCCATCATCGGTCTCGGCTATGTCGGCTTGCCGTTGGCCGTTGCCTTCGGGCGTCTTGTCCCCACGCTCGGCTTCGACATCGACGCAACGCGCGTGGAGGAGCTGCAGCAGGGCCACGATCACACGCTGGAACTGGACGACGACGAACTGGCCGCCGCGGCGTTGCTGCGTTGTAGCGCCGATGCCGCTGAACTGGCCGCCTGCAACGTCTACATCATCACCGTGCCCACGCCGATCGATGCACACGAGCAGCCCGATCTCGGGCCGCTTCGTTCGGCCAGCGAGCGCGTGGCCGCTGTGTTGAAGCCGGGCGATCTGGTGGTCTATGAGTCGACGGTGTATCCGGGCACGACCGAGGAAGTCTGCATTCCGTTGCTGGAGGCGGGCTCGGGACTGCGTTTCAACGAGGATTTCTACTGCGGATACAGCCCCGAGCGGGTCAGCCCGGGTGACCGCAAGCGCCGCCTCGCCGACATCCGCAAGATCACCTCGGGCTCCACGCCCGAGGTCGCGGCGGTCGTCGATGCGCTCTACCGGCGCATCATCACGGCGGGCACCTTTCCGGCACCGTCGATGCGCGTGGCCGAGGCGGCCAAGGTGGTGGAGAACATCCAGCGCGACGTCAACATCGCCCTTGTCAACGAGCTGGCGCTCATATTCGACAAGCTGGGCATCGATACCCAGGACGTCCTGGACGCGGCCGGCAGCAAGTGGAACTTCCTGCCGTTCCGGCCGGGCCTGGTAGGGGGCCATTGCATCGGCGTGGATCCGTACTACCTGCTGCACAAGTCGGAAAGCGTGGGCTACCACCCCGACCTCATCCATACCGCACGCCAGGTCAACAACCGGGTGGGGTCACACGTCGCGCAACGCGTGCTGTCGCTGCTGAAGACGCGCGGGCGTGCCCCGGCGCAGTCGCGCATCTGCGTGCTCGGCGTGACGTTCAAGGAAGACTGTCCCGATCTGCGCAACAGTCGCGCGCTGGAGCTTGCCCAGCAGTTGCAGGCAAGCGGCGCGCAGGTCGACGTGCATGACCCCTGGGTCGGGCCTGCCGCGCTGGCAGACGCGCAGGTGCACTGGGTCGCCACGCCGCAGGCAGGCGCTTACGACGCATTGGTGCTCGCGGTCGCACATGCAGGCTTCGTGCGCATGGATGCCGCGCAGATCGATGCGCTGCTGAAACCCGGTGGCGTTGTCTACGACGTCAAATCGGTATGGCCGCGCGAGAGGGTCGACGGGCGCCTCTGAGCGGTTGGCCTGTTGTTGACGGTCGGACGCGTAGACTGGCGCCAGCCCCGCAATGAGGACCGCCATGCACCGTTACCTGGCCTACGCGCTCGCCATCATCCTGTTTCCGGTCAGCCTGTGGCTGGCCTCGTACTGGACGGCCTGGTACTGGGGTGTTGGCCTGAGCGCTGCCCTGATCGTGCTGGGCACGTGGGACCTGCTGCAGTCACGCAGCACGTTGCGGCGCAATTACCCGGTGCTCGCGCATTTCCGCTACGGACTGGAATCGATCGGCCCGGAGATCCGCCAGTACTTCGTGCAGAGCGATCTGGAGGATGTCCCGTTTTCGCGGCAGCAGCGTGCGTTGATCTACCAGCGCGCCAAGAACGAAATGGACGTCGTGCCCTTCGGTACCCTGCGCAGCGCGTACGCCGTGGACTACGAATGGATCAATCATTCCATGGCACCGACCACGATCGGTCACAGCGACTTTCGCGTACTGATCGGTCCGAACTGCGCGAAGCCGTATTCGGCCAGCGTGTTCAATATCTCGGCGATGAGTTTCGGCTCGCTGTCGGCCAATGCCATCCGTGCGCTCAACGAGGGCGCACGCCGCGGCGGGTTCCATCACGACACCGGCGAAGGCTCCATCTCGCCGTACCATCGCGAGAAAGGCGGCGACCTGGTGTGGGAGATCGGCTCGGGTTACTTCGGCTGCCGCAATGACGATGGCAGCTTCAGCGAAGAACGCTTCGTCGCCAATGCCACGCACGACCAGGTCAAGATGATCGAGATCAAGCTGTCGCAGGGCGCCAAGCCCGGGCATGGCGGGGTGCTGCCTGCAGCGAAGGTCAGCGCCGAAATCTCGGTCACGCGAGGCGTGCCGATGGGCGTCGACTGCGTCTCGCCCTCGCGGCACTCGGCGTTCTCCACCCCGGTCGAGCTGCTGCAGTTCGTTGCACGGCTGCGCGAACTGTCAGGGGGCAAGCCGGTTGGTTTCAAGCTGGCGATCGGCCACCCGTGGGAGTGGTTCGGTATCGCCAAGGCCATGAGCGAGACCGGTCTGTTGCCGGATTTCATCGTGGTCGACGGGGCGGAAGGGGGTACCGGAGCCGCGCCGGCCGAGTTCGTCGATCACGTCGGCGTGCCGATGCACGAAGCCCTGCTGCTGGTGCATAACACGCTGGTCGGTCTGGATCTGCGCGATCGCATCCGCCTGGGTGCGGCGGGCAAGATCACCAGTGCATTCGATATCGCGCGGATCATCGCGCTGGGCGCGGACTGGTGCAATGCGGGGCGCGGCTTCATGTTCGCGTTGGGTTGCATCCAGTCGCTCAGCTGCCACACCGACAGATGCCCGACCGGCATCGCCACCCAGGATCCGAAGCGCTGGAAGAGCCTGGACCCGACCGACAAGGCCGAGCGGGTGCACAACTACCACCGGCACACCATGAACGCGCTGCGCGAACTGCTGTGTGCGGCTGGACTGAACGACCCGGCCGAGCTGGGGCCGGAGCACATTCTGCGGCGGGTGTCGCCGGTGGAGATCCGCTCGCTCGCCTCGCTGTATCGCTACCTCTCACCCGGTGAACTGCTGCGGAAGGTACCGGACCACGCTGTCTTCCACGACTTCTGGGGCGATGCACGCAGCGATTCTTTCCAGCCGCCAGCCCGGATCCGGGCGCTGCGCGCAAGCAAATCGCGCTGACCCTGGGGCACCCGGCGAGGTGTAACGCCGGCTTCAGCCGGCTGGGCCGATGGGTTGCCGGTTGCAGCGTGCGCCTAGCTGGCGGCTGTGCGGGCCAACCAGTCAATGACGCCCTGGGCCGCGCGCAGGCCACTGGCGTAACAGGCCGTCAGCAGGTACCCGCCGGTAGGCGCCTCCCAGTCCAGCATCTCGCCAGCACAGAACACGCCGGGCAGGTCATGCAGCATCAGCTGTGCGTCCACGGCCGCCAGGCTGACACCGCCAGCGGTGCTGATCGCTTCGGCCAGCGGACGTGGCCCCTGCAGTACCACAGGCAGGCGCTTGAGCGTCGCCGCCACGGCCGCTATGTCCTGGCCTGCGTCCTTGCCCAGGCACTCGAACAGCAGGGCCGCCTTGACCGCGTCAACGCCGGTCTGCCGGCGAAGATGCTCGCCGAAACTGCGCCCTTTGCGCGGGCGCGCGAGATCGGCCAGCAGGCGGCTTTGATCACGGCCGGGAACCAGGTCCAACCACAACGTCGCGCTGCCGGTCACGCGCAGGGATTCGCGCAGGTCGGCTGACGCCGCGTAGACCAGGCTGCCCTCGATGCCGTACTCGCTGACCACGCATTCACCCTGCTGCTGCCGTGGCTGGCCGTCCTCTGCCAACCAATGTGCGATGACCGCCTTCAACGGGGTGCCGGAGTGACGTTGGACGAACCACGGCGACCACGCCACATCAAAGCCGCAGTTGGCCGGCTGCAGCGGCGCGATCTCGATGCCTCGTTCCTGCAGGGGGGCGACCCAGGCGCCATCGGACCCCAGCTGCGGCCAGCTGCCGCCGCCCATCGCCAGCACGGTCGCATCGGCCGCAGTCTGGTATAGCCCATCGGGGGTCTCGAAGCACAGCCGGCCCGCACCATCCCAGCCCGTCCAGCGGTGCTGCACGTGGAAGCGGACCCCTTGGTCCTTCAGCCGTCTGACCCACCCACGCAGCAGCGGCGCAGCCTTGCGATCAACCGGAAAAACACGGCCAGAGCTGCCGACATAGGTGTCCACACCCAGGCCAACGGCCCAGGTCCGCAGGTGCTCGGCACCGAACTGGTCCAGCCAGCCGCCCACAAGGTCCGCCTGGCGTCGGTAGCGGGCATCGAATGCAGGGCGCGCTTCGGAATGGGTGAGATTCAGGCCTCCCTTGCCAGCGATCAGGAACTTGCGCCCGGTCGATCCCTTGGCCTCGTAGAGGTCAACGTCCAACCCCGCAGCGCGCAGCTGCTCGGCGGCGAACAGGCCGGCGGGGCCGCCACCGACCACGGCGACGCGGCGGCCCCCTGCCGCTTCAGCGTGGTTTGACATCAAGCAGCTCGACATCGAAAACCAACGAGGAGCCGGCGGGAATCGGCCCGGCACCGCGATCGCCGTAACCCATGTCCGGAGGCAGCATGAGCGTTCGCTTGCCGCCGACCTTCATGCCGGCCACACCTTCGTCCCAGCCGCGGATGACCTGGCCGGCGCCCAGTTCGAACGAGAACGGCTGCCCACGGTCGACCGAGCTGTCGAAGGTCTTGCCGTGCTTGCTCTCGGTGCGCTCGTCGTAGATCCAGCCCGTGTAATGCACCGACACGGTGCTGCCCGGGACGGCTTCAGGGCCGGTGCCGGTCACCGTGTCGATGGTCTCGAACGCCGTCAGGCTGCCTCCCGGTGGCGGGCCGGCCGGTGCGCAGGCGACCAGCGTGAGGGACAGCAGCAAAGGGGCGAGCAGGCGGCGCATGGGCGGTATCCAAGGCGAGGGGACGCAAGGGTAGCGCATCGGGCGCCAGATCAAGTTTCCTGGCGGATGCCTCCCGTCAGCACGGGGGCTCCGGCGCGCCGCCACGTCGGCCAGGGACCACGACGTTGCCCAGCGTGACCAGATAGAAGCGCTCGAACCCGGGCACCACCGCGTTGACCAGCGTGATGCCATTGTCGAACGCGTGGATCACGTGGTATCCCGCTACCAGTCCTGCAGCCGCCAGGCACTGGGCAATCTGCTCGATCTGTGACTTCAAGGGTCCCGCTGGTTGGTCTGCCAGCGTTGACGCGATGATCGGCTGGCTTTCGAGGCGGCTTTCGATATCCATCGCTGCGCTGGAGTGCAGGCGGGGCCAGTGCTGCAGCATCTGCACAGGGTGCACGGGGGCGGCGCGTCCCGCGCGCGCGGGAGCGGCCTGGCTTTCCAGGGCGAGGTGGGACTGCAGCAGTTCGTGCAGGGCGCGACGCGCAGTGTGGGCGGGGTTGAGCGAGGCACCGGCACCA
>ENA-UOXB01001614-UOXB01001614.1-bioreactor-metagenome-genome-assembly--contig:-NODE-1614-length-10448-cov-11.997402_pt1 | contig 10448 bp, 4 predicted proteins | sample MGYA00238158_ERZ761615 | MGnify/ENA primary metagenome ERZ761615 (study PRJEB28904, sample SAMN06267902) | bioreactor metagenome | isolation source: Joint BioEnergy Institute, California, USA... | reverse complement strand
ACTTCGGCGATATCGGCCATGCCCATCGGCATGCCGGGATGGCCGGACTTGGCGGCATCGACGGCGTCGATGGCGAGGAAACGGATGGCGTTGGCGAGTTCGCGGCGGGTCGGCGTGGTCATGGGTCTCGGGGACGGGCGGCGGCGGGCGGGAGCCGCCCATTGTCCCACGCCTGCCGCCGCGCTGCTTCGGGCCACGCGGCGGTTGCCTCAGACCTGACCGGCGGCAGCGGCCTGCGGATCGGTCTCCAGGTCGCGCGCCGGCACGTCGGCCGGCTCGGACCGGCCGATCACCACGGAACCGGCCATGTCGCCACCGATATTGACCACCGTGCGACACATGTCGAGCAGACGGTCGACGCCCAGGATGATGCCGATGCCCTCGGGCGGGATGCCGAACATCACCAGGATCATCGCGATCACCGGCAGCGACCCGCCCGGCACGCCGGCCGCGCCGATGCCGCCGAGAATGCACAGCAACAGGATCAGGATCTGCTGGCCGAATCCCAGCTCGACGCCGAAGAACTGCGCCAGGAACAGCACCGTGATGCCCTCGAACAGCGCCGTGCCGTTCATGTTGGCGGTGGCACCGAGCGTGCAGACGAATCGGGCGACACGGCGCGGCACGCCGAGGTTTTCCTCGGTGACCTTCAAGGTGGTCGGCAACGTCGCGCTCGACGAGGACGTGGAGAACGCCGTCAGCAGTGCCGGCTGCGCGCCGCGGAAAAACGCCAGCGGACTCATCCGGCCGAAGATCCACAGCAGGGCCGGAATCACGATGAAGAAGTGGACGCCCAGCGCCGCGATCACGGTACCGACGAAGCGTGCGAGCTGCACCAGCACGTCCACGCCCAGTCGCGCGGTGATCGAGAACAGCAGCGCGGCGACCGCATACGGCGCCAGCGCGATCACCCAGCCGATCAGCTTCAGGCAGATGTCGTAGATGCCCTGCACCGCGGCGACGAAGCTGCGCGTGCCGGGCGTGCGGAGCGCGGTGGCGGCGATACCGAACATCAACGCGAAGAACATGATCGCGATCAGATCACCGCGCGCGGCCGCCTCCACCGGATTGCGCGGCACGATGTTGAGCAGGATCTGGATCCCGGATACACCTTCGCGCGCGCCGGCGATCTCGCCCGCCCGGTCGGAGCCGGCTTCCAGCAGCGATTGCGCCACCGCCGGGTCGATGCCGCGACCGGGCTGGAAGACGTTCACCGCCACCAGACCGATCGACACCGCGATCGTCGTCACCACCAGAATCCAGAGCAGGGTCTTGAGGCCGATGCGTCCGAGTGAGGCCGGATCGCCGATCTCGACCACACCCAGCACCAGGGCCGAGAACACCAGCGGGATCACCAGCATGAACAACAGTCGCAGGAACAACTGGCCGACGGGATCGGTGACGTAGGTGATCAGACCCTCGAGCCACCCGGCCTCGGCGACCCACATGTTCGCCGCGAGTCCTGCGATGGTGCCGATGATGAAGCCGATCAGCATCTTGGTATGAAGCGGCATGCCGCCGGATCCGGGCGTCGAGGTCATGCGGTCGTCCTGCGGGAAGACCGGACACCTTAACAAACGCCGTCCGCATGTCCGGTCTTCCGACACTGCCGCACGCGCGACGCGCCCCGCCCTGCCGGTATCCTTGTGCGATGTCTTCGTTTCCAGATGCCGCCGCGCTCGAGGTCCTGCAGCGCGTGTTCGGCCATGCCGCGTTCCGCGGCGAACAGGCCGCGATCGTCCAGCACGTCGCCGCCGGTCACGATGCCCTGGTGCTGATGCCCACCGGCGGCGGCAAGTCCATGTGCTACCAGGTGCCGGCGCTGCTGCGCGACGGCGTGGCGATCGTGGTGTCGCCGCTGATCGCGCTGATGCAGGACCAGGTGGACGCGCTGCTGCAGTCGGGCGTGCGCGCGGCCTATCTCAATTCCACGCTCGACGGCGAGACCGCGCAGCGCGTGGAGCGCGAGCTGCTGGCCGGTGAACTCGACCTGCTCTACGTCGCGCCCGAGCGCCTGCTGACCCCGCGCTTCCTGTCGCTGCTCGACCGCGCGCCGCTGGCGCTGTTCGCGATCGACGAAGCGCATTGCGTGTCGCAATGGGGCCACGACTTCCGCCGCGAGTACCGCGAGCTGACGATCCTGCACGAACGCTGGCCGCACGTGCCGCGCATCGCGCTGACCGCAACCGCCGATCCGCCGACCCAGCGCGAGATCGCCGAGCGCCTGCAACTGGAAGACGCGCGCCGCTTCGTCAGTTCCTTCGACCGGCCCAACATCCGCTACACGGTGGTGCAGAAGGAAAACGCCAAGCGCCAGCTGCTCGATTTCGTGCAGTCGCATCGCGGCGAGGCCGGCATCGTCTACTGCCTGTCGCGGCGCAAGGTCGAGGAGACGGCCGAGTATCTCGCCGGCCAGGGCATCGATGCGATTCCGTACCACGCCGGCATGGATGCGGAATTGCGCGCGGCCAACCAGCGGCGCTTCCTGCGCAGTGATGGCGTGGTGGTGGTGGCGACGATCGCCTTCGGCATGGGCATCGACAAGCCGGACGTGCGCTTCGTCGCACACACCGACCTGCCCAAATCCATCGAGGGCTATTACCAGGAGACCGGCCGCGCCGGCCGCGACGGCGAGCCGGCCGATGCGTGGATGTGCTACGGGCTGGGCGATCTGGTGCTGCTGCGGCAGATGATCGAGCAGAGCGAATCGGGCGAGGAGCGCAAGCGGCTCGAGCACCGCAAGCTCGACGCGCTGGTCGGCTACTGCGAAACCATGCGTTGCCGCCGTCAGGTGCTGCTGGCGAATTTCGGCGAGGACTACGCGGGCAAGGGACCGGGCCAGCCGTGCGGGAATTGCGACAACTGCCTCGACCCGCCGGCCGCGTGGGATGCCACCGTGCCCGCGCAAAAGGCGCTCAGCTGCGTCTACCGCAGCGGCCAGCGCTTCGGCGCCGCGCACATCATCGACATCCTGCGCGGCAGCGAGAGCGAGCGCATCCGCCAGTTCGGCCACGACCAGCTCAGCACCTATGGCGTCGGCACCGACGTCGATGCGCGCGTATGGAAGAGCGTGCTGCGCCAGCTCGTCGCGCAGGGCCTGCTCGACGTCGACGCCGAAGGCTACGGTGGCCTGCGCCTGACGCCAGCCAGCCGCGGCGTGCTCAAGGGCGACACGCAGGTGATGCTGCGCAAGCCGACGAACACGAAGGAGCGCGCACGGACCACACGCGCCGCCACCGGCGCCGACATCGATCTGGCACCGGCCGACCGGCCGCTGTTCGAAGCGCTGCGCGCGCTGCGCGGCCGCCTGGCGCGCGAGCAGAACGTGCCCGCCTACGTGATCTTCCACGACGCGACCTTGCGCGAGATCGCGCGCCTGCGCCCGATCAGCCACGGCCAGCTCGGCGGGATTGGCGGCGTCGGCGCCGGCAAGCTGGAGCGCTACGGCGACGCCGTGCTCGAAACGGTACTGGACGCGGACTGAGCCGCGTCCAGCTGAAACCTTACGGCGTGCCGCTCGCGGTGACGCGGCAGGCGAACTGCAGCGTCACGGTGCCGGTCGCCGGCAACGTGGGGATGACGATGCCCGCGCCCTGCAATGCGGCGATCGTCAGGCCCGATGTCGGACAGGCCGCGTTGTTGGTCGCCGAGCAGCTGACGGTCGCGGCACTGCAATCGGCACCGGCGACCGCCGGGTCCTGCACCACCGCACCATCGGCTGCGCCAGGACCGGCGTTCGTCAAGAACAGCGACCACGTTGCGTTCTGTCCCGATCGCACCGGATTGGGCGACACGCTCTTGACCATCGACAGATCCGCCGCGCCGCAGGCCGGGGTCGCGTTGGCGCTCGCCGTGTTGTTCGCGGTACCACCGGGCGCGGGCGTGGCGAAGCCGCCGCCGATCGCCGTGCCTTCCTCCAGCGCGCCACCTTCCAGCGCGATGGTCGACGTGTTCGTCGCCGCCGCGCACTGCCCGGCCGCGAACGTGCCCGCGATCGTATAGGTCAGACGTCCACCCGCCACGCCCGCCTGCCCGGCCGGCAACGTCGCCACGGCATTGATCGCGCCCGTGCCCGATGCCGCCGGACAGGTCGCCGCCGGCGTGCCGCCCGCGGCGCAGGTCCAGCTGTAGGCGCTGAAGCCGGCGGGCAACGCGTCCGCGATCCGCACCTGTGCGTCGTGTGCCGTCGGCGGGCCGACCGTGGGCTGCGCGGTGTTGTTCTCGAACACCACGGTGAACGAGGCCAGGCCGTCGGCCGTGTTCGGATTCGCCGATTTCAGCGTGCGCACGTCCACATCGTTGTCGACCAGCGTCCAGGTCGCCGTACCCGCGCCGGACTGGCCGCACACGGTGGTCGAGCGCGTCACGTAGTCGTTCGGCTGCGCGACGATCTCCAGCTGCACCGTGCGGTTGTTCTCGATGCGCGTGTTGCCGATGGACGTCATGCCCAGGGGAATCGCATCTCCGGCGTACGTGCCGGCCGGCACCGTGACCAGGAACAGGTCGGCATTGTTGGGGGTTTCGAAATCCACGCCACGGACCGCCGTGCCGCCGGCGACGCGCACCTGGACCTGCAACGGAGCGGACAGCGTGCCCGCGATGTTCAGGTGGGGCAGACCGGTCGCGGCGCCTTCGACGGTGCTGAAACTTCCGTTCCCCAGTTCGACGAACGGGCGCAGTACGACCTGGATGTCGTCGAGGAAGTTGCCTTCCGTCGTGCCCCCCACGGCTTCGAAACCGATGTTGGTGTTCCCGCTCGCGCCGTTGTAGACGAATTCGCCCGAGTAGTCGTACCAGTTGCTCACGCCACTGTTGCGGCCCGAAGCGGTGCCCTGCAGCGTCTGTACGACACGACCTGTGCCGGTGTGGTTGGTTTCCACGTCGACGATCTGGTCAGCGCCGATCAGAAAGTTCATTCGATTGGCGGCATTGCGCCCGCGATGGCTGAAGCTCCAGCGCACCGTGTCGCCTGGCTCCAGACACACGTTCTGCGAGATGCGCGATGCCTGCGCGGCATTGAGCTCGGCGAACTGCACACCGCTGCGCGCGGGCACTGCGACGTTCCCGGTATTGTTGTTCCGGGGTCCGCGCCAGATCTCGAGGATCCGCGCAGGCGCGCCGACGGTGAAGCCCGGAATGTTGAATCCGGTGCAGCCGCTGTTCTCCTGGTTCGTCGGGTTGTGGGATGTGGTCCAACCCGGGACGTACTCCTCGCCGATGTAGAGGCGACAGGCAGTCGGGCCCAGTGACGGCGTCTCGAAGCCAAGATTGATGAAGCTGCGCTGCACCACGTTGACCTGCTGCGCATGCGACAGCCCCGGCAACAGCACGACGGCACTCGCCAGCGCGGTCGCCAGCAGATGGCCACGCGGACCGGAAACACGGGAATTGGAACGGGCGATACGCATGATCAGTAGCTGCCGACGAAGTTGATGTAGAACCCGCGGTGGTCGTAGTCGAGATCGGTGAGGTCGTCACTGAAATCGGTGAAGTTGTAGCCCACGCCCACGCGGAAGTTGCGGCCGATGTCGCGGTCGACGCCGGCCATCCAGCCCTGCCGGGTGCCGCCGTCGTCGACGTCGAGCCAGCGGTACTCGGCCAGTGCGTGCCACTTGTGCAGCAGCTCGTAGCGCACCTGCGATGCGGCGAAGGTCGTCGCCGAATCGAACCACGCACCGGTGCCGCGGCCGTAGCGCGCTTCGCCTTCGCGGCGTGCGAGCTTGCCGGCCACTTCCCAGCGGTCGTCGATGCGGTACACGCCTTCGAGCGACAGCACCTGCGACTTCTGGTCGTAGTCCGCGCCGCCCAGCTGGCCCAGCGTCGCCAGGTCGTACAGATACGTGTAGCGGCCGAACAGGCCCCAGCGCGATCCATCCCACGGGCGGTACGCGAAGCCGAGGTTGCTCTCGATGAACTTCGCGCTCGCGCGCGGATCGAGATCGTCCTGGGTGTCGGCGTAGTTGAAGCGCGCGGCGACGCGCCAGCTTTCGTTGAGGCGATGCTGTACGCGGTTGGTGGTGATCCACTGCGTGCGACGTTCGGCGCCGGTGTCCTCGCGCCACTCGACCTTGCTCTGCCAGTCGGTGACGTTGGACGTGCGGCCGCCCGAGACGCTGATCGCGCGCCGGTCGACCTGGCCGCCATCGCGCGTCGTCAACTCGCCGTCCGACAGCGTGAAGCCGAGGTTCCAGCCCACGCCCGGATAGAAATCCATGCCGTAGGTGTGCGCCAGGCCCGACTCCTGCCGGGTCTTGAGGAACTGGCTCTCGTTGAAGATGTTGACCTGGTTCGACAGGCGCCAGCGCTGGCCGAGCGTCCAGCCATTCTGGCGGGTCGGGTTGAACAGCGGGTCGTACTCGGTGGTGTCGGTCGAGTAGGTGTAGGCGCCGTACAGCGCGTGCTGCGGCGACAGCCGGTACTCGCCGTTGACCTGCGCCGCGTCGCCGCGATCACCGGTCGTGACTTCGCCGCCCAGCGTCGAAAGATTGGCGAAGTTGTAGCGGCCGCCGAGCGTGAATGCATCGTTGTCCGCGTAACGACCCTCGTCATCGTCCAGCGTGAGCTGCGCGGTGCCGTAGAGGTCGAGCGACGTACCGAAGCGATGCGTGTAACGCAGCGCACCGAGCGTGCCGGCCACGTCCGCGAACGCGGCGCGCTCTTCCTGCACGCGGCGGATTTCCGCGGCCAGCGAAGCGACGTCGGAGAAGCGCCACTCGGTCGTCACCTGCGCCTGGGTCAGCGCATCGACACCGCGTTCGGCGCGGCTGTAGCGCGCATAGAAGCCGATGTCGGACGTGAATTCGCCCAGCACTTCGGCGCCGTACTCCTCGATGTCGGCGCCGGTGTCGAAGCGCGCGACCGAGAAGCCGGCATCGACGCGGCGCCACCATGCGCCGCTGCTCCAGTCCTGCGTGGTCCAGCCGAGCTCGCGGAAGTTCGCGCGCAGTTCGACCGCACTCGCCTCGCCTTCGCGCGGGCCGACCGGGTTGAGCTGGGTGAAGGTGAAGCCGCCGTTGTCGGAGAAGAACACCGGCGCGCCGGTGGACTCGGTGCGGCTGTGCTCGAGCTTGAGGTAGGTGCCCTTGCCGGCCTGCAGGGTGAGGTCGGCCGACATCAGCGTGTAGTCCTCGCCGGCGCGGTTCTCGTCGACCCAGGTCGCGCCGAGGCCGACGTGATCGCCGAACCACTGCTTGGCGCGCACGCCGGCGGCGATCTCGTCGGGATCGAAGCCCGCCGGCACCCATTCGTAGTCGACGATCAGGCGCTGCTCGAAACCATCGAGCGGTGCGTCACGGGTGATCGTGGGCACGTTGTCGCGCGAGACCGGCATCAACGGCCGCGTCAGGAGGATGCGGCCCTGCAGCTCGTCGATCTCGTAGTCGGCGCCGCGCAGCAGCACGCTGCGGACTTCGACGCGGCCCGTGGTCGGGTCGCGCGTTTCCACCACGACCTGCTCCGAGCCCGGCAGCACGTCGGTGTGGCGCAGGTAGTACAGGCTGCCGCCGGTGCCGACGAATTCGCTGTGGCCCGGCGCGGTCTGCGCTTCGGAGCCGAACGCACGCAGTTCGCTGACCGGGTCGCCCCAGACATTGGCCGCGCGCGAACGCCACGCCAGCGCCGCGCCGTAGAGCGCGCGCTGGTACTGGCCGTACTCGGTGCCGGTGAAGCCGGTCGAGAAGTTGCCCCACAGCGCCTGGTTCTTGTCCCAGTCCATGCGCACGTAGAAGCGGCCCATGGTGTCGACGTCGCGATACGTCGTGGAATCGTCGCCGTAGCTCGGGTAGTACAGGTCCGGATCGACGCGGCGGAAGATGTCCTGCGGATCGGCCGCGGTGAAGCCGTCGAACAGATCGCCGAGCGGCCGGTTCTGCGTGTCGGCCTGCGCGGTGATCAGGTACTTGCCGCCGATCTTGCCCTTGCCGTAGAACGCCAGGCGGCCATCGCTCAGGATGTCGTCCTCGCGGCCGGCCAGTGCGATTTCGCGGCCGGGACCGCTGGCCTTGTTCTGGAACACGGTGACATCGGCGATGCCGACGCCGAAGAGGTAACGGCCGCTGACGTCGACATCCAGCGCGTGATGCGCGGTGTCGCCATTGCGGTTCTTCAGCCCGATGTCAAAGCGGTGCTGGCCGACCGGCATCAGGTATTCGGCGACGAACTTGCGTTCCAGATCGACCGGGTAGCTGTCGCCGTTGATCAGCAGCGTCTGGCCTTCGGCCAGGTTGCGACCCTGGATGCGCACGCGCGAGCCGTACACCGGAATGTTCTGCTGGCGCAGGCCGTTGCCGGCGAACACGGCATCGACCAGCGACTGCGTGGCCGCCTGGTCGGCGGTCAGCGCGGTGCCGAGTGCACGCTCGGTGCCGGTGCGCAGCATCTGGTCGCCGCGATCGGCCTCGGCCGGTGTGACCAGCTGCAGGCGATGCGTATACGTCTCGTCGAAGTGGCCCTGCGCGTCGTAGGCGCGCAGCACGTAGACCAGCTCGTCGCCGGGACGGAACTGGCGACCGGCGGGCAGCGTGCCGTCCCACTCGGCGTCGGCGACCGCGGCGTGCGGCAGGTCGAGCTGCGCGATCGGTTCGATCAGGTCCGCGTCGCTGGCGCGATACAGCGTGAGCTCCAGGCGATCGATGAAGTCGACGTAGTTGCTGCGCGCGTAGAAGCGCACCGGACGCGTGATGCGACCGGCTTCGAACGGCGCCAGCGACGGGCCGGACACCGACAGTTCGAGCTGGCCGAGATCGGGATCTTCGGTCGCCCAGATCGCACCGCCGCCGGGCAGCTGCACCGAGAAACGACCGAGCGCGGTCGCGCGTCCCGGCTGCTCCAGCGCCACGCTGACACGGCGGTCGGGCTGCAACGCGGCCGACGACGAGCGCGCGGACGTGCCCGTGGTCACCGGCTGGTCGAAGCTGCGCGTGCGCAGCTGGAACAGCGTGGCGTTTCCCGTGCGGCAACCCGAATCATCGCAATCGATCGCGGTATCGGTCGGCGCTGCGGTCGCGGCTTCCGTGGCGACGGCGTCCTGCGCCATCGCGGCTGCCGACGCCATGCTGGCCAGAATGCCCAGCAGGGTGGCGTCGAGCAGTTTCATCTTCATCTTGCGGTTCCCGTTCACTTGCGCACCTCCCCGACCGGTGCAGCCGGATCGCGCGTGGCCTCGACCCGTGTATTCGCACGCACCTCCGGACTCAGGCGCCCGGCGAGTGCGTCGTAGACCGCCCGCGCGCGACGCAGGCCCAGATCGACGTTGTAGGCATGCGAGCCGCGCACGTCGGTATGTCCGACGATGCCGACCACGCCGCCGCCCAGGGTGTCCAGACGCGCGGCCACTGCATCGAGCAGCGCCGCGAATTCGGGCCGGATCGTCGCGCGATCGGTATCGAACAGCACCGTGCCCAGCAGCACGTCGCCGTTGCCGACGCCGGCCACCAGCGCATGCGGATCCTCGACCCGTGTGCGCAGTTCGACCTGCAACGCCTGCGCGGCCGCGGGCGATACCTTGCCCTGCAGCGCGTCGCGCACCGAGGCCGCGCGTGCGAACGCCAGCGCTTCCTGCCCGCCTTCGCCGGTGATGACGACGCTGCCGCCGCCGTGGCGGTCGACCTCGCGCGCCATCGCCTCGACCGCCGGCAGCATGTCCGCGCGCAGCGCGCTGCTGTCGGGATCGAACATCACTTCGCCCAGCGTCATCTCGACGGTCTCGCCCGGCGCCTGCAGCTCGACCACCGGCAGACGCACGCCGAAGTCGAAACGCACGGGCAGACCGGCGGTCACGCGACGCACCAGCGGGTTGGCCGTGGTGAACGTGGTGCCCGGCGGCAGCGTCGCGGGATCGACCTTGAGGATGAAGTTGCGGCCATGCGCGGCGGTGCCGCCCGGCACGTCGACCAGGTGGTAGCGGCCGTACTGGTCGGTCTCGATCAGCAGACCTTCCACCGACGCGATCCGCACGCCCGGAATGCCGCGCTCGTCGATGCCGACATTGCCGATCACGTACTCGACCAGTACGCCCTCGCCGTCCTGCGAGACGCGACGGCTCACCACCGGCTCGGCAGCCGACAGGCCCTTCGCCACGTCGCCGCTGCGCTCCAGGCGCGTGCTGCCGTCGGCCGACATGCGCAGCGTCGCGCCGTCGCCGCTGGTGAGCACGAAGTCATCGGTGAAGTCCGCGCTGCGCAGACGCTGGCGGATCACCACCTGCGTCGCTTCGACCGGATCGGCCACCGACTGGCGACCGACGATCGTGTCGAGGTCCACCCCGTGCAGCAGCGGCGCGCTGGCGTCGGCGAGCGGCTGCGGGCCGTTGCCACGATCGATCGTCGTCGAGCCCACGATGTAGGCACCCGGCGCGAAGCCACCCTGCACGCGCACGTCGCGCAGCGCCGCACTCGCCTGCCAGCCATCGCCGTTGCGATCGTCGAACACGGTGCCGAACACCAGGCTGT
>ENA-UOXB01001613-UOXB01001613.1-bioreactor-metagenome-genome-assembly--contig:-NODE-1613-length-10450-cov-21.972679_pt1 | contig 10450 bp, 8 predicted proteins | sample MGYA00238158_ERZ761615 | MGnify/ENA primary metagenome ERZ761615 (study PRJEB28904, sample SAMN06267902) | bioreactor metagenome | isolation source: Joint BioEnergy Institute, California, USA... | reverse complement strand
AGCAACGCTGCGCGGTAGGCTTGGTATAGATGAAAGGAGAGCGCCGTGCTTACAGCCGTGCTTACAGTTTGTGGCTGCCCAGCTTGGCGAAGCACTCCGGCGATTTGCGGCGCAGGCGCATGGCCAGCAGCACACCACCGATCAGGGCGGCCGGAATCACCGCACACAGCGCGTAGGAGATCGCCTTGCTGGAGCCGGTGAGCACATCGAAGTGGATCACCGCGATCACCAGCACGATGCTCAGGGCCACGCAGGAGAACGCCGGCAGGATCAGGCGGCGCAGCACGCCCAGTTGCAGTTGCGGATTGCGCTTGAAGTACATCAGCACCGCCGCCGAGGTCAGCGCCATCAGCAGCAGCAGGCACAGCGTGGCCAGGCTGGAGAACCAGGCGAACAGTTGCAGGATCGGGTCGGCGTCCATCACCGCGAAGATCAGCACCACCACCGCGGCGATCAGGCTCTGCAGGGCCGAGCCCATGTGCGGGCTCTGGTGAATGCGGTGGGTCAGGCCCAGCGACTTGGGCAGCATGCCGTCACGGCCGATGGCGTAGAAGTAGCGCGCCGCCGAGTTGTGGAAGGCCAGCAGCCCTGCGTAGATGCTCACCACGAACAGCACGCGGATCACCTGGGTCAGTTGCGGGCCGACGTAATGGTCGGACAGGCCGTAGATGAAGGTGGTCGGGTCGGTCAGCGCCTGCAGGGTCGGCACGATCTTGTCGGTGCCCACGCCAATGACCATCGACCAGATCGAGATGGCGTAGAAGCAGCCGATCAGCAGCACCGACACATAGGTGGCGATGGGAATCGCGCGCTGCGGGTTCTTCGCCTCTTCACCGTAGATGGTGGTCGCCTCGAAGCCGATGAACGCCGCGAAGCAGAACAGCAGGCCGATCGACGGGTTGCCGCTGAACGCGTACTCGGGCGTGAAGGAATCGAAATTCACCCCGCTGTCGCCACCGCTGTGCAGGATGGCGACGTCCAGCACCAGGATCGCCAGGTATTCGGCGACCACGATCAGCGACAGCACCCGCGCCGACAGGTCGATGTTGCGGTAGCCGAGGATCGCCACGCTGGCCATGGCCAGCAGCGAATACGCCCACCACGGCAGGTCGATGGCGAACACGCTGGACATGGTGCCGGCCACCACGCCGCCGAACATGCCGTACAGGCCGACCTGCAGGATGTTGTAGGCGAACATCGCCAGCACCCCGGCGGCCCCACCGGCCAGGCCACCCAGGCCACGCGAGGAGAAGGCGTAGAAGCCACCGGCGTTGGTCACATGCCGCGCCATGGTGGTGTAGCCCACCGCGAACGACAGCAGCACCAGCAACGCCAGCACCAGCAGGGCCGGGGTGCCGGCACCGCTGCCGAGCATGATGCCGATCGGGAACCCGCCGGCCAGCACACTCAGTGGGCTGGCTGCCGAAATCACGAAGAAGATGATGAAACCGACACTCAGGGCGCCACGCCGCAGCTCGTTCGGGCCTGCGGGCGGACTCATGGATACGCTCATTCTCTTGACCTTATTTTATGAGGCAGTTTTTCAGGGGTTGGAGGAAGGCGACACGCCCGCCTGGCCAACCGAAACGCTGTTGTTATTCGCTGACGAAATCGATCCTAGGCCGTTCCCCTGCGGTGTGTTATCCCAAATTGGCAGCCAAAAATATGCCCCATCGCCAAGATGGTTCACGACCGTGCAGCGCCATGGCGAGACGCTGCCGATTTGGGATACCGCCGGCGCGACGCGCGCTTCTACCATCGCCCCACAGGGGACACACGCGCCCCGGCCAAAACCCAATAAGAACAATAGGCATGGGAGGGCTCGATCATGATCCGGGGCAGCATTGCGGCCATCGTCACGCCCACCAACGCCGCCGGCGAGGTGGACGAACGGCGCCTGGCCAGATTGATCGACCTGCACCTGCACGCAGGCAGTGACGCGCTGCTGCTCCCCGGCCCCCCGGGTGACAGCGCCACTCTCGACATCGATGCCCACAGCCGCCTGATCCGCCGCGTGGTGGCGCTGGTGCAGGGCGAGATCCCGGTCATCGCCAGCATCGGCAGCAACAGCACCCGTGAAGCCATCGCATTCAGCCTGGCGGCCAAGCAGGCCGGGGCCGATGCCCTGCTGCTGAGCACGCCCTGCTTCCCGCGCCCCTCCCAACAGGGCCTGTACGGCCACTTCGAGAGCATCGCCCGGGCCGTCGACATGCCGCAGATGCTCCATGACCGCACTGGCGGCGAGCTGAGCGTGGCGACCGTTGCACGCCTGTCGCCTGTCGCCAACATCATCGGCATCAACGACGCCAGCGGCGACCTGCAGCGGGCCAGGCAGCTGCTCGCACGCTGCGCCCCCGGGTTCGCGCTGTATGCCGGCGACGACCGCACTGCGCTGGAAGTCATGCTGCTGGGCGGCGCGGGCCGCATTTCGCTCATTGCCAACCTCGCCCCGCGCCTGGTCGCCGAGCTGTGCGCGGCGCTACGCCGCGGCGATGCACGCACCGCGCTACAGCTCGACAGCCGTCTGCGCGCTGTGCGCGGCGCCGGCCAGGCAAACCAGTCCGCTGGCGGCCCTGGGCAACCGATTCACCAGCCATGCTCGCCGAACCCGCTGGCCCGCGCCGATGCCGGCGATCTCCTGGGAGTGATGCCATGAAAGCCCTGCTCTGCCTACTCGCCCTGCTCACCTGCAGCAGCGCTCACGCCCAACCCGTGCTGCGCTTTCTCAGCTGGCAGGACTACTTCGACCCCGCGGTGATCGAGGACTTCCAACAGAGCACCGGGATTCGCGTCGAGTACCAGGGCTTCACCACCGCCGAGGAGCTGATGCAGGCCATGCGCTCAGGCACGGCCTATGACGTGATCGTGCCGTCGCACTTCATGCTCAAGGAGCTGGCGGACAGCGGCGCGCTGGCGCCCCTGGACACCCGCCGCCTGCCCCACTACGCCCAGCTCGACCCCTGGCTGCTGTCGATGCTCGCCGGCCAGCCAGCCGCCAAGGGGCACGCAGTGCCCTATCTGTGGGGCTCGGTGGGCATGGTGGTGAACACCACGCTGGCCCAGGCCGCCTATGGCGGGCCATTGCCGTCGAGCTGGGGCCTGCTGTTCGAGCCCCAGCAGGTGTCGCGCCTGTTCGACTGCGGGGTCGGCTTGATCGACGCGCCCCAGGAAGTGTCCTCGCTGCTGCTCAACTACAAGGGCCGCAATCCGACGGTCAGCAGCCCGCGGCAGATCGCCAAGGCCCTGCAAGCGCTGGAACCGCTGGTGCCGAAATTCGCCGAACTGAACAACTGGGCGTACGTCGATGCGCTGGCGCAGGGCAAGTTGTGCCTGGCCATGAGCTGGAGCGGCCATGCGTTGCGGGCCATCGAAAACAACCCGGCGCTGAGCTATGTGATCCCCGATGAGGGCGCGGCCATGTACATCGACACCCTGGCCATCCCCGCCAATGCGCCCAACCCGGAGCTGGCCTACCGCCTCATCGACTTCCTGATCACCCCGCAAAACGCCATTCGCAACGCCCGCGCCACGCATTTCTATGCGCCGCTGCCAAGCGACTCGCCGGCCATGCAGCGCTTCGCTGCCGAGCACCCGATGCAGGTCATGAATGCCAGGCAACGGCGCGTCAGCTATCTGCTGGAATCCTTGAGCGATGACCAGGAGGCTGCGCTCACGAGCACCTGGCAGAAACTCAAGGCCAACCGTCGATAAAAAAGCAGGGTGGTCACCGGCAACTCGACTAGTGTCCCTATGACAGCTAGCGAAGCGCCAGGCCTCTTCAGCGCACCTGCTCATGAAAGGAATCGCCAGGCCGATACCCAGGAAGCCAACCATCCGTGCGCGTTCGACACAACAAGAACAACCGTACCCCTCCCGAGAGATAGCGCCATGTTCAATTCGATGTCCATCCGGCTGAAAATCGTTCTGCTATCCGGTCTGTGCCTGCTGGGTGTAACGGCCCTGATCGTCGGCATGAACCTCTACCAGAGCGCCGAGAACAACCAGCTGACCAGTGCATCGAGCAAGCAGATGCTCACCGCCAGTGTCGAGCGCCTGCTCGAGGCCCAGGCGGCCGAACAGGCGGTGAGGCTGCAACGCACCTTCAACGAAAACCTGCTGGTGACCAGGAGCCTGGCCGACCAGGTGAATGACCTGCGCGCCCTGGCCACCCGCGTCGGCATGCCGGCCAGCGAGCTGCGCGCGGCGCTCAATCAGAGCGTCAAGAGCGTCTTCGAGCGCAACACCAAGGTGCTGGGCGTCTGGATGGTGTTCGAACCCAACGCGCTGGATGGCCGCGATGCCGAATTCGTCGACGACCTCGCCCACGGCTCCAACGAAACCGGCCGTTTCTCCAGTGGCTGGACGCGCAGCACAGCGCAACGGGTGAACATCGTGATCACCGAAGGCGACCTCGGCAAAACCGAGCTGAGCATCAGCGGCACGCCCTACAACAGCTGGTACACCTGCCCCCGTGAGCGCAAGAGCGCCTGCCTGCTGGAGCCCTATGCCGACACCCTGGAAGGCAAACGCCTGCTGATGACCTCGCTGTCGATTCCGCTGATGGACGGCGACAAGGTGATCGCCACCGTGGGCGTCGACCTCGAGCTCGCCGGCCTGCAGGCCGCTGCCAGCGAAGCCCAGCGCGGCCTGTTCGACAACGCCGGGCGGGTACTGATCGTCTCCCCCAGCGGCACCCTCGCCGCCTTCAGCACCGACGACAAGCAGATCGGCAAGAACATCGGCGAAGCCCAGGGTGAAGAAGGCAGGAAGGTTCTCGCCGCCCTGGGCAACCAGGCGCCCAGCGTGTTCAGCCAGGACGATTACATCCACGCGGTCTACCCGGTCAGCCCCATCGACAATGCCAAGCCCTGGGGTGTGTCCATCGGCCTGCCGGAAAAGATTCTCCTGGCCGACGCGGTGAAACTGCAGGACCTGCTCGACCAGGCGCAGACCAGCGGCACCTTCAAGGCCCTGGCCGTGGCCCTGGTGGCCTGCCTGGTGGGCCTGCTGCTGATCTGGCTGACCGCCTCCGGCGTCACCCGGCCGATCAACGAAGTGGCCCGTATGCTCGAAGACATCGCCAGCGGCGAAGGCGACCTGACCCAGCGCCTGCGCTACAACAAGCGCGACGAACTGGGCGAGCTGGCGAGCTGGTTCAACCGCTTTCTCGACAAGCTGCAGCCGACCATCGCGCAGATCAAGCAGAGCATCACCGAGGCGCGCGGTACCGCCGACCAGTCCTCGCACATCGCCAGCCAGACCAGCGACGGCATGCAGATCCAGTTCCGCGAAGTCGACCAGGTGGCCACCGCGTCCAACGAAATGAGCGCCACCGCCCAGGAAGTCGCCAGCAGCGCCTCCAAGGCGGCCGAAGCTGCCCGCGGCGCTGACGAATCAGCCCAGCAGAGCCGCACCATCATCGAGCGCAGCAGCAAGGACATTCGTATCCTGGCCGATGAAATCAGCAAGGCGGTGACCGAGGTCGAAGCCCTGGCGGTCAACAGCGAACAGATCGGCTCGGTGCTCGAAGTGATCCGCAGCATCGCCGAGCAGACCAACCTGCTGGCCTTGAACGCCGCCATCGAAGCGGCCCGGGCCGGCGACAGCGGCCGCGGCTTTGCGGTGGTGGCCGACGAGGTACGCAACCTGGCCCGCCGCACCCAGGACTCGGTCGAGGAAATCCGCCAGGTGATCGAGCGCATCCAGGGCGCCACCCGCGGCGTGGTCACCACCATGCACACCAGCCAGCAGCACGCGCAGACCAACGTCACGCAGATCCAGCACGCTGCCCAGACCCTGGGCCAGATCAGCGATGCGGTGTCGGTGATCAGCGACATGAACCTGCAGATCGCCAGCGCCGCGGAACAACAGAGCGCCGTGGCCGAAGAGGTCAACCGCAACGTCGCCGCCATCCGCACGGTGACCGAAACCCTGACCGAACAGGCCACCGAATCGGCCAAGGTCAGCAGCCAGCTCAACAACCTGGCCAACCAGCAGATGAAGCTGATGGATCAGTTCAAGGTGTAAGGGCAGCGGGACCTTTACTCGGTCAGTTTTAACAAGCGGATAAACAGAGGCCCCGGCGGGTACACCGCCGGGGCCTTTTTTCGACAACCCTCTGAAGCGCTGCTTACGGCTTGCCCGTACGCTTCGCGGCCTCCTTCTCGGCCTCCTCCATTGCCGCCGCCATCAGCCCGGAACACACCAGCACCCCGGCGCCTTTGGACAGGCATTCGTAGCGTTGTTGGTCCTCACCGGAACTGGTGGTGCAGTCCTGCAGGCTGATCCGCTGCTCTACACCGTCCAGGTTCTGTTGCGCCTGCGCGTATTCGGCGGCGGTAATGCGCCCGGCGCTTTGGCGCTCCTCGGCGATCTCGCGCAGGTTCTTGAGGTCGATGACCGTCCAGCGCATGGCGCTCTGGCACATTTCGCGCTTCGACGTTTTGCCTGGCGCACGCTCGGCCGCTGCCCGGGCGGGCTCGGCAGGTGCTACCGTGCGCGCTTCAGCGGCGTAACCGGGCTTGATGGTCACCGCCTCGACCTGCTGGGCAGGCGGTGGCTGGCTACCGAAATGCTTCTGGCCCTTCTCGTCGACCCAGCTGTACACCTGGCTCAACGCGTGAGTGGAAAGGCTGCACAGCACAAGCAGCGCGAGCGTCGGGCGAATGGGCATGACCGATAAATCCCTGTACTGAGCGCGGGCTGCGCTGCGGGCAATCTAGAACCAGGTGGCGGCTTTGCCAAGGGCCGGCCGCGCTGCCCGTCTGATATCTGCGAACGGGGCCACGATGGCTGTGCATGAAGTTGCCGCAACCAAACGGCCAAGACTGCATACAATGCGCATCCGCTTTCAGCTCCGCACAAGGACCCTGCCGCCATGGCCTCTCCCGACAAGCAGAAAAAACGCGCCCAGCGGGCCAAGACCAAGGCCAGGCAGAACCGCATGGGCAAGCCCAAGGCCACTGTCGTGCACCCGCTGCTGGCCAACCCGCTGATCGACGAGCCCTTCGATGACGTGGAGATCGACCTCGCTACCTTCGACTTCAAGGACATCGAGGAAAACGGCTTCGACCCGGCGCACTTCGATGACCTGTTCCAGGCCATGCACCAGGCCGAAGCCATCGGCCTGCTCGCCCTGTGCCTGGTGTTCCTGCAATACCCGGTGCTGGAGCTGGTGGTCGCCGAGGAAGACCCGGAAGCGGCGACCGACTTCATGATGGGCCTGCTGATCGTCTACCGCGGCCTGTTCCACCACGACGACGAAGACGCCGCCGTGCAGTGGATCGGCAGCGAAACCTTCCAGGCCGCCTACAACGAGGCCGCGGAGATTCTGCAGAAGAAGAACGCCCGTGGCGGTGCGCGCACCTGACCGCTACCTGGTCACTGCTCGCCGTAAAGCCCGGCCTCGGCCTCGCCCATGAAGATCTCCAGCGTCTTCGGGCCGATGCCCTCGAAGGCCAGCAGGCGCTGCGCGAACTGGTGCCGAGTGGGGCTCTGCTGGCGGATGGCGGTAACGGTGCCGCTGTACTCGGCCAGTAACTTGCGGCTGAGCTTGTGCAGGCGCGCGGCAGTGGAAATGTCGTAACGCACGTAGCGCGCCTGGCCGAGCAGCCGCACCAGTTGTTGCTGGCTGCAGCGCGCGAGCTTGCCAGGCGTGTCCAGCCCCTGCTGCTCGACGAGAACCCCATAGGCCCGTTCGGCCACCGCCTGCTGGATCGGCTTGCCGAACACCAAGCTCGCCAGCAGCCACTTGAACAGCGCCCGCTCATCGGCCTTGGCGAGCCCGGCCTCGAGCCCCAGTTGCTGTGCGCTGATGCGTTGCTTGGTCACCGGTGCCGCTCCCTTCATGACGCGCGCGGTCTGCGCCCTCTCTGCAAGGCAGACCACGGCCAGCCGGCAGCGATCACTTCATCTGTACCAGGCGGAGCCCGACGAACCGCGGCGAGCAGTGCGCCGCGATCAGTCAGGCGAGTCAGATCTTGAAGCGCGACACCACGGTGCGCAGCTCCCCGGCCAGGCGCGACAGCTCGTCGGCCGTCTGGGCGTTTTCCTCGATGCCCTCGATCAGAACCACGCTGCCATTGCGAATCTCGATGACGTTGCGGTTGATGTCTTCGGAGACGGCGTGCTGCTGCACCGCCGCGCTGGCGATCTGGGTGTTCATGCCGACGATCTGCTCGACCTCATCATTGATCGCACCAAGGCTCCTGGCCGCCTGATCGGCCGATTGCACGCAGGCCTGGGCCTTGTCCTGGCCGGTTTTCATCTGTTCAACGGTAGCGGCCATGGCCTGCTGCAGTTCCTGAATGATGCGGCGGATTTCCTCGGTCGAGCCCTGGGTGCGCGAAGCCAGGGTGCGCACCTCATCGGCCACCACGGCGAAACCGCGCCCCTGCTCGCCGGCACGCGCCGCTTCGATGGCGGCGTTCAACGCCAGCAGGTTGGTCTGGTCGGCGATATTGCGGATGACTTCGATGACCCCACCGATCTCCTGGCTGTGCACCGCCAATGCGGATACCTTCTGCGCGCTCAGCTCAACCTCGCCGGCCAGCGCCTCGATGGTCATGCGCGTGGTATTCATCACCGCCAAGCCATTGGCCGACGCCTGGCTGGCCTGCCCGGCCGCCCGCGCGGCGCCCTCGGTGTTCTGCGCCACGTCGGCGACGCTGGCGGTCATCTCGTTGATGGCCGTGGCCACCTGCTCGGTTTCGCCCTGCTGGGTATTCATCGACTGCTTGGCCCGGGCAATGGAGGCGCCCAGGCGCACCGAGGCCTCGGACACCGCGTGGGAACTGTGCTCCACCTGCGTCAACGAGGTGCGGAAGGCCTGCACCATGTGGTTGAAGCCCTTGCCCACGTCGGCCATTTCATCCTTGCCACGGACCTGCACCTGGGCGGTGAGGTCGCCCTGGGCAATCTGCCGCGAGGCTTCCAGCACCTCGTCGATGGCGTTGCGCATCGAGCGGTAGATGCCCATGAACACATAGACCAGCAGCAGGCCCATGAAGGCGAACATGCCGAGGATCAAAGCCCGTTCGGACAGTCGTTCGTGCGTCCGCTGCCCCAGGGCGTTGGTCAACTCTTCCTGCAACACGTCCTGAGCCTTGTACAGATCGGCCACCACCGCGTTGCCGTTGGCCGCCAGCCCCTGCACCCCATTGATGGTGCTGCCGGTATCGGCGAGCACTCGGCCAAGGTCGGCGCGAAAGCTGTCCAGCGCCTGCAGTGCGCTGTTGATCGGCGCCTGCAACCGATCAGCCAGCGCCGGCTCGTTGCGACGCAGCAGCGCCAGGCTTTGCAGCAGCTCCTGGCGGATCTGCAGTTCCTGCTTGAGCAATACCCGCAGCGCCGAGCGCGTGCCGGCGCCAAGCGGCTGGCCTTCGCGCAGCCCGCTGGCCAGGCCGCGCAACTGGCCGACGACGTTTATCTGCCGCGGCAGGCGCAGGGTGCTCTGGTCGATCATGAACAGCGAGTTGTAGTCCTCATCCAGCACCATGCCCGATGTGGCGCTGACCAGATAAACGAAATTCAGCGTCTTGGCGAGCTGGTCGTTCCAGGCATCGAAGATCTGCCCCTGATCGGCATTGCCCCTGCCCTGCTCGATCAGCTGCAAAGCGTCGGCACGCAGGCGCGCCACCCGGTCAGCGGTTTCCAGCGTGGTGCCCAGCTCGCGGTCGGTGGCCTCCAGCTTGCTGAACGCCTCCTGCAATTTCGCCTGGTTGGCGGCGAGATCGCCCTGGGCCGTGGCATCGCCACTGAGCAGGCGGTTGGTCAGGGCGCGCTGCAGCATCGACAGGCGCAGTACGGGCGTGACGTCCAGCAGGTAGCGCTGGCCAAGCTGCTCGCTGCGGATAGTGTCGATGCTGGCGTTGATCTGGTTGATGACGCGCAGGCCCAGCAGGCTCAGCGGAATCAGCACGATCACGGCGAGGATCGCGAATTTGACGGGAAAGCGCAGCCGACTGGTCAGGTGCATGGCAGGAGCAAGGATATTCATGGTTTCTCACAGACCTCTCAGGGTCGGCTTGGTGTTTTAGTGTGCAGGGCCCATCTCGTGGCACGAGAAAGGCCAGCTGTGCCTGCCTGGATGCGCCCGTTCGACAGCGGCCCACCACAAATAGCAATACGCCATTACTGGCGATGTGCCTATGACTGCGCCACCTACACAAGGTTGCAACGATATGTTTCAGCCAGGATTCGAGTCATTCCAGCGGCATCTACGTTCTCATCCGCATGCCGGTGGCTTTACCGGCAATCCTGGCAGCCAGGTAATCAGCCTGGCTGCCAGGCTTCACCAGGCTGTCGCCCTACCGCGCCTGTCCGCTTTGTACAAGGTTCGTATCGCCCCCCAGAGCGGTGCCGGTAGCGCATGGGCTGCACTTGGCTTGTATCAGCCCTGCGCAGCGAGCCGCGAGCGATTACGCCGCCCATCGCAAATGGCAATGAGCCA
>ENA-UOXB01001610-UOXB01001610.1-bioreactor-metagenome-genome-assembly--contig:-NODE-1610-length-10477-cov-9.460852_pt1 | contig 10477 bp, 6 predicted proteins | sample MGYA00238158_ERZ761615 | MGnify/ENA primary metagenome ERZ761615 (study PRJEB28904, sample SAMN06267902) | bioreactor metagenome | isolation source: Joint BioEnergy Institute, California, USA | place... | reverse complement strand
AGTAAGTGATGCAAGTTATTACCTGCTACCTCAGCTGTCTCCACATTAAACACAGGGGGCGCGTTGAATAAAGGCGCGGCAGGACCAGCAGCGACTGGACTGAGCGGTAGACCAAAAGCAATTAATGGGATCAAGGCTTCTGCAATATAGGTCGATTCAGTGACCCCATTCTTAGAAGACAAGACCGTCGTTAGCCTATGATACGTATTTTTGATACGCGAACCCACAAACTCACCCAATATCACGGTCATTGCCACTGGGCTAAACACAAAGGTGGCACTCGATATTAGGGAGGTGATCACCGTAAATTTAATCTGTGTCTTGTTCAAAATTTTAAATGGATTGGGAAAATAACCCTGCCAAAGCTTCAAATCTGGCGCGACTTGAACCTCGTTATTTTTTGCTCGAGATTGCAACTTTCTACCAGCAGGACTCATAACAGTAAACAAATCTGCTATTAGGGGGCCGATAGCAATCGCTAAAAAGTAAGTCACGCCCAGACTGGTATCATATTGTGCTGTAAAGGCTTTTAGCGCCAAGATGAACGTCACAAAGGGGATGAGTAACAGCACCGATGCCCACTTACCTTTTGAGAAATAAGCAATGGATATGGCAGCTATTAAAAAGATCCATGGCGCAAACTTAGTAATAATGTCGCCAAATGGCGCTAAAATTAAGGCAAACCCAACAGCGGCAACCACCGCAATAAAAGCCGATATAATTGAGCTTGAGATCATCTTTTTGAGGGCAATATGCGGTATGCCCAACTTCCGTAAAAGATCTGCCTCCTCTAACATAGGTGTCGCCATCGTATCACCAGGAATCCCCAGCAGCGCTGTCGGTATAGCATGAGTCATGTGTTTGGACACAGCACCTGCCATCCAAAATGTAAACACGGCTGCTGGCGGCGCCCCAATGATAATCACCATCAAGGTAAGCGGCACCATGGTCGCGGTCTCATCTGTTCCTGATACCATACCAATTAGTGAAAAAATAATAGCGCCAATAACGCCATACATCAGCGCTGGCCAAAACTGAATCAAAATCTCATGTAACATCGCCTTCTTCCTTGAAGTCTGTATTCTTAGCCACTGGCTGTCGTATATCGGCTAATGGCTCTTATATAAATGCTTAGAAAAACCGTCCATTTGTTATTGTTTTTTCTTTGCTATCTCTTCTGCTTCTTGAAACACGGTCATTAATTGCAACAAATTCAGCTCTTCTTTTACTTCAGAAGGTAAATCATTGACGCTGGTGTAATTGGGATCGTCTTTAATTAAGTCGACAATAAATGCTTTGACATTATCGCTATTGTCTTCTTGACTGGATATCACTGTCCTTGCTGGTTTAAACATAATGGAGCAAATAAAGCCTGAGAGCAGACAACCTCCTAAGCCAATGAGCATTGCATAACCATTAAGCAGGGTCGTGTCTCCAGAGGAAGAAGACAGAAAAAACTTGGCCAATAGAAAAGTCCCTGTACTCACGACGCTACCTATCACGATAGCGAATAGCATCGACTTAAAATTAACCGTATCCCCCCAGACCTCTACCAAATTATTGTTTGAACTGTCCATAGTCATATTCATCCTTGTCATCATAGTCCGTATAGAATGACCATCTAAAAATCAGTATTGAAGCATCGACCTTGGTGCTAACTGAACTTTTATTTCTTATCGATGTGCACTGGTTACCCGCTCTTGTGACGCAAGGTTGCTAAGATCTCCTCGGCCACATCGATACGCACTTTGCCACTCTGAACTAATAGCTCAGTTACTTTGTCAACCTCATGGGCTTTGGCACCTGCCATCACCGCGATGTTTTTTGCATGCAGTGACATATGGCCTTTTTGAATACCTGTGGTCACCAAGGCCTTCATTGCCGCAAAATTTTGTGCCAATCCAACCGCACACGTAATCCTAGCCAGCTCATCTGCAGAATCAATGTTCAAAATCTCTAAGTTTTGCTGCGCCGTTGGGTGCACTTTGGTTGCACCACCAATCAGACCGACTGCCATGGGCAATTCTAAGCTGCCGCATAAATTGCCGTCTTTATCAACACCCCAACTGGATAAACTACGATATTGACCTGTCTTACAAGCGTAGGCGTGTGCACCCGCTTCTATCGCTCGTGTATCATTCCCTGTTGCCAGAATCACAGCGGATATCCCATTCATAATGCCTTTATTATGGGTCGCTGCCCGATAAGGATCAGTATCTGCAAATCGGAATGCTGATAACATCGCATCTCTAACGGCTTCTCCCCCTATCTCATCCGTAGGCCACGTGGCACGAGCCATCGACAGGCGTTTGTCTGCAAGGTTTGACAAAATCCTCATATTTGCTTTGGCAGATGTCCAGCCCTCCAATGCTGGCGATAACGCTTCAACCATAGAGTTGACTGCATTTGCACCCATGGCATCGCAGGTATCTACAAGAATATGTACGATAATGTTGTATTCATGACCATCATCCAACACTCTCACTTCTAACCCTTTGAACCCGCCGCCTAACTTCACTAATAATGGATCTACATCGTTACAGATAGCTTTAATATCGTGCTCATTTTCAAGGATAACTTGTTTGGTAATCATGGGATTGATGACATCAATCAATTGAATCTGGCCGATCATAATGTGTTCAGAAGTATGGGTATAAAAACCACCAGTAGCCCGGCATTGTCTGGCTGCATTACAAACAGCGGCCACTACGGACGACTCCTCTGTCGCCATAGGAATCAGTCTGTCTTTACCATCAATTATCATATTAGTAGCAACACCAATGGGGATATTCATCGTACCAATGGCATTCTCAATCATATTATCAACGGTCTGAAACTCCGTATTACCAGTGTTCAAAAAGTGATCTTGACTGAAATCGCTTTCACCTAAAAATTCAGCAATTTTTTCTAAACGTTGCTGGTGCTCAAGTTTGTAAAAACTAGAAATGCGCGAAGAAGAGGTTGATTCTTGCATGGGTATACATCCTGTAAAGTGATTCCTTTAAAAAAGGTTTGAAATAGCAAAACCCTAAGACTGCTCATAGCAGTACTACTTCAGTCCGTTATTATAGAAATACCATGTGCGGAATGTTCTTCCAAGGGTACAGAAAGGCTTTTACCCTCAAAACTGTACCCATCCTTATAGAACGACGTTATTGTGGCGAACACAGTCGATTGAATACAAGAATAGACCATTGGGTAAGTAAGATAAGTAAATAGATAGATAGGTAGGTAGTGAAATCATACTGAGCGTGAACAATGGGTGACACCCAGCGGTTCCTTTTTGGACAACGGCTTTAAAGCAGTTATAAAAAATCATAGGCTAACGCGTATTAAAAATCTCTTCTTCAATGAATGTAACGGTGGTTTGGTCTATATAGAATTTATTGATTCTCAAGGCAAAATACGTATTCTCACAAGGAAAAAACAGATTGCCTGGCGCCATAAAAATATTGTTTTTTCTGGCATAGTTGACGACTTTTTTGTCATCCATTGGAATACGAAACCACAAAAAATGACCACTGGGATTGTGAGGATAAAGCTTTATGCCTTCGATGGTACTCAGCGCCGTTATTGATTCGGCTGACTTTTCATGTGACAGATTTTTTAGTGCTTGAAGATGATTGTCTAGCGTGCCACTACTGATCATATGATTAAGGATGTTTTCGGTGATGGATGACGTATTGATGACCGTTATCATTTTTAGACGCGTAAGTGATTTTATTAATGGCTTAGAGGCGACGATAAAACCACATCGTAACGAGGCAGAAACGGTTTTTGAAAAGCTACTTAGGTAAATGACAGGATCATCTTCACTAAATAGATAACTGGCGGCTTTTTCTCGAATCAGTAAAAAAGGATCATCTTCAACGATAATGACGTTATTCTCTACGCAGACCGACTTAATGGCTTCAAGATTTTCTACGGTTAAGTCTGTCCCTGTTGGATTGTGCGCGAAGGGCTGCAGAAATAACATCTTAGGGTGCTTTTTTTGAATAATGGCTTCTAGATTGTTTACATCTAAACCAAACTTGGTTCTTTTGAGCGCAATCATATTCACTTTATTAAGCTTAAGCTTGCTGAATAAAGGGTAATATCCAGGCGACTCTACGATAACGTTATCGCCTTCTGACAAAAAATGCCTAATGATTAAATCCACACTGTGATTGGTACCATACGTCATTAACACATTTTGCGGATCAACGTTAAGAGAATGATTTTTCAGTATGTCAGTGATCAGTCCTCGAAGCATGCTGTTACCAGCTGGATCGCCATATCCATAGTCAAGATAGGAAGGTTTGTCGCCACAATTCGGGTAACCCAGATAACTGTCTAGCTTGAGCTTATCCATATACTCTCTTGGATATCTACCCTCGCCAGGTTTGTGACTGTACTCGTTGACCAGCTGTTGCTCAAGTAAATCGACGCCATTATAAAAATTGGTCAAATCCAGCATGGTATTGTGCATCTCTTTACTGGATAAATCTTCACTGATATAAAACCCTGATTTGGGTAACGCCTTGATCCAACGCTGCTCTAACAAAATGCTATACGCGTTGACTATGGTATTTTTTGACACGTTATATTGTTTTGACATGGCACGAATTGAAGGTATTTTGTCTCCAATTTTTTTTCTACCAGACTTAATGTCATCAATGACTATTAAACATATTTCTTCGAATTTTTTCACAGGTACACTCCGCTTTACATATCAGTCAATTATATTGATGTCAGCACATAGTTGATTCACTATAAAACAAATAAAGTGCTCCTAAGATAAATTTTGCGTAGCCTCTGGCAGCAACGGCCCAGCAAGCAAGGAAAATTTATCTTAGGAGCACGTTGCAATCATTGTGCGTAGTTCATTAATACTGATTTTGGCTTAACCAAGTAGGTGTTGAAACACATGATTATTATATTGATTGCGATAATAATTGATACTGAACTCAAACTGTCTGTCAGGTAAAATAAGGACTATGACAACCTTCAAAAGCCCCAGTCCTCGTAAGATTATCCATATAGATATGGATGCCTTTTATGCCAGTGTTGAACAGCGCGATTTTCCAGAGTTGCGAGGTAAACCGTTGGTCGTGGGCGGCGATCCAAATGGTCGCGGTGTGGTGGCGGCGGCCAGTTATGAAGTACGTCAATTTGGTGTGCGTTCTGCTATGTCTTGCTACGAGGCACGCAAACGCTGTCCAGAAGTGATATTTGTACGACCACGTTTTGAGGTTTATCGCGCTGTCAGCAGTGAGATTCGTCAGCTTATGTACCACTTAACACCACATGTTGAACCATTATCGCTGGATGAAGCATATTTAGACGTCACAGGGCTACCAGCTCACCAAGGGTCGGCAACTTTAATGGCCAATTGGTTACGCGCCCAGATTCTCGAGCACACCGGGTTGACGGCTTCTGCTGGGGTATCTTTTAATAAAATGCTGGCCAAAATTGCCTCTGATATTAACAAGCCCAATGGCACAGCTATCATCACACCAGAAGATAGCGAGGCTTTTATTAGCACCTTACCTATCGAGCGCTTTCACGGTATAGGTAAGGCAACTGCTCAGCGTTTACACGCAATGGGTGTCAATACTGGTGCTGATCTTCGGAATCTGTCAGCGACTCTATTGGTGCAAGAGTTTGGTAAGCGTGGACAGTTTTATCATGATATTGCACATGGGCGTGATGAGCGTGCGGTAAAATCAGAGCGCACGCATAAGTCTGTTGGTTCGGAGACCACTTTTACAGAGAATCTCAACGATGATAATGCCCTACGCGTTCAGATTTATGAACAAAATGAGGATGCATTTAATCAACTACAAAAGAAGGCGCTCATCGCTCATACCATTACCCTAAAAGTAAAGTACGCAGACTTCACTCAAATCACGCGTACACACACGCTCTCCACGGCTTTCGATAGCGCTGAATCCGCTCATTACTGGCTTGATAAGTTGTTTTTAGATATTCCGCGCCAGCTTCCCATTCGACTAGTAGGCGTTACTTTTTCATCATTAATGCCAGCGGCACAAGTGTTACCTCAGCTCAATTTATTTGAGTAGTTTTTTAAGCAATAAATTCTGGATGGTTTTGTCTATCATCTACTATGCTATTTTTTACTTAGGCTATTTATAAAATTTAAGCTACTCTTAGGTGTGAGTAATTATATTTAGCTATCCTCTCACAATCTCATTTCTGCTACAATTGTGCCAAAATTTCTATTCATTTAAAGACTCATTATGACCGACTTTCATGCGCTAGATTCTACGACTCCCACCTTAATTGATAACGATACAGACAACAACGTCTTAGACTATTTGAGCGTTGATGATTATGATTATGAGTTGCCAGATAGCCTTATTGCTCGCTATCCACTGGCACAACGTTCTGCCTCAAAACTGCTATACCTAGCCACTGATAATCAGAAAAACACAGCCAGTGTGCAGGATCGTTTGTTTGCTGAGTTACCCGATTTATTAAATGCAGGCGATTTGATTGTGTTTAATGACACAAAAGTGATGAAGGCGCGATTATTTGGTCAAAAAGACACAGGTGGGAAGATTGAGGTATTGATTGAGCGTTTGGTAAACCTTTCAGATTTGGATGTAACCACTCTACACGTAGAAACCATAGACGATACGGCTGTCAATAAAGAACATATTGCGCTTTGTCATGTAAAAGCCAGTAAAGCGCCTAAGCTTGGGCAGCGCGTATCGCTGGCTGATGGTCATATGAACGCGGTTATGATTGGTCGTCAAGACAATCTATTTATCTTGGCGTTTGAGGCCCCTATTTTGCCTCACCTAGAACTGTATGGCGAGCTACCCATTCCACCTTACTTTGAGCGTCATGCAGATGACACTGATAATACGCGTTATCAAACTGTCTTTCATGATCCAGCCAAGCTTGCGAGCGTGGCTGCCCCTACTGCAAGCTTACATTTTGATGAATCCGTATTGAACCAACTGACAGAGAAAGGTATCAATACAGCTTTTGTCACGCTGCACGTTGGCGCTGGTACTTTTGCCCCCGTTAAGACAGACAACTTGCTCAATCACACCATGCATAGTGAATATGCCCATTTACCGCAGGCAACCGCTGATCTCATCAACCAAACTCATGCAAACGGCAACCAAGTCATTGCCATTGGTACAACGGTCACTCGCGTCCTTGAAACTGCGTATCAAAAGACTGCAGTAGAAGGTCAACCACTTTCTAGCTGGTCAGGCGATACAGATATATTTATTTACCCTAGTTTTAAGTTCGGGGTAATAGATCGTTTACTGACCAATTTTCATTTGCCCAAATCTACTTTATTGATGTTGGTCTCCGCTTTTTCTGGCAAAGCTGCCATCGAACATGCCTATCAACATGCTATTGAAAAACAATACCGTTTCTTTAGTTACGGCGATGCTATGTTGCTCGATAAAAAAGCAAATTAAACACGATACAAACATTTTTTTATTGGTCACAACAGTTGTGAAATAAACTGGTAAACTGGTTAGTATTTTGCTATAACAGCAAAGATAACTTATATCCTAAAGGGCGGCTCATGTCTTGTCATCTCTCTTATCGCTTGACTACTGTACATCGCGCGATTTCGATGGCATTACTGTATTCTGTCGGCTACGTGGCTCTGACTTCAAATGCTCAAGCAGCAACGATCGGCAAGACGGTAGTCACCTCTGCCCAACATGAGCCGCTAGCAGCAAGTATTGTCGTCACCGATATTCGAGCAGCAGACTTTTCAGCGAGCTTAGCAAATCCAGCCATTTATCAGCAAATGGGATTGACCAAAACAGATTCAATGATGGTACGCTTCACGCCAACTTCAGCTACCAGCGGTCAAGTCATTATCACCACATCACAGCCGGTATCGAAACCTTTTGCTGATGTGGTACTAACCATCAACGATAAAGGTCAAAGTAATGTCATTCCCAAAACCTTGCTGATGCCGCTCGATGATGGCTTGCCTCTTAACACATCTACTAACATCAACACAGGGGCAAAAAAGCCCAACTTACCAAGGGTATCTGCCAGTACTGCCAAGCCGCTAACGCTCAGAAGAGGTGCACCGCCGCCATTGATGCCTACATCGAGTCTACCTTCCATCCATTCATCAGCAAATGAGTTGATCGCTGCAAAATCGCCTGTGCCCAGTATGCAGGCAACTCGCATACAAGCGCCTACCGTTACTGCCTCAGCAGGCAACAGCCTTTCTTATGCATCTAGCCGTTTGGATAATGGTCGTTTGACGGATAAAGCTAATAGCGCAACCCAGCAAAGCAGCGTTGGCGTCAATTCTATTGAGAGTATAGCCAACGATAGGCTCAATAATAATAGTACCACTGCCAATGATGCAAACAACAGTAAAGCTGTCATTGCAGTTGATAAGGCACCCACTCAAGCTATTACTGACAAACAGCTAGATATTTTGAATATACAAGTCACTCGTCAGATACAGCCAAGAAGCGAAAAAGAAGTCAGCACTGTTGCTGCCTCTACTCTTAAACCAACTCCCAATACCAATATGGCTAAAGATTTGGCTGTTAAAAACTCAGAGACAAACCTTGATACGAGCGATGCCACTTCTACAATTGCTTCAACTGGCAATATACCGGCTAATATCGCAAACTCTGAAGCCAAAGTTAATAATAATCCTGAGATTGTTGCCAGTGCTAATTCTAGCAATATGACTAATAGCGTGACTGCTCAATATCAAGTACAACGCAACGATAGCTTATGGATGATAGCGCAGCAGATTGCACAAGAAAACAATCTGAATGTGCAAACCGTGATGAAGCAGATTCAATCACAAAACCCTGATGCTTTTATCAATAGAGACGCAGGTCAACTAAAAGCAGATGCGAAGCTAAGCTTACCCAGCTACGATGTAATTCCGTCACAGAAAAAATTAGAAGCCGCTATTAGCGCACAAAGACAATATAGTCGGCGTTCAAACGCCTCTGTCATACCGGAAACCACCAAAAAGCGCTCTCCATCGTCATCTGAGAGGGCCCAAACAACCAAACCACGTGTAGAGCCTGTAACCACTAAGACTCAAACATTGCCAAAGGCCCAGTTTTCAGTACTGGCTCCTGATTACAATGGAAGTGCCGAGGGCACGCAGGCAAAATCAGCAGCGACCAAAGGTAATGGGCTTAGCACAGATATATTAGCGACTCTAAAATCATCAAGACAGAGTACAGCAACACAAGCGCAGCGGTTATCAAAGACCAGTAGTACACTTGATAACTATGCTAAAAAAATTCAATTACAAAATCAAAAACTGGCTGAGCTACAAGCTCGTCTTAAAAAACTACGCAATCAATAATTGCCTGATTGATCAATGCAATACGCCATGATCATAGATAGGCGTTGGAGTAATTATGGACAATATGCTATATATCATCGCCGGATTGGTGCTCATCTTATTGGTAGCTGTTTTAGTATTGCGCAAAAAGAAAGCACAAGAAACGTCAATACCACCAGCTATTCAATCAGGAAAAAAGGCCGCTACTCTAACGCCGACTGCCAAAACCAATGATAATACCCCTGCTCATAGCCGTGAAGATATTGATAAGAAATTTGATCACATTACAATCGCCCAGCGTTTTATTGATCAACAGCGCCATGACAAAGCCATTGAGACACTAACTCGTGGACTTAATGAGAAGCCGAACGATAGTCAATTATTGCTTAAGCTACTGAGCATTTATGCCACGCTAGATCAGCCCGAAAACTTTAATAATGTTTATAACACTATCAAGACTCAGAGCGATCCACAAAGTATCACTCAGGCCAATGAATTAAAAGCTTTGTTCTTTGGAGAGCAAGCGCCTGTTGCTGCAGAAGTAGCGCCAGTAGAAGATCATACTAACTTTGAAAGCATAGATTTTGACTTACCGATCAGTCAAACTGATGATCAAAAAGTACTGTCTGATCAGCCAGCTGTACAAGATAGCAATCCTACTTGGGCAGATGAGCAAACCCATCAAACTGCAGCATCAAATGAGTTTGATCATATCAGCTCTACTAATGAGTCAGTAGAAAACGACTTTGATCTTACCCTCAGTGACTTTGACAATGATTTTGAAGAGCCTGCCACTACTAGTGTAGCGCCTGTAACCTCATTGAACGACACAGAAGAGCAAAGTTTTAATACCGCTACCGTCGATGAGACTACTAGCGAAGACAGCGATATCATTGATTTCGACTTTGAGTTTGATTCATCTGAGGCCGATAAGACTCCAATAAACACACCTGTAGCTTCACGTAATGCTGATAGCGCTAACGAAGATATGACGTTAGATAGCGAAGAGTTCATCTTAGATTTTGATGATTTAATAAGCGATGCTGAGACCGATACTATTGCTGATAATAAAGAATCAATCGTCGAAGAATTGAGCATTGAGGCTAATCAAAATGAAGATGATTTCGTCTTATCATTAGATGATTTTGATGCATCAAATAATAC
>ENA-UOXB01001609-UOXB01001609.1-bioreactor-metagenome-genome-assembly--contig:-NODE-1609-length-10480-cov-11.428297_pt1 | contig 10480 bp, 9 predicted proteins | sample MGYA00238158_ERZ761615 | MGnify/ENA primary metagenome ERZ761615 (study PRJEB28904, sample SAMN06267902) | bioreactor metagenome | isolation source: Joint BioEnergy Institute, California, USA... | reverse complement strand
CGACGTAGGCGTCGAGCGCGGCGTCGTCCGGCGCGGTCAGCGCGTCGAGTTCCATCGCCTCGCCATTGGCATCGGTGCAGGTCAGCGGGTTGGACTGGCCAGTGCCGCGCTGGTCGACCAGCACGATGTCGCGCTGGCGCCGCACTTCGCGCAGGCCGGCATTGATCTGCGCGGCGAGCTCGGTCGCCGCCTGGCCGGGACCGCCGGCGAGGAAGAACACCGGATCGGCGGTGCCGCCGTCGTTCGAATCGGCCGGCAGCCACGCGATGTTGAGTCCGATCCTGCGGCCGTCCGGCGCCTCCGGATTCTCGGGCACCTGCAGCACCGCGCACTGCGCCTCGATGCGCGTTGCGGCGTTGCCACCGTCGAGCGTGCAGCCGTGGAAGGCGATCTGGCCGAACATCCGCGTCGGCCGCGCGGCCTCGCCATCGGCGGGCGCCGGGGCCGCGCCGCTGCAGCCGGCCAGCGCCGCACTCGCGGCCAGGGCCAGCAGGGAAAGCCGTGTTGTCCTCATGGAACGTCCTCGAACAGGAAAATGGATTCGATGGGCTCGGCGAACTCGCGTGCGATCCGGAACGCCAGCGGCAGGCTGGGGTCGTACTTCTCCGTCTCGATCGCGTTGATCGTCTGTCTCGACACCTCCAGACGTTCCCCGAGCTGTGCTTGTGACCAGCCCCGTGCCTCGCGCAGCGCCCGCACCCGGCTCTTCATGCCGGACCCCTCACCGGTAGCGCCGCGCGACGACGGATTTTGCGACGCCGTAGGTGCCGCAGACCAGCGGAAACACCCACAGCATCGCCGCGCTCGACGGCACGTCGATGACGCGCGCGGCCTGCAGGAAACCGCCGGTCATGTAGGCGAAGGACACCAGCGCGGCGGCGATGCAGATCGCTTCGAGTTCGATGCGCTGCTGCAGCTCGTCGACGCCGCGGATGAAGCGCACCATCGCGCGCAGGACCAGCGCGATGGGCGCGACCGGCAACAACGCGACCACGGCACGCAATGCCGGTGCCTCGAGCTCGCGCAGCCACAGCAGCGAGACGAACAGCAGCACGGTGTAGCTGCCCATGCCGATCAGCATCTCGCGCGTGTAGCGGCGCTGCAGCGCCGGCGGTGCGTTCTCGCAGCTGGCGGCATAGCGGGTGAGGGCGACCATGCCGATCGCGATCGCCGACAGCAGGATCAGGGCCGGTGCCCACATCGGCGCGTCCGGGACCAGCAACCGCAGGGCGATGGCAGCGCCCATCAGCATCGCGGCGATGGCGAGCATGGGATTGCGGAGGGCGAGGCGGGTCATGGCGGCCTGGGTGTCAAGTGAGCTTGACAGTGAGGATGCCGGCCCGGATCGTGCCGTGTCAAGCAGGCTTTACAGAGCGGCCGTGCTCAGGCGTGCGCGAGGACGTCCAGCCGCTCCTGGAGGACCATCCGGCTCGCCGCATCCGGAATCCGGTCGACCAGCCCGCGTGCCCGTTCGACCTGCGCCGTACACGCCACGCCATCGCCGTCGAGCCGCGCGATTTCCGCATCCAGCCACGCGCGATACGGCGAGAGGTCCATCAGCCCGCCCTCGCAGCGCAGCCGCCAGGCCGAGACGAGCCTGCGGTCACCGACCAGCAGCGCGGCATGACTGGCGAGCGTCACCGCGATCGCGCTCTGGAATACCGGCGGCGCGTCGTTGAAGGCGGCGGTCAATGCCAGCGCATCGGACCTTGCGGCCTGCGCATCGCGGCGGTCGATCGCGCGCGACAGCCGCAGCATCCGCCCGCTCTGCTGCAGGCCGGTGCTGGCGATGGCCGCGCCGGCGTCGGGCATCGCGGCATCGGGCCAGTCGCGCGGGCGCACACCGGCCAGGCTCAGCGCCATGACCTGGTTGATCTGCAGCTGCAGCGCGGCGTCGGGCGTGCGCCGCAGCAGGTCGAGCAGACCGCGGCCGTCGGATCGCCAGCCGGCCACGTGCAGCGGCACGAGATTCCACGTGCCCATGGCGGCCGCGGTGAGCGCGGCGCCCACGCAGGCGACCGCGGCGTGCAACGGCAGCGCGGCGGAACAGCCGAGGAGCACGAGCGCCGTCATGAAGTTCGCCAGCGGGCCACCGGACAGAAACACCATCTGGTCGATCCGCGACAGGCCGCGCGCGCCCTTCGGCAGCAGCGCGGCGAAGCCGCCGATGCCGCGGACGCCCCCGCCGCGGCGCCAGCGCCAGCGATCGCCGCTGCCGCGCTCGATGCGGACCGGGCCCACGCCGAATGCGATCGCATGCATGCCGCGCGACAGGCCCGCGACGGCGTGCCCGGCCTCGTGCAGCACGATGTGCGGCCACAGCGACAGCAACATGCCCGCGAGCAGGGCAAAGACCGCGCTGCCGGGCAGCCCGTCGAGCAGATGCGTGCCGACCATCGCCAGCACGAAGCCGCCGGCGCCGCCGCCGACGAGGCCGATCAGCGTGGGCAACGCACGCCGCCAGCGCGGATGCGTCGCCCTGGGCGCGCCGGGCGGCGGCGGCATCAGGGCGGCGAGGCCTGCGTCGGCGTCATGCGCGTGCGCGGCGTCCAGTCCCGCTTCCATCCGCGTCGGTCCCGTCAACGCCTACTTGCTGCTGACATATTTTTCCCGGCGGATCAGCGGTACCGGCAAGCCGGCGTCCTTGAGCGCCTCGAAGTTCGCGTCGACCATGTTCGGGTTGCCGCACAGGTAGGCGATGTCGCCCTCGCCCGGCGCGAACTCGGCCAGGAACTGCTGCACGTAGCCATGGCGCACGTCGGGATGCGGCTGGGCCGGCAGCTCGCGCGAGAAGCAGGGCACGAAGCGGAACTCGGGGTGTGCATCGGCGAACGCGCGGAAGTCGTCGCCGTACAACAGCTCTTCTGGCGTGCGTGCGCCCATCAGCAGCACCACCTCCACGCCGCGCTCGGCGATCGCCTTCTCCAGCAGCGGCAGCATCGCCCGGTACGGGGTGACGCCGGTGCCGGTGCCGATCAGCAGATAGCGGCGGTTGGTGTCCTGCGGCATCAGGCAGAAGCGGCCGAAGGGACCGCTGGCCTGCACGGTGTCGCCGATGGCCATGCCTTCGAACAGCGCGGTCGCCGCGCCGCCGGGCACATAGCTCACCGCCACGTCGACCGCTTCGCCCGGACCCATGGCGTGGTCGTGGATCGTCGCCAGCGAGTACGACCGCTTGGTCGCGGTGCCGTCGGCATACGCGAAATGGATCTGGATGAACTGGCCGGGGATGAAATCCAGCGGCTGTCCGTCATCGCGGACGAACGACAGATGGGCAACGGTCGGCGCGATCATGCGCCGGCCCGTGAGCTTGAGCGGGAACTGCTGGATGGCCACGACGTCAACCGGTTGGGCGGGGGCGGCCGCGACGCCCACGGGCAACGCAACACTGCATCGCGGGGCCGGTCGCGACCGGGCGCCTATACTAGCGCCTTCGCCCACGGACTCTCCGTGGACGCAGGCCTCCGGACACGGACCATGACCACATCCAATGCCCTGCCGGCCTCCGCGCCGGCGTTGTCGGTGCGCGATCTGCGCAAGACCTACGCCGGTGGCGTCGAGGCGCTCAAGGGGATCTCGCTCGACGTGGCGCCGGGTGATTTCTTCGCCCTGCTCGGGCCCAACGGCGCCGGCAAGTCGACGCTGATCGGCATCATCTCCTCGCTGGTCAACAAGACCTCGGGCGAGGTGGAGATCTTCGGCGTCGACATCGCCGCACGCCGCGACGCGGCGATGCGCCTGCTGGGCCTGGTCCCGCAGGAGATCAACTTCAACCTGTTCGAGAAGCCCTACGACATCCTCGTCAACTACGCGGGCTTCTACGGCATTCCGCGTGCCGAGGCCGCGCAGCGCGCCGAGGCCGAGCTGCGCAATGCGCGGCTGTGGGACAAGGCGCAGGTCATGAGCCGCACGCTGTCGGGCGGCATGAAGCGCCGGCTGATGATCGCCCGCGCGATGATGACGCGGCCGAAGCTGCTGATCCTCGACGAGCCCACCGCCGGCGTCGACATCGAGATCCGCCGCGACATGTGGCGCACGCTGCGCGAGATCAACGCCGCCGGCACCACGATCATCCTCACCACGCATTACCTCGAGGAAGCCGAGTCGCTGTGCCGCAACCTCGCGATCATCGACCACGGCCGCATCGTCCAGCAGGGCCCGATGCGCGCGCTGCTGGCCCAGCTCGACGTCGAAGGCTTCCTGCTCGACATCGACGGTGACGTGCCCGCGGCGATGCCGTCGATCGACGGCGTCACCATCACCGCCGCCGATGCGCACACGCTCGACGTCGACATGCCGCGCGCGATGGATCTCAACCGCGTCTTCGCCGCACTCGACGGCGCCGGCGTGCGCGTGCGCTCGATGCGCACCAAGTCCAACCGCCTCGAAGAACTGTTCGTGCGCATGACCGCGCGCGATCCGTCGGCCGCATGAGCACGCCCGACCGCATTCCGGACACCACCATGAGCGAAGCCTCGGACACCTCCCGCAACCTCGTCGCCATCGGCACCATCGCGCGCCGCGAGATCGTGCGCATCGTGCGCATCTGGGGCCAGACCCTGGTGCCGCCGGCGATCACGATGACGCTGTACTTCCTGATCTTCGGCGGGCTGATCGGCTCGCGGATCGGCGACATGGGCGGCGTGTCCTACATGGACTTCATCGTGCCCGGCCTGGTGATGATGAGCGTCATCCAGAACAGCTACGGCAACATTTCCTCGAGCTTCTTCGGCGCCAAGTTCGGGCGCCACGTCGAGGAGCTGCTGGTCAGCCCGATGCCGGGCTGGGTGGTGCTGGGTGGCTACGTCGCCGGCGCGGTCGCACGCGGCCTCGCGGTCGGCGTCATCGTGCTGTGCATCGCGATGCTCTTCACCCACGTGCGCATCCCGCACCCGCTGGTGACGTTGAGCACGGTGCTGCTGGGCGCGACGATCTTCTCGCTGGCCGGCTTCATCAACGCCGTCTACGCCAAGAAGTTCGACGATGTCGCCATCGTGCCGACCTTCATCCTGACCCCGCTGACGTATCTGGGCGGCGTGTTCTATTCGGTCACCCTGCTGCCCGGCTGGGCGCAGGCGATGACCCACGCCAATCCGATCTTCTACATGGTCAACGCCTTCCGCTACGGCCTGCTGGGCACGTCCGACATCCCGCTGTGGATCGCGTACGCATTGATGCTCGGTTTCGTCGTCGTGCTGACGGCGGTCGCGCTGACGCTGCTCAAGCGGGGCGTGGGTCTGCGCAGCTGAGGGTTGGCTCGGGAATTCTCGATGCTATCCGCAACAATCCGTCGCGTTGCCCACAGGGCCGTCATCCCGGCGGCTCTCAACAGACGAACGTCTGGTCAGGCCGGGATCCAGCGACTTGTGCCGACGCTCGTCAAAGGCGCGAGGGCTTCTGCACAACGGATTTTCGAGTCCTGTTCGAAAGACACTGGATCCCGGCTGCCGCCGGGATGACGAAGCCCCCTTCGCCCAACGTGCAATTGCCCTGACACCGCCGGCTGGTCACCATGACCGTCCACGTCAGCGGATCGGACCACACATGCGCATCCTCGTGCTCGGCGCCGGCGGGACCGGCGGTTACTTCGGCGGCCGCCTCGCGCAGGCCGGTGTCGACGTCACCTTCCTCGTGCGCCCGGCGCGCGCGGCGCAGCTCGATCGCGACGGCCTGCAGATCCGCAGCCCACTCGGCGATGCCGACATCCGCGTCGCGCACGTCACCGCGGACGCGCTGCCCGCGCTGGCGCAGGCGCAGCCGTTCGACCTGGTGATGCTCAGCTGCAAGGCCTACGACCTCGACGGCGCAGTCGACGCGATCGCGCCGGCCGTCGGCACCGACACCACGGTCATGCCGATCCTCAACGGCCTGCTGCACTACCCGGTGCTCGATGCGCGCTTCGGCGCCGAACGCGTGCTCGGCGGCCTGTGCTTCATCAGTGCGGTCAAGGGTGCCGACGGCGAGATCGTGCACCTGCCGTCGCCGCCGTCGATGACCTTCGGCGAGCGCGACGCCGCGCGCAACGGCAGCCCGCGCACGCGCGCACTGGAAGCTGTGTGCGCCGGCGCGGCCGGTTTCGATGCCACGCGCAGCGAGCAGTTCATGCAGGCGGCCTGGACCAAGTTCTCCTTCCTGACGGCGCTCGCCGCAGCCACCTGCCTGATGCGCGCCAGCATCGGCCGCATCGTCGAGACCGACGGCGGACCCGCATTCCTGACCGCACTGCACGACGAGTGCCTGGCCGTTGCCGCAGCCGAGGGGCATGCCATCGCCACCGATGCCGCGGCGCATGCACGCGGCCTGCTGACACGCGCCGGCTCCACCGTCACCGCCTCGATGCTGCGCGATCTCGAATCCGGCCAGGACGTCGAGGCGGCGCAGATCGTCGGCGACATGCGCGCGCGTGCGCACGCGGCGGGCATCGCGGTACCGCATCTCGATGCCGCGTGGGTGCATCTGCAGGCGTATCGCACGCGCCGCGAGACACCGCAGACGCCCTGACCAGGCGATGTCCACCCCGGCATCGCAGGCGCATTGCTAGGGTCGCAGCCCCGCACAGGAGATCGACCCATGGCCTCGCCCCGCTTCCGGTGTTTCGTGGTCCTGCTGATGCCCGTTGCCTTCGGCCTTGCCGCGTGCGGCGCGTCTCCGCAGCCGGCGGACGCCGCCGCGGTGCAGACCGGCGCCGTGGACGAGACGCCCACGCAACCCTCGGAGGCGGCGCAGGCGCAGATCGAATCGTCGGATGCGCCGATCGATGCCCCCCTCACCGGTGACGCCGCCAGCCAGATGCTCAGCCAGATCGCCGGCATCGCCGGTGCGATGCACGCGGCCGCGAAGCTGTGCGACCCCAACGTGTCGGAAGCGCAGCTCGGCCAGGCCAAGGACCAGCTGCGCGGCGAGTTCGCCGGGATGGGCGGCGACGCCGGCACGTTCGACACCGAATTCGCGTCCGCGCACGAGAAGACCGCCACGCAGTTCACCCAGGCCACGCCCGCACAGCAGAAACAGATGTGCGACGAGCTCGAAGCCATGGCCTCGCAGACACCGCCCCCGCCGGCGAGCTGACGCGTTACGCAGGATGGGTAGAGCGGAGCGAAACCCATCGTCGCCATGGCAGGCGTCGACCATCCATTCGCCAGACCCGGCAATCCAATGATGGGTTGCGCTGCTTTGCCCATCCTGCGAACTGCAACCGCCGATCCCGTGACGGCGAACACAGAGATCACGTTCCGGTCGTAGCTTTCGTGCGCTGGAGGATGGCAATGGTGGGTTTCGCTGCGCTCTACCCACCCTGCAGGGGCGCCTGCGTCACTCCTTGAAGTCGCCGCCCACGAACACCGATAGCGCCGCCGGGTCGATGTGCCGCTGCATGGCCGCGCGGACGCGTTCGGGCGTCAGCGCGCGCAGCTTCTCTTCGAACGCCGCCGAGAACGCCATGTCGCGTTCGACGTAGAGGTTCGCGTCCAGCATGCCGACCAGCTCCGCATCGCTCGCGCGCGAGATGCGGCGCGCCCGGATCATGCCGTCGACCGCGTCGTCGAGTTCGGCCTGGCTGACGCCACCGTCGAGCAATCGCGCGATCTCCTCGCGCATCGCCGTCTCCACCCGCGCCATGTTCTCCGGCGCGGCGATCGCCGACAGGCTGAAGGCCCCGGCATCGTCGAACACGCTCGCCGAGAACTGCGAGCCGACACCGTAGCTCAGGCCCTCCTTCTGGCGGATGCGATCGCCCAGGCGCGACTTCAGGCCGCTGCCGCCGAGGATGTAATTGCCGACCACCAGCGCCGGATAGTCCGCGTCGTCCTGGTTGATGCGCAGCGCCTGCCGCGCCAGCAGCGTCGCGTTGGGCTTGTCAGGCGTGGGCAGGCGCACGACCACCGCATCGCGCGGCGCGTACGGGATCTCGATGCGCGCGAACGGCGTCGGCAGCGTCCAGTCGCCGAACAGATGCTCCAGGCGCGCGCGCACCGCGTCGGCATCGACATCGCCGACCACGGCGATCGTGGTGCCGGGGCCCATGCCGTAGAAGTCGCGATGGAACGCGCGCAGCTGCGACGGCGTCGCGGCCTCCACCTGCGCCAGGCGTTCGGCGAAGCTCGTCGCAGCGTAGGGATGGCCCTGCGGGAATGCGTTGAAGTGCCGCGCCAGGGCTTCGTTCGCGACCGCGCCCGGCTCGCTCATGCTGCCGCGGATGCCCGTCAGCTGCTGGCTGCGCAGCTGCGCGAACTCGCGCTCGGGAAACCCGGGCCTGCGCAGCACCTCGGCCAGCAGATCCAGCAGCGCGTCGACGTGCGCGCGATCGGTGCTGGCCGATACGGTGACCGTGGCCGCCGTCCCCCCGATGCTCAGTGTCGAACGCAGGGCCGTCAGGCGACGTCCCAGGGCCGCGCGGTCGAGGCTTTCCGTGCCGCGCATCAGCATGGTCGCGGTCAGGCGGCCGGCGAGCGCGCGGTCGTGCAGGCGCGCCGCATCGCCCAGGCGCAGCGTCATGCGCAGTTGCACCGATTGGCCGCGCGTCGACTTGTCCAGCACCGCCAGCTTCGCGCCGTTCGACAGGGTCGACCGTCGGGTGCGCGCGTCGATGTGCGCGTGCCCGGAATCGAAGGCCTCGCCGGCCTCCAGCGCCGCGCGCGGCACGAAGTCCGACAGCGCGGCCTCGGCCGTCGGGGCCTCGGGGATCGTCACCCGTTCGATGCTGTCCGTCGGCACGAACTGCCCGGTGGTGCGGTTGTCGCGACGCAGGTAGGTCCGGGCCACGCGCGCGACATCGTCGGGTGTGACGGCTTCGATGCGGTCGCGGTTGAGAAGCAGCAGGCGCCAGTCACCTTGCGCGATGGCTTCCGACAACGCGACGCCGATCGCATTGGGATCGCGCATGGCGCGCGCGAAGCGGGACAGCAGTTGCTGCCTGGCCTCCTCGACCTCCGCGGCGGGGAACGGCGTACGCGCGGCGTCTTCGACCACACCGAGCAGGGCGTCGCGCAGGGCGTCGAGGTCGGCATCCTCCCCGGCTTGTACCGAGAACGTGAGATAGCCCGGCTCGTCCATCGCCAAGGCCGACGCCCGCGCTGCGGTCGCGCGGCCCGACTCCACGAGCGCGCGATGCAGCCGTCCGCCGGGGGTACTGCCCATCATCTGCGACAGCACCGCCACCGCCGCCGCATCCGGGTGCCGTCCGGCGGGGATGTGATAGCCCGCCATCAGATACGGCGTGCGCCCGACGCGACGGACCACGACGTGGCGTTCGCCGTCCTGCGCCGGCTCGCGGGTGTAGGTGACCGGCAGGGTGCGCGTGGGCCTGGGCAATGCACCGAAGCTCGCCTCGACCGCGGCCAGCGCCTGCGCCGGATCGAAGTCGCCGGCGATCACCAGCACCGCATTGTCGGGCTGGTACCAGGTCCGGTAGAAGGCCTGCAGCCGCTCGATCGGCACGCCCTCCACATCGCTGCGCGCGCCGATCGTCGAGTTGCCGTAGTTGTGCCACTGGTAGGCCGCGCCCATCACGCGCTGGCCGAGCGCGCGCATCGGACTGTTCTCGCCCGATTCCATCTCGTTGCGGACCACGGTCATCTCGCTGTCGAGATCCTCGCGCGCGATGCGCGAATTGACCATGCGATCGGCTTCCATGCCGAGCACCCACGCCAGCGTGTCCGGGTCGGTGGCGAAACTGGCGAAGTAGTTCGTGCGGTCCAGCCACGTGGTGCCGTTGAAGCGCACCCCACGCTTGCGCAGCTCGCCGGGAATGTCGGTGTGCGTGGGCGTGCCCTTGAACACCAGGTGTTCGAGCAGGTGCGCCATGCCGGTCTCGCCGTAGCCCTCGTGCCGCGAGCCCACGCGATAGGTCACGTTGACCGTGGTCACCGGCTTGCTGCGGTCGGGAAACAGCACCAGCGCCAGGCCGTTGTCGAAGCGGTACTCGGAGATGCCTTCGGCCGTGTGCACGGGCGCGTCGAGACGCGGCGGCGCGGCGTGCAGCGGCAGGACCCAGCTCGACAGGAAGACCGCGACGAGACAGGCGCGGAAGCAACGACGCATGCGGTTTCCTTTATCCGAAGGCGATCGACGAAAATAGCAGACACCTGCGGCACGCCTGCTGCACCCGGATGACCGCAGACGATGATCACAGTGCGCTACGCGGACGATTGGCTGGCCGTCGTCGACAAGCCCGCCGGCCTGATGGTCCACGACAGCGCACTCGCGCGCGAGGCGCAGGAATTCCTCGCCGACAAGCTGCGCGCGCAGTTCGGCAGGCCGCTGTTCCTGATCCATCGCCTGGACCGCGCGACCAGTGGCGGCCTGCTGGTGGCCTTCGACCGCGAGACCGCATCGGCGCTGGGCGCGCAGTGGATGGCGCGCAGCGTCGACAAGCATTACCTGGCGATCTGTCGGGGCTGGCCCGATGCGCAGATGCTCGTGGACCATCCGCTCGACGGCGGCCCCGGCAAGCCGGCCAAGAAACCCGCGGTCACGCGCTTCA
>ENA-UOXB01001608-UOXB01001608.1-bioreactor-metagenome-genome-assembly--contig:-NODE-1608-length-10485-cov-10.458006_pt1 | contig 10485 bp, 9 predicted proteins | sample MGYA00238158_ERZ761615 | MGnify/ENA primary metagenome ERZ761615 (study PRJEB28904, sample SAMN06267902) | bioreactor metagenome | isolation source: Joint BioEnergy Institute, California, USA... | reverse complement strand
TCTGCTTGCGCAGCTTTATCTTTTACGAAGCCATCAGGGCCGAACAGTGGCCCAAAGCTTTTATGGACATCTGAATTGATAAAGGCCAACCAGTGCATAATTTCTGCACGTTGAGCGGGCGAGCTAGTAGCACCGAATATGTTAGCGTCAGGATACTTAGCATCAATATAAGTTTGTACAGCGATATTCTGCGTGACTACGGTATCACCATCTACGATTGCAGGTACTGAACCCTGCGGGTTAATACGCAGATATTCTTCTGATTTTACAGAGTCGTGATCTAGTATTTCTAGTTCATAATCTGCTTTTGCCCACTCAAGAGCGACGTGTGGAACCATTGAACAAGCGCCTGGCATGATATATAACTTCATAAAATATCCTTTTAAATTTATTCTTTTGAATTTATCATTTTGTCGAATTTAGTCTAAGCAACTGAGCCATATAACTCAGTTATATTATGTGAGTTTAGTTTTAAGAGATGTAGCGTTACCTTATCCTTGATAATTTATCTGACAGTCTTAATATAAGCAGTAGTAAACACTGTGTGAATAATTAAAGCGTTTTGCGTCGCGTTATTGGTTTTTTTATATCACCATTAAAAAAACCAATAGTGACTATTAATGATGGTCACAGTTTAATTCGCAGTAGCGTGGTCGGAATTGTCGTGTAAATGCGGTATAATAATGGTTATAAACTTATCAAAATGTTGTAAAAACAACAGTCAACGTCCTAACACGATAAACCGTGTTCATTGACAATTCACACAGATTTTAGCAATCCAAATTAAAGACATAATCCCTTTCACGACACAGTAGCCATGATAAAAATAGCGCTTGTGTCATAACGCGTAGGACATATTATGAGTGAGCAAACCCAAGCTGATAGCCAATTAGACCAGTCTACCGACTATGAGTCAGCACTAGATACCGAGCAAGTTGAAGCAAAAAGCAATATTACGATCACCGAATCTGCTCAAGGGTATTTGGCAGATCTATTGTCTAAGCAAGATACTGATGGTATTGGTGTGCGTATTTTCGTTGAGCATCCTGGTACGCCGCGCGCAGAATGCTGCATGGCTTATAACCAGCCAGGTGAAGAAGACAGTGCTGATTTAAAATTCAGTTATGAGAATTTTTCTGCTTTTATTGAGGCGGCTTCAGTTCCTTACTTAGAAGATGCCGTGATCGATTATAATAAAGACCGTTTCGGTGGTCAGCTGACCTTCCGTGCACCAAACTCTAAAGTACCTAAAGTCGGTGCTGATGCCAGCATCGAAGAGCGTATCAACTACGTCTTGCAGTCAGAGATCAATCCTGGCTTAGCCGCGCATGGTGGCGACGTACAGTTGCTTGAGTTGATTGACGAAGAAGGCATTGGTCTGACTGCCGTGTTGAAATTTGGTGGTGGTTGCCAAGGGTGTTCAGCCGTGGATATGACATTGCGCCAAGGTGTTGAAGTGCAGCTAAAACAGCAAATACCAGAGTTGACGCAAGTGATTGATGACACCGATCACACGCGTACAGAAAATGCTTATTATAAATAAAAGCAAAGTGGCTGATATACAAACGCTTATGAGTATTCGTCATTAAGAGATGAATATTTTGCTGTTCTTTTAATAAAGAAGCTGAGTTATGATGAACTCAGCTTTTTTTATTGCTATGATTTGGCAGACAGTGACTTGAAGATATTTTTAAATCATATGCTATTCACTAATAATGATTGATCAATACAAAGGAATGTACGATGAGTGATGAACAAGCAGCTGAGCAATCAACCCAAAACTTAGAGCAAACGCAGCGTCTCGAAACTCTAGCGATTCACGCCGGTTATAGTGTGGAGCCAACGACCAAAGCGGTGGCCGTACCTATTTATCATACCAGCTCGTATGCGTTTGATAATACTCAGCACGGCGCTGACTTATTTGATTTAAAAGTTGCGGGCAATATCTATACTCGTATCATGAACCCGACCAATGCTGTGTTAGAGGAGCGGGTTGCGGCACTTGAAGGCGGTATCGGCGCGCTTGCAGTGGCTTCAGGTATGGCTGCCATCACTTACGCGATCCAGACCATTTGTGAAGCAGGCGATAATATCGTTGCCGTATCAACATTATATGGTGGTACTTACAACTTATTTGCGCATGCATTGCCGCGCCAAGGCATCGAGGTGCGCTTTTTTGATCACAAAAACCCAGAAGCCATTCGTGATTTAATCGATGACAAAACCAAAATGGTGTTTGCAGAGAGTATAGGCAATCCATTAGGTAATATTGTCGATATTCAAGCGCTTAGTCATATCGCTCATGAGTACGGTGTTCCTGTGGTCATTGACAATACGGTGGCGACGCCTGCGCTATGCCGTCCGTTTGAGTTCGGGGCGGATATTGTGGTGCACTCGTTGACTAAATATATGAGCGGCACGGGTACGTCGATTGGTGGGGCGATTGTCGATAGTGGTACGTTTGCTTGGGGCGATTATCCAGAGCGTTTCCCGCTATTGAACACGCCAGATGCCAGCTATCATGGGGTAAACTTTGTCAAAGACGTGGGTGCACCTGCCTTTATCGCCCGCGCACGTGTGGCACCATTGCGTAATACAGGTGCGGCGCTGAGTCCATTAAATGCTTTTAGTATTTTGCAAGGCATGCAGACGTTGAGCCTACGTATGGAGCGTCATGTACAAAATGCGCAAGCCGTCGCAGAGTATTTGCGCGACCATGACAAAGTTGCTTGGGTGAAATATGCAGGTTTGTCTGACCATCCTGAACATGCGCTTGCCAAAAAATATATGAAAGGCACGCCTTCTGCTATTTTAACCTTTGGGGTAAAAGGCGGTCTGGAAGCTGGTGCGCGCTTTATTGATGCTTTGCAGCTGATTACTCGTTTGGTGAATATCGGTGATGCTAAATCTCTAGCTTGTCATCCAGCGACGACCACGCATCGTCAGCTGAATGGACAGGAACTAGAGCAGGCAGGCGTGACTGAAGACATGGTACGACTGTCAATTGGTATCGAGCACATAGATGACATCAAAGCCGATCTTGAGCAAGCATTGTCTACCACTTAATACGAAAATATACGGATTTAGCCAGTTTATTTAAGTCATTCTAATTCACCAATAAAAAGCCCACATCGATTTGATATGGGCTTTTTTATTTAGGACGAGAAACACGTGTCTCGATTTTAAGCAGAAAGCACGCGTTGAGCAATGTCTTTGTAATCTTGTGAGGCTAAGCGTGGCCCAAACTGCTGAATGATCTGTGCGGATACTTCGCTGGCAAGACGTCCGCATTCTGGCAAGGTATAGTGTTGAGACAGTGCATACAAGAATGTGCCCGCATAATTGTCACCCGCGCCATTGGTATCAATCACATTGGCGACCACAGGCGTCGCAACCTCATAGACTTCAATATCTGACTCAGTATCAGGCTTATGGGCGATGATGGCACCATTGGCACCATCGGTCACCACCGCTGTTTGGCAATAGTCAAGTAGGGCACGTGCCGCCGCTTTAAGTTGCTTTTTATCCGTGAATAATCTGGCTTCTTCGCTATTACAAAATATCACCGCTACTTTGTTGCCGAGTATATTGAGCAAACCGTCTTTGGCGAACTTTACCACAGCAGGATCTGCAAAGCTCACAGCAATCTTTGCGCCATGAATGCCTGCTTGTTGACGTAATTGTGTCATTGCAGGTTGGATGCTTTCAGACATGGCCAGATAGCCTTCTATATATAACCAGTCTGCTTGCGTCAGCGCATCAAAATCCACATTGTCAGATGTGATATCGCTTGACGTACCAAGGTAGGTTTGCATGGTGCGCTCACCATCTTCGGTCACTGCGACCACACAAGAGCCCGTCACACCGCCATCATGAATAGACTTATCTGAGGTGGCAACGCCAGCTTCATGCAAGTCTCTGAGGTAAAACGCGCCTTGATCGTCATCACCAACGCGGCACGCATAAAAAGGTTTACCACCAAGGCTGGCAAAAGCATACATGGTATTGGCAGCTGAACCGCCACCTGCTTGTTTTGATGGATCAATCTCAGAAAGTTTGAAGTAAGCAAGCAATTGCTGCTGTTCTTCAAAACCTGCCAGCGTCATATTGCCCTTTGTTAAATCAATCTCTTCTAATGCCGCATCCGACACCAAGTATTCGTGGTCAACCAAAGCATTACCTATTGCCATTACATCGTACATTGCTTACCCCTTTTCAATGAATTTATTTGTCCCATTTTTACATTTTATTGTGAGCAGTGTGGTGCATCATCGTACTAGGCTTGGATTTCAAGCAGACGTTGATACAGCGCATTTTTTTTGACACCTGTGATGTCAGCTGCCAATGCCGCCGCCTTTTTAACCGACAGGTCTTCTAACAGACGCTCTAATAACTTATCATGAACACTGATATCATCGGTATCTTGCGCGACATTCATGCCAGCCACTACCACCACGATTTCACCGCGCTGCTGATTGTCATCAGCTTTTACAAACTCAACCAAGTCGCCAAGTGTGCTTTTACGAACCGTTTCGAACGTCTTAGTCAACTCACGGCAAAAAGTCACCTCACGATCTGCCCCAAATACAGCTTTCATGTCTTCCAAACTGGCAATGATACGGTGCGGTGCTTCATAAAATATCAAGGTTTCGGTACGGGTCTGCAACGCATTGAGCTGCTTTTGGCGACCATGTGTTTTTGCAGGTAAAAAACCAATGAAGCTAAAACGGTCAGACGGCAGCCCTGCCACTGACAATGCGGCAATGGCAGCAGAAGCACCAACAATCGGTGATACCATCACCTTTGCCGCGTGCGCTGCTTGTACCAGTTGATACCCTGGATCGCTCACCAAAGGCGTGCCTGCATCGCTGATCAAAGCAACTGAGTGACCTTGCTGGATCATCTCAATAATTTTAGGGGTTTGAATGGCGCTATTGTGTTCATGATAGGCCCAAAGCTTGTGATGTCCTTTTTGTTTTACGCCAGTATCAACATCGGCATCAGGACTCACTGACTCTGTATCGTCCGCTTTACTGCCTCGGGTATCAATACCAAAATGTGACAAGAGCTTGCCTGAAGTGCGGGTGTCTTCGCAGGCAATAATAGCCACTTGTTTTAAAATATCGATTGCATGCGGTGTCATGTCAGTAAGATTACCAATCGGCGTGGCAACAATATAGAGACAAGCTGGCATCGCAGTAGGGGTAGACATGAAAACCTCGAATGATTAAAAAATATTAAAAATAGTAGGCACCGTTAAATCTATGGTTAGCATGGGTTTTTTGTCTCAATAAAATAATGAATGAGCAAATAATACAATAGTCATGGCTAACGTAAGTAGATACAGATGGCGCAAAAGTGGTTAGTTTAGCATGTTGTGCTATGATAATTCTGAAATGTTGATTAGACCCACAACCATTATGGCAAACCACAAGCCCTCCTGTAGCACCTTGATTTTAACGTCACCAAAACAACGTCAAGGTGGCCAGTTTGAACAGCAGGCGTGTGCGTTTTTGCAGGCGCAAGGACTGTGCTTGATTGCCCAAAATTGGCAACAGCCAAAAGTGGGCGAATTAGACTTGGTGATGCTTGAGACAGGCCCTGCATGGCCCACAGTGGTATTCATTGAAGTGCGCCAGCGTAAACGTTCAGGTTTTGGCGATGCCGCGCTCAGTATCACTGCCAGCAAACAGCGCAAAGTGATTAAAACGGCCAAATATTTTTTGCAGCAGCATCCCGAGTATGCGCAGTATGACTGCCGGTTTGATGTAATTGCTTATAATACGTCAACTAAAATGTCGTCCAAAGAACAATTGGTGGACAATCAACCTGAGTGGCTGCAAGGGGCTTTTGTTGCAAGCGCATGGTGATAGGGGAGTACTATCACTTTTTTTAAAAGATAAAATCGGCCTGACCGTCAGTCACCGTTACTAAAAACCTAACCGCCATGAATAAAAATTCAGTAAAGTAGCTGAGTTAACGCGATAAGTGAATTCTTACTCGCTTAATTGATTCTCTACAATTCTCACAACCCTGCTCTAAGAGGTAAATCATGAGACGGATGCATTTGCGCCCTGCTATTTTTGGTTCATCACGTCGTACTGCGATAGGCGTTATGCTAGTGGCTACTGTGATTAGTACTGGCTGTACTACCAACTATCTAACCAACAGTACTGAAGGTACGTATGGTGTACCGATGACGGAGCGTACCATACCGCAGCGTCTGCTAGATCGTAGTATCGAACATACGGTCAAAATCAACGTGTACGGTCTAAAAGAAGATCTACAGCAAACCAGTCGCATGGGCATTGATAGCTTCAATAGTGAGGTATTATTAACAGGTGAAGTACCCACTCAGGCGATCAAAGAAGAAGTAGAAAAAGTCGTCAGCTCCATGCCAGATGTACGCCGTGTTTATAATGAGTTGGACGTTAGTGCCTCAAAAGGTTACAGCTCAACAGTCCACGATGGTTATATTACCTCAAAATTAATGGCAAAAGTGGCCTCCAGCGATGGTGTGAAAGCCTCCCAAGTTAAAGCGGTAACCAACGCTGGTGTGGTTTATATTATGGGGCGCGTGACACCCACTCAGCAAAGCCACTTGATTGATATTGCCAATAGCACGGTTGGTGTAACGGAGTTGGTACTATTGACAACGGTCGTGGATGATAGAGGAGTCAAGATAAGCGAAGACGATATTATGTATGAAGACAATTTGGCCAATCCTGCGCCAGTGGTAGAGAGGTCGGCTGTATCGAATGTGGATAATAGTGCCGTGCCAGAAACCACGAGCACTGCAATCACTGCAACGCCAATCATTGTTACAGAGGAAGGGGCGAGAGTCGATCAGTCGTCATCAAGCGAATATATCGACCTTTATCAGAATCAATAAAATCCAGTCACTGGCGAAAATGGGTCATTGATACAAAACCGTCATGATGTCAAAATCGGCCATGACGGTTTTTTGATTTATTGCCACCTCATTTGTTACCCTGTTGTTTGTTATCAGATCTAGAGCAATATTGTTTTTGAGAGGTTTTTTAATCAGTATTATCAATCTTTTACTGACAATAAGACTAAACACGGATAACAGTAAAAACACGATAAAACGTCAGTCAGAACGTAAAATACGTATGGTAAAAGTAGATGATATGGTCCGAACCAAATAGAACAAAATAATACGTGACCATCGCTCTGCTAATCATCAGTTACATACATATAATGGGAACACTGGTTATGAATGGCGTAAATGAAATTACATCAAAGATTAAAACGCGTACAATCACAAAGGCTGGTATTACAGCGGCGTTCGCGATAGGCGGCGTTGTTTTAGCAACGCAGCAAGCCCAAGCTTTATCGGCACTTGCTGTTGTCAACGGTATCACGACCAATGGTGGTGTTGGGGTAAGTAAAGACATCTTGTATGGTGATGAACCCTTACAGGATTTGGATATCTATTATCCGAAACCGTTGGCGCAAGCAATGAAAGCGGAAAGTGCCATTACTCAGACTTATCCAATGGTGGTTTTCGTCCATGGCGGCTCGTGGGAAAATGGTAGCAAAGAAGAATATGCGTTTGTTGGACAGAGTTTGGCGCAAGCAGGTTATGTTACGGCTGTCATCAATTACCGTAAAGCGCCTAGCCATGTGTACCCTGATTATGTGAAAGACACTGCTCAGGCAATTGCATGGAGCCATAACAATGCCAATAGCTTTTATGCAGATCCTGATCGGTTGGCAGTAATAGGGCATTCAGCAGGCGCCTTCAATGCTGTCGCCGCCATTGCCAATGAGGATTTTTTAGCACCATACGGCATGAAGCCCACAGATATTAGCGCTGTGATTGGCATTGCTGGCCCTTATAGTTATGACTTCCGTAAATTTGATAGTGCAACCGCCTTTGGCCCTAACGCAACACCAGATCAGGTAATGCCAGATCGTCAAATTAAAGGTAAGCAGCCGCCGTATTTGTTGCTAACGGCTGAAAAAGATAAAGTTGTTTATGATACCAATGCCATTAAAATGACGGAAGCATTAAAAGCGGCTGGCGTCACAGTCGACAATGGCGTAATCAAAGGAGCAAGTCATGCCACCAGTATCGGTGCGATGGCGCCGCCATTACGCTGGGTTAATGATGTGCGAGCGCAGGTGTTAGCGTATTTGGATAAGAGGCTGTAATAGTCAATTCCTATTAAGTGGCTTACCTAAATATCAGTAACGGAAATTTTGCTGGCCTTACACGCGACTGTTACTACCTATATCGCTGCACAAGACAGTACTGTAAGATACGCAAACTCTTGTTATAATGGCGACTATTTTAAATCTATACTCTATTCTAATTTAAGGCAGAATATTCTATGAGCATGAACGCTGACGATCTGATTGCATTTTTACAAACTCATTTCCCAGACGCTTTTATTCAGGCTGCCAACCAAGGTAATAAGTTTGATGTACGCGTGGTTGATGCCAGTTTTGAAGGCAAACGTACCGTACAGCGTCAGCAAGCGGTTTATGCATTGGTCAACGATAAAATTGCGAGTGGCGATATTCACGCACTCAATATCCAAGCATTAACCCCTGCAGAGTGGGATGTTCAATCAAAAGGCTAAATCGCCACTTATCGTTTCAAACTTTTTAGATCAGCTATTTAAGTAGTTGGTCATAAAGGGTTTGTTTTTCATTATTGTTATACTCATCGCTAGGTTGTCATTTCTATGGATCAATTTTTAATCACTGGTAGTAGTCGTATCGCAGGGGAAGTTACTATTTCAGGCGCCAAAAATGCTGCATTGCCATTGCTGGCAGCCATGATATTGGCTGAGACCCCAACGACGTTACATAATGTACCATCGCTGCAAGATGTGCGAACATTGATTGAATTGATTGGTGGTATGGGTATTAACATCCAAAAGCAGGGCGATACGGTCACTTGTGATACCAAAAATATCGATAATTTCTATGCGCCATACGACTTAGTCAAGACCATGCGTGCCTCGATTTTAGTGTTAGGACCATTGCTGGCACGTTTTGGTGAAGCAGAAGTGTCACTACCAGGTGGCTGTGCAATTGGTTCACGTCCTGTCGATCAGCATCTCAAAGCTTTCGAAGCGATGGGCGCTGAAATTAGCGTAGAAAATGGTTACGTCAAAGCGCAAGCACCAAAAGGCGGCAAACTAATCGGCTGTCATTTCTCATTTGATATGGTGACGGTTGGTGGTACTGAAAACGTAATCATGGCGGCTGCCCTTGCCAAAGGTACGACAGTGTTAGGTAACTGTGCCCTTGAGCCAGAAGTGGTTGATTTGGCCAATATGCTGGTTGCGATGGGTGCCAAAATAAGCGGTATTGGTACCGCTACCATGACCATTGAAGGGGTTGAGCGTCTTCATGGTTGTGAGTATTCAGTGGTGCCAGATCGTATCGAAACTGGATCTTACCTTGCTGGCGCGTTGATGACTCGCGGTGATGTATTGACCAAAAAGACCACAGCGTCTTTATTGCATCCAGTACTTGAGAAGTTTGAAGCCATGGGTGCTGTGATTACGACAGGTGATGATTGGATTCGTGCGCAGATGACAGGACGTCCAAAACCTGTTGATATCCGTACTCGCCCGCATCCAGGTTTTCCAACAGATATGCAAGCGCAGCTGATGGCGATTTGCTGCTTGGCTGATGGTACTAGCACGATTATCGAAAACATATTTGAAAATCGCTATATGCATGTTCCAGAGCTTAACCGTTTGGGTGCGTCTATCCAAGTTGATGGTCATACGGCAGTGATCAGAGGGGTTGAGAACTTTACCGCAGCACCTGTTATGGCAACCGATTTGCGCGCATCGATGTCATTGGTCATGGCAGCAGCGACGGCTGAAGGTGATAGCTTAATTGACCGTATCTATCACATTGATCGTGGTTATGAAGATGTTGAAAATAAATTACGTGGTCTTGGTGTGAACATCAAGCGTATCAACACTAACGATTAATATTTATAAATCGATTAGGCATTTGATATTTATTGCCACTATATGTTTTTATCATTAAAAAATTAGCGGTCCTCGGTCAGCGGGGACAATCACTATATATGGACATGATGCCATTATGACTGAAGCAACAAAACCAATACCTGCCAGTGGTTTATTAAACGAAGTAAATGATACGTTTTCTGGGTTAACGTTGGCCTTATCTAAGGGCCGTATTTTAGAAGAGACGATGCCACTGCTACGTGCGGCTGGCGTTGATTTGCTAGAAGACCCTGAGGCCTCGCGCAAACTTATCTTTCCGACCTCAAATCCCAATGTGCGTGTATTGATTTTACGTGCAAGTGATGTGCCCACTTATGTAGAACATGGGGCGGCTGATTTTGGTGTGGCAGGTAAAGATGTATTGCTAGAGCACGGTGCCAATCATGTTTATGAGTTATTAGATTTGCAGATTGCTCAATGTAAGCTGATGACCGCTGGTGTCAAAGATGCGCCATTGCCCAAC